>Ga0210384_10008062_pt1 | contig 11028 bp, 7 predicted proteins | sample IncBWH2MmetaG_FD_160574 | JGI IMG/M metagenome (GOLD analysis project Ga0210384, IMG submission 160574) | Forest soil microbial communities from Barre Woods Harvard Forest LTER site, Petersham, Massachusetts, United States - Inc-BW-H-2-M | ecosystem: Environmental > Terrestrial > Soil >...
GATGACCCGCTCGGTGTTCGGCCGCAGCGTCAGGCACGGAACCCGCAGCGCGGTGGTCTCCTCCTGGATCCCACCCGAATCGGTCAGGACGCAGCGTGCATTGGCCATCAATTGCACGAAGTCGAGATACGGGAGCGGATCTACCAGGCGCAGACCCGGCATCGGCGGCAGCACCGGAGCCAGCGCCTCCAGGTGGCGGCGTGTGCGCGGGTGCACCGGAAACACCACTGGGATCTCGACCTGGATTCGCGCGATCGCTGCGAGCAGCATGCCCAGCGTGCCCTCGTCGTCCACGTTGCTCGGACGGTGAAGCGTCAGCGCAGCATACGCCTCGGGCTCGAGACCAAGGCGCGGCAGCACGTCGGACTCCCGCGCCCGCTCGCGATACCGAAAGAGCGTATCGATCATCACGTTGCCCACGAAATGGACCTTCTCCACCGGAATCCCCTCGCGGGCCAAGTTCTCCTGGGCCTCCGGCTCCGTCGTGAAGAGAAGCTCGGAGATCGCGTCCGTGAGCACGCGATTGACTTCCTCGGGCATTGTGCGGTCGAAGCTCCGAAGGCCCGCCTCCACGTGCGCCACCGCGCAGCCCATCTTCACCGCGGTGATGGCCGCAGCCACCGTGGAGGTCACGTCTCCCACCACGAGGACCATGTCCGGGCGCCGGTTGCTGAGCACGGCCTCGAACCGAGACATGATCTCAGCCATCTGGCCTACCGCGCCGGATGCCTGGACGTTCAGGTTCACGTCGGGCTTCGGAATCTCGAGATTGGCGAAGAACGAATCCGACATCTGAGCGTCGTAGTGCTGGCCGGTGTGCACGAGAGTCGTCGAGAAATATGGGTACTCGCGCAGCTCGGCCAAGATCGGCGCGATCTTGACAAAGTTAGGACGGGCTCCGACCACCGCCACGATCTTCACGCGACGCCCCCCGCCACGAGGGTTCCCGCCCGGGCCAGCACGTCTCGGGCCGGGGCAAACCGGAAGTCCCGAACCATCCGCCGAAGTCGCCCTATCGTGGCGCGGTTGTTCACCGAGTGGCGGACATGCGCCATGCGACCCACCGGCAGGCGTGGCTGGTCCGGATCGATCTCCCACGGGTGCAGGTAGATCATGGCCGGCTGGCCTTCGCGCTCATTGATGTCACGGATGGCCCACCGCGTAATACCGTAGGGGAACAGCCGAAAATACCCACCGCCCGCGACCGGGACCCGCCAGCCCAGGCGGCTCACGGTCGAGAGCGGGAACTCGGTGATCTCGGTTCCGGGAGCCACGGTCAGTCGGTGAGGAAAGCGCGGCGCATCCGGAATACCGTACCGGTCATGAACGATCGGGAAGATGCTCGAGTCGTAGCGGAAACCTGACTCGACCAACACTTCGAGACTCCAAAGGGTCTCGCGAACCACCGAAAACGTGGGGGCGCGGTAGCCGATCACCGCGGCACCGATCACGTCCTCGAGCGTCTTCTTCGCGCGCCGGACGTCCTCCGCGAACTGGGTGGGGCTCTGCCGCGTGATCATCTGGTGGCCATACCCGTGACAGGCCACCTCGTGGCCGCGGTCGTGAATGGCACGCACGAGGTGCGGATGCCGAGCCGCGACCCAGCCGAGCACGAAGAAGGTGGCAGCGGTCCGGCCTTCCGCGAGAACGTCGAGGAGACGCTCGGTGGTCTGGACCACGCGGCTCTCCAGGCTCGGCCATTCCTCCGGCCGCACCACGCCGGCAAACACCTCGGCGTGAAAGTATTCCTCGACGTCGAACGTTAGGGCATTGATCATTCGGGGGTGACCCGGGCCAGCGCCGGCAGCTCGGCATACTCGGGCTCGTTGAAGGACTGGATCGTGCGCGCGAGGCCGGCGATCAGCGGGACCCGTGGCGTGAAATCGAGCAGCTCGGCGGCGAGGCTAATCTGGGCACACACCTGCCGGGGCTCGGCGTCCGGGTTCCGCGGGAAGGCCGCCACCGGGACCGTCCGCAGCAGATCGGTAAGGATTCCGAGCACGTCGCTGATGCTGGCCATTTCGCCCGAGCCAACGTTGATGATGTGGCCGGCCGCCCGTGGAGCCTGAGCAGCGGCCAACGTGGCGGCCACCGCGTCGTCCACGTACACAAAGTCCTCCGCCGTCCGCTCGTCCTGGTCCGCGAATGCACGCCGCTGGCGCACCGCCTCGAGCAGGCTCGCGATCACGGCGCCCTCTCCCGTCGCCTTCTGTCGTGGTCCGTAGATGTTGAAGTAGCGCAACGTGACGGTGTCGAGCTGATGGCGTAGGTAGAAAGCGCGCGCGTACGTCTCCGCCGCCACCTTGGACGCGGCGAAAAGGGTCGCGGGCCGCACCGGTGTGTCTTCCGACAACGGAATCCGATCCGGAGTCCCATAGACAGAAGACGACGACCCGATCACGAGCCGCCACACCCCCTCGGTTAGCGCGCCCTGGAGGACGTTGAGTGTGCCTTCCACGTTAACCGCGTGAATCTCGCCGGGATCCATGACCGAGACCGCGCTGGGTGGCAGCGCGGCCAGGTGGACCACGTACTTCACGTTGCGGAGCGCCGTCCGCAGCAGCTCCCGATCACGGATATCGCCGATGATCACCTCCAATCGGCTCCCGTTGGAGATCGCGCCGGAGCCACCGGACACGCGGGAATGGCGCTGTGCCGCCGCTTGGAGGTTCTGCAGCGACCCGGTCGACAGGTTGTCGAGAACCCGCACCGAGGCGCCATCCTCGAGAAGATGGTCGACTAGATGCGAGCCGATGAAGCCTGCTCCGCCCGTGACGAGAACTGTCCGCATAGGGTTCTCTCAGAGAGTGACGATCGAGGTCCGGGAATGGCGGTGAGCCTTCAAAGCGTTGCGCGTGTCCACGACCAACCGGGCGCGGTCGCTGATCATCGCGTAGTCGAACGCCGAATGGCTCGTGAGAATCAAGACGCAGTCGGCCGACGCCACGGCCTCCGGGGTCAACTCGACCGCGGTGAGCTTCGTGCCTTGGCTGTTGAGCTGCGGGGTGAAGGGGTCCGCGTACGACACCTGGGCCCCCTTGTGGGCCAGCATCTCGATGATCTCCAGGGCCGGCGACTCGCGCACGTCGTTGACGTCGGCCTTGTAGGTCACCCCGAGGACCAGCACCGACGCTCCCTTGACGGCTCGGCTCCGCTCGTTGAGAGCGTCGCCGACCAGATTCACGACGTGCTCGGGCATGGCCCGGTTGATCTGGTCGGCCAGCGCGATGAACTGCGCCTCGTAGCCGGTGAGACGCACCTTCCATGAGAGATACAGTGGATCCACGGGGATACAGTGGCCACCGATGCCCGGGCCGGGGTAGAAGGGCATGAAGCCGAACGGCTTCGTGGCCGCCGCGTCGATGACCTCCCACGGGTCGACGCCGATCTTTCGACACGCAAAGGCCAGCTCGTTGGCGAGCGCGATGTTGACGCTGCGGAAGGTGTTCTCGAGGAGCTTGGCCGTCTCGGCCACGCGCGGATTCGAGGCCTCGAACACGGTCTGGGTGACCTGCCGGTACAGGCTGGCCGCCAGCTTGGTGCAGGCCGGGGTGACGCCGCCGACCACCTTCGGAATGGTAGCCGTCGTGTACTTCTTGTTGCCCGGATCGACCCGCTCGGGCGAGAAGGCCAGGAAGAAGTCACGGCCGATCACGAGCCCGCTGCTCTCGATCTTCGGCTGGAGAACTTCCTCGGTCGTGCCGGGAAACGTCGTGCTCTCCAGCACCATGAGCTGTCCAGGGCGGAGGTGCGGGAGCAGACTCTCCGCCGCAGAGAGGATGAACGAAATATCCGGCTCCTTGCTCTTCCGGAGCGGGGTCGGCACGCAGATGATCAGGGCATCGGAGCTGGCCGCCTCCTCGAAGGTGGTCGATCCCTTCAGACGACCGCTGGCCACCAACGGCTTGAGCACATCGGCCGGCACGTCCACCAGGTACGACTCCCCACGGTTGAGCAGGCTCACCCGCTCGAGGTCCAGGTCGACACCCCGAACGGTCAGACCCGCCTTGGCGAGCTCCACGGCCAGGCTGAGACCTACGTAGCCGAGACCGATCACGCTGACGCGCGCGGTGCGCGTCTCCAGCTTCTCTTGAAGGGCTTTCGTCCACACGGCGATATGCGCTCCCAGTGACCAGTGGTTTGAGGTTTGGTTTAGGCGCTGTAGTAGGCGCTGTACTGCTTGTAGTAGGCGTTCAGCTGCTTGATCGGCGTGCGGTTCAGGACCACTCCCACGATGGGGGTTCCCGCCCGCTCGAGGATCTCCTTCGCCCGCACGAGATCGCGGGGGCGAGTCGTACCGACGCTCACGACCAGGACGATGCCGTCCGCGGCGGCGGCGATGTAGAGGTTGTCCGGGATCAAGAGGATCGGGGACGAGTCCATGAGGACGTACTCGCTCTCGTCCGACATGTCCGAGAGGATCTGCGACAGGCGGCTGCCCAGGCCCGTCCGGGCCGGGGCGGTGAGAGATCCACCCCGCGGCGCGAGCTGCACATGTTCGGTGATGGGCGTGATGGTCTCCATGAGATTGCTGGTGCCGGCTAGCAGGTCGGTGAAGCCCTTGCGGGGGGTGCTATTGGCGAGCCGATGGAGAGTCGGCCGATGGAAGTCCGCATCGGCGATGATCACCCGCTTGCCGACCTCACCGAAGGCGAGGCCGAGGTTGAACGTGACGGTCGACTTCCCCTCGAAGGGCAGCGCGCTGGCCACGAGAATCCGCCGGAGGGGAGTCTCGTCTCCCAGCATCTGCAGCTCCACCCGGAGGCGTCGGAAGGCATCGACGAAGAGGTGGTAGTCCTCCTGGTTCGCCTGGTTCTGGCTTCCGTTGGGCCCGAGCATCGCCCCGGGAGTTTGCACTTCGGGAATCGCCGCTAGAATCGGCAGGCCGGTGAGGTGGCGGACGTCGGTCTCGCTCATGATCGGACGGTTGAAGTACTCCGCGGTTGCGGGCGCCCCGAGGCCGACAACGAGCGACAACGCGAGAGCCAGGCCGAGGAACTGCATGCGGCGCTGATTGGGTGCCGTGGTGGGGAAGCTCGGCGGATCGATCACCTTGACCACGTTCATCTCGCCCTGCTCCCGGATCCGGGCGGCGCCCAGCTTGTCCGACAAGAGGGTGCTGAGCTTGCGATTGGTCTCGACGTCAGAAGCAAGGCGCCGATACTCGAGCTCGTCCTTCGACAGGCCAGAGAGGTCCCGGCGCCCGGTCGCGAGCTGCTCCTTCAGGGCGTTCTCCTGTGCAGTCAGCGAAACCACGGAAGTCTCGAGGGCCGCCACCATCTCGGAAAACGCCGCGCGATCCTCGGAGGGGATGCTGTTGGTAGAGGGGCTGGCCGCGGTGGAGTCCTTGACCGCGTCCCCCAGCTCCCGCTGCACGTCCGCGATCTGCTGGGCGAGAGACCGTACGCGGGGGTGTTCCTCGGGGTAGCGGCTCTTTGCCTCCACCATCTGCGCCTCGAGGCTGGACAGCTTGTTCCGCAGGCGGCCCGCGCTGGCCGGGTTGACGGGGGGAGCCACCGGCTTGGCCGCCGCGGTCGAAGCCTGCTGAACCACCGGCATCGACTCGACCTTCTGCTTCATCGCGGCAAGACGCGTCTGGCTGATGCTCTTGTTGGCCTGCACTTCCACCAAGGTCGTCTCGAGCTGCGACACCCGCTGCGCCGTCTCGGTGCTCTTGGCCGGGATCTGGACACCGCCGCGCGACATCGTGAACTGCCGGAGGGCCGCCTCGCTTCGACCGAGAGCGTCGGAGACCTGGGCGGTCTGCTGGGACAGATACTCGCGGGTGCTCTTGGCGTCGTCCACGTTGAATGAGCGGGTTCGCGCGAGCAGCACCTCGATATACGTATTCGCGATGTCGAGGGCGATCTGAGGCTGTGACGCCTCGGCCTGGATGTCGACGATGCCGGAGTTGCCCGGCTGAGGTACGAAGCGAACCCGGTCGCGCTGTAGCTCGCCTACCGCCCGGCGCTGAGGGCTCGAGACCGGGGACTCCTTACCGCGAAGGCGGTGGACCCACTCCTGGAACTCGCCCCAGTAGTCGCGACCGTAGGGGTTGTGAATGAGGTCATCGACGGCGGGACGAGGCAGCGCCTCGACCACCGAGGCCGCCAGCAGCCGGCTCTGTAGAATCGCCAGCTGCACCGGCAGGGGCCGATACGGAGAAAATTCCTGGAAGAGCGGGGCGCGATCGGCCTTGTTCTCGATCAGAACGGTCGCGATCGTCTGGTAGCGCGGGGGCTCTTTGGACAGGAGATAGGCCGCTGGAACCAGAAGCGTAAACGACGCCAGCGTCGTGAGCACGATCCATTTCTTCCGGCGGGCGAACAGGGAGCGTGCGAGCTGCAGGAGCAGCGTCCGGGTGTCCATCAGCGAGTTGTCTCCTTGGTAGCGAAAAAGTGGCGTGCCGGCATGTTCAGCGACCCCGCGCGAAGAGAACCACCTGGACCGTGTTGAGCACGATCAACAAGTCGAGGAAAAGGGAGAGATTCTTGATGTAGTACAGGTCGTATTGCAGCTTCTCGATCGCGTCTTCCACGGACGAGCCGTACCGATAGCTAACCTGCGCCCAGCCGGTGATCCCGGGCTTCACGGCGAGCCGCTCCATGTAATACGGGATCTGCTTCTGGAGCTCCTCGACGAACTCGGGCCGCTCCGGCCTGGGGCCGATGAAGCTCATGTGCCCGACCAGTACGTTGATGAGCTGCGGGAGCTCGTCCAGCCGCGTCCGTCGCAGGAGCGCGCCGACCCGAGTGATGCGCGGGTCCAAGGTCTGGGACCACACCGGGCCGGTCTCCTTCTCCGCGTCCTGACGCATCGAGCGGAACTTGTTCAGAATGAAGACACAACCGTTACGTCCCAGCCGCGGCTGGCGATACAGGATCGGCCCCGGGGACTCCAATTTGACCGCGATGGCCACGAAGAGCATGGCGGGGAGCGCCAGGGCGAGCCCCGCCAGGGAGATGGTCACGTCGAACAGGCGCTTGATGATCTCCGTCCGAGGCGTCTTGACGAAACCGTCTGAGAAGATCAGCCAACTCGGCCGGACCGCGGTCACGAGGATCTTGCCGGTCGCCTTCTCGTAGAAAGTTGGCCAATCCTCCACGCGGATGCCCCGAAGGCGGCACTCCAGCAGGGCCTTGGCGGGGAAGCAGCCCCGTCGGTCAACCTGGGCGACCACCACGATGTCCGGGCGAGTCTCCTCCACCAGAACATCAAGGTCCTGGATCTTGCCCAGAAGGGCGTGACCCTCCGGAATCATGTCGGCAGCCGCCGGACTGTCGTCCAGGAAACCGATGATGCGGTAGGGGCGGGAACTGGTGCCCTCCAGGTCGGTGATCATGCGCCCCACCTGGCCGGTTCCGAGCACGAGCACCCGGACAGCCATCTGGTGCTTCGGCCACGCCATCAGAAGGCCCACGCGCCACGCCATGAGGCCGAGCGTGGTCAGGATGGTGATCTGGAGGAAGGCCGAACGGCCGAGGCGGAGGGACGGCACACCGAAGCCGATCGCCGCGATCATCAGTCCTGAGGCGGACTGGCAGATGAGGAGGCGGGCCAGCAACTCCCGCGGGCTCACAGCCAGCCGGGCCTCGTAGAGGTCGCCCAGATGGAGCATGAAGGCCGTGAAGGCGCACACCTCGAGGAACCGGACGAAGAAGGGCGCTGAGCCCACCCAAGCCGCCGACAGCTCGGTGAGGGAAAAGGCAGCGAGGATCACCACGAGGTCGCCCAAGAAGAGGACGACGCCCAGACCGGAGACGTAGTGTCTGAAGATCCTTAGCATGGCGTCACCGGGCCGAGGAAAGAGCAAGGCCAGTGCCAGGGCGAACGCGAAGGGTGCCAGCTAAGTTATTGTTTTAGCTGAACACTTTTCACCGGAAACGGAGAACTTCGCTGCTCTGATTGGGCAATCAACTACCGCGAGCCTTCAATTCTGCACATGGCTTCAGACGCAATGCGCCTTACTTGGAAGATTCAAAACAAAAACAATTAGTTACGGGGCAACAGCTCGATGCAAGCTTTGCGTGGAGGATGGAGCTTGAAGCGGAGTAGAGCTAGAAGGTCGCGTAGAGGCCGAGCGTTGCCCGATTCTCGCTGAAGTTCCCGCCAGTCCCTGCCGTGCCCGGGTTCTCCGGAGAGGTGGTCTGGTTGAAGGTGTTGAGGCCGGTGCTCTTGATGTGCGTGTACTGCAGCCTCGCGACGAGCCACCTGAGCAGCTGCCAGTTCACCCCGGCTCCGTAGGTGAGGATGGTCTGCGTGCCGGCCCCCTGGACGTTACCCGTTCCGGTGGGAGAGTTCTCCGTGTAGTTCGCATTGAGCGTGGCGTTGATGAACGGTGTGATCTGATACAGGAAACTGCCGTAGTAGGAGCGCGTCTCGACGGTTCCAAAGTTCTGCCCCGTCTGCGCGGTCTGCACGAAGTCCTGGAGAACGCCGACGGACACCGCGGCGCGCGTGAACCGGTAGCTCACGTTGGCGTTCGCCGCGATCGTTCCGGTATTGCTCTGGGTGTCGCTGTTCAAGATGCTGTAGCCGACGAGCGCGGAGAGCGACAGGCCGGTGGGCAGCCCGTAGGCCCCGAAGAGCGAGGCGTTGTAAATGTTGGTATTGTTCAGGCTCTGGTGCTGGTACGAGGTCGTGACCCCTCCGCTCGCGTAGAGGCCGAAGAGCCTCGAGAAGGAGGCGAACCCGGTGTTGCTGATATTGTTGCCGGTGGTCGTGCCATCGGTGCTCGCGTTCCCACCCGTGACGTTCGTCGCCGAGAACTCGTAGCCGGCCCGTACCAGATAGTCGGTGGCAATGCGGGTAGTACCGTTCAGGCCCACGATGTTGGCGACGGTGTTGTTCTGGGTCGTCCCGGTGGTGGTCGAGGTGACGGCATTGGTCCCATTTGCGGTATTGGGGCTGCCTTCATTGAAGAACAAGGCGTTGCGATAGTAGGCCTGCAGGGCCACCTGATCGAGCAGGTAATCCACCGTGACCCCGGCCGTGTTCGCGTCGAATGTTTGCCGTCCCGTTCGGATCCCACTCGGATTCAGCGTCGTCGCAGAGTCATTGCGGACGAAGATGTCGCTCAGCGTGAGGCTCAGCCGTGGCGTCAATGCATACCGAATCGCGGCATTCATACTCGGAAAGACCTTGACCTCGTCCCCGCTATTCGGCGCGGTATCGTGCACCAGATCAACGGTCGTAAAGACCGTCCCGAACGTTCGAGCCCCCTTCAGCAGCAGCGTGAACCCAGGGCCCAGGATCGACCGGAAGTTGTCCTGGGCATGACTCGACGTTTCGAAGAAGTTGTCCGAGTACTCCTCGGCCACCCGCAGGGTCGGGTGGAACTCGAGCGTTCCGCCTTGGAGGCTAAGCACCGTCGGAGCGAACGCGCCGGGCATGGTCAGCCCCGGAACGCCGGCGAAGGCTCCGGCGGCGGCCGCTCCAGGCGCCCCCGCGCCGAAGGGCAGTGGCGCTGGGACGTTGGTTAGTGAGGGCGGCGGCGGGACGGGAGGCGTCCACGGCGGAATCGTCGTGGGGGGCGGCGTCGCAGGCGTGTTCCACGCGCGGCCAGGCGGCTGGATCTGGAACTGCTGGAGCGGAGCCTGCTCCTGTTCGGCCGGGGTCGGCGCCGCCTGTTGCGGTTGCGGCTGCTGCTGTTGTTGCTGTTGACCCGGCTGCTGATCCGACGGCTGACTCTGGCCAGGCTGTTGACTCGAATCGGAAGGGGGAGTGGTGGGTGTTTGGGCCCAGGCGATCCGGACCGGAGCTGCACCCGCACCTAGTACGACGGCGAGAGCGCCGATGCAAACGTAGCGCGAGAGCGGGCGCGGCTTGCGCCCACTCTCGGCCCCGACTTCCCAGTTAGAACAGTCGCTGTGGAACAAAGATGATGTCGTTCGGTTGTAGCCGGATATCGGGATTCTCGTCCGGCGACCGCATCATCTTATCAACTTCGACCCGAATCCGTTCCTTCTTTTCTGAGTTTCCTCGGAGGATGTCGATCCGGCCCGGGGCGGCCAGGGGGGTCAGCCCACCAACCTGGGTGAGGGCCTTTAAAATTGTCAGATCTCCCGTGAACTTAACCGCTCCCGGGGCCTTGACCTCGCCGTTCACGTAGACGGCATCGGCCAGCGGCACCACCACCGAATCACCGGGCTCGAGCTTGGGGTTCTGGCTCATGTCCCCCCGCTGGACGAGACGGTTGAAGTCGACCGGGATCCGCTTGTCGCCTCGGAGGAGGAAGCCCTTCTCTCCATCCGCATTCGGGAGGACGCCACCGTTGATCGAGATGGCCTGGAGCAAGGTCAGCTCACGGGTGAGCTGCATGACGCCGGGCTTGCCGAAGCCGCCGATGAAGTAGACCGGCCGGCTCTTGATCTCCTTCACGATGACCGTTACGACCGCACCCTTCACGGTCTTCTCGTAGACGTTGGTCAGGTGGTCCTGGAGCTGCTGGACCGACTTCCCGGCCACCGCGATCTCGCCCACCAGCGGCAGAGACGTGCGGCCGTCCGGCCTGACGAACACGATCTGGTTGAGATCCTTGTTACCCCAGACCTGGATATCCAGAACGTCCTCGGGGCCGATGATGTAGTCCTTCTCGACGGGAACCGGGGGCGGGGCCTGGGGAGCGGCCGGCGGCGGGGCCAAACACATAGTCACCACCAGCACCGAGCACAGCACGAAAAGTCGCTTCATGGCTTCACACTCCTAGCGGATGTTCGCTCCTAGCGGATGTTGGCTCTCGGACGCACCGTTGTACTGGACGAGCGGCTCGAGCCCGCACTGCCGGTACGCCTTGAGCTTGTACTGGAGACACCGGAGACTGATGCCGAGCAGTCGCGCCGCCTGCGTGCGATTGCCCCCCACGCTGCCCAGCGTCTGGAGAATGTACTGCTGCTCCAGCTCGCGCAGCGTCAGGCCCGCCGGCAATCCCGGCTTGGCCGCCTCACCTCCGCGTTTGCCCCCCACTTCTCCCAGGGGCAACAGGTCGATATCGATCGTATCATGCTCGCTTAATACGACCGCCTGCTC
>Ga0210384_10008064_pt1 | contig 11024 bp, 10 predicted proteins | sample IncBWH2MmetaG_FD_160574 | JGI IMG/M metagenome (GOLD analysis project Ga0210384, IMG submission 160574) | Forest soil microbial communities from Barre Woods Harvard Forest LTER site, Petersham, Massachusetts, United States - Inc-BW-H-2-M | ecosystem: Environmental > Terrestrial > Soil >...
GAGCTTGGCCCCCCTGGAACCCCTGGCTCCGGAGGAGGGCGAGGAGGGTGGTGCGCGCCTCCACCTCCGCGCGCAAGGGATGGCCGTTCACGGTGACCTCGATGCGCCCCGACGTGAAGTAGGGCAGGGTGGTGGGGGCGCGTTGCGGCAGGCGGGGCCGGAGGCGGGGGATCTCGAGGGGGGAACGCCGGCGGGCTTGGGCCACCGCCCGCCTTAGCGCGCGCAGGGTCAGCACGCGGGCCGCCCGCCGCCGGTAAGCGGCGGACACCTGGGCATCCTCGCGGAAGGGCGCCCGCGCCACCACTTGGTCCACGCACCGCACGAGCGCCTTCTCGTCGCCGCCCGTCCGTTCCACGTAGGCCTCCGCTTCCAGGACGCGGGCGGGCCGGGTCTCGAGGCCGGTGAGGGCGATGCGGGCCCGGGAGCAGTTCTCGCCCGCGAAGGTCACGGTGGCGGCCACGGACAGCAGGGGGGTGGCGGAGGGCGCCACCGCCAGCCGTTCCAGCGCCGCCCCGTCCGGCGCGCCCGGAATCACGATGGCCTGCACGATCCCGCCCCCCACCAAGTCCTCCGCGGGATTGCGGAGGAAGCGCAGGGCCGGGCTCTCGCGCGACTCCTGGGGGTGGGCCACGACGTAGACTGCGTTCAAGGCGAGGAGCGCGGCGACCACCTCGGAGTCCCGGTCGCCGTTGACCGACTCTCCGCCCAGGGTGGCCATGCCGCGGATCATGCGCGAGGCCGACTGCGCGCGGCAGGCGGCGGGGAGCAGGCCGCCGGTAGCGGGGTAGGCGAGGGGGGAGTCTATCGCGTCCTGCAGGGTGGCCATGGAGCCGAGCACAAGGTCCTCATCCTCGGTCTTCATGCCCATGAGGTCGAGGGCGGAGAGGTCCACGATGTTCGGGACCTCCGCGCTGGTGGCGAGAAGCCGCGTCCCCCCCGCCAGGGGGACGGCCCCCTGCGCGACCAGGCTCATGGCCTCCTCCAGGCGGGTGGGCCGGTGGTAACTACGGATGCCTCGGGCCAGCATGAGCGGGGCTAGTCTAGCCTTTCTGGAAGTAGTCGCGCCCAGTGGCTCGGGAGGCGGACCTCAGCAGGGCTTGAGATATCGCCTCCACTCGCTCCACGAGGACGGGCACGTCCATGCCCACCACTTCTGCTCCTTCGACCACGATCCGGCCGTTCACGATCACGGTGTCCACCGGCTCGGGGAAGGGCGAGAAGACGAGGGCGGCGAGGACGTCGCTTCCCGCCCCTGCGTAGGAGAGCCGGCGGGTGTCGATGAGGACGAGGTCGGCCGCCTTGCCCGGCTCCAGGCTGCCGATGTCGTCGCGCCCCAGGCAGCGAGCACCCCCGCGGGTGGCCATCCAGAGCACCTCCTCCGCGGTGAGCCAGAGCGAGGGGGCGGTCCCCGGGCGGGGGGCGAGCAGGGCCTGGCGGGCCTCGGCCAGCAGGTTCGAGCTGTCGTTGCTGGCGGAGCCGTCCACGCCCAGCCCCACCGGAACCCCCGCCTCGAGCATGGCCCGCACGGGGGCAATGCCGGAGCCCAGGCGAAAGTTCGAGGAAGGGCAGTGGGCGACGCCGGTCCCGGTCTCGCCCAAGAGCCGCACCTCCGGGGGCGAGAGGTGCACACAATGGGCGAGCCAGACATCCGGGCCCAGCCAGTCCAGGCGGCGCAGATACTCCAGGGGGCGACAGCCGTAGACCTCCTGGCAGTAGGTCTCCTCGTCCCGTGTCTCCGCGAGATGGGTGTGGAGGCGGAGGCCGTGCTCGCGGCCGAGCTCGGCGGTGCGCCGCATGAGATCGTTGCTCACGGAGAAAGGCGCGCAGGGGGCAAGGGCGATGCGGGTCATGGCTCGCGGGCGAGGGTCGTGGTACTCGCGGAGGAGCCGCCGGGAGTCGAGGAGGATCATCTCCTCGTCCTCACAGATGTCGTCGGGGGGAAGGCCGCCCTGGCTCTTCCCCCGGCTCATGGACCCGCGGCTGGGATGAAAACGGATGCCGAGGTCGCGGGCGGCCGCGATCTCCGCGTCGATCAGGCGCTCCTGGCCCCGGGGAAAGAGGTAGAGGTGGTCGCTAGTGGTGGTGCAACCAGTGAGCAGCAGCTCGCCCAGACCCACACGAGCCGCCGCTTCCACGGCGGCCGCGTCCAGGCCCCGCCAGACCTCGTAGAGCTCGCTCAGCCAGCGGAAGAGGGGGGCCTCCTGCACGCGGGGGACGTTGCGGGTGAGCACTTGCGGGAGGTGATGATGGGTGTTCACGAGACCGGGCAGGACCACCTTCCCCCGGGCGTCGATCCGGCGATCGATCTTTCCCGCCAAGGGTACGGTCCCGGTTCCGACGAACAGGATGCGATCATCCTCGATCAGGACGTGGCCCTCGGGGAGCCGGGTCCGCGCGTCGTCCATGGGCGCGACCAGGCGGGCGTCGTGGATGAGGGTGCGCACGTCGTCACTCTAACCCGAGAGCGGCTCCCGGAGCCCACCCGTGCTCCGGGGTGAGGGGACGGGGGGCGGAACCGGGGACGGCCCGATACCGTCGAGCGCGCGTGGCTAGCGGGGCCAGAGCCAGCCGAAAACGCCGGCGGTCAGCAAAGAGTAGAGCACGCCGTCCGCCATGTCCTTGAGGGTCACGCTCCAAGGTCGGCCCCACCAGATGGAGCTCGTGGCGTGCCCCACCGCATAGGCCATCACCGCCACCGTCCCCGCCACGCGGAAGACCCGCAGGTAGTCCGTCCCCGGGGCCACGGTGCGGCCGGTGAGATAGGCCACGAACACGGAGACGACGAGCAGGTAAACAAACCACACGGCCAGCGTGCGGCCCATCGAGAAGGGGCCGGGAGGTATCACCACGAGGTGGCCGACCGGTCCCTTCTTCAGTTTCTCGAGGAATGCGGGCGTCTGCATGGCCTTTTGGTCGGCGGCCCAGGGGAAGCGGTACTGGCCCGGAGGTAGGGCCATCCGGCCGAGGACCTGCATCGCGCCCGCCTCGTCGGGCAGGGGCTTCCAGTCGCCCTTGTGATGGGGCAGGGCCATCCAGACGATTGAGCTGGCAACGAAGACGAGGACCGCGGACAGAACGATGGGCAACCACAGCGTCCCGAGTGTCACCATGGCATCTCCTTCTGCCGGGTGGGGCCCCGCCCGGCGTCCTTACAACGGAAAATCGGGGCGACGAGGGCCGAATCATAGGAGCGCCTCCCTCGGCTCGTCAACGAGCCGAGGGGCACGGGGGCGGAGCGTGGGCGCGGCGGGCCCAACCGCTCCCGGCTTGACCCCGAACCGGCTGGGCGCATAGTCTCTCTTGCGCCGCCTCATGCCTGCCCCCGAGAACGCACGCGACATCGCCGGCCTCAGCGGGGTGAGCGCCCAGCCCCTGGCCAGGGTCCCCATCCGCACCCGCTCCGCGAGCGTCACCGTCTCCGCCTGGAGGCTGGAGGTCACATCCGATCAGGGCCCGGGAACCATCGTGCTCGTCGAGCCCGCGAGCGGGGAGGCCCACTACCGGGGCGAGGGGATCTTCCTGGGGTGGGAGCAGGAGCGCCTGGCGGAGGTGTACACCGCCCTCCGGGCCCGGGGCGAAGAAGCCGGGCTCGACTCGCCCCAACTCGGCTGAGGCGGGACGGCCCGCGGGCTTTAGACCCCGGCCAGTCCCGGCTCGATCCTTCGGAACCCTTGCTCCGCAGCCCAAAGATCCAGGGCCAGGGAGACGAGGTCGTCCACTTCCGGGATCGCCCGCGCGTCCTCGGTCAGGTCGATCGACTTCAGGTAGCGGTGGCAGGTCTCGCAGCCCTCGATCCGCGCCAGGGGGTGGGCGTCGGTCTGGAAGGAGGGGAGCCGGACGGGGTTCTCCTCTCCGCAGCCCGGGCACCGGACGCGGTTGATGGGCCACTCTCCTCCGCAGAGGGAGCAGCCCAGGAAGCGCCGGGCCCCGTCCATCTCCGGGCTCGACCGCCGCGCCGCGATCCAGGGGGGAGCCGCGCAGAACGGGCAGCCCCCCTCGCGGCGGGGTCGGTCGGGCGCGATGCCCAGCCCGGCCAGGACCTCGAGGTAGGGCCGCAGCAGGGCGCGCGAGAGGTAGTCCTCTCCGGTGGCCCGGTCGCCGGCCCAGCAGGCCTGGAGCCGAGCCCGCGCCGTATCCCGTTCCTCCGCTTCCCGCAACCGCGCTTCCTCGGCGAGGGCGGGGGGACCCGCTTCCGCGGCGTAGCGGAGAAGAGCCAGAAGGGCGCCCGCGAACCCGTCGAAGTCGCTCTGCAGCCGCCCCCCGAGGGGCCGGCGCCGGTGGGCGCTCAGGACGGCGGCGGCGAGAGTCCCCTGGGCGCGGTAGAGGCCGGCCGCGAAGCGCAGCGGGCCCCCGGCCGCGCGGGACGAGCCGGCGAGCTCGTCCGCGCGCGCCGCGCGGCGGGCGAACGCGGTCTCGGCCGGCTCCCTAAGGGTGGCGGGACTGGTCACCCGTGATTTCGCGGTACCAGCGAGGATGGTGCAGCCGGGCCCAGGAGCGGGCCACGGTGCCACGGGTCATGGAGCGGAACGTCCCCGGCTCAGCCCCCGTCCCCAAGTAGATATGGAAGACGATAGCCACCGCGAACAGGATGAACGTGATCTCGTGGAGGAGGATCCCAAGCTCCCGCAACCACTGGGGAAAGCTCAGGGGGAACCAGAGGATGACGCCCGACGCCAGGAGCCCGAGGGCGCCCAGGGAGACCGCGAAGAAGAAGATCTTCTGGCCTCCGTTGTACTTGCCGGTCTCCCAGTCATCGATGGTCTCGTGCCTCATGTAGGCGAAGAGCTTGGACCCGAACCAGTCCTTCTCGCTGGGGAGCAGGATCATCTCGGAGAGCCAGCGGAAGAACATCACGAGGGAGGCCAGGAAGAACGTCGAGCCCGCCCAGGGGTGGAGCCAGCGGCAGACGGAGAGGCCGCCGAAGAGCGCGGCCATCCAGCCAAAGATGGGCGTCCAGATGGGCATCCCGGTCAGGAGGGCGACCGTGAAGGCCAGGGCCACCGACCAGTGGATGAGCCGGTTTGACAGCCGATGGCGGACGATCTGGTCGCCCACCGCCACGTCTTCCACATCGCGGGCGCGGATGACGGCGGGGTCGAGGGCGGGGTTGGGGATGCTGGCGCTCATCGCTCGGTCTCCCGGGCCTCCTTGGGACCGTGGTTCATGAAGTGGCTGAAGGTTCCCAGCACGGCCCCGAAGATCGCGACGAGGCCGAAGGGGCGGAGCACCGACTTCCAGACCCGGACGGCGGTGGGGACGTGGGGGTCGCTGGGCAGGCCGTACCACTCGGGCTTGTCGCCGTGGGCGAGGACGGTGACCACACCGGTGCCGCCCACACCTGCGGGGTTATAGAGGGCCGCGTTCGCGAAGCCGTCTTCCTTGAGTCGCTTCACGCGGGCGTTGCCCCGCGCAACCATGTCGTCCTTGGTCCCGAAGGTCAGGCAGCCGGTGGGGCACGCCTTTACGCAGGCCGGCTCCAGGCCCACCTCCACCCGGTCCACGCAGAGCGTGCATTTCGCCATCTTGCCCGTCTTGGCGGAGAACTTCGGCACGTCGAAGGGGCAGCCGGTCTCGCAATAACCGCAGCCGATGCATTGCTCGGGGTTCACGTCCACGATGCCGTTCTCGTACTGCACGATCGCGCCGGGGGCGGGGCAGGCGGCCAGGCAGCCGGGGTCCTCGCAGTGCATGCACTGGTCCTTGCGCATTAGCCAGGCGACGCCCCCCTCGAAATCCTGCTCGTTGAAGCGAATCAGGTTCCAGAACTCGGGGTCCAGGGCGGGCATGGTCTGGTAGGTGCCCGTCTGCTGGGTCGGCACCGGCCCCAGGTCGTTCCACTCCTGGCAGGCCACCTCGCAGGCCTTGCAGCCGATGCAGGTCGAGGTGTCGATGTACTTCGAGACCACGGGCAGCTGGCGGATGCCGGTCCGGCCTCCCCAGAGGGAGGCCGAGGAGCGGCGGATCTGCAGGGTCTGGGCGCTCATCGCTCCTCCTTAGGCCTTCTCGAGCCGGACCAGGAAGGCTTTGAACTCCGGCGTCCAGGTGTTGGGGTCCATCGCCGAGGGCGTCAGCAGGTTGGCCAGCGTCCCGGTGTGCCCCGGATCGCCGGCGTAGCCCCAGTGGATGGGGAAGCCGATCTGCCAGATCTGCTTCCCGTCGACCGTCATCGGTCGCAGACGCTTGGTGACCATGGCCACGCCCTGGATCTGGCCCCGCGCGGAAGTCACCCTCACCTGGGAACCGTTGGCGATCCCTTTCTCTCGGGCCAGCGCCTCCGGAATCTCGACGAAGAATCCCGGCTGGAGCTCGTTCAGGTGCCCCTGGTGCTGATGCTGGGTCCAGTAATGGAAGTGCTCCGTGAGGCGGTAGGTGGTGCACACGATGGGGAAGTCCTCCCTCTTGCCGTACACATCTTTGTCAGAGGAGAACCTCTTGAAGACGGGGTTCGAAGTGACCTTGGGATGGAGAGGGTTGTCCAGCGCCGACTCCACCGGCTCGTAGTGCTCGGGCAGGGGCCCGTCGGTCAGGTTGGGAGCGAACAGGCGTGCCACCCCCTCCTGCATCATGATGAAAGCCCCGTACGTACCCGGCGGGGCGTCGGGCTTCATGTCCGGGACGTCGCCCACCCATTTCTCGCCGTTCCAGGAGATACCCGCTCGCTTGGGATCCCAGGGCTTGCCGTCGGCATCGGCGGAGGCCCGGTTGTACATGATCCGGCGGTTGGCCGGCCAGGAGAAGGCCCAGTTGGGGTACATGCCGAGGCCGGTGGGGTCGGCGTTGTTGCGGCGCTGGGCGTTGTTGCCGCCCTCCGTGTAGACGCCGGAGTGCAGCCAGTTCCCGCACATGGTGGTGCCGTCGTCCATGAGCTGGCCGAAGCCGTCCACTTGCTGGCCCGCGGTCTTGATCACCTTGGTCTTGTCCTTGGGATCGTGGAGGTCGGCCAGGGCCTTGCCGTTCATCTCCTTCAGGACCTCGCTCAGGTCCGGGTTCACGGGGTTCGTGTAGCTCCAACTCACATTCAGGACCTGCTCCGGCACGGCGCCGCCCTCCTTCTGGTAGAGGTCACGCACGGCCAGGACCAACCGGGCCAGAATCTCCTGGTCGGCCTTGGCCTGACCGGGGGGATCCAGGGCCTTCCACTTCCACTGGAGCCAGCGGGCGGAGTTGGTGAAGGTGCCGTCTTTCTCTGCGAAGGAGGCGGCGGGCAGGAGGAAGACCTCGGTCTGGATCTTGGCTGGCTCTGGGCCGTCGTACTCCTTGGGGGCCTTCCAGAAGCCGGCCGTCTCCGTCTCCACGTTCTCGACCACGACCAGCCACTTGAGTTTGGAGAGCGCGGCCACCATCTTCTTGGAGTTCGGGCCCAGCCCCACCGGGTTCATGCCGAAAGTGATGAAGCCCTCGGGGCCGGGTTCCGTGCCCCCTACGCGCGTGGAGTTGCCGCGATACATGTCGTCGAAGATGTACATCCAGGAGTAGTTCCCGTCGACCTTGGGGAGCCATGCGTACCCGAAGTCGTTCTCCTTGGTCGCGGCCTTGCCGTAGGCCGCTTTTAGTAGCGACACCATGAACTTGGGGTAGTTCTGCCAGTAGTTCATGGAGGCCGACTCGAGCGGCTTGGGGGTGTTGACGTCGAGGTACTCCTTCAACGTCTGCCAGGCCCCGGTGGGCGTCTTCAGGTAGCCGGGCAGGATCTCGAACGTGCCCGCGGTGTCGGTGGCGCCCTGAATGTTGGAGTGGCCGCGGAAGGCGTTCATGCCGCCCCCGGGGCGGCCGATGTTGCCGAGGAGCAACTGGAGGATCGCGCCCGCCCGGATCATCTGCACGGCCGTGGAGTGCTGGGTCCAGCCCAGGGCGTAGGTGATAGTGCCGACCCGCTCCGCGTTACCGGTCGACGTCACGATCTCCGCGACTTTCAGGAAGGTGTCCTTGGGAACGCCGCAGATCCGCTCCACCATCTCCGGGGTGTAGCGGTCCACATGCTTCTTCAGGAGCTGGAAGACGCAGTTCGGGCTCTCTAGGGTGGGATCGGACTTGGCGAAGCCCTTGGCGTCGAGCTGGTAGGCCCAGGAGTCCTTCGCGTACTCCCCTTTGCTCTCGTCAAAGCCGGAGAAGACCCCGTCGTTGAACGCGAACTGCTCGTTGATGAGCAGGGAGGCGTTGGTGTGGAGCTTGACGTAGTCCTCGTGGTAGCGCCTCTGCTCGAGGGCGTAGCGGATGATCCCGTAAAGGTAAGCGATGTCGGTGCCGACCCGGAAGGGGGAATAGAGGTCGGCTACCGCCGCCGTCCGCGTAAAGCGGGGGTCGACCACGACGAGCTTGGCGCCGCGCGTGATCTTGGCCTCGATGAACCACTTGAAGCCCACGGGATGGTTCTCGGCGGCGTTGCCCCCCATGGCCAGGATAACGTCGGCGTTCTTGATGTCGACCCAGCCATTGGTCATTGCGCCCCGGCCGAAGGTGGCGGCCAGACTGGCCACCGTGGGGCCGTGTCAAACACGGGCCTGGGTGTCCCGGTAGGGGACTCCCCAAGCCGTCACCGCTTTCCACTGGAGGAGGTTGAACTCGTTGGTGTCCGTGCATCCCCCGATCATGGCCAACCCGGGGTTGCGATTCACCACCTGTCCTTTGGCGTTCTTGGCCACGAAGCAGCGGTCCCGGGTGTCCTTGACGTGACGAGCGATCTTGGAGATTGCCTCGTCCCACGATATGTCTTCCCAGCGGTCCGAGCCCGGGCGCCGCACCTTGGGCGCCAAGATCCGATTCTTGTGGGTGATGTCGTCCTTGAGGGTCGCTCCCTTGGGGCAGAGGGTCCCGCGGCTGATGGGGTGGTCGGGGTCCCCCTCCACGTGCACCACGGCGGGGGTGACGTTCTTGGCCTTGTCGCCCAGGGTGTGGATGATCACGCCGCACGAGACCGCGCAGTAGGGGCAAGTGCTCCGGGTCTCGGTGGTGCGCGAGATCTTGAGCTCGCGCATCTCCGCGCGGGCGGTCGAGACGTCGAAGCCTATGGCGACGGCGCCCCCGACGGTCGTGGCTTTGAGGAAAGTCCGACGCTCCATGGGGCCTCCTGGGATGGGCTTTAAGTCTGAGACCCGCGGATCGGTGTTGTCAAGAGGTTTGTCGGGCGCGCGCTCCGCTCAGCCCGCGAGGCTGCGAGCCACCGCCTCCGCCACCCCCAGGTAGGCGCGGGCGGCCGGGGATTCGGGGGCGAGGGCCACGATGGGGCTCCCGGAGTCCCCCCCGATCACGATCCGGGGGTCGAGGGGGATCTCGCCCAGGAAGGGAACCTGGAGGGCCTCCGCCGTCCTCCGTCCTCCCCCGCGCGTGAAGATGGCCTCTTCGCGGCCGCACTGCGGGCACAGGTAATAAGACATGTTTTCAACGATGCCCAAGAGGGGAATGCTGGACTTGCGGAACAGGTTGAGGCCTTTGCGGGCGTCGATCAAGGCCACCTCCTGGGGGGTGGTCACGATGACGGCCCCGGAAAGGGAGACGCGCTGGGTGAGGGTGAGCTGGACATCCCCCGTGCCGGGGGGAAGGTCGACGACGAGCACGTCCAGCCGCCCCCAGCGCACGCCGCCCAGGAGCTGGTCGACCGCCTTCATGACCATGGGCCCCCGCCAGGCCGCGGGCTGATCGGCGCTCATCACCGCGCCCAGCGTGGCCACCCGCACTCCGTGGCGCTCGATGGTCAGGAGCTTGTTGTCGCTCTTGTCGACAAAGGGCTTCTCGTCGATCCCCATCATGACCTGCTGGGAGGGACCGTAGATGTCCGCGTCCAGGAGCCCCACCTTCTGGCCGAGGCGGACCAGGGCCACGGCCAGGTTGGCGGCCAGAGTGGACTTGCCCACGCCGCCCTTGCCCGAGGCCACCGCGACCTTGAAGCGAACTTGGGGGAGGAGGTCCACGCTACGGCAGGATACCCCGCCTTGACCCCTCCCCGGGCGGGGGCGTAGTCTCGTCCTTGGTTTTCGCCACTCGCACCATGAGCTCCGAAAGCAAGGTCGCGGCCCGGGTCTGGAGGGTGGACGGAGGGCTGTCGGAAGAGCGATCGGACCAGCTCGCGGCGGAGGAGCCCCTCGAGATCCGCCTTCTGGCCCGGGGGGGGCCGCGGCTCCTCCTCGCTCCGGAGCTGGGCGCGCCCCGCGAACTGCGGCAGACGGTGGCCATCACCATGCGCACCCCGGGGCACGACTTCGAGCTGGCGGCGGGGTTCCTCTACGGGGAAGGCGTCGTTAAGAGTGCCGCGGACATCGCGGAGATCTCCCATTGCACCGACCCCGCGGTGGAAGAGGACCGCCGCCACAACATCGTGAACGTGGAGCTCAGCAAGGAGCGGCTGCCGGACCTGAAGGCGCTGGAGCGGCACTTCTACACCACGAGCGCCTGCGGGGTCTGCGGCAAGGCCAGCCTGGAGGCCCTGCACCTGCAGGCGGATCGCCTTTCCCACCGGGGGCCGGAGGTGGAGCCGTCCGTACTCTGGAGCCTGCCCGAGAAGCTGCGCGCGCACCAGGGGGTGTTCGCGGCCACGGGGGGACTGCACGCGGCGGGGCTCTTCGATTCCAAGGGGGATCTGCTCGCCCTGCGGGAAGATGTGGGCCGCCACAACGCGCTGGACAAGCTCGTGGGCTGGGCCCTTCGCGAAGGCCGGTTGCCCCTCGACGAGCACATCGTGATGGTGAGCGGCCGGACCAGCTTCGAGATCCTGCAGAAGTGCTTGATGGCGCGCGCGCCCATCCTCTGCGCGGTGTCGGCACCCAGCACGCTGGCCGTGGCCCTGGCCAAGGACTTCGGCATCACCCTCGTTGGCTTCCTGCGCGGGGAGCGCTTCAACGTCTATGCGGGGGTCGAGCGAATCCGCGTATCCGAGCCGGCGCGACGCTAAGCGTCGCTCTCGTCGGCCCGGCCGCGCCCGCTTGGGCAGGGTGTCCCCGACTCCATTGGCGCGCGAGCGGGCCTCTCCCGACTGGAGCCGATCATGGAAGGTGCCTACCGGCGGGCCTACCGCGCCTGCCTAGACGACC
>Ga0210384_10008065_pt1 | contig 11023 bp, 14 predicted proteins | sample IncBWH2MmetaG_FD_160574 | JGI IMG/M metagenome (GOLD analysis project Ga0210384, IMG submission 160574) | Forest soil microbial communities from Barre Woods Harvard Forest LTER site, Petersham, Massachusetts, United States - Inc-BW-H-2-M | ecosystem: Environmental > Terrestrial > Soil >...
TGAGCTAGATCCCACGGGCAAACGCCTGAAAACTGCATAGGAGAAGAGATGCATCGCGCAACGCTATTCCGCAGCCGTGCTACAAGGCGGAGCGATTAATGTCTGAGGAGCAGTCTATGGAAACTAACCATGAGTCAAATTTCGTACTGGGCTTTTGTCACAAACAACTTCCCGGCGTCCGACATGGGAGACAATTTTTCGATTCCCTTTAAACAGCTTGCAGATCCGTCAAGCCCTAATCAGGCTGCCGTCCATTCTCCAACGCCATCCCGACGACCTTTCAGGGTGCTTTCAGAGTGTGCGCGTAAATCAACTCCTCGGAGTTTTGCGCCGAGAACACGAATGCTGACCGACTGGATATTTGGGCAGGCAAGCTAGTGAAAATCTAATGCGGTCCTTGTGGAGGTCAAGCACTTTCCGGGAGAATTTCTGAATGCATACCCTGAAAGTCATTTTCGGCGGCATCTTGCTTCTGGGAGTATGCCAGCTTGTTGGGCGCTGGATTGGCGGCGCAGCAGCGACGGTGGACGCCACTACGATCAAGTATTTTCTCGTGCTCTGGCTAGTCGCCACGCTCGCAAATATGTGGGTCGGGGTCAGTAAGGCCGGCTACTCCATCAAGGATGAGGCTCCAATTGCTCTGCTCGTCTTTGCAGTCCCTGCGATCGTTGCCATTGTCATTTGGTGGAGATTCTCTGCTTCCTAAGCTGAACAACTGTTACAGCCTTCAGCCGCTGCGAACAGTGTTTGGCGTGAGTCGTGTCGGATGCTCCCGATACAGCGTTCGAAGTTGGGGAAATGCCAAACGGCACGTGCTTTTGCCATAGCTTCGCCTGTCACGCCACTGTCACGGTAGTCGTGGAAAAACGTTGAAGAACCGCAAGCAAAATGTGAATACGGTAGAGAAGTTGACTCTCGCGCTTCATCGCAACTGCTTGATTCTCCTCGGAAAACTCCCGCTCCGGCAAATCGTGATTAAGATACTCAAGTGGCTGTTAACCGAAGGGTTGGAAAGACGCTCTTCCAGCCGCGTCAGGAGCCGCAATCTGTCTCTGCTTTCAATTTCCATTTAGTTTCCAATTGGAGCCGTCTTTCAAAACGTTAAGTGCCGCCAGATCAATCGCTTTCAGAGTTTGATATAGAGCTTCCCAAGCTTCGGACGTGGGTTCGATTCCCATCGCCCGCTCCAACTAAATCAGGGTCGGTTGACCTTACGCCTGGAAGTTGCTGAAAATCGCCATACGAACCGAGGGTTTTGGTCTAAGGATGTTCCAAAGCTCCCGCAATTGTTCTAAAGATTCAGCACGTGCGGCGTGGGAGCGCTGGCAGCGTGAGTGTCTTCTATTCTCGTGTTTTCAGGACATCCCCGCCGCGCCACCAACCGCCCGTGTTTGCAACGCCGATTCACGCGCGATTCGCGAAGGTTTATGGACAAGGGAGCGGTGAGCAGCCCAGCCCCATGAAGAGAAGCAGCACGACCCTGAATGTTCGCCGGAGTCCTCGAGGAAGAAAAAGAGCGGCTGACTGCACTGACCGCCAATGAAGCGTTTCAGTTGAGCGCCGAAGAATACCGAGCGTTTGTTAAAGATGGCTCATGGACCGTGGCTTGGTCTTGTCCGAATTGATACGGGGTGTTAGTTCGTCCTTCGTCATGGCCGGGACTGTTATTGTTCGCTGTTTATTCGCCCAGAGGATATGATCCTCCTCAGGAGGGGGAGAGTTGTCAAGGCGCGAGGTAAATCCGGTACCAGCTCCATTGCCCCGTGATCCAGACACCCTACAAAAGAAGTGAGCCCTCTCAAAGTCCTCAGTCTCCCGCAGCTCCGCCGCTATGCAATCGCGCGCAGCTTTTTCAAGCCCACCAGCCTGCCGCGGGCCATTGCGTGCTTGGGCTTTGTTCAGGCCGACCCGATGCGGGCGCCCGCTCGCGCACAGGATCTGATCCTCGCGCACCGCGTTAAGAACTATCGCGCCGGCGAGTTGGAGCGCCGCTATCCTCGGCTGGCCATCGAAGAGGCTTTCTTCATCAACTACGGTTTCCTGCCTCGCACGACCTTGTCCCTCCTCCATCCGCGCGGTGCGCCGCGTGCTTGGGACGCATGGAGCGCCTCGATGCAAGCGCGCGCCGAAGAGGTGCTGGCCTTTGTGCGCCAGCAAGGTCCCACCCATGCCAAGTCTGTGCAGGCCCATTTCGACCACGGCCGCATCAAGCGCTGGGGCGCTAACCTGAATGCCAGCACGCATTTGTTGGACGGCCTGCACTATCGCGGCTTGCTCCGCGTGGCGCGCCGCGACGCGGGGACCCGCGTGTACGAAGCGATCGAGCACCCGCCGCAAGACGACAGCCCCGAGGCACGACTCGCGCGCGCCGGTCAATTGTTGGACACCGTGGTGCGGCTGTACGCGCCGCTTCCCGCCGCCAGCTTGGTCTATCTGTGCAGGCTACTGTGCTATGGAGTTTCCCATTTGGCCGCCGAGATACGGCAGCTACAGGAGCGCGTCAAATCCCGTTATTGCTATGCGCAGGTCGACGGCCTGCTATGGTTCTGGCCGCAGGACGAAAACCCCACGTCCGTCCGCTACTCGGTAGATGATCGTCTGCGATTCCTCGCGCCCTTCGACCCCGTGGTCTGGGACCGCCGGCGCTTCCAGTTGTTCTGGGGCTGGGAATACAAGTTCGAAGCCTATGTACCGGCTCATAAGCGCCGCATGGGTCATTACGCGATGCCCATGTTGTGGGGCGAGCACATACTGGGCTGGGCCAATCTGAAGGTGGTCGATGGCAGGCTGCAGCACGGGCTGGGCTTCGCCCGCCCGCGGCCACGTGGCAGCGCCTTTCAGCCGGCGCGGGACGAGGCATTGCAGCAGATGCAAGAGTTTCTGGAACTCTAGCACTCGACGGCTTTCGTCGGTCCAAGTCACTCGGTGTGAGGTTCCACGCTGACAATTCCGCGAACGCACGAAGGAGGTACACGCGGAGGACACGCCCGCCCACTGACAGACAATTCGGCCGCACGCCATGCGTGGTGATAGACTTCGCCAAAGGCCCTGCTGGGGAGGCTCGAAATGGGACGGTTTGTGATCGTGGCGTACCGGCCGCGTCCAGGCAAAGAACAACAACTCTTGGAGCTAACCAGGGAGCACCTTCCCATTCTCCGCAGCCAGGGACTCGCAACAGATCGACCGTCCTACGTCATGAAATCCGCGGATGGAACGATCGTCGAGGTCTTCGAGTGGAAATCTGCGGAGGCTATTGCAGCCGCCCATCAGAATCCGGTGTGGCAGGCGATGTGTGGACGGTATAGCGAGGCGTGTGAGTACATCAGCCTCGAAAACTTGAGCGAGTCCAAGAACATGTTTGCCGAGTTCGAGCCGGTTGAGCTGTGAATAAGCAGCCATGTTGTCGGGAGCGTAGTTGTGCTGTGGGTCGCTAGTAAGGAGTTCGGACTGCACCAAGAACATTTCTTTTTGCCGCAACCTAATCTGCGCCGCCAAAAACAACGGTAAGACCCACCGGAACTAACTGCGATCTTTCCCTTCGCAGCTTGAACACTTCTCCGGATACGGTTGCTCCCGTTTCTCCGGCTGGCAAATGAAACAGTGCTTCTTGCAGTCTGCGCCATGACCGTATCGGATTCTGGCGGTGTGCGGACAATCTTGGTATTTCAGCTCGAAAAATAAAGGGACGACTGGGGATGGTGTTCTCTGCCATTGGAGGCTCCCAAGTGGATTTGGCAGAGGAAGGGAAGTCAGTGTAACAGATGTGTCCCACACGCCCGGCTCGTCCTCGGACAACTTTCTCAGGGCTGGGTCCGATCGTTGGTGGAGCAGCTTTCAGCAAAGTGCGTGAAGGCCGGACCTTGCCTCCGCGCAGCCCGGCCCTTGGTGACCCCACGAAGTAATCTTCAGACACTGTACGCGATTATGGTGCAGGGCAATACCCTCCAACTACTTACAGGGAATCGGGTGGTCCGAGGCGGCGCTCCGGCTCTTTCTCAAGTCAGCAGTGTGCGAACAAACTTCGTTCGAACAGATTGTAAACGGGGTCGAAACAGACTCCCGATGAAGTGAGCCGGGCCTTCCTCGGAGCAGCCCGGCCCCGGCATCCTCCTAGCGCTACGTTTCCCACCTAGCGCGTAGGCTGAGATGTCTTAGTTAAAGGGTGTTAATCAGTTCGTTTGATATAGCGGAGTTCCGAGATTCTACGACAGGACGGCGTCAGACTTTATCCTCGCACGAAGCCCACTCCAATCGCAGCGCGTGGATACTTCTCGTGCAGCTTTGTCCGTTCTCTTTCCGCCTGTTCCTTCGTCTTTAGGGGTTTCGACAGATAGACAAACGCTCCGTCTTCGCGTTCGTACACGACCCATCGACCAACTGGTTTCTTCATAGGAAACTTATAGCACATGGGGCAGGAATAGAAAATCGCCGACAGTTTGCCGACGGCGGTGCGGCAACTTCTGGCCAGAAGTGGCCGAATATTCAATTCTGAGGAAAGATGATCGCGAACACCGGATGGATCTCCCAAAGCGATCCAACTTGTGCGGACCCGTGGGCGCGGCCCCGCTGCGGATCGTTCTTGCTGAAGTGCCAAGCATCGTAGAAAGCGAATCCAAGGACTTGGACGTGGATAGGTGCAGAGAGAGGAGTCTGTGCATTCAACTTAACCCCGTGTGCCGCGAGTGTCTGCAACAGGGCATTTCGAGCGGCAACATATCTAGGACCCTGCGGAATCTCCACTATGATCCGGTCGTCGGCACTGCTCGCGCCGACGCGGCTAATCTCCAAATGAAAGTCGCAGTCATTCGCCTCAACGTTCACGCGCCACAAATCGCCCTTCACGGTGGCAACCTGAGATTCCTGGGTGTCGAGAGGCGAGTCTTTCGTCCTAAAACCAGCTTGAGTAACTCCCGTCGCCGGTGGCAACGTGACCACCTGTTCAACCGTGAGTAGGGTTACTCCGGGGTTCGTGGCTGGAGGAATTCTGTGCTTCATGCGCGTGCGATTTTGGGCTGCAAGTGGTGTAGTCGCTGTGCACGTTATGTCAGCGAGCGTGGAGATTGGAGCGAGGTAGAACGAAAACGCGAGAATGAGAGTCAGGCGTACCATATTTTGGTCTCCCTGGTTGCTGGCCCCGCTTCCACGGACCGAGCTTCGCTGGCTACTTACATACGCCACACTTCCCGCCCTCCTTCGCACAGTGCTTGCAGTAGTGACAATTCTTGCAGGCGCGGCATGGGTCGGCACCCGTGCAGGTGGCTGTCAAATCGAGTGGGATTTGGTTGAGTAGCATGACCGACAGCAGAACTTGGGCAACGGCGGAGATCAATTTTGAATTGAGCATCGAGATTGTCCTCCGTAACGAGATTGGGGACGGAATTATTGGGAGATCATGGCCCCAAGTTCTGGAGTGGTCAAGAACAAAGGGCTGCATGTGGGTTACGTTAGACCGGTGGTATCGCCCCAACCTATTATTTAGCATGGGTTACGTGACGCAAATCTGATAGAGTGCTGCAGAAATTAATCCCCGCGATAGCTCTCATGGAGGCCCACCAATGAGAATTGTGTGCTCGCTTATTTTGTCCTCACTGTTAAGTTTTCAGAGTCAATCGCCGACCACACCACCCGCGCAGGAAGCGAAGGACCAACAAGCCACTCAGAAACCCGAGGTTTCTCTCAAGCAGCCGCTCGCTTTTGGTTTAGAGGACGGCACGCCCATCAAACTTCGGCTGACACGCAATTTGTCTTCAGCAGATGCAACTACGGGTGAGCGTGTGGATTTCGAGGTGCTTGAGGAGGTCCGCTTTAAGGATGTTCTGATCGTTCCGCGAGGCGGCATTGCATGGGCAACGGTCACGGAAGCGCAGCACAAACGGCGAATGGCTCGCGGCGGCAAGCTCGACGTGAATATTGACGATGTTCGGTTGGTGGACGGTGAAAGAGCCCCACTCCGTGCTGTGAAGGAAGCCAAGGGCGGAGGTCACACCGGGGCAATGACAGGTGCGATTGTCGCAACATCCATCGTGTTCTTTCCTGCCGCTCCGTTGTTCCTATTCATGCACGGGAAGGACATCACGATACCGAAAGGCACGGAAATAACCGCCTACGTAAATGGAGACATTCCCCTCGATGCGAAAAAGTTTGAGCCGCAACCTGCGGCCACTTCTGATCCGGCTCCAGCCACAAGCCCGCAGTTAACTCAGGATACGAGGCCCGCAGACACGGCGCTTGCCACGATAGACATCAAATCGACTCCCGATGGAGCCGACATCACTGTAGACGGAAAGTTTATGGGTAGTACGCCGTCATCTCTACGACTGCCAGCCGGGGATCATCAAATCAAAGTGGAAAAGCAGGGATTCAAATCTTGGGAGAGAACACTAACGGTCGGCTCGGGAGGTTCGACGAGTTTATCAGCAACCCTAGAGAGAACTAACTGATTGAAAACGCGAACCCACAGATGGCGAAAGCGCTCGTCTGACTATACAACTTTCCAGGAACCTGGAGGAAAGATATGAGCCAATCCTGATCAGGTCGGAGGAGCTGCGCAAGCGGGTTCGTCGGCTCCTACCAATTCTCCTGCTGATCCGGGGAAATCCATACTTGCGGTCCGGGTCCCTATCTTAGTGTCAGCGTCGGTGGCCATTGGTGGAGCTGGAGCCTGGTTGTACGAGAAATATGACCAGCAGAGGCACCTCGCAAGCCAGCCTAATGCCATCCTAAGAGTTCGAATCCGCGGCTACTTCAAACGGGTAGTGCATCGGCTTGTGCTGCACCGAAATCCACTTCAGCGTGGTGAACTCCTCGAGAGCCCACCTGCCGTTCAAGCGGCCGAAACCGGAGGCCTTTTCCCCGCCGAAAGCGACCAGGGGCTCGTCGTCAATCGTGCCGGCATTGACGTGGATCATTCCTGAATCGATCTGCTTGGCCAGCTCCGCTCCGTATTCGACGTCTTTCGTGTGGATCGCCCCACTCAATCCATATGCGCTATCGTTCGTAATCCTGAGCGCTTCTTCGGGCGTATCGAAAGGCATCACGCACACGGCCGGGCCGAACATTTCGTCCTGTGCGATGGACATATTCGGCTTCACGTCCGCGAAAATCGTGGGTGAAACCAGATTGCCTTCCACTTTGCCCTGCAACACGGGCCGGGCGCCTTCCGCGATTCCTTTTTGAATCTGCTTGGACAGCGTTTCCGTTTGTGCCTTGTTCATCAAGGGCCCGAGATCGGTTTGCGGATCGTTCGGGTCCCCCACCTTCAAAGCCGCCACGCGCTTGACGTAGCGGTCCAGGAATTGCGGGTACACGCTGCGCTGCACCAGGATGCGATTCGCACACATGCAAATCTGGCCCTGGTGCGTGAAGCGGCTGAAGACCGCGGCATTGAGCGCATTGTTCAGATCGGCGTCAGCCATTACGATCAACGCGCTGTTCCCGCCCAGTTCCAAAACCGCTTTTTTCAAGCAGCGGCCGGCGACCATGCCGATATGACGGCCAACCTTTTCCGAACCGGTGAAGGAGATAATTCGGGGAACGCGATGCTCGACAAAGGCGTCCCCGATGTCGCGGACGTCCGCGATGATTACATTTAGCAATCCCTTCGGGATTCCCGCTTCTTCGAAAATTTTGGCGACCAGCGTTCCGCCGGTGATGACCGTGTCATCGTGCGGTTTCAGCACTACGCCGTTCCCGGCTCCCAGAGCGGTGGCCACCGAGCGCATACTCAGAAAAAATGGAAAATTGAAGGGGCTGATTACACCAACGACGCCGACGGGCACCCGATAGAGCCGATTTTCCTTGCCATCCATCACCGAAGGGAAAATCTCGCCAGTCATGCGCAGCGGATAGGTGGACGCTTCCTTGATGATGTTCTTGACCAGGCCGATCTCGAAAAACGCCTTCAGTCTGGTGCCACCGAGTTCCTCGATGATTATGGCCGTGATGTCGGCTTCCACCTTTTCGATGTAGCTGACGGCTTTCTCGAGAATGGCGCGCCGCTCGAACGGATTGATCTGCGCCCACACTTTCTGCGCAGCCGCGGCCGAGCTATATGCTTCGTCCAGGTCGGCTAGAGTCGCTAATGTAAAGTCGGCAATCGGCGCACCGTTGAATGGGTTTTTGTCGCTCAGCACCTTGCCGCTCGTCCCGTCGCGCCAAACCCCGGCGATGTATTGCTTATTCAGTTTTGCGAATGGATTCATGATCTCCCTCAATTACTCAGAATTTCTCTGGACCATTTAATCGGGCAAATCCGGGTGCCGTGTCTTGACGTGATAGCGGCCCGAATGAAAAATTAATGGTTCACCTTCGCGCCATTTGAAGTCCTCGACTTCGCCGAGAAAAATCACATGGTCGCCGCCATCGAACTCGCGAACGCGCCGGCAAACAAAATGAGCGGTCGCGCCGCTGAGCAACGGGCATCCCGCGGGGCCATCTTCACAATCGACGCCGGCAAACCTGTCTGGGACCGGCGTGGAAAACTTTCGCGAAAGGTGATGCTGATCTGCAGCGAGCACGTTGATTGCGAAGTGCGTGGCGGCGGCGAAATCCGGATAACTTGGCGACTGCTTCGAGAGACTCCAAAGCACCAGCGGCGGGTCCAGCGACACGGAGGAAAATGAGTTCACCGTCAGGCCGACGGGCCGCGCATCTTTTCCGCGAGCGCTGACGATGGCGACGCCTGTGGCAAACTGGCCCAGGGCGCGGCGAAATCCCCGGCGGTCGAATTGCTCCGCGGCAGCGCGTGCGCTTTTCTCCAGGTATCGTTCCGCATCCGCAGCCTCCATGAACCAGGACGCAAGCGAGCGCGGATCATCGAAACCGTTGGCGACGGCTCCGGCAACCTCGGGCAGTTTGGCAGCTGACGCGAAAATCTTCACTACGTGCGGCGCGGGATTCAGCAGCAGGTTGGTCCACTCCGTGACCCAGCGAGCATACCCCGTCCAGTAGCGGTCGAAGGTCTGTTCCATCCACTCCTGATCTGCGGGCCGTTCCCCTTGCTCGATGATGCATTTCAAATAGATGTCGGCTGATTTCGCGGCGTTGTTCGATCCCTGCCCGGTGATTGGATCGTTCAGAACGACGGCATCGGCGAGGCCTAGAACTTTCTTGCCCGATGGAAGTGAGGCCACGGGCTTGCGCACCACAGGTGTCAGCGAGCCGGAAAGAATTCCGCCCGCGTCGGTCAATGCGATGTTCACGCATCTTTCCGCTTCCCAGGGCAGATAGGTATCTAGGATCCATTTCGACTTGGCAAGATGCTGCTCGGGAGTTTGTACGTCCGCCCAGCAATCCATGGGCCCGCCTGGAACGCCTTCGAACACCATAATCTCGCATCGGCCGCTTTCCGTCAGCGCCGGGAAAACAAAATACTCTCCGATTCCCGGAATCAGATTGAAGCAGACCGCCGGATAGTCGCCGCGAGGAGCCATATTTGTGACGTAAGTAAGCGCCAAAACGCGCTGCGGCTTTTTATAGGGCGAACGACTCGCATCGCGATCGAACAACCGGCCGAGATGGCCTTTGCCGGTGGCCACCACCGTCAGATCATGGCTTCGCGCGTGCAATTCGAGATCTGAAGTCTGTGCTTCCGCAATAACCAATTCGCCGCCCTGCCTTTCGAATTCGCTCATCCACTGCGGCATCTTGATGCGCTGATCGACCGCCTGCGCGTAATGGTCAAGACGCGCGGACCAATCAATGCTCTTTTCCCGCCGCCCCCCGGGCACCGTGAAGCTGATTCCTTCCACCTTCGGACAATCCGCTTCCCAAAGATTCAGCTTCAGGTCGCGTTCGGTTTGCAGCGCCGAATCGAACATGCATTGGCTGGACATCACCGACCCGGTGCGAATCTCGTCCGCTGAGCGGTCGGAGACCAGCGTAACTTCGTAGCCCGCGTCCAGCAGGCCTAGCGCGAGTTGCAAGCCGGACTGGCCCGCACCGATGATGGCAATGCGTCTCATGAAATGGCCATGCGATCTACTGCATCAATTTCGGAATCGCCGGCTCAGCCATTTCCGGCCCCATTGCGGAATAGCCTCCGTCCACGGCCAAGTCGGTCCCCGTAATAAAGGATGCGTGGCTCGAGCACAAAAAGAGCACGGCTTGTGCGACTTCGTCCGGATTACCGACTCGGCCAAGCAGATGGAATGCGCCACCGACCCTGTCTGTCTTGGCCCGGTCGCCGTGCGTCAAGTCATCCATGAGGCGGCACCAAGTCCAGCCCGGAGAGACAGAATTGACGCGAATTTTGTCGCCCGCCAAATCCATCGCTTCATTGCGGGTGAGTTGTAGTGTGGCGGCTTTTGTCACGGGATAGAGCCAGCGCCCGGTCTGCGCAACTTTGGCGCTGATGCTTCCAAAATTCACGACGGCACCGCCGCCGCGCTTCACCATATGCGGCCGGGCCGCCTGCAACATCATCACGCCACCGACGACATTGACGTTGTAGCTGTCGAGCCATTCCTGCCGGGTGGATGCCAGCGCGTTGTCGACGTACACGCACGCAAGATTGATTAGAAAATCGATCCCGCCAAAAGTCCTGGCGGTCTTTTCCACGCAGGCGGCGACTTGCGCATCCGCAGCCAAATCGGTCTTGATGAAAAGAGCCTTCGAGCCAAGCTCGTTCGCGATCGCTTGCCCGTCTTTTTCGTTTATGTCCGCGATGACAACCCGCGTTTCCTCTCGATGAAACGCCCGCGCTACCTGAGCGCCGATCATCGTCGCGCCGCCCGTTACGATGGCTACTTTGTCCTTCAGACCTTCCATGGAAGCTCCCTTTTTCTTGGCCACGTCCAGGCGAGCCGCCACCTTACCACGCGAGGGAAAAGGGAAAAAGATCGAAGTTCAGATGCCGATAATCGCCTGAAGCGCTTCCCGGCGTGAAAAATGCTGGACTTACCAGAAGCCGCCCGAGCAAAATAGCTCGCTCTGAGAGCGTTTGCACGAGGCATATCATATGAGAAGAATTGCAATCGTTGGTGGCGGCCAGTCCGGCCTCCAATTGGCGCTTGGCCTGCAGCAA
>Ga0210384_10008066_pt1 | contig 11023 bp, 3 predicted proteins | sample IncBWH2MmetaG_FD_160574 | JGI IMG/M metagenome (GOLD analysis project Ga0210384, IMG submission 160574) | Forest soil microbial communities from Barre Woods Harvard Forest LTER site, Petersham, Massachusetts, United States - Inc-BW-H-2-M | ecosystem: Environmental > Terrestrial > Soil >...
ATATGCCCATCTCGACACTCAGTGGCGGTGGGAGATGCCACAGACGATTAGCGAATATCTGTTGAAGACGATGCGGGTGAACTTCGACTATATGGATAAGTACCCGCACTACGTCTTCAACTGGACCGGATCTAACCGCTATCGCTTGATGAAAGAGTATTTTCCCAGCGACTATGCTCGGGTGCAGAAGTACGCGTCCGAGGGACGCTGGTTTCCTGCGGGTTCCTCAGTGGAAGAAGGCGATGTCAATCTTCCCAGCGCCGAAGGGATTTTTCGTCAGGTCTTGTACGGAAACGAATACTTCCGCAAAGACTTCGGTAAGGCGAGCGCAGAGTATATGTTGCCTGACTGCTTTGGGTTTCCTGCGTCGTTGCCGAGCATACTGGCCCACGCAGGCGTGAAGGGGTTCTCGACCCAAAAACTGAATGCGCAATGGCAACCAGCTCCAAAGATAGGTGGTCCGAATTCACCGGAACGGACGCCGGAGGGTATTCCCTTCAACGTTGGAATTTGGGTTGGTCCGGATGGAAAAGGTGTGCTTGCCGCACTGAACCCCGGTGGATATGGAAGCAGTGTATACACCGATCTGAGTAGCGTGCCCGGACCGCCGCCACCGCCGCCACAATTGACCGCAGAACAGAGGGCGCATGCCACACCGGAGCAGCTGCGCGTTTTGGAGCGCCCCAGGGAGAGGGAGCAAAACTGGGTCGAACGTATCGACCTGAATGGAAAGGTAACCGGCGTCTTCGCCGACTATCACTACGTGGGTACCGGCGACATCGGCGGAGCGGCACACGAATCGACAATCAAGCTTCTTGAAGCCATCGTCGACAAAAAAGAAACCGTACTTCCCTCCCCTCCCAGGCCCTTCTTTGGGCAGGGCACGGGTCCTACAACAGAAGCGGCGGGCCCCGAGGTAAAAGTTGGGGAGGGGCCGGTGCATGTTGTCGTGGCCACAGCGGATCAGATGTTCAATGAGATCAAGCCTGGGATGCAGTCCCGCATGCCTTCCTATCAGGGCGACCTGGAGTTGATCAATCACTCCGCCGGTTCCTTGACCTCGCAGGCCTATCACAAGCGTTGGATCATCAAGAATGAACTGCTTGCCGATGCGGCGGAAAAGGCTTCGATAGCGGCTGAATGGATGGGGGGGCGAACCTATCCTCAGCAGCGGCTCAATGACGCGTGGACGCTCGAACTGGGTGGCCACTTTCATGATACTGGCGCAGGAACGGCCACACCGCGGGCGTATCAGTTTGCATGGAATGACGACATCATCGCCGCGAACCAATTTGCGGGTGTTCTGACTAGCGCGACCGAGGCGATCGCTTCCGGCCTTGACACGCAGACCAAAGGGATACCAATCGTCCTCTTCAACCCACTGAACATTGCACGTGAAGATATTGTTGAAGCCGAGGTTGCTTTTCCTGGCGGTACACCGAAAGCGGTCCGCGTCACTGATCCGGATGGGAAAGAAGTTCCGTCGCAACTCGAAGGCAACAAGGTTCTCTTCCCGGCCAAAGCTCCTTCCGTCGGCTATGCCGTTTATGACGTACAACCGGCTGAGAGCGCGAGTTCACGCTCAACCCTGACCGTGACGAAGTCGTCACTTGAAAACGATCGATATCGGGTACGCCTCGATCCAACCGGTGATGTCTCTAGCATCTTCGACAAGACCCTGAAGAAAGAGCTGCTTTCGAGCCCGGTTCGCCTCGCCATCTCCACGGATACGCCGAAGATATATCCGGCGTGGAACATGGAGTTTGAACAGGAACAGGCACCGCCCCGTAAGTACGTCGGAGGTCCTGCCCAGATTCGTATCAAGGAGAACGGACCTGTTCGTGTCTCTCTTGAAGTGACACGCGAGACCGAAGGCTCAAAGTTTGTTCAGACCGTTAGCCTTTCGGCGGGCGATGCGGGAAATCGGGTTGAGTTCGGCAACGCCATCGATTGGAAAACTCTGGATGCCAATCTGAAGATGGCTTTTCCTCTTGCAGCGTCGAACAAAGATGCTACCTACAATTGGGAGGTCGGTACCATTCAGCGACCTAATGCTCAGGAGCGTCAGTTTGAAGTGGCTTCTCATCGGTGGATTGACCTGGCCGACAAAAGCGGCAGCTTCGGAACAACCATTCTTACCGATTGCAAAAACGGCTCCGATAAGCCCAATGACAATACCCTTCGCTTGACTCTTATGCGTTCTCCGGGCATGCAACCAGCGAACAATGGCCGTCCGCAAGCGTATACCGATCAGGCTAATCAAGATTGGGGTCATCATGAATTCATATTTGGTTTGGCCGGACACGTGGGCGACTGGAGGGGAGCCCAAACGGATTGGCAGGCCTATCGTCTGAACGATCCTCTGATCGCTTTCACGACAACAACCCACCCCGGCTCCTTGGGTAAGACTTTCTCGCTGCTCCATTTGAACAACAGTCGCATTCGTGTGCTTGCTCTCAAGAAAGCAGAGGCGACTGATGAGATCGTTGTCCGGATGGTAGAACTCGATGGTAAACCGGCTGAGAACGTGAGCGTCTCCTTTGCCGCGCCGGTGAGTGCCGCGCGAGAAATCAATGCCCAGGAACAGCCAGTAGGATCAGCAAGCATCCAAAATGGTGCGCTGACCACATCGTTTACTGCATACCAGCCTCGCACCTTTGCGCTGCGCCTTAGTCCGGCGAGTTCCAGACTTAGCCCCATCTATTCGCAGCCAGTGGCGTTGCAGTATGACCTTGCGGTGGCGAGCAATGACGACACTAAGACAGAAGGTGGCGGGTTCGACGGAAAGGGCAACGCCATGCCTGCGGAGATGCTTCCCAAAACAATCACCTATAACGGCGTCGAGTTCAATCTGGCGGCCGCTAAGACAGGGTCGCCAAACGCAGTGGTCGCCAGAGGCCAAACGATCAATCTGCCTGCGGGCCAACACAACCGCGTCTATATTCTGGCAGCATCGTCAGACGGAGATCGGCCCGCAGAGTTCGCGGTCGGCGGACGAGCCGTCAAGCTGAACCTCCAGGATTGGGGCGGATTTATCGGCCAATGGGATACGCGCATGTGGAAGACTTCGCCTCAGCGCGACTGGGCAATATCGGCAAATCACGCCGTCTGGCCGCCGGTTGACGAACAGGAGCGAGAGCAGCGCCCGGTCTCGCCTCGCTATCCTGAGGACTATGTCGGCCTTCAAGCAGGTTACGTCAAGCCCGCAAGCCTAGCGTGGTACGCTTCCCATCACCACACTGCCGAAGGGCTGAACGAGCCATATCAATACTCCTATCTATTTGGTTATTCGATCGGAGTTTCAGAAAATGAAAGAACGCTGGTTCTGCCGAACGACGACAAGATTCGCATTCTGGCCATCTCCGTCGCGGAGGAAGACCCGGTTGTGAAATCCGTCCAGCCGCTGTACGACATGCTGGGTCGGACTGTGCCTCCATCTACGCAAAAGTAGCCAGAGCGCGAGAACCCTGCGATCTCTGCTAGAACCGCACGCACGGATACCAACCAGAGCTACTTAGGTAGCTCCGCTTTATCAGTGATGGTGAACGTTCCGGTTTGAACCGATGCGGCGTCGCTCGGCTGTGCACCGCCGAGCGAGACTGTGTAGTCGCCGGGCAGTATTATGCGGGTTCCCTTCGAATCGACTTGCGCAATCGAGCGTGGATCAATTTTGAATCCTACGTGGGTAGACTGGCCGGGTTCAAGGTGAATACGGGTGAAACCTACCAGCACGCGGATGGGAGTGTTGGAAGCTTTTGGTTGTATGAGGTAGACCTCCGCGACCTCGTCGCCGGCGGCGGAGCCCGTATTTTTCACATCGCCCTCAATGGTGACTGGGTCGCCTGCTTTGACGCTTGACGAGGAGACCTTGATGCCGCTGTAGGCGAAGTTAGTGTAGCTGAGACCGAAGCCGAAGCTGTAGAGCGGTTTGTCGGAGAAGTAACGGTAGGTGCGGCTCTTCATGGAGTAGTCATCAAAGGATGGCAGCTGACTGAGTGAAGAATAAAAGGTCAACGGAAGCCGTCCCGCGGGGTTGTTCTCGCCAGCCAGGGTTTCGGCGATAGCGGTTCCGCCCTCTTCACCCGGATACCAGGCTTCGAGAATCGCATTAGCGTGTTCCTGGGCCCAGTTGATGGCGAGAGCACTGCCGTTCTGCAAGACGACAACCAGCGGCTTGCCGGTTGCGGCAACGGCCTTCAGAAGCTCCTCCTGCACCGCAGGCAGATCAATGGCCGTGCGGTCACCGCCGGTGAAACCGGCGAGTTTGACGGGCATCTCCTCTCCTTCGAGTGAGGGGGATAGTCCAGCAAAAGCAATGATGACGTCGGCCTGTTTAGCCGCCTGGACAGCCTCGTCGCGCAGGACGGCGGCGGGCGCATCCCAGGTTAGGTCGACGCCGGCGCTGCCGTTACCGTGGAGGTATTCAAGGCGAATGGGGTGGGGCTTGGCGTCGGCAAAATGCACGGGGGCTTCGATCACGGCGCCACGCTCGCCGGTGCCTTTGGCGCCACTTTCGACCACCACTTTCTCGTCAAGGTAGAGACGGAAGCCCTCCGCGTTTTGGCAGGCGTAGCAGTAGTTCACTCGTACACCGAGTTTGAAGTCGCCGGGAGCGGGCGGTGTGAATGTGCCGGTCCAGCGAACGGAGTAGTTGTCGCGCTGCAAGCCAGTGACTGGAACGACTTTGTCCCAGTTGAAGTTAATGTTGCGGTCGGTGCGCTTGAGCACAGGCAGGCCGCTGAAATCCTTTGAGTTGAAGTACTCGGCCGTAAGGCCGTTGCCGGAGCCGCTGGCGGGGCGCAGGGCGGTGTGTTCGATCGGCATCGCGAGGCCTTCGACGAGGCTGGAGCCCTGGGCATAGAAGATTTTGGAGGAGGCGAAGCGTTTTTCAATCCCATTGAGCGGATAAACCGGCGACGGTGGGGGGCCGTTGTAGTTGCCTTGCAGGGATTGGACGAGTTCTGCCGTGGGACCGATGACAGCGATGCAGCTTATACCGGATTTGAGGGGTAGCGTCTTGTCTTGGTTTTTGAGCAGGACCATCGACTCGCGCGCCGCCTTAAGAGAGAGTTGGCGATGTTGCTGCGAGTCGTTTTCGCTGGCAGGAATGCGACCATAGGCGTAGCTGGAAGGCGGATCGAACATGCCTAGACGGAAGCGTGCGGTGAATAGACGGCGCAGCGCGGTATCGATCTCCGCTTCCGTAATGAGGTTCTGATGCACGGCATCGACAAGAGCTGGATACGCTTGTCCTTTTCCGAAGCCGCACTCGAGGTCGGTACCGGCCTTCACTGCTGCAGCGGCGGCATGAGCCATATCGGGGGCGAAGTGATGACCTGTATTTACGTCGGCGACAGCTGCACAATCACTAACGACATAGCCGTCAAAGTGCCAGGCATCGCGCAAGTGATCGCGTAACAGCATGGTGTTCGCGCAAGCGGGCGCCCCGTCGATAGCGTTATAAGCGCACATGACGGACTGAGCATGGGCCTCCGTAACCGCAGCGCGGAAGGCTGGTAGATAGGTATCCTCGAGGTCGTGAGGTGACACATCGACATTGTCCTGATGACGGGTTGGCTCCGGGCCGCTGTGGACGGCGTAGTGCTTGGGCGTTGAGACCAATTTCAAATATTTGGGATCGTCGCCCTGTATGCCGGTAACAAATGCCACGCCCATACGGCCCGTGAGAAACGGATCTTCACCGTAGGTCTCCTGGCCGCGGCCCCAGCGCGGGTCGCGAAAGATATTGATGTTGGGAGCCCAGAAGGTCAGACCGAAAAACATCTCGTGGTGATCTTCGCGCATAGCCTGGTTGTACTTGGCACGCGCTTCGGTTGATATAGTGTCGCCCATGCGGTGAACGAGGCTGGTGTCCCAGGTGGCCGCCATGCCGATGACCTGAGGAAAGTTGGTGGCGTAGCCGGCAAAGGCCACGCCGTGCAGCCCTTCGTTCCACCAATCGTACTTGGGTACGCCAAGTCGCGGGATTGCAGGAGCGTGATCACGCATTTGCGAGACTTTTTCCTCCAGAGTCATGCGGCCGATGAGGTCACCGACCCGCTGATCGATCCGGAGAGCAGGGTTCATGTACTGGAAGGACTGGGTGCCGGACGGCTGCTGTGCATGCCCATACAGCGGCAACAGCGCGAAGACGACGAAGAGGCTTGAGAGAGCTTGGAGGCCGAGATAAGACTTTCGCATAGCAGTCTCCTGGTTCGTACTGGGTTCTTTAAAGAGGGTCTTTGGACGGGCTAATTATATGCGGTGGGAGTGAGGCTGAATATGGCCAATCCTCACGAAAATCAGGGTAATTAGTGTTTCTGGTTACCGGGCTCTACGCGAGGTTGACAGTACTCAAATCTGCCTGAAGAAGTTGGAAGAAGTATGCCGCCGTGACTATAAACTGTATGGGGGGCCTGGCTTGGGCAGTCCTTCCAATCGTATCGATTTTTAGCGGATAATCCACCTGACATGATTTTCTTACGCGAGATGTCCGTAGGCTGGCTGGGGAGCCGACCCGGTTTTCGGAAGTTACGGACGCAACGCATTCGGAGTTGGGTGTCGATCTCAAACCCGTGGCCAATTCCCCTGGTGTTGATTCTTGTGATCATGGCTTGGGCAGTCGTCCCTTTGCACGCGCAGAATGATCTCGCTCTCCAGGCGTCAGAACTAATGCGAACTGGCAAGTTTCACGATGCTGAATTATTGTGGCGTCAGCTGGAACAACAGTATCCGAAAGACCCTTTGATACACGGCAACCTGGGCGTCTCGCTCGCGCAACAGGGAAAGCTTGAGACTGCTGCGGCCGAATACCGCAGATCGCTGGCTCTAAAACCAGACCAACCTGAGGTTGCCTTCAACCTGGGTGTCGCTGAATTCAAGCAAGGACATTTTTCCGCTGCGATCCCGGCATTTGAGTTGGTCGCGAAGGAAAAGCCGGAAGACCATCGCAGTGCAGTACTTTTAGGGATGAGTTACTTTGGGCAACGCCAATATGACAAGGCGAGCCAGTATTTGCAGACAGCCCTGCAGAATGATCCTTCCAATCTGGAGTTACACAATGTTCTGGCCCAGAGTTGTCTATGGAGCCACCAGTACGACTGTGCCTTGACGGAGTACAAGAGCATTCTCGCGGTCAACCCGGATGCCGTTCAGGCACACATGCTTCTAGCGGAAGCGCTCGACGGTATGGGAAAGACGGAAGACGCGATCAAGGAACTTGAGACGGCGGCGCACCTCTCGCCGAATGAACCAGTCCTCCACTTCGAGCTGGGCTACCTTTATTACAAACAGCGAGATTACGATAAGGCGTCACCGGAGTTGCGATCGGAGATCAAAAACAATCCGGGCTACTCCCAAGCATATTTATACTTGGGCGACATTGCGCTGCACACAAATGACAACAAGACGGCAGAACCGTTGTTGCAGAAGGCGCTTTCACTACAAAGTGAAAACCGGTTGGCCTACTTCGATCTCGGTTGCATTTATGCCGACCAAAATAAAAATCAAGAAGCTGTTGCAGCTCTTGTGCATGCCGTGCAGTTGGACCCTACGCAGCCGGACGCGCATTACCGTCTCGCGCGGCTGTACACGGTCCTGGGACAAAAAGAAAAGGCAGCTCAGGAGTTCGCCAGAACGAAGGAACTGCATAGCAAGACAGACGACTCGCTGATTGAGAAGGTATCCGGTGATAGCACTGTGCCGAAATAGCGAGCGTTCTTTGGATCGAGAGTTATGATTGAAGAACCATAAGTTCTAACCGCGAATGAGTAAAGTGAAGGCCCACATCTCGCGCCGGGATTTTCTGTGGATGACCGCCGCTTCGACGATGGGTTTGGCCCAGGGCGTGTCGACTCGAAATTTGAAGCCTCTGCCCAGAGGTAAGCCATCGGGTATTCCGTTCCTTGCCCGTTTCAGTGACGTTGCCGCCCAAGCCGGCCTGACCTTCCCAGTGGTCTACGGAGGCCTCAAGCACAAGAACTACATTATCGAGACAGTGGGTTGTGGTGTCGCCTTTCTGGATTTTGACAACGACGGATGGTTGGATATCTTCGTGTTGTGCGGCATGCGCATGGACGAACCAGTTGCCAATTCCAGTAGTCGACTCTACAAAAATAACCGGGATGGCACATTCACCGATGTTACAGAGAAGGCCGGGCTGATACGTTCTGGATGGGCCAGTGGTGTAACGGTCGGAGACTATAACAACGACGGTTTTGAAGATATCTTCATTACTTATTACGGTCAGAATGTTCTTTATCGTAACAATGGCAATGGCACCTTTACCGATGTTACCCAGCAAGCTGGACTACTCTATGAGGGCAACACGCGCTGGGGATCTGGATGCACCTTTCTTGACTATGATCGCGATGGATATCTGGATCTGTACGTGGCCAACTATGTCGACTTGCATCTTGACCGAGTGCCAAAGCCCGGCGCAAACCCGTTCTGCAACTTCAAGGGGGTGGCGGTTAACTGTGGGCCCAGAGGTCTGCAGATGCCACGGAACTACCTCTACCGAAATCAAGGCGATGGGACGTTCCGTGACGTCTCGGAGGAGACTGGCATCGCAAAAGCTCCTCGCACCTATTCCATGACTACGGTGGCCGCCGACTTCAGCAACGACGGCTGGACGGACCTTTATGTAGCTTCAGACTCGACTCCAAGCCTTTTCTTGCGGAACCAACATAACTCTACTTTTGGGGAAGAAGGTGCCGAGCGGGGTGTAGCCTTCAGCGCAGATGGCGCTGAGCAGGCTGGGATGGGAGTTGCAGTCGGCGACTACAATCTGGACGGCAACCTCGATATTTTTAAGACTCACTTTTCAGACGACACCAATGTGTTATATCGCAATGACGGAGCCGGCAACTTCACGGATGTGACGGTTCCTGCCGGCTTCGGGGTTGAAACCCGCTACATCTGCTGGGGGACCGGATTCGCCGACTTTGATAACAATGGCTGGCCAGATCTGGCAGTGGTCACCGGATCAGTTTATCCGGAGGTCGAAGCTGAATTTCCAGAGTACCCGTTGAAGACTCCGCGATTCATATTCCGCAATCTGGGCAATGGCAAGTTCGAAGAATTGATTGAAGAGGCGGGACCAGGAATTTCAGCGGCACATTGCAGTCGAGGCTGTGCCTTCGGTGATTTCGACAATGATGGCGACGTCGACATGGTCGTCATCAACTTGAACGAACCCCCTTCCCTGCTTCGAAACGATCTTAAGAGCGATTTGAACTGGCTCAAGGTGTTTCTGGTTGGGACGAAGTCGAACCGGAGCGCAATCGGCTCAAGAGTCGTAGCCAAGTATGGTGGCAAGGTGCAAGTCCAAGCGGTCATGGGCCAATCGAGCTTTTATTCCGTAAACGATAGGAGGCTCCATTTCGGGCTGGGACGGAACACTCATGCCGATCTTGAGATCCATTGGACAAATGGTCTGGTCGAACGTTTTCCCGGTGTCGAACCCAATCAGTTGGTGACCATCAAGGAAGGCCAGGGTATTTCCAAGTCGTCGCTGCAAAGTATAAAAAATCCATCGAAGCAAAAGCCATCGAATACCCAGAAATAGAGCGGGCGTCGAGGCATGATGCCTCGACGCCCTTAGGCATACATATATTCGCGTCAGAACGAGAGCTTACCACCAAGCTGCAGCGTACGAGGATCGTAGGCGCCGGTCACCTGGCCGAAGTTCCCATCGTTGAATCCATTATCGATTGCGTTAAATTCCGTATGGTTGAAGGTGTTGAAGGTCTCCAGGCGGAATTGGAATTTGACCTTTTCTGTGAAGGAGAAATTCTTAAAAAGTGACATGTTCCAGTTGAAGAGTCCCGGCAGGATGATTGCGTCCCTCGCAGCATTGCCCCAGCCGTTATTCGGGCCGCCGTTCCAAGGGGCGACTGGTGCTCCAAAAGAAGCTTTATTAAACCATGCTGTTTGCGTCTTGGGGTATGAAATGGGACCCACGATGTTCGGACGGTTGGATGTGCCGCCGCCCAGACCGAGGGTGTCGGCTCCATTGTAGTTAATGGGTTGCGGGATCCCTGACTGCACAACCGTTATCCCGGAGAACTCCCAGCCTCCCAGCACCACTCGCTCGAACGCGTTGCCACTCTTGGCAAAGAATGGGAACTGGTAGATGTAATTGACGTTGAATATTTGACGCCGGTCGAACAATCCCGACGCACGGTCATATGCCAGATTGAATGGGTTTGAGACCGCATTGAGATCATTGGCCACCTGATCGATCTCATGGGAATAGGTGTAGGCCACCTGGAAGGTCAGCCCATGTTTGTTCTCCATGCGTATACCAATCTGGAGAGCGTTATAGCTGAAATTGGTTTCGTTCTCCTCCTGCGTAATACCGCTAAAGCCAGGGAACTGTCGATACAGGTTCGCGTTGAACGCAGGCAGAGTCTTCTTTTTTAGTGGATCTGTTGGATCCAATAACTGTCCGGCAACACCCTGCCTGTCGAAGTAGGGATTCTTGGTTGGATCCTTGGGATCGATATTAGTCAAGGGCAAGGTGTTGATATTCCGGTCATTATTCTGGGTCCAGCCTAGAGAACCAACGTACTGTATTACTCCAATGACGGAGGGGGCAAGTTGCCGTTGAAGGCCCAGGCTGAACTGCGCGGTCCCTGGTGGCCTGTAATTGTATTGAATGTTAGTCAGTGTGGACGGAAAGGCCTGAGTCGTCGTCAGTCCGGTCAGGGCGCTGGTGTTGGGGTTAGAGAAATAAACGTTATTGGCGGAAGGCTGGAACGCAAAGGGCGGATTCAAGGCCGCGTTGTAAACATCGTTGCCCTGGACCCGTTCATAGAACATTCCAAAACCGCCCCTGAGTACGGTAGCTCCCTTTCCCGGGAGATTGTAAGCGAAGCCAACTCTTGGTTGCCAAGTGTAGTAGTAGTTCTGGACTACTCCCCTGGGGAAGCCATTGACACCGGCCTCTTTGATGCCGTTGAGATAGAACGGTGAGCCATTGAACTGCGTAAGCGAAGCGGGGTTGAGGGTACCGTCTGGA
>Ga0210384_10008067_pt1 | contig 11023 bp, 11 predicted proteins | sample IncBWH2MmetaG_FD_160574 | JGI IMG/M metagenome (GOLD analysis project Ga0210384, IMG submission 160574) | Forest soil microbial communities from Barre Woods Harvard Forest LTER site, Petersham, Massachusetts, United States - Inc-BW-H-2-M | ecosystem: Environmental > Terrestrial > Soil >...
CGCCAAGGAGGCCGGCGGCGTAAGTACCGACTCCACGTTTGGCGCTTGGTCCCTGCAGAGGCCGAAGATCGAGCAGCACCGAGGGCCTGCTCAGGCTCTTGGCGGAGTGTCTCTTCTGCTCAAGTTTGGTCAAAGCCGGGATTGGGCCATCAGACAAGCCATCATAATTTGGCCGCCATGGACCCCCTGGACGTCGTCATCGTCGGCGGCTGCGGACACGTGGGCCTGCCTCTGGCCTTGTCGCTTGCGGAAACGGGTTACCGGGTCGGAATCGACGACATCGACAAAGCCAAGATCGACCAGGTGAAGTCCGGCCACGTTCCGTTCCTCGAGAACGGCGCGGTTGAGCTCCTTCGCAAGGTGCTGCCGAGCGGCCGTCTCGAGCTCGCGGCGGATCCGGGCCTGCTCGCCCGAACCGACGTCGTGATCCTGGTCATCGGGACGCCGATCGACGAGTTCATGAACCCGTCCGTGCGCGTGTTCGACAAGGTGCTGGACGATCTCGTACCCCATCTCCACGACGGGTGTCTCGTCGTGCTGCGCTCGACCGTGTTCCCGGGCACCACGGAAACGGTCGAGCGGCGATTGCGCGCAACCGGTCTGGATATCGAGGTGGTCTTTTGTCCGGAGCGCATTGCGGAAGGCCACGCGCTCGAGGAGATCAAGAGCCTGCCGCAGCTCATCGGCGCCACCTCGGATCGCGGCTTCGAAAGAGCAAGCCGTCTATTCCAGCCGCTCGGCGTGACCATTGTGCGGACCACCCCTCTCGAGGCCGAGCTGGCGAAGCTGCTCACGAATACGTGGCGGTACATGAAGTTCGCCGTCGCCAACCAGTTCTTTCAGATCGCCCATCGCTCTGGAGTCGACTACAACAACGTGCTCAACGCCATCCGCCAGGACTACCCGCGGGCGGCCGATCTGCCCGGCCCGGGCTTCGCCGCGGGGCCGTGCCTGTTGAAGGACACGATGCAACTGTCGGCGTTCACTCCGGATCACTTCCCGATGGGCCAGGCCGCCATGCAGATCAACGAGGGACTGCCCAATTACATCGTGGACACGCTCAACTCGCGGCGGCCGCTGGCGGGGCGCACAGTCGGGATCCTGGGCATGGCGTTCAAGGGTGAGTCCGACGACCCGCGGGCTTCGCTGAGCTACAAGCTTCGCAAGCTGGCTGCGTTCAAGGGCGCGATGGTCCTTTGCACGGATCCCTACGTCCACGACCCGACGTTCGCGACGCTGGACAAGGTGATCAACGACTCGGACATCATCGTCATCGCCGCCCCGCACAAGGCATATCGAAAGCTGAACCTTGGCGAGCGCGAGGTCGTTGACATCTGGGGGATCACAGGCCCCATTCGACTCTGAAGGTCCTGGTCACCGGGGCTTCCGGATTCATCTGTGGCTACCTCGTCGCGGAGCTGCTGCAGGCCGGCCACGAAGTGGTCGGGGTCGACAACTACAGCAAGTACGGACCGGTCAAGCGCAGCTATGACACGGATCCTCGATACCGGCTCATCGAGGGCGACGCCAAGAACGTCGAGCTCCTGACCGAGCTGGCCGTCGACTGCGACCAGCTGGTCGCGGGCGCGGCGATGATCGGAGGCATCTCCTATTTCCATGAGTTCGCATACGACCTACTGGCCGAGAACGAGCGGATCTGCGCGGCCACCTTCGACGCCGCCATCAGCGCGCACCGCCTCGGGCGCCTGCAGAAGATCACCGTGATGTCGAGCAGCATGGTGTACGAGTCGGCCGATGTGTTTCCCACACCCGAAGGTGCCCAGATCACGAGCCCGCCGCCGCTGTCCACCTACGGATTCCAGAAGCTCGCCACCGAGTATTTCGCGCGTGGCGCTTACGAGCAGTACCAGCTGCCCTTCACGATCGTACGGCCCTTCAACTGCGTCGGCATCGGCGAGCGGCGAGCGCTGCGCGACCAGGACATCATGAGCGGCAACGTCAAGCTGGCGATGAGCCACGTCGTGCCTGACCTCTGCCAGAAAGTCCTGAAGGGTCAAGACCCGCTGCACATCCTCGGCGACGGCAGCCAGGTTCGCCATTACACATATGGAGGCGACCTGGCGCATGGGATCCGGCTGGCCATCGAGTCCGAGAGAGCATTGAACGACGACTTCAACCTCTCGACGGCCGACTCGACCACCGTCAACGACCTGGCCGCGCTGATCTGGAGCAAGGTGCACGGCCCGGATCACCCGCTGCGCATCGTCTCAGACCCTCCATACGAGCACGACGTTCAGATGCGCGTCCCGGACGTTCGCAAGGCGCGGGAAGTACTCGGCTTCGATGCCACGACGACTCTCGATGAGATGCTCGACGAGGTCGTCCCCTGGATCCGCGAAGAGATCAAGGCGGGCCGGATCTGAACCAGGGCTTGCCGGCTTTGAGCGTTGTCGTTCCTGTCTACAACGAGGGCGAGAACGTGGTGCCGACGCTGAAGGGCGTCGTCCAGCGGACGCGAACCCGACCGCTCGAGGTGCTCGTCGTCCACGACTTCGACGAGGACACGACCGTCCCCGTGGTCAAGCGGTTGCAAACCGAGATCCCAGAGCTGCACCTGCATCGCAACACGATCGGGCGAGGCGTGCTCAACGCGATCAAGTCCGGTCTGGCCGCCGCGCGGGCGCCATACGTTCTGGTCACCATGGGCGATGGATCGGACGATCCCGGCGACATCGATGCGATGTATGCGCTCGCAGTGGGTGGCGCAGACGTCGTCGCCGGCTCGCGTTACATGCGCGGAGGCCATCAGCTCGGTGGACCGCTCCTCAAGCGGACGATGTCGCGCACCGCGGGGCTCTCGCTGCATTGGCTGGCGGGGATCCCCGTGCACGACGCCACCAGCAACTACCGCCTGTACTCCAGGCGCCTGCTCGACCGCGTGACGATCGAATCGGACGGTGGATTCGAGCTCGGGATCGAGCTGACGGTAAAGGCCTTCCTGCTGGGCATGCGCGTCGCGGAGGTGCCGACGACCTGGCGCGATCGGACGGCGGGCCAGAGCCGCTTCCAGCTGTGGCAATGGCTGCCCCGCTACCTGCGCTGGTATCGACGAGGAATCGCCGGCCGTTTCACCAAGCGCTAGAGCGGCCGGTAATTTTTCTTGTAGTACTCCCAGTACTCACCTGATTTCAGTGGTCGCCACCAGGCTTCGTGGTCCCGATACCAATGGACCGTTCGCTCCAACCCTTCGCCAAAGGTGACCTGCGGCTCCCAACCCAGTTCGGTGATGCGAGCCACGTCGAGCGCATAGCGATAGTCGTGGCCGGGGCGATCGGCGACGAACTGGATCAGGCCACGCGGCTTGCCGAGCATGTCCAACACGGCCTCGGCCACCTGGCGGCCGTTGGTCTCGGCGCCCGTGCCCACGTTGAAGACGCCGCCGGCAGGCGCTTCGTGGAGGACGAGGTCGATGGCACGGCAGTGGTCTTCGACGAAGATGTAGTCGCGCACCGCCGAGCCGTCGTTGTAGAGCGGAAGCGGGAGATCGTCGATCGCGTTGGTGATGAGGACCGGGACCAGCTTCTCGGGGTACTGGAACGGGCCGTAGTTGTTCGATCCGCGCGTCACCAGGAGCGGCAACCCGAAGCTTTCTGCGTAGGCGCGCGCTATGTGTTCGCCGCCTGCTTTGCTCGCTGAATAAGGACTGCGAGGTTTGAATGCGTCTGTCTCGCCCGATCGCCCGTGGCTGACGTCGCCATACACCTCATCCGTGCTCACCAGCAGCAACACCTCGTGGCCGTGCCGGCGCGCCGCTTCGCACAGGACTGCGGTGCCACGGACGTCGGTTTCGATGAAGGCATAGGGGTCCATCAGGGAACGATCGACATGAGTCTCGGCGGCGAAGTTGACGATCGCATCGACCTCGCGGGCCAGAGAATCGACCAGCTCAGCGTCGCAAATGTCGCCCTGCACGAAGCGGTAGCCAGGCCGGCCTTCGAACTCGGCCAGGTTGGCGAGGTTTCCCGCGTACGTCAGCTTGTCCAGCACGGTGATGTGCTGGTCGGGGCGTGTGGCCCGGAGCAGGCGGACGAAGTTCGATCCGATGAAGCCGGCTCCTCCAGTGACCAGGAGCCGCCGCAGCGAACGGGTCACTTGATCGCCGGACCCGCCGTCCAGTCGTAGCCGATCGCCGGGTCGTCGTGTGGAATCCGGCCTTCGTCGTCCGGTGCATAAACGCTTGACGTGATGTAGAGAAGGTGGCTTCGCTCGAGCGCGCGACACCCGTGGGCCACCCCAGGCGGAATCTTCACGCAAGTCGGATGTACGTCTCCCATCAGCAGCTCCATCAAGGTCCCCTTGGTCGGAGAGCCGTCGCGCGTGTCGTACAGCGCCACCTTCAAGGCCCCGATCACGTACCACCAGTCGGTCTGTTTCTTGTGGATGTGCCAGCCCTTGGCGCTTCCCGGATACATGAGCGAGTGGCTCCACTGGCCGAAGTGATCGAAGAAGCCATCCGTTTCGCGAATGACCTCGCGAAAGAAGCCGCGTTCGTCGGCATGCGTGACCAGCTCTTTGACGACGACACCATCGATGCTTACCGAACCCAAATCACTGCCCCCGATTGACCTCGTGCGAGCGCACGAAGTCCTGGACCGAGTAGTACGCCTGCATCGATTCGCCGGCATCTCCCCAGAAGCCGTCCAGCACGTCGTACTCCATCAGATTCCTGTCGACATACCAGTTGTTGACGTCGGTGATCTCGAGCTCACCGCGACCCGACGGCTTCAGCTCGGGCAGGACCTTCCACACCGTCTCGTCGTAGAAATACACGCCCGTTACGGCGTAATCGCTGGGAGGTGATTCGGGCTTCTCGACGATGCTTTCGATCCGGCGATCGCCGTTGAGCTTGGCCACGCCCAGGTGCCGGAGATGTGCGTGGTCGGTCTCGCGAGAAAGCACAACGCGGGCGCCTCGCGCCTGTTTCTGGAACGCATCGACGCAGGGCTTCAGCGATCGCTCGAAGATGTTGTCCCCCAGAAGCACCACGGTCCGGTCGCCACCGATGAATTTCTCGGCCAGGCTGAGCGCCTCCGCGATGCCTCCGGGTTTGTCCTGGTACGCGTAGAAGAAGCGATCGATCCCGAACTCCTGCCCGTTGCCGAGCAGCCGGAGGAACTCGCCGGCGTGGTTGCCGCCGGTGACGAGCATCATCTCCTTCACGCCGCCCTTGACAAGCGCCTCGATGGCGTAGCTGATCATCGGCCGGTCGTAGATCGGCAGGAGGTGCTTGTTCGTGATTCGCGTGAGCGGATGGAGGCGGCTGCCGGTTCCGCCCGCGAGGATGACCCCCTTCACAGTTGACCGGATTCTACGTGTGGGGCCCGCTCGGAACCTAAACTTCCGGCGATGGTTGGCGATCAAGGCAGCGCTCCTCCGGTTGTGGCCCAGACGCGCTTCTCGGCCGACGGTTTCTGGTGGTGGGACGGTGCAGAGTGGAGGGCGGCCTTCTCATCGGACCGGCTCTGGCGCTGGGACGGCGAGGGATGGGTGCCCGCCCGGCCGGCCACCGCAGGTGGCTCGGGCAGCGGTATCGGCCTTGCGCTGGGGTTGATCGGCGGTTTCGTGGTCATCCTGGTCCTCGTCTCGATACTGGTCGTTGTGGTTCTGCTGACCATGGGCAACCAGATCACCAACGTGTTCTCCAACGTGACGGCAGCGCTCGGATAGCCCGAGCAACCGGCGGGCGCTTTCGCTCGGGCGCTCGTAACACTCGCGAGGTTGGAACGTTGGAGCGATTGGACCCTTTTGTGAAACGGAGCTTGCTTTGCTGGACGCTGGCCGCCGCCCTGATCGCCTGTGGTCGGGCCGGCGCGCAAACAGCCTCGCTGACCTCGCCCTCGCCACTGACATTCACCGCCGCAAGCCCGTCGGTTGGGGCAAGCGCGCCGTCAGAGAGTCCGACGCCCTCAGCAACAGGCGCGCACGTGGCAAGTGGATCTCGAGTGGCGTGTGTGTCGGCGTCCGCGGTTGCATCGCCCCCGCACTCACCGGCACCGGCCGGCTCGATCGAGGCCCTCTCCGTCGTCGGCGCAAACGGGCCCACGTCCATCCAAACGACGATCCACCTGATCACGATCGCAGGAGGCGCCACGACCGACCGTGTTCTGATGGCGAAACAGGATGTGGCCGTTTTGGACGCCAACAGGCGAATTGCACTGATCGCGACCTGCTACGCGACCGAGCTCGCGACCCTCGACCTCAATACCGGCGCGCTTCGGCAGTTCGACGTCGGCTCTCCGGAAAGCATCTCGTGGAGCGTGCTCAGCCCGGATGGGTCAAAGGCAGCGGTCTTGGTCCGTCTCGCGGACTTTTACACCTACGAGGTTTGGATCGTCGATCTTGTTTCTGGAACATCCCGAGTTCTGCTCCATTTGCCTCCGACCGCTTATAAGAGCGCGGGGCTCGTTCCTCTACGGTGGACGAGCAGCGGCATCCTGGTCGCTCCAGGCGTCTGGGACTGCGCGCGGTACAAGCTGCTCACCCTCGATCCGGTGAGCGCCAACCTGACTCCGATCACGGATGTGCAGGTAGACGCCGTTTCTCCCGACGGGACGATGATGGCCGCGGCCGGCCACGCCGACCTGGGAGACGTCGGGAACTTTGGTCAGTGCGGCTGGACAAACCAGCTTAGGCGCGGGCCGGTCGGCGGACCCTACAACGTCATCGCCGAGCAGAAGAATCGAGCCTTTGGGGTTTTTGACGTGGCGAACGACGGCAGCGTCCTCTATGGCTCCGATGACGGGCACTTCTACGCTTTAAGCCAAGCATCCGCAGGTCGTGTGACGGCGCCGCCCGCCCCCGACGCGGGCGTCTATCTGGAAACCGGGGGCAGCTCGATTCAGCAGCTCCCCGAGAGTGCCACCTTGCAGTGGTGGACCGCCGGCAAGCTCCTGGGCCAGGGGCAGGCTTTGATGGCTCAACAGGTGACTGGGGGCGACTCAGGGGTGCTCGAGGTTGACCTCGTGAGCCTATGTACATCCCATACAGGCTGCACTCCCAGCGTCCAGCCGGTGGAGACGGACTCGGGGTCTGAACCGACTGCGACCTTGATCCTGCTCCGCAGCTAGCGCCTTCTTAGGTCGCGAGATGTCTGACGCCACCTGGCGGCCGGCCACAATCCCTTGTGGCACACTCTCGACGCATCCCGATGCCGAGACCCGAGAATTGGCCCAGGACCATCCTCCATGTCGATCTCGACGCCTTCTACACGTCGGTCCACCAGCGCGACGACCCCAAGCTCCGCGGAGTGCCTCTGGTCGTGGCCGGACGGTCGCGACGCGCTGTGGTCATGGGCGCCTCGTACGAGGCGCGGGCGTTTGGGGTTCAGTCCGCGATGCCGCTGCACGAGGCGCTCAAGCTGTGCCCACAGCTGATCGTCGCGAATCCGGACGGGGGCGCCTATCGAGAGGCAAGCCGTCTCGTCCACCAGATCTTCCGCCGCTTCACTTCGCCCGAGCTGGTGGAGGGAATCGCCCTCGACGAGGCGTACCTCGATGTCACGGCTCGAACGCGGCACGGAACCTCGACCGCCGACGACGTGGCACGCCGGATCAAGTTCCAGGTGCATACGGAGGTCGGGCTGACTGCTTCGGTCGGGGCGGCCACCTCGAAGCTGGTCGCCAAGGTGGCCAGCGGCACGCGCAAGCCGGACGGCCTGGTCCTGGTCCCGCCCGGGACAGAGGCTGATTTCCTGGCGCCGCTTGCGATCGGCGTCATTCCCGGCCTCGGCCCCAAGACCGAGGACCGACTCAACGCGATGGGCGTTCGAACGGTCGGCGAGCTGGCCGGCTACGAGACGCAGCGCCTAGTCCAGGCGCTGGGCGTCGGCGGAGCAGTTCTGCAGAGACTGGCGCAGGGCCGCGACCGGGCGCCGGTCGACGGGAGCAAACCCGCCAAGACGATCTCGGCCGAGATCACGTTCGAGCGCGATGTGAGCGACCGCGTCCAGCTCGAGACGTCGCTGCGCGAGCTGACGGAGCGCGTCGTTGAACGGCTCCACGCCGAAGGCGTGCGCGCTCGGACGATCTACGTGAAGCTCAAGCTCCCCGACTTCAGGCTGGTGAGCCGCCAGGTGAGCCGGACGAGCCCGACCGACGACGTCGAGACGATCTTCCGCGCCGCGCGGTCGGCGTTGGAGAAGTCGCATGTCGAGTCGCGGCCGGTGCGCCTGATCGGGGTGGGCCTGTCGGGCCTCGAGCATCCTGCCCCCGACCTGCAGCTGGGGCTCTTCGACTAGGCGGAGTCCGGTCGACGACGGGGCGTGGGAGCAAAGCGAGGATCTCACCGACCGACGTCCAGCCGAGCGTCTCCATGCCGCGGGCGATCAACGCACGGAACACCATCGCCGTGGCGCGAGCGTCGTCGAGGGCGGCGTGTGCGGGGGTCACGTCGAGTCCGAGCTCCTGCACCAACCGCGCCAGCCCGGGTGTCTGACCTTTGGGAAGGTCGAGCACGAGCCTCGCCAGCGCCGTGGTGTCGATGATCGGATGCTCGAGCGGGCTCTCGAGGCCACGGCCGACCAGCCAGGTGTCGAACGCATCGTGGCTGTGTTCGACCAGGACGGCGCCCTGCGCGAATCGTAGGAACGCCCTTCTCGCATCCCTGAACTCGGGCGCGCCGATGAGCATCGAGCGATCTATGTGGTGACGTTTTTTTGCGTAAGGGTTGATGGGCGCGCGGCAATCCACCAGCGTGTCGAAGAATGCAAGAGGGCCGTCGAGCCGGAATCGTTCGGCCCCCAGCTCCAACACCAGGAAAGGCGCGTTGCCGGTCGTCTCGACGTCGATGGCGACGAACTGAGCGTCCTCAAGACGTGTCTTCGGAGACAGCTCGGGTGCGTCGACGGCAATCTCTTCCCACGGCACCGGCTGCGCCGCGCCACGAGGCTTGAGAAACACAGGCTTCGACATCATTGGGCAGGCGCCAAGGCTCGCCTGGCGAGGCGGATTTCGTCGGGAGTGACGGCTTTGATCAGCAATGCGGCCACGGCGTAAACGCCGACTCCAACCGCGATTGGGACGGCGATCGCGAATCCCTCGAAGTCGCGCATCGGAAACACGACTATGCCCATGACAAGGCCCGCGATGAGGGCCCGCCAGCTCAAACGGACTACGGGCACCAGGCCGATGTGGCGCGCGGTCAGAGTCAAGCCGGCGACGAAAAGTACCGCTTCGGTCGCCACGGTGGCCCAGCTTGCACCTATGTAACCGAACGTTGGAATCAGCAACAAGTTCAAAGCCACGTTGGCTAGGAGGCTCCATCCTGCCGCCCAGGTGAATGACGATTGGCGATCCGACGCGCTGAGGGCGCCGATGAAGGCGTTGTTCACGAATCCGATCACCAGCGCGAGCGCCAGGATTCGCAGCGCGGGCTCTGATTTGTCATAGAGGTGGAGGGCGCTGGTCAGCGGGTGGGCGAGCACGAAGATACCGACGGTCATCGGCCAGCCGATGAGGAGCAGGGCCCTGAAGAACCGGCTTACTGCTTCAAGCAGGTCTTGCCGCCGCTCGCGGTGATAGATGGACAGCACCGGAAAAACGACCGAAAGCAGCGTCATGGGTATGAAGAGGAGGGCTTCGAACGGCTTGTACGCGGCTGCGTAGAAGCCCGCTTCATCGTGCGGGCGCAGGGCGTACACGATCGGCTGGTCGATCCTGAAGTAAAGGATGGTCAGCACGAACGTGAGCGCGAACGGAAGTCCTTGCCAAAGCCACGCTCGCAGCAGGTCAGGCTCGAACTTCCAGCCGATCGTTGCGATTCGCGTCACGGCCAGCACGATGGCGAAGTACACGCAGCTGAATGCGTACTGAGCCGCATATGCCCAAACGAAATAGGTCAGACCCTGATTGGTCTTGATGCCAGCGACGACGAGAGCGATCAGAACCAGGCTTTCGAGGACGACGGCGACGGCCTCGTAGCCAAGCCGCTGCAGCGCGTAGAGCGTGTTGCGAAGCAAGCTCGCGTAAGAGGTGAGGACCATGAGTACGAAGGCGGGCGCAAGTAGGTCACCCAGCCCCGCGATGCCCAACGCCACCGCCAGCAGGACCAGGCTGACGACAGCCATCAGCACGCGGGCGGACATGACGTTGCGCAGATAGCGCTGGATCTCGGTGCGATGGCGCGCGCCCTCGCGGACGTAGAGGACGTTGAAGCCAAGGTCGAGAACGACGCTGACGATCGCGGTGTAGTTCACGAGTGTGGTGAACGTGCCGTAACGCGGGGCTAACAGGTAGTTGAGCATCGCAATGACGGTGACCAGCGCGATGAGACGGGCCACGACCTTGGCGGCGAGAACGACGACTGTGTTGCGGAGCGCCCGGGAGCCGAGTCCGATGGGCAGTTCGGGTGCTGGGTCGTAGTCTGGCAACTGGGGCCAATGCTACCGCCCTGTTAAGACGGGTATTGGAGCCCGACCAAGTCGGCCGTATTCTGCTCGCCGCCACACCGGCCCCCCGGGAGGGTGGTTTTGGGGCAGGGCTCTTTGTTTGCCGGCGACCCGGCGTGCGCTGATCACGACGGTTGGGTCTTCATTCGATGTCAGGTCTTAGACTCGTGCATCACCTATGACAGAGCGGATGCGGATCTTGAGCGGCATGCGACCGACCGGTCGGTTCCACCTCGGCAACTACCTTGGCGCCGCGAAGAACTGGGTTGAGCTCCAGAACGAGTACGAGTGCTTCTATTTTGTGGCCGACTATCACGCGCTGACAACTGAACCCGATGGTCACACAGTCGAGAGCAAGATCTTCGACCTGACCGCTGACCTCCTCGCGGTGGGCCTCGATCCGAACCGGAGCGTCATCTATCAGCAGTCGAAAGTTCCGGAGGTGGCCGAGTTAACCCTCCTCCTTTCTATGGTCACGCCCCTCGGCTGGGCGCTGCGCACCCCGACCTTCAAAGAAATGGCCAAAAAACACCCAGACAACGTGAACCTCGGCTTGCTCTCGTATCCGGTGCTTCAGGGCGCGGACATCATCATCGTCAAGGGCGTAGGCGTGCCCGT
>Ga0210384_10008068_pt1 | contig 11021 bp, 15 predicted proteins | sample IncBWH2MmetaG_FD_160574 | JGI IMG/M metagenome (GOLD analysis project Ga0210384, IMG submission 160574) | Forest soil microbial communities from Barre Woods Harvard Forest LTER site, Petersham, Massachusetts, United States - Inc-BW-H-2-M | ecosystem: Environmental > Terrestrial > Soil >...
TGCCCTGGCCGATCTGACCGGCGCCGCGCTCCACCTGCTGGGTGGCCGCGTCGACCTCCGTGCGGTCGGCCGCCGATGCGGGGGCCTGACCGAGCGCGACCACCGCTGCGACCGCCAGCGTGACCAGCATCGCTCTCACCGTCATGCGCACCTCCCTCGGTTGGAATGTTCGCGGATTCATGGTAACACCGTGCCCGGGGCCCGACCGCATGAACACGACCATCCTGACCCGCAGCGAGGCCGTCCCGGTACGCGACGCCGCCATCGAGGGCGAGGCGCTCTGGCTGACTCCGGAGGAGCTGGCCCGCGCCACCGAGTGGGAGTGGACCCCCGACGGGCTGTGCCGGGGCGCCCTCTGCGTTCCGGTGCCGCCCGCCGCGCCGTGGGTCCGGGACGACGGCGCGGGGACGCGGGTGGACCTGGTCGGGCTCGCGCGGCATCTCGGCCAGCCGGTGGCGGCGAGCCCCGCGCACGGGGTGTGGGCGATCGGGGAGTCGCACGCCGCGCTCGGCGACCGGCTGCGCTCGCTCGACGCCCCCGACTTCACGCTCCCCGACCTGGATGGCCGCGCGTGGTCGCTGCGGGAGTTCCGCGGGCGCAAGGTGTTCCTGCTCGCGTGGGCCTCGTGGTGAGGCTGCCGCTTCGACCTGCCCGGGTGGCAGGCGCTCCACGCCGAGCTCGAGCCCAGGGGGCTGACCGTGATCACGGTGGCCCTCGACAGCGCGGGGGCCGCCGCGGCGGGGGAGTGGATCCGGGCGGCGCGGCCGACCCATCCCGCCCTCATCGACGCGCACTATGACCTGGCCACCCGCTATCACCTGGTCAACGTGCCGAGCGCGGTGTGGATCGACGAGCGCGGGCGCATCGTGCGCCCGGCGGAGGTGGCCTTCGCGGACAACCGCTTCATCGCGTACACCCGCTTCGACATGACCCGCTATCTGGACGCCCTCCGGGACTGGGCGGACAAGGGATCGGCGAGCGCTCACGTGAGGCCGCCGGCCGGCCGTCGCGAGCGCCTCGCGCTGCCGACCGCGGCGGACGCCCGGGCCGCGACTTGCTTCCGCCTCGCCGAGCACCTGCACGGGGCCGGTCACCCGGAGGCGGCGGTGGAGTTCTTCAAGGAGGCGCAGCGCCTCGAGCCCGAGTCGTGGTGCTACAAGCGCCAGGCGTGGGCGCTCACCGACGCGGAGCGCTTCTATTCGACCACCTTTCAGGACGAGGTGAAGGCGTTGGGCGGGCGGCCGTACTACGCGCGTCCCGACTTTCCCCCCGACGCTCACGAGGAGAGGACCGAGCCATGAAATACGGCGTGTTCCAGTTTTCCACCGACTACTCGATCCGCATCGACGACCTCGCGCGCGAGACCGAGGCGCGCGGCTTCGAATCCCTCTTCGTGCCCGAGCACACCCACATCCCGGCCAGCCGCAAGAGCCCGTGGCCGGGCGGGGCCGATCTGCCGCGCGAGTACTGGCACACCGTGGATCCCTTCGTGGGGCTGGCCGCGGCGGCGGCGGTGACCAGCAAGCTCAAGCTCGGCACCGGCATCTGCCTGGTCATCGAGCGCGACCCGATCCTCCTCGCCAAGGAGGTCGCGAGCCTCGACTATCTCTCGCGCGGGCGGGTGCTGTTCGGGATCGGGGGCGGCTGGAACGCGGAGGAGATGGCGAACCACGGGACCGACTTCGAGACGCGGTGGAAGGTGCTGCGCGAGCGCATCGCGGCCATGCAGGAGATCTGGACCAAGGACGAGGCGGAGTACCACGGCAAGTTCGTGAGCTTCGACAAGCTGTGGTCGTATCCCAAGCCGGTGCAGAAGCCGCACCCGCCCATCCTGATGGGCGGCGCCGGTCCGCACGCGCGGCAGCGGGCCGCCGATTTCGGCGGGCACTGGCTGCCCATCGGCGGCCGCTCCTACAGCGAGCCGATCGCCGAGACCATCGCGGATCTGCGGGCGCGGGCCGAGAAGGCGGGGCAGGATCCGGGCGCGGTCACCGTGTCGATCTTCGGCGCGCCCACCGACGAGACGCGCCTGGCCGGGCTGCGGGACGGCGGCGTGACCCGCGCGATCTTCGGGCTGCCGCCCGCGGGTCGCGATCAGGTGCTGCCGCTGCTCGACAAGTACGCGGGGCTGGCCGCGCGGGTCGCCTAGGCGAGCACCGAGGACGGGGTCATGCGGGCCGGGCCGCCGGCGCCGCGCGGGTGACGAAGCAGAAGACGCTGAGCGCGGTGAGCCCGGTGAGCGCGACGCCGAGGGCACAGAGGTAGATGGCCAGGTAGGAGCCGGTGCGGTCGAAGAGCAGGCCGGAGAGCCACGGGCCGACCGCTGCCCCCAGGTTGTTGCCGATGCCGAGCAGGCCGAAGATGACGCCGTAGTGCGCGGGTGGCGCGATCCGGCTGAGCAGCACGGTCACGATGCTGGCCCGCGAGCCGAGCGGCAGGAAGAGGAAGAACACGTAGCCGGCCGCCAGCACCCACGCCGGGCGGAACTCCATCCCGATCAGGCACGCCATCCCCACCAGCGAGCACGAGAACGACAGGAAGCCCGCGGTGGGACCGCCGAGCCGGTCGGCGGTGAGCCCGGCGAGCGCGCGGCCGGCCCCGGCCAGCACGCCGCCGATGGCCAGGAGCCCCGAGGCCTGGCCCGCGGTGAAGCCGCGCTCGGTGAAGTAGAGCGTGCTGCGTGGTGGCGAGGTAGCCGAAGAGCGGCGGGGTGGTGAACATGACGAGCAGGCTCCAGAAGCCGGCGGAGCGGACGATGCTGCGGAGGGTCACCGCGGTGCTTCCTGGCGCGCCGCCGCTCCGGACGGACGCGAGCCGGGTCGGGTGCGCGCGCCACGCCCACGGGATCAGGGCCAGGATGGCCCCCGCGTAGCACCAGAAGGCGGGGCGCCAGCCCCAGTGGGTGATGATCCACTGCGCGGGCGGCGCGAGGGCGTAGGCGGCCATGGACCCGCCGAACGCGATGCCGGTGGCCAGGCCCCGGCGGCGCACGTAGGCGTCCGCGATGAGGGCGGCGTGGGTCGTCATCCCGGTCAGCCCCAGGCCGATGCCGCCGCCGACCCCCATCGCGAGCAGGAAGAGGGGGAGCGTGGGGCCGCGCTCCCGATCAGCATGCCCCCGGCCACGATGGCCAGCCCCAGGCAGACCAGCCGGCGCGGGTTCCAGTGCGCCACCAGGTACCCGGCGATCAGGCTCAGCAGCGCCCCGCCGATCCAGAGCAGCGACGCGGTCGCGGAGGTGGCGGCGCGCGAGCCGCCGAAGTCGGCCAGCAGGGCGGGCAGGAACACCGGGAAGGTATTGGTGATTCCGGCCACCAGCAGCATCGTCGCGAAGGCGAGCCAGAGCCGCTGGCTGGCAAGGGACTCCCGCGGTGGAGTCACCCGAGAATGGGAGGGACCGGGCCGGGAGGCCCGGGAGGGCTCAGTCGTCCGCCTCGGCCCGCTTCATGGCCTTGCGCCGCTTCTTGCGCGCCTCGGCCTGCTTCCGCTTGCGCTTGACCGACGGCTTCTCGTAGTACGCGCGCTTCTTCATCTCCTTGAAGAGCCCATCCTTCAGCATGAGCTTCTTCATGGTCTTGAGCGCGGACTCGACCTGATTGTCGTGCACCTCGATACGCATGACAGGCACGGTAACCGGAGGCCGGGCTGCTGTCAATGCCTGAACTTGGGAGCGGCGGTCCGGGGCGTGCGGCTCAGGGCGGGTGTGGTTTGCCAGACGTGGCCGGCCATCGTACCCTCCCGGTCATGGCCACCGACAACCGCGTGCTCCTGACCGTGCTGCTCCACCACGACCAGTCCAAGCCCCTCGACGAGATCATGGCCCACCTCAAGAAGACCGGCTTCTACCGCGACTTCCCGCCCGAGGGGAGCGAGCTGGTCTCCTGGGTGGTGGCGATGTCGTTCGGCTTCATCATCCAGCTGCGGGTGGAGCCGGACAAGGTGCGCGCCCTGAACCGCTACATGGAGCAGAAGGCGTGGGGCGCGTTCCGGTATCAGGTGTTCCCCGCCTACGACTTCGCGCCGATCGCGGCCAATCTGAAGACCGAGCACGCGTAGCCGGCACATGGCCGCGCCGCCCGCCCGGCTCGAGCTGGCCCTCGCGCCGACTCCGATCCTCAAGCTCGATCGCCTCTCCCGCCGGCTCGGGGTCGAGCTCTACGTCAAGCGCGACGACCTGACCGGGCTGCTCGAGTCCGGCAACAAGGTCCGCAAGCTCGAGTTCCTGGTGGGGGAGGCGCTGCAGCAAGGGGCCGACACCCTGATCACCTGCGGCGCGCTCCAGTCCAACGGCTGCCGGGCGGTCGCCGCGGTGGCGGCGCGGCTCGGGCTGCGCGCGGTGCTGGTGGTGCGCGGCGAGCCGCCCGCCGCCTACGACGGCAACCTGCTGCTGGACCGTCTGCTCGGGGCGGACGTGCGCTACTGCGCGGAGGGCGAGTTCGGGCGGGTGGAGGAGATCATGGCCGCGCTCGCCGAGGAGGTGCGCGGGCGGGGCGGCCGACCGTACGTGATTCCGGAGAGCGGCGCCAACGAGGTCGGCGCGCTCGGCTATCTCGAGTGCGCGGTCGAGCTGAGCGAACAGATCAACCACGGCGCGCCGCGCTTCGACGCGGTGGTCATCAGCGCGTTCACCGGCGGCAGCCAGGCGGGCCTCCTGCTCGGCAAGCAGCTGGCCGGCCTCCCCGGCGAGATCGTGGGGGTGCCGATCGCGCGCCCGGCCGAGCGCGTGCGGGAGCACGTCGCGCGCACGATGGCGGCCGCGATCCGGCGGTACGGCTTCTCCATCGACGTGCCGAAGACAATCCACCTGCTGGACCGAGAGCCGGTTGGCGATCCCCGCGACGCCGACGACGAAGATCTCGCGGTGCTCGTGGAGCTCGCGCGGGAGGAGGGCCTGCTGCTCGATCCGATCTACACCGCGCGGGGATTCCGGGGGCTGGTGGAGACGCTGGCGCGCGATCCGCGGGCGCTGGGGTCGCGCGTGTGCTTCATTCACACCGGGGGGCTCTTCAGCGTGTTTCCCTACCGCGAGCGGCTGACTCGGGTGATCGACCGGCGGGACTAGATCGTGTAGGTCTTTCCCTGCTCGAGGATGTGGATGCGGCTGGGGTCGATCTTGGCCAGCTCTTCCGCCGTCTCCTGATAGAGCTGCGGCTTGATGTGGTAGACCCAGATCGGCAGCTCGGGCGGCATCTTTGCGATCTCCTGGCCCAGCATCTCGGGAGTGAGGTGCCCGGACGCCTTGGCTAGCGGCGCCAGCCGGTTCGGAAAAGCGGTCTCGACGATCAGGGCCTTGAGGCCACGCATCTCGCGGGCGATCTGCCAGATCCGCTTGGTCGGCCCGGTGTCGCCGCTGAACACGAAGCCGGTCTCGCCATCGTGGATCACGAAGCCGGTGGTGGGCACGGTGTGCTCCACCAGGACTGGGGTCACCCAGAGCTCGCCCACCCGCGACTCCGCTTCCTCCGGCAGGGTCCGGAAGCCCAGCACCGACTGCGCGGCGGACGGGATGTTCGTGAAGTTCGGCCAGAGCGCGTCGTTGAAGGCGTGGGTGCGGAGGGCCTCGATGACCGGCGCGATGCTGCAGGCGGTCACCCGGCGGTCCGCCGCCACCATCGCGAGGGTGTCGGTGAGGAAGGCCAGCCCGGCGGTGTGATCGAGGTGGGCGTGGCTGATCAGGGCGAACTGGATCTCGATCTGCTCGGGGACCGAGAGGGCGCCGCCCACGGTGCCGGCGTCCACCAGCACCCGATCGTCGACGAGGAACGCCGAGGGCCTCTGCCCCAGGCCTTCGCTCCCGAACGACCCGAGGACCTTAATCTTCACCGAAGCCCCTCATGAGACCACAATTCCCCTTGTGTGGGCATTGGGCGATTCCGCGGATTCTAGTCTAGCAGCGAGCGGGGGGTCAAGCCGAGCGAATTGGGCGTCTATCGGCGCCCCAACTGCCCGTCCCAGTGGAAAGATTCCGATACACCGCTCCCTCATTCGCAGGAAGCGGAGGCCTTGAACCGGGTGGCGAACTCCTGCAGCTCGCGGCACGGATCGCTCTTTCCCGGAGCCGCCGGCACGTCTCCGCGCTGGGCGGCCAGGACCACGCTCTTCAGGTAGGCGTACTGCAGCCGGATCGCGTCGGAGTACTCGAGGCCCCAGCCCGTCATGAGCAGCTCGACGCTCGCGATGCGCGCCTCGATCTCGCACTCGAGGCGACGCTCCCGACAGGCGCCGTCGGCATGGCCGAGGACGTAGTGGGCCAGCTCCTGGCTCAGGACCGCCTGGGCGATGTAGTCGTCGGCCACCGCCGCCCGGTTGACCACGATCATGCCCGACCGCGCGGCGCGGCCCTGGTCGGTGTAGTACCCGGCCGGGCGGCCGGCGGCGGCGAGCGAGGGGTCGGTCCCCACGCGTACCACCGGGGCGGGCCCTTTCATCCCGCGGGATTGCAGCACTTGCTCGGCGGCCCGCTCGTAGGCGTCGATCCGGGCTTGCTCGGGCTCGGAATACGCCCCGGACCCGGTCGCGCAGCCGGCGAGCCCAATTGCGGCCAGCAGCCCGGCCGCCAGCCATCCTGGTCGTGTGCAGGACATGTCCCCCAAGCATGGCATGCCTCGGACGGTTAAATGATGGGGTCGGATGTCGCCCGCCACTTGACGCGGGCGGGTTGTGGCGGGAGCGTAGCTCATGGCTCACTCACGCAGGCAACCGGTGGTGCGGCCGGCGGTGGGGCTGGCCGCGCTCGTCTGGCTACTGGCCGCCTGCTCCACGGAGCCTCGCCAGCCCGGCTCTCCGGCGGCCCGCTTCACGCTCCTGGAGCACGTGCAGGTGTCGGGCGCCTGCGTGCTGGACGACGGCGGCGGGTCCGCCCGCTACGCGGGATTCGTCGAGCGGTGGCAGGACGTGAGGAAGGGCAAGAGCCTCCTGCACGGCTCGGTGTCCACCGTCGACCGCTTCGTCGATCCGCCACGGTCCGGACATCGGCCGCCCCTGTCGATCCAGTTCGGCGAGACCGACGCGGCCCCGCTCAGCGCGGCGCAGCTCTCGCTGACCGGCGTCTCGGAAGGCGCCGATCCGCGCCGGGCGACCTGTACGCTCACGGTCACGAACCGCGAGGGGCCCGCGCGCCCGGAGGGCAGGCTGCTCGCGAGCCTGCTCGGCCGCGAGCCGGTCGCGCTGCCCCCGCGGGCCGCGGTGAGCGCGGTCGCGCTCCTGATCGGGATCGTGGCGGGCGTCCGCTTGATCCGTCACCAGGTGCGGCGGACGAGCGCGTCCTGGCTGCTGGGGCTGGCGCTCCTGCTCCAGCTCGTCTCGCTGCTGCTCTCGTAGCGCCCGGCCGGGCGCGCTAGCGAACCCCCGCGAGCAGCTCGCCCTCGATGGTAAGCACCTGCGCCACGACCTCCTCCGGCGACTGCAGGACGCCGTAGAGCCCCGCGTAGACGACCGACGGATCGGGACCGCGCGCGGCCGTCGCCCCGATCTCGGTGTCGAGGCGCCGGCAGGCCTCGGCGTACCGGCGCACGGGATCCTCGTCGAGCAGCGCCTCGTCGAGCGCGGCCGCGTAGAGCCGCTCCGAGCGCGCCAGGTGGTGGAGCACGCGGCGCAGCGGCCAGCCGCCGTCGGGAGGCAGCCAGTCGAGCTCGGCCCGGGTGAGGCCCGCCGCCCGCTGGACGACGAGGCGCACCGCCTGGTCGATGCGCCAGAGCCACGCGTCGAGGTCGGCCGCGGCCAGCGGGAGCTGGTCGTCGGGCAGGGTTACCGTCGACGGCACCCAGCCGTCGGTCGGCGTGGGGACCACGCCGTGACGCTGCCAGGCGATCCACTGGTCGATCTGGTTGAGGTGGTCGAGCGCGTGATCGAGCACGCGACGGAGGGACTTGCGCGGGGTGTAGGTGTAGCGGCCGACCCCGGCCGGGGCGGTGAGGGGAGCCGGCTGGGCGTCGGTGAGCCGCGTGAACAGCTCGTCGGTCATGACCGCGGGGACCTCGCGGGCGGGGTCGTGGACGCCCAGGCGGGCGAGGTGGCCCCGCGCCCGCGCGTGGGCCGCCTCGACGTGGCGGGCCGGATCGCTCGGCGCGGGCGCGAGGGTCCAGGCCGCCACCGCCCGCACCGCGGTGGCGTGCGCGAGGACCACCCCGCCGTCCGCGGCCGTCCGCAGCAGGCGCTCCCGCGAGGTGTCGAGGGCGGCGGCGCTCATCGGGCCGCGGTCACCATGATCTCGACGAGCAGGCCCGGGCTGGTGAGCTCGGCCTGGACGCAGGCGCGCGCCGGCGGGTGCTCGCGGTCGACCCATTCGTTCCACGCGACGTTGTGGGTGCGGAAGAGCGCCATGTCGGAGAGCCACACCTGCGCGGTCAGGAGCTTCGACTTGTCGGTGCCGGCCCGCGCGAGGAGATCGTCGATGCGCGACAGGGCCTGGCGGGTCTGGGCGGTGACGTCACCGATCGGATCGCCGGTGATCCCGCAGACGTACACCCGGTCGCCCTGCGCGACCACGCGGCTGATGATCGGCCGGAAGTTCGCGTCGTCCATGATGAGGTGGCGCTCGATGTCCATGAGGGTATCTCCTTTCGAAGACACAGCATGCCCCCGCCGGCCGCATCCGTCGAATGCATATACCTGACTCCGGCCATCCGCTATAGTGATCGCGGTGACCATCGACGAGATCGAGACGTTCGTGTCGATCGCCCGGCGCGGGGGCTTCGCGCGCGCCGCCGAGAGCCTCCACCGCTCCCAGCCCGCCATCAGCCGCCGCGTCGAGATGCTCGAGCAGCAGCTCGGCGCGCCGCTCTTCGAGCGGATGCGCAGCGGCGCGATCCTCACCGAGGCCGGGCGCACCCTGCTCCCCTACGCGGAGGCGGTGCTGGCCGGCCTGAAGGACGGCGCCGAGGCGGTGCGCGGCCTCGCGCGGGGCGAGCGCGGCGCGGTCTCGGTGGCCCTGGTGGGGACGCTGGCCAGCACCGGCTTCGCGGGCATGCTGCGCCGCTTTGGCCAGCGCCATCCGTCCGTGAAGCTCGAGCTGCGGACCGCGAACAGCGAGGAGGTGAGCGACCTGGTGCGCCGTGGCGAGGCCACCCTGGGGCTCCGCTACTTCACCGACGCCGATCCCGGCCTCGTCTCCGAGCAGGTCACCGAGGAGGCGCTGGTGCTCGTCTGCTCGCCCGAGCACCGCCTGGCCGGCCGCCGGGTGAGCGACCCGGGCGTCCTCGCGGGCGAGCGCTGGGTGACCTTTCCGCCCCGCCCGCGTCGACGCGAGCCCTTCGCTACCGCCCTCGAGCAGAGGCTCGCCGCGGCCGGTATCGAGGCGGCGGAGATCGTCCGCATCGACAGCCTCACCGCGCAGAAGCGGCTGGTCGAGGCGGGGTTCGGGATCGCGCTCCTCATCGAGAGCAGTGTGCAGGAGGAGCTGCGCCTGGGGTCGCTCGAGATCATCAACGCGCCCGCGCTGCGGGGCGGCGTGCCGGTGACCCTGGTGCGGCGCCGGAATGGATACCTGAGCGGCGCCGCGCGGGATCTGGTGGCGGTGATCAAGGCGGGCGCGCCCCCACGCGCGCGGCGCCGGCGGACCGCCGCGAAGTGACCGTCCGGTAACTCCGCGTCGTGGCGCGCCGGGGGGCGGGTGTGGCATACTTCCGACGTAACCCCCAGCCTCGTTGGACCCCCGCGATGTTACCGGTCGGCGCAGTGCAGAAAGCGGCACGCGGCGGCATGCGACGCAACCTATCCGCAACCGCGTCTCGGCCCCCGTAGACAGCCGTCGGGCCCCCCAGGCTCGAGCCGGATCAAGGTCTCTGGGAGTCACGGTGCGTCCCTGGCATCGGCCCGAGCCACCTTTCCCTCTGTCTGCCTCCCTCGCCCAAGGTTCGCTGGTGGGCCGGGTCGCAAGCGAATGGCAAAATTTCGCGCGGCGGCGGCAAAAGAAGCTGCGCGTCAGTCCACCAGCGGCGCCGTAGGCGCGTCCAGTGAGCGGAGGGCCATCGGGGCCGTCGAGGTGGAGTGCTGGGCCATCTGTCGGTCCCAACGCCCCACTGGCGAAGGCTGGCGATGCGTAGAGGGCTCGTGAGCAGCGCCCGCAGCGTCTCCTGGGACGACTGAAGACCGCCCCGATCCCTCCCCCCTAGCCCGGCTTACGCCGTCTCCAGCGCGCGAACCCCAGTCCCGCCATCGTGGTGCCGAGAAGGATCAGGGTGGTCGGCTCCGGAGTTGCGTTGACTGCTACGTCGTCCAGATGAAGGAAGCCGGGATCGTCACGGAACCCGAACACGAGCGGAGTGGTCACACTCGTGGCGAGAAGATTCTGAAAGCGGTCCGGGAGAAGACTGTTGAAGTCTATGTAGTCGAACGCGGCGAGGTTGACGGCTTCGAAAATCAGACTGCCGTTCCAGAAGACCTGAAACTGATTCGAAATAAGGCCGTCGCTTTGGAGGAAGAAGCTGAGGTCGTATCGTTGACCGGGTGTCGTCGCCAGTGTCTGGGACAGAAAGCCGAGGCTGCCCACAGGCCCTAGGGAGGCGGCGAAGATACCGCTGTGGGGTAACCCGGCATCCACGCCCGTAAACCCGACATTGCCGAACTGGATCCAGCCGTTGAAGTTACCGGTCTCGAATCCGGGATTGGTAATGAGGTTAGCGCGGGCTAGGTTAGTCGAGGCGAGCAAGCCGAACAGCGCAGCAACGAAAATCCCCACCAAGCTGCGAAGGATCATATTCGACCTCCTCTGGTGATGCGTCACAAGATTCTAGGTTGGGAAGGGACCGCCGCTTCGGACTCTCTGCTGAGCCCTTGTTACAGCCTGCTGTCTCCGCCTCCGCTGCCTCCAGCTGGCCAGCCCCAGTCCCGCCGCTGTAGTGCCGAAGAGGAGAAGCGTCGTCGGCTCCGGGGTAAGGTCGTACCGAATGCCGGGAATGCCCTCGTACTGCCATCCCACACCAAAGCCGGGGCCAAAATCAAACTCCTGCAGCGTGAGCGTTGCCGTGGCAGAGGCCACCAATTGCTCCGTCGACCGATCCATGCCGGTGGCGTCCTGGCTGA
>Ga0210384_10008073_pt1 | contig 11013 bp, 11 predicted proteins | sample IncBWH2MmetaG_FD_160574 | JGI IMG/M metagenome (GOLD analysis project Ga0210384, IMG submission 160574) | Forest soil microbial communities from Barre Woods Harvard Forest LTER site, Petersham, Massachusetts, United States - Inc-BW-H-2-M | ecosystem: Environmental > Terrestrial > Soil >...
GAGTGCAAAGCACGTCATCGCGTTGTTCGCCGCCTCTGTCGCCATGGTGCTGGCGTCGGTGGTGGTGCTGCAAAACGAGGTGGTGGCGCGCGTCTGTGTCTATACCGCGGGCGCGGTCCTGCTGGGCATTTTCCTGCGCCTGATCCGCGCCAGCCACCGCGAAGAACGCGCCGGTCTGATCGCGGCGCTGGTGCTGGTCGTGCAGTCGATCTTCTTTTTCATCTTCTATCAGCAGATGTCCACATCCCTGAACCTGTTCGCCCAGAACAACGTCAATCTGGACTTCCGCCTGTTCGGCTGGCATCTGTTCAACTGGATCCCGGAGCAGTACCAGAACCTGAACTCGATCTGGATCGTCGTTTTGAGCCCGGTGCTGGTGCTCATCTACAACGGGCTGGGGCGTTTCGGCAAGGATCCGTCGATCGCAGGCAAATTCGCCTGGGGCTTCGTCTGTGTTGCGATCGGCTTTTTCATCTACGGCGTGGGCGCCCGATGGGCCGTCAACGGCCAGGTCTCCTCCTGGATCATGGTCTGGGGCTACGGGCTGTATTCGCTGGGCGAGCTGCTGGTGAGCGGCCTGGGGCTGGCCATGATCGCCCGCTACGTGCCGGAGCGTATGGGCGGCTTCATGATGGGCGCCTATTTCCTGGCCACGGGCATATCGCAGTATCTCGGAAGCGTGGTGGCGAACTTCGCGCATATTCCCGAGGACCTTCACGATCCTGTCGAATCGCTGACCATCTACACGAAGCTTTTCAACGAGCTCGGCTACGCCGGCGTCGCATGCACGGTGATCGCGATCGCGATGCTGCCGCTGATGAAACGCCTGGACGCGGGCAATTCCGAGGTCGTGCCGGACCTTCAGCCGTTGCCGGCGGCGGGCAGCGACGCCTAGCGCCGGGCCTCAGATCGGAACCACGCGTTCTATCTGCCGATCCAGCGCCAACGGCCGCACGCCGTTCAGAACGAGACGCTGAAAATGCTCGGTTGCAAGGTGAGCATCGATAGCTTGTTGATCCCGATAGACTTCCCACAAGGCGAAGACATTCGGATTTTCGCGACTTCGGCCGATGTCGAACTGGATCACGCCTGCCTCTTGGCGTGATGCGTCGCGCAGTTCCCGAAACAACGATTCGGCGACGTCCGCATCCTTTGGGGCGAACGTGTAGTGAATCGACTGAATCAGCATGTCACGCCCCCGCGTTTGCTCCGGACAGTGAGTCTAAACGTGGTCGCCCCTCTGTGTCACGACGCCCCTGATGGTGGCGGGAGAGGGAATCGCAATGGCGACACTTCACTTGATCGACGCGCAGCTGGACACGATTGCTGAGGCCACGAATCGTCCTGCGCGACTTCAGATTCATTGATCGATGCCCAACTGCCGAAAAATGAACGCATACTCGAGCGCTGTGTCGTCGAGCCGTTGGAAGCGGCCTGCCTTTCCGCCATGGCCAGCGGCCATGTCGACGCTGAAAATGAGCGGATGGTCATCGGTCTTGTTGGCGCGCAGCTTGGCGACCCATTTCGCAGGCTCGTAATACTGCACTTGAGAGTCCCAAAGACCGGTGAAAACGAGCATCGCCGGATACGCCTGCGCCCTGACGTTGTCGTAGGGCGAATACGAGAGGATATAGTCGTAACTTTCCTTCTGTTTCGGATTGCCCCACTGGTCAAACTCATTGCTCGTCAGCGGAATACTCTCGTCCAACATGGTCGTGATGACATCCACGAACGGCACGTAGGCAATGATTGCGCGGTAGTCCTTCGCGCCATGTTGGCGATCGCGCCCATCAACAGACCTCCGGCGCTGCCGCCCTCAGCGAAAATCTTGTCCTTTGCACCATAACCGCGCTGCACCAGGAACCGCGTGACATCGATGAAATCCGTGAACGTATTGATCTTGTGGCGTAGGCGACCGTCCTCGTACCACGATCTTCCTAACTCCTGCCCGCCGCGGACATGCGCAATCGCAAGCACGAATCCGCGATCCATCAAGCTCAGCCAGTTAGATCGAAAGGTCGGATCCGTCGAGTATCCATAGGAGCCGTAGCCGTATTGCAAAAGGGGGGCGGTACCATCAAGCGGCGTACCCTTGCGATAGGCGATCGAGACCGGAACGAGCTGACCGTCACGCGCAGGCGCACGCAGGAATTCCGTAACGTAACTTCCCGAGTCGAACCCGCCCAGAACCGGGTCGACCTTCCGGAGCTCCTTGCGGGCGCTCGGAATGTCGAAGTCGTAGGTGGTGCGCGGCGTCGTCAGCGAAGTGTAGATATACCTGATCATTGGGCTGCTGATGTCGGGCGTATTAACGAGCGTCATCGTGTAGGCGGCTTCGGCCCCGTCGATCAGTGTGTCCGTTCCGCCTCGCCAGGGTCTGATGCGGATTCTTCGCAGTCCACCGGATCGTTCATTGACGGCGAGATGGCCGGTCGCGACCTCAAAGTTCTCGACGAACCCGTCGGTGCGATGCGGCAAGACGTCCTTCCAGCGGTGCTTGTCTGCGCTCTGGAAGATCGGCACTCGCACGATGCGGAAGTTAGGGGCCTGCCAGTTCGTCCGGATGATGAAGTCGCTGCCGAGCTGCTCGACCTGGTACTCGTGGTCAGGCTCTCGCGGAAGAACCGGCCGGAAGCGCAGCGTTGGATCGCTGGCGTCGGCGTATCGCCATTCGGTTTGTTGAGTGCTATCTAGGTTGATGAACAGATATTTCTCAGATCGACTCTTGCCGATAGCCATGTAGTAGCTGTGATCCCCTTCTTCGTATACGAGCGGATCCCGCCCAGATTCGGTACCCAGTTTGTGCTTGCGCAGCCGAACGGACAGAAGCGTGACTGGATCCTTCTCTATGTACAACAGGGTCTTGCTGTCGGCCGCCCAAACAACTTCCGGTTCTACGTCTTCGACGTGGTCCAAAAGTAAGGATCCTGTTTGCAGATTCTTGACCTTCAGCGTGAACTGGCGACGACCGACAAGATCCTCCGTGTAGGCAAGCAATCGGCCGTCGGGGCTGACGGCGGTCGCACCAATATTGAAGTACTCGTGGCCCTTGGACATGGCGTTGCCATCGAGCATGACCTGTTCCACAGCCTGCAGCGAGCCTTTCTTCCTGCAGTAGAGCGGGAATTCGCCTCCGGTTTCGAACCGCTGGTAATACCAGTACCCATGCTCGAGCACTGGAACCGTGTCGTCATCCTGCTTCAGACGCCCAATGAGTTCGTCGCGCAGCTTCTTCCGGAGCGCGCTTGTCGGCGCAATCCAGGCGTCCCGATATGCATTTTCCTGATTCAGGTAGTCGAGAACCTCCTTGGATTGGCGCTTGTCGTCACGCAGCCAGTAGTAGTCGTCCTGCCGAGCCCCGTTCGGCGACGAAACAATGAAGGGCCTCTTCGGCGCCACGGGCGGCACTGGAGTCGGCAGCACGCTCAACGCATTGGATTCACTCACCGCTTGTCCTTCTGTGCCTTTCGCGTGGTCGACTGGATTTTCATTTGGCGCCGCAGATTCGATCGCGCTGGCGCAGGTGATTAACGCCATCAAGCCCAAATAAGCGATTCCGTTTCTCACATCCGCCCCTTACCGACTCTGCCTCTCAGCAATCCGACTTGCCCGTCGATGCGTTATTCAAGACCCGACCGCGGTCCGGCAATCATGTTAAGCGCCCGGCCTCCATGCGGGTTTCCAAAGAATAGCCTTCAAATTCCGCCGCATGTTCCGCCAGTCCGCACACGAACGATCCGCGTCGTCCAGCGATGAGGTGGATCGAAGCGGTTTCGGAATTTGATGCTCGCATGCCTCGGTCGTGGTTTGCCAGACGACCTCGGAGTGCAGTGACGCGCCTGATTTCCGGGTGACGGTCGAGCCCACCGAGAAAGATGGCTTACGAGCGAGGTCGCAGGTGATGGCGGATAAGCCAGTGACGATTCGGCGCGAACGAATCGGGCGGCAGATCGGACATCGCGATGAAAAGGACATCGCTCGACTCAACATCGCCTTGGCGTTCGTCATGGGGTTGGCGCACTGAGAATTTCCTTCTACTTTCAGCGCGTTACAAGCGGCGACGCGGACTTTGCAAAGTCTTTGCAAATCCGCGCGTGGACGCTGGCACCCGCGGCATGGGTCGCAGGGGCGGGGGGCGCTCGAGGCACCGCCCCAAGTGAAAAGAAATTTATGCGGCGACTTTGCCAGCCGCGAGAGCCTGCACGTCGGAAGTTCGTAAAGCCTTGCCCCCGATCGCCCAGTCTCCGCTCTCGAACTCGTTGATCCGGACCCAGGTCACCGGGCGCATGTTCTCTCCTTCCACCTCGACCATCGCCTCGGTCACTCGCGCGATGAGGTTCTTTTTCTGAGCCGGCGTGAAAACGTCCTTGATTACATCTATGGTGACGAGTGGCATCTGGTAGTCCTCCGATAATCGGCCAGGGCCCATCCGTGGCCGCGTGCACAATCCTGACATCACGGCATCGGCTAAGCTTGCAGGATTCCTGTAGAAAATCTGTAGAAGGGGCTCAAATCCATTTGTGATCCAGATACCGCCATGATCTACCGCTTCGGCGACTTCGAGCTGGATCCAGCCGCAGTGGAATTGCGCGGTCGCGGTGAAGCTTGCAACCTCGAGCCCCAAGTCTTTGCGCTTCTGACGCTGCTGGTCGAGAACCACGACCGACTGGTCTCGAAAGACGAGATCATCGAGAAGGTCTGGGACGGGCGTGCTGTCTCCGATGCGGCCATTGCGAGCCGAGTGAGGTCGGCACGCCAGGCGCTGGGGGACGACGGCCAGGCGCAGCGTTTCATCAAGACCGTTCACAGTCAAGGCTTTCGCTTCGTGGCCGAGGTTCGTGCCGCGCTGCGCTCGAAGCGGTCGCCAGCGCTGCAGAGTGGAGAAGTCAACCACGGCGCCGACGCGGTGCCGTCGGCGAGGCAGCCGGATCGGGTCTCTCGCCCCTCCATCGCAGTGCTGCCCTTCCGCGTGTCTGCAAAGGAAGAACGCTTCGCAGCCCTTGCCAGCGCTCTGCCCGATGAGCTGATCTCGGAGTTGTCCCGCCTGCGTTGGCTGTTCGTCACTGCGCGTGGATCATCCTTTCGCCTGCGCCTGGCGAATGCCGACTTCAGCGACATCGGCACGGTCCTGGGGGTGCGCTATTGCCTGACGGGCGCGATTGAAATCTCGGAGCAGCGCCTCGTCGTCGTCGTGGAGCTGGTCGATACGCTGGACAGCGGCGTCGTATGGGCCGATCGCTTTTCAGGGCGCATTGACGATGTGCACATGATGCGCGAAGACATACGCGCTCAGGTTCTGGTAGCACTCGACATCCAGATCCCTTTTCATGAGGCCGCATTGGCGCGCTCGAGCGCCCCGGGCGACTTGGATGCCTGGTCCGCGTATCACCTCGGCTTGCAGCACATCTACCGCTTCAATCGCAGCGACAACGCCGCTGCTGCGCATCTGTTTCAGCGTGCCGTCAGGCTCGACCCGGGTTTTGCACGAGCTCATGCGGGACTGTCGTTCGTTCATTTTCAGACGGCATTCATGCGCTACACGGACGATGTTGCAAGTGAAGTCCGGCAGGCGCGTCATTTTGCGGAGCGCGCGCTGGCTTTGGACCCGCTGGACCCGTTCGTAAATTTCACGATGGGACGCAGCTTCTGGCTGAACGGAGACCTCGATAGCAGCCTGAGCTGGCTTGAACGCGCCACGAACATCAGCCCGAACTATGCTCAAGGCATTTACGCGCGCGCCTGGACCGAGGTTCTCGGTGATCGAGCAAACGACGCACGCAGGCACGTCGATCTTGCCATGCGCCTGAGCCCGATCGATCCGCTCTACTACGCGATGATGGCCACGCGGGGATTCACCCACATGGTCAGGGGAGAAGATGCGGAAGCGGCGGACTGGGCCGAGCGCGGTGCTCGTGCGCCCGGCGCGCATGTTTTAATCGCAATGATTGCGGCGGCGGCGCAGTCTCTGGCCGGTCATCCGGCGCGCGCTGAATGGTGGGCGGCGAACGTTCGCGAGCGAAACCCGGCGCTGAGTCGGGATGAATTCTTTCGGGCCTTTCCGATGAAGTCGGAGCCGGCGCGAACGAGGGTTCTGCACGCTCTTGTGCAACTCGGATTTTGACGACGGCCAGCGCACACGCGGCGGCGCTGTGCGCGGTTCCCGGAGCGACGCTGCAGGCAGCGCGTGCCCGGTTGAAGACCGACCCTGAGGGGTTGGTCGCACGCTTTTGAGTTAAGTTCGAAGTCGGCTGGTCTCAGGCCGCGCCCATTTGGTAGCCCGGCGTCGAACGCGACAGCGCCAGCTCCTGCTCGGTCATGTCCGTGGCTATGCCCTCGAAGAGCGGCGTGGACAGGTAGCGCTCGCCGGTATCCGGCAGCATCGCGCACAGCACTGACCCATTCGGCGCACGCTCGGCTACCTGTGCGGCCACCGCCACCGTCGCACCGCCGGAAATACCGGTGAAGATGCCCTCCTCGGCCGCAAGCCGCCGCGCCCAGGCGATTGCGTCCGGGCCAGACACCGCGATCAGCTCGTCGTAGTACAGCTTGTCGATGGCTTCCTGCAGCACGTAGGGGATAAAGTCGGGTGTCCAGCCCTGGATCGGGTGGGGCGTGAAGGCCGGATGGCTGACCGCAGGCGAATGGTCCTCGGCGCGCTGCTGTGCCACGCCACTGCTCACCAGCGCCGCGATCGACGGCTCGCTCAGGATGATTTTCGTCTGCGGTCTTTCGCGGCGAAGCGCGCGGCCCACGCCCGTGATCGTGCCACCGGTACCGTAGCCCGTGACCCAATAGTCGAGCCTTTCGCCGGCGAAATCGGCGAGCAGCTCGCGCGCGGTGGTGTTCTCGTGGATGCGTGCATTGTCGGCGGTCTCGAACTGGCGTGCCAAGAACCAGCCGTTGGCCTCGGCCAGTTCCTTGGCCTTTTGATACATGCCCAAGCCCTTGGCTGCACGAGGCGTCAACACCACCTTGGCCCCGAGGAAACGCATCAAGCGCCGGCGCTCGATGGAGAACGAATCGGCCATCGTCACGACCAGTGGGTAGCCCTTGGCTGCGCACACCATCGCCAGGCCGATGCCGGTGTTGCCGCTGGTGGCCTCGACGACCGTTTGCCCTGGCTTCAGGTCGCCGCGCCGTTCGGCCTCTTCAATAATGCTGATCGCCAGCCGATCCTTTACGGACGCAGCAGGGTTGAAGAACTCGGCCTTCACGTACAGGCTCACGTGCTTGGGCGCGATTCGGTTGAGTCGGATGCAGGGCGTGTTGCCGATCGTGTCGACCACGCTGTCGTAAAGGCGCCCTTGGCCCTTGGTTGTGCGTGAAGCGTTGCCGCTCATATTTTCCCCTCTGAGAGTGCCTCGGCGCACCGTCGCGCCCTCGCGTGCATTGCGCGCCCTGGCCCATTGTGCCCTGATGCGGCAGCTGGCCAATATGATTTGGAGACGAGTGGTGCCGGGAGAGGGAATCGAACCCACACTCTGTTGCCAGAACCGGATTTTGAGGAGGATGCGCCTAGAATTCCCTTTTTCCCTCAGTGCATTACACGCGTGGATCGCGAGGCCGTTCGCGAAAAGTTACGCGACATAGCGGCTGGCCCGATCCTGTACCGGTTCGCGCATCGGGACACTCGTCGGGCATCACTTCGGCAGCGCGGTCAGCCGGAAGAACGTAAGCGTCTCCTCATCCGGTTCACCGAGCCACGCCGCGTACAGGTTCCGCAACCCCGGCGAGGCGAACAGCACACTCAAGGTTCGATCAACCAGAAGACGAAAGTCCTCGTCGCCCCGCGCCAGCGCAAGGGCGATCGGCTCGTAGGTGAAGTGGCGATCGAGGATCGTCAGGTCTTGCGACGCACCTCTGCGCTTCGCTACGTCCCATAGGATGGCGCGGTCGCCGAAAAAGGCGCTGGAGCCACGGTCCAGCACACGCTGGATGCCGGCCTCGTAGCTTTGCACGGGGACGACTTTGGCGCCGATCTGCAGCTGTTCGAGCCGGTCCGCCAGCCAGCGCTGGCTCGTCGTGTCAGCGATGACAGAAAAGGTCTGCTGCTGCAGATTCTGCTCCTGGGAGGCGCTCCCGTGCACCGACAAGCGTCCGCTCAAGGCGTCACGTAGTCCGAAGGGGGCGTCCACGCGGAGAACCGCTCCGACCCCGCCCGGGAAGATCGGAATCGAAAACGAGACCTCCTTGCGCCTTTCCAGGGTCACGCTATCGGCTCCGCACAACAGGTCGATCCTGCCTTGCTGCACGGCGAGGAAGCGCCCCTCGAGAATGACTGGGACCCACTCGACCGTGAGCGCGGGCAGCGCGAGCTCCGCCTTGACCCGATCGGCGATCTTCTGGCACAGGGCGACGGAGTATCCCGCTGCGTTGCCCGACTCGTCCCGGTAGGAAAACGGCCGCGCGTCGATCCGATAGCCAAGCCTGAGCCTGCCCGTATCGCTCACCCGATCCAGCGTGCCGGCACACGCCGGAGCAGCCAGCACGAGCGGTATCAGCGTCGCCGCCAGCAACGCAACTGCTCGGACCACGATCCGAACCGTACGTCCCCGAGGATCTTGCGATCGTGCGTGCATGTTCTCTCCCCGTTCCTAGAAAGTTCGTTCTTCGTCCCGGAAGCCAAGAGGGTGAGAGCCTTAGGATCCGTCCGCGGTTCGCCAGCGATACGTGTTCTGAGACCCCAACATCAGCGGCTCCCGAGCGGGGCGGCGAATTCACGTGGTGCCCGGAGAGGGAATCGAACCCACACTCTGCCAGAACCGGGTTTTGAGAAGAGCGCGCCAAGATATAACAAATAAAATCAAGCACTTGCCGGTTGCCAATGGACGCGCATCTGCTACGGATGGCGGCCGAACTTGCGTGATGAATCGGATAACCACCTGATCGAACTCGCGGTGGCCGGCGGCGCGTCGCGGATCGTCACGGCAAACGTGCGCGATCTGGTCCGCGCGGAGCTGTTGTTTCCGGGGATCGAAATCATGAGACCGGGGCAATTCCTGAAGGAGACGAAGACGTGAGTGCTTTGACCATTCGACTGGACGACGAAAAATACCAGCGCCTCAAAGAGGTAGCGCGCACCCGCAAGACGAGCGTCAATCGTCTCATTGACGAGATGGCGACGCAGCTTCTTGCTGAGCTCGATGCCGAGACCAGATTCGCACTACGTGCGGCCCGTGGACGAAACAAGGAGTCCAGGGGTCTTCGACTGCTCGAAATCGCCAAGCGACAAGGATGAAGTTGCGGTGCCAGGCGATTATGACGCGCTGTCTGCTTCGTTGGACTTCGGCGGCTTTGGGGTCGCCTCTTATGTCCGCACGGTGTGTCCATCGGAAAGGGTCGCTTGGTGCCGGGAGAGGGAATCGAACCCACACTCTGTTGCCAGAACCGGATTTTGAGAAGAGTGCGTCTAGAATTTCACTTTGTTTTCAGTGTCTTACAGGGGCACCCGCGCACTTTGCAAAGTCTTTGCAAATCCGGATCGGTCTTACCGCTGCCGGGGTTGACATGTGCCCCGGCGCGCCTGCTAGCCTAGGCCATGGGTGATTCAGACATCGCCGAAATCCTGCGACTCCCGATCGAGGAGAAGCTGCGTTTGATCGAGACGATCTGGGACAGCATCATCGCGAATCCCTCGGCTGTTCCGCTGACGGATTTGCAGCGCGAAGAGCTCGATCGGAGACTGGATGATCTCGAACGAGAGGGTCCGACCGGTTTACCCGCCGAAGAGGCTCTCGACAAGCTCACGCGACGCGCGTGATTACAGTTCTGATTCGGTCCGCCGCCACGGCCGATCTGCAAGACGCGTTCGATTGGTACGAAAAGCAGCAAACGGGCTTGGGCGTCGAGTTCCGCGAGGCCGTTCGCGAGAAGCTGCGCGACATCGCGGCTAACCCGATGCTGTATCAGGCGGCGCATCGCGACACTCGGCGCGCGTTGCTTGACCGATTTCCGTACGGCCTCTATTACAGGGTCTACCCCGGTATCGCGATTGTCGTTGCCTGCATGCACGGACGTAGAAGTCCGCGAATCTGGAAAACGCGAAGGTAGGAACGCTCACGTGCGCGCAGTTGGCGCTGGCAAATAGAACAGGGTGAATATCGATGGGAGTGGGATACCAGGTTTCAGCCCTGCACCGGTTGCTTCGTCTGGACACGGCCGCGTTGCACCAGCTGCCGAAGCGACCGATCGTGAGAGGCGAAAGTCCGCTGCTCGACGTATTCGCAGACCTTGGTGTGAAGACAGTTGCGGGTGGGCCAGTGCCTATTCGGTGGCTTCGAGGACAGCTTCGCTTCGACGTGGAGCGCACGAGGGACACGATGGCGAAGGCGTTGGGCAAGATCCGGCCTTGGTCCGAAGCGAATTCTCGACTCGAGTCTTCTTAGGCCACACGAGGATGCGGAAAAGCGATAGAAAAGGAGAAAAGCATGCACACGAAAAGAAGTTGGATCGTTGCCTTGACGCTCGGTGCCGTCATTGTCGTCTCGATTGCAAGCCAGGCGTTCGCGCAGGAGGGCGTTACGCGGACCGTGATTCTCAAGCAGCCCCTGGCGGCAGACCCGACGAAAGAGGTGACAGTATTCGTCTTCGAGCTCAAGCCCGGAGGGAGGACCGGCAAGCACTACCACCCGGGACAGGAGTTCATTTATGTGCTGGAGGGCGAGGGAAGAATCGAGGAGGCGGGCAAGCCGCCCGTGGATTTGAAGCCCGGAGTCGGAGTCTATTTCCAGTCAGATCCCACCAAGCCGACTTATGTGCACGAGGGCATCAATCTCAGCCAGACCAAGCCTTTGAAGCTCGTCACGACGCTCATTACCGAAAAGGGCCAGCCGCTCGCAATCCCGGTCAAGTAAACCAATCGCGTGCGGCCTAACCTCTTGCTCAAGCGGACCGCCTCGGGCGATCCTCAGACTTGTTGGTGCCGGGAGAGGGAATCGAACCCACACTCTGTTGCCAGAACCGGATTTTGAGTCCGGCGCGTCTACCAGTTCCGCCATCCCGGCTTCTTATATA
>Ga0210384_10008074_pt1 | contig 11013 bp, 7 predicted proteins | sample IncBWH2MmetaG_FD_160574 | JGI IMG/M metagenome (GOLD analysis project Ga0210384, IMG submission 160574) | Forest soil microbial communities from Barre Woods Harvard Forest LTER site, Petersham, Massachusetts, United States - Inc-BW-H-2-M | ecosystem: Environmental > Terrestrial > Soil >...
AAGACCTGCACCAGTGGCCTGGGTTGCATCAGAGATCTGGAAAACAGCAGCGAATAATAGCAGGATAGCAGTTAAATGTACCACTTCCGGATTTTTATTAAACACAAGCGGCAACTGCCAACGAAAAATAATAAAGGCAATAGCACAGAAGCAACCATAGAGAAAAGCCGTGATAAATGTTGTTTTGCCAATTACACGGATCTTGTCCCAATCAGATCTTCCGAATGCATTACTTACCCTGATCGATCCGGCCTGGGAAAGTCCCATGGAAACCATAAAAGTAAATGCTGCACAACTTAACGCTATCTGATGCGCAGCAAGGGAAATAGCACCGATGGTACCAATAATAATTCCCGAAACTGCGAATGCGCCAATCTCCACCCCCATCTGGATACTGCTGGGAATACCGATTCGTAAAAGTTCACGAATCGTTGTCAGGTTATATTTCCATTGGTGCTCCCGGACTACAATAAAACGATTGAATGTCCTGTGCTTTAAAACGATGACTCCCAGTACAAGAAAAATCACCGTTCTTGTAATCAGGGTTGCATAACCTGCGCCCACAAGTTCGAGCCTGGGAAATCCCCAGTTCCCGTAGATAAGCAGCCAGTTCAGAAATATATTGACAGGCAATGCCGCTAAGGAAAGCATCATGGCAGTTTTCGTATACTCGAGACCGTCAGTAAACTGCTTCAGGGTCATGAATAAAAGCATAGGAATAACGGATAGACCAACAAGTGTCATGAAAGGCAGTGCCAGTTCCACCACCTGAGGATCCTGACCAAGATGTTTTAAAATATTTCTTCCGAAAACCAGTCCTCCTGAAATGACCAGCGCAAATGCAGTGCATAAAATGAATCCGTTAAAAAGATAATGCGAAATCAGTTGATGATCACGACGTCCGTTAGCCATGGATACCAGTTGTGATACGGAAATAGTCATGCCAATACCAATCACGAAAGGTATATTGGCGGCAGTCATCACGAGTGAAGCGGCAGCCAAGTGTTTGTAACTGATATTCCCTACCATGGCGGTATCGATCAGGTGCAGTGACAACTGGGCCAGTTCTCCCATGATAATTGGAATGGCCAGTTGAATGGTTTTATAAACTTCCTTATCCTTCCAGTTACTCATAAATAATTAGGTTCGTAAAGATAATTGTCAATTGTTAATTGTTAATTGTTAATGCTGAAATGTATCAGCGTAATGATTTCAATACAGAAAATCCTTCAGAATTTCCGTTAACAATTAACAATTGACAATTAACAATTATTCCCGATTCATTAACTTGTAAAAAATAATTGAAATGGAACCAATTCGCTGGGGTATTTTGGGCTGTGGGAAGATATCCAGGAAATTTGCATCCGATCTTGCTTATGTTGAAGGTGCAAAACTCATAGCTGTAGGCGCACGTCAGCTGGAAACAGCACAGGAATTTGCCAGAGAGTTCCCAGCTCCGCATGTGCATGGCAGTTATGAGGATCTTGTTTCAGATCCGGATGTGGATGTGATATATGTTGCTACCCCGCATGCGTTTCATCGTGAACATACCTTGATATGCCTGGACCATGGAAAAGCCGTATTGTGTGAAAAAGCTTTTGCAATTAGTCTGCGCGAAGCCAAAGAAATGATCGAAACGGCCCGAGCTAAGAAAGTTTTTCTGATGGAAGCGCTATGGTCTAAATTTCTTCCCCAATATCAAAAAGTACAGGAACTTATCGCAGCCGGTGAACTGGGAGAAATCAAATCCGTACTCATTGATTTTGGATTTGTTCCCCAGCCTCCTGTTCCATCCAGGATATTTGATCCGGCACTCGGAGGTGGCAGCCTGCTTGATATCGGAGTTTACAATGTATTTTATGCACTTTCATTCCTGGGTAAACCAGATGAAATCGAAGCATCCATGACACCCGCATCTACTGGCGTCGATGAACAGTGTGCCATGCTTTTCAAATATAAGAATGGCGCAATGGCCCAGCTTTTTTCATCTCTTTCAACGAATCTTGGAACAGAGGCTGATATCGGTGGAACAAAAAACAGGATACGCCTTACGAGTCGTTTTTACGCACCCAGTGCCAGTATAGAAATATTTTCGGGAAGGGAAGAAACGAAAGAAATAATACCTGTTGATAAGGAACCCGGATCAGGCTACCAGTATGAAGCTCGTCATGTAGGAGAATGTCTGCGGAAAGGATTGACAGAAAGTCCGGTAATGACCTTCGCCGATTCCATGCTGCTGATGGAAACAATGGATCGCATCAGGGCCATCGCAGGTATTCATTATGCGGTGGACAATCCTTAATAAAACCTGCTTCAAACCAAACATTTTTTATAACAGGCAACACGCCATTAATATATTCCCTTTGACAACCTATGAAGTTTTTACTAACGATACTGATTGTTTATACAATCCTGCCACGGACTTATTCGCAGGATACAGCAATAAGGAAGCCCAATCCCATAATATCGCTCACTCATCCTGATACCATTCTATCAAACATTCCTTCAAAAGTAAAAGAGATCCGGGCAATACAGATCGAAAACCGACTTAATATAGATGGCATTCTAAATGAACCCGAATGGGCACTGGCCCCCGCTTCCCCTCAATTTGTACAAATTGAACCTGAACAGGGAAAGCCCGTTCATTTTGAAACAAAAATAAAAGTTCTTTATAACAAGGCATTCTTATATGTTGGCATAATTGCATTGGATACTCTTGGTAAAAAAGCCATCATGGCCACGGATTTCATTCGTGATTTTGATATTACCAGGCACGACCTCGTTTCACTGGCATTCGACGGATTCAATGATCACCGGAATGCCATGTCTTTTCTTACCAACGCCTATGGCGTTCAAAAGGATCTTCTGTCTTTTGATGATTTGTATTATGATATCAACTGGGATGGACTCTGGCGAGTACGTACCAACAGAACGGATTCAGGATGGACTGCTGAGATTGCTATTCCATGGCAAACACTCCGGTATCCAAAAACTAAAGACAGTATCCAAAGCTGGGGCTTTAATGTGTACCGGAACCGCCGGCTTACAAATGAGATCAGCGCCTTTTCAGAATTTCCTCACGCTTATAGTTCCCTCCGGATGAATTATGCGGGTAAACTGACCAATCTCCAGCCACCCCCGCCAAAACCCAATATCCGGTTTCAACCCTATTTTCTTACTCAATATAATCATGAACAGAATATCGATACAGGTATCAATAATGAAAACACATATATAAAAGTCGGTGGTGATCTGAAATGGGCAATCAATCCGAATACAATCCTGGATTTAACGGTCAATACAGATTTCGCCCAGGCAGACGTTGACCAGCAGGTAAATAATACAACTCAATTCTCTGTTTTTTTTCCTGAGAAAAGACAATTTTTTCTGGAGAATGCTTCCCTGTTTGGCGTCAGTATACAACAAACCCCCGATCTCGCAGGAGGTTCCATGCGTATTCAACCATTCAATAGTCGCACCATCGGATTGGATAGCACTGGAAATCCAATTCCGATCATTGGTGGGGCCAGACTGGTTCACCGGTCTGATAAACTGAATTATGGTGTTATCATTATGCGCCAGGGTAATTCTGGTGGCTATCCGTTTAGTGATTTTTTTGTCGGAAGATTGTCTCAAAATTTCGGAGAACTGAACCGGGTTGGCCTGATGACGACCATAAAAAATGATGCACAAGGCTCCAGTGTCGAAAATACAGTGGATGGATTTTTACGATTGGGTGAAGCCAATTCAATCAATTCTATTTTTACCCATTCCTATTCAACACATACTGGGATATCAGGATTTGCCGGAGCCATACAATATTTTAATTCTACTAACCAGTGGAAAATGTGGTGGACGGAAACACTCGTAACTAAAAATTTCAATCCGGAGATGGGCTTTGTTTCGCGCAAAGATGTGATTGGAACTACACCGGGTATTTTCTATTATTATCGTGGCAAGAGCCTGCCTTTAAAAAAATATCTCCTGGCACTTGAACCCGGTTTCAATCCGGAATTATACATTCAGGCTTCTACCGGCAAACTCATCGAAGCTGATTATTCTTTCTTTCCCATCTGGTTCAATTTTAAAAGCGGTGCATATTTTGGGTACGGGTTCATTCCTACGTATCAGAATTTAACTACAACCTTTCAGCCTCTTGGATTGACCATTTCGGTTGGAGAATACCGTTATACGCAACAACAGATCTGGTTCAGTAGCAATCCTTCGAAAATACTGAACCTGCAAATACTTTATTCCTGGGGATCATATTATAATGGAAGGTTGAATTCAGGTGACTGGAAACTGCAGTTCGCTCCCATTCCCAATATATCCCTTACGGGAGAATTCAACCGGAACAGGTTCTTCGGTGTGGGTCAACCTCAAACAAATTCAACTGTAGACCTGGTTGTCCTGCAGGGAAGATTCGCGCTCAATCCCAGGATACAACTGACAGCTTTCTATCAGAAGAATACAGAAAACAGTTCGAATAATTATAATATCCGCTTTTCCTGGGAGTACCAACCCCTTTCATATATTTATTTGATCCTAAATCACCAGGGATTCAATCCCATCAATTCCAAGGCGGTTTTTGATGATAACGCAATCTTTAAGATTAATTATTTGAAACAATTTTAACTTGGGTTATGGGTTATGGGATATGGGATATGGGATATGAGATATGAGATATGGGGTATGGGTTATGGGATATGAGATATGAGATATGAGATATGATTTATGGGTTACGGGTTAGCCTTTTGTTTTATTGTAAGTATTGAACTTCTTATCATTTTTAACAAAGAATAGGCGCTATCGTGAATACTCGTAAAGTCCTTCAATTCTACATAATCAGATTCTTGTAATAATTCAAGCCAATACATGGTTTCATCACATTCTTTTTGTGCTATTGCAAGTTTATGAATAAAATCGTTTTTACTTTCTGCGTTTTTTGCTTCCCTGATCATTGCACCAACAGAAGTCCCGCTTTTCAATAATTGTTTGCTCAGTACAAATTCCTTTTTTGATATAACTAAATTCTTATAAAGTTTAATAATTTCAAGTGCGAATTTGAAACTGTAATCTTTTAAAATACTCTTTCCCATATGAAGTAATTTAGTCTTCCAATAGGAAATAATTTAGTACTTATAACCCATACCTTTTACGTAAAAACCCATATCCCATACCCCATATCTCATATCTCATATCTCATATCTCATAACCCATATCCCATAACCAAACCCTACTTCAACGCTTCGTCCACGATTAGCTGCGCTTCCTGCAACATCAGGTCAAGATGTTTTCTTCCAAGAAAACTTTCTGCATAAATCTTATAAATATCCTCTGTTCCTGAGGGTCTTGCAGCAATCCATCCATTTTCTGTTTCAAGTTTGAGTCCGCCGATGGAAGCTTGATTACCGGGCGCTTTCGTGAGTATGCCGGTAATCTCCTCACCAGCCATCGTTTTCTGGGTAATCTGATCCGGACTCAGTTTAGCGAGCTTGGCTTTTTGTTCTGCATTTGCCTTTGCTTCCACCCTGTCGTAAGTTGAATGGCCCAGTTCATCGACCAGGGTTTTATATATTTCTCCCGGATCCTTATTCAAGGTCGCCGTCATTTCTGCTGCCAGCAAGGCAGGAATGAATCCATCCTTATCTGTTGTCCATACTTCTCCATTCATTCGGCAGAAACTGGCGCCCGCACTTTCTTCTCCGACAAATCCAAGTGAACCATCGATCAGTCCGTCAACAAACCACTTGAAGCCGACAGGAACTTCATAAAGCGGATGATTCAGTTTTTTTGTAACGCGGTCGATCATACGACTGCTCACCAGGGTTTTTCCAATGGCAATACCGGACTTCCATCCCGGACGGTGCTGCAATAGATAAAAAATACAGGTAGCCAGGTAATGATTTGGTGGGATCAGTCCCACTGATTTCGTAACGATCCCATGCCTGTCGTGGTCGGTATCGCATGCAACAGAAATATCAAAACGATCCTTCATGCCAATCAGCCTTTGCATCGCATAGGATGAAGAAGGATCCATCCTTATTTTCCCATCCCAGTCCACCGACATGAACCTGAATGTAGGATCCACGATATCACTTACCACACGCAGATTTAATTTATACTTTTCTGCAATCGGGGCCCAATAGTGAACACCTGCACCTCCCAATGGATCAGCTCCGATGCTGATTTTTGAATCGCGGATAATATCCATATTCAGTACATTATGAAGGTCGTTCACATAATGATTTAAATAATCGAACCGATGGGTTGTTGAAACGCGGAGTGCTTTTTCATAGCGCATTCTCAATACGCCTTTCAATTTATTTTCCAGAAACTCATTTGCTTTCTTCTCAACCCATGAAGTGATATCAGTTCCTGCAGGACCGCCATTTGTGGGATTATATTTAAAGCCACCATCATCAGGGGGATTATGGGAAGGAGTGATCACGATGCCATCCGCAAATCCCTTCTCGCGACCTTTATTATAAGTGAGGATGGCATGCGATACAGCTGGCGTGGGCGTATATTCATTATTGTCTGCGATCATTACTTCCACTTCATTACCAGCGATAACTTCCAGTGCGGTTATCGCTGCAGGTTCCGAAAGTGCATGTGTATCGATGCCCAGGAAGAGCGGTCCGTCAATATTATTTTGCTTCCTGTACAAACAGATTGCCTGCGTAATAGCAAGGATATGCCATTCATTAAAGGAATTTGAAAAAGAAGAACCACGGTGACCCGATGTTCCAAATGCAACTTTCTGTGCCGGGACAGAAACATCCGGCTGCAATGCATAATATGCGGAGATAAGTCTTGGAATATTAACCAGGATCGAAGGATCGGCCGGTTTGCCGGCGGCAGGACTTATTTTCATGGTAATTAAATTTTATATCACCTTAATCAGCAGCGTTCAAAGCAACTGATGTAATTTTTTCTGGCAGCCAGACACGCATGGAATTCGCACCACGGTTGGCCCAGGTATAATAAGGAATCGCCGTGATTTTTTCTTCCCGTATTTTTATCCCTTCACCTCCATCTGCTGGTACTGATAATTCCAGGTTCCCCTGTAATGCAATGACCGGTTCATTCAGTATATGATATGTTATTGCTTTGAAAACTGTGTTTGGCTTCACCAAAACATTCCAAACAGAGCCCGTATTATCTGCTCCTTCAATGCAATAAACAATCGGCCCACGTTGAAGAGCGATCAGGTTTATATCATTGCGGAGACTGTCCATCGCCCGGATGCGAAGTGTTTCTATCGGAAAAGAAAAACTGACCTGATCACCTTTTTTCCAAAACCTATCAATCGAGACATATCCATTTTCAATCTTTGTTTGAACCATTTCTCCATTAACCATAAACCAAATACGCTTCGGCTTATCATCGATGAAACGATAAAGTGCGCCCGGAGAAGCTTCACCATTCGCCCATCCAGGAACCCGTATAAGAACTGCAAATTTTTGTCTGGTATCCGGATCTATTTTAAGTACAACTTTTCCTTCCCAGGGATAGTTTGTTTCAGTAGCAACTGAAATACTATCCTTTCCCATAGCGATGCGGGTATTACTGTTTACAAAAAGATTTACCCAGATGCCATCTTCAGATCTTCCATAAATATAATTTCCAAGGGATGCGACAAGCCTTGCAATATTCGCAGGACAGCAGGCTGTTCCAAACCAGGCGCTGCGAGTATTCTGGCCCATCGAAGCCAGTGGATTATCATAGAAAAAACGGTCGCCACCCAGGCTCAGTCCATCAAGCGCTGCATTATATAAACTTTTCTCCAATACATCCACATATCGCCCGTCTCCTGAAAGCTGCGCCATGCGCTGGTTCCAGAAGACCATCCCTACGGATGCGCAGGTTTCGCAATAGGCCGACTGATTAGGAAGATCATAGTCATGTGTAAATCCTTCGTTGTTACCCGAAGATCCGATTCCACCCGTCAGGTACATATTTCTTTCTACTACATCTTCCCAAACTGATTTCATGGCATTCATATAAGCCATATCACCTGTTAATGAACCAACATCTGCGGCGCCGGTATATAAATACATGGCGCGGACGGCATGGCCTGTAATATTTTTTTGTTCTTTTACCGGAAGTACGTCCTGCCAGTATTCTGAATTCCCCCACTGACTATGTTGTTTTCCCCGCTGCTGTAGATACCAGTCTGCCAATTTCAGGTAACGGTCATTTTTTGTAACCCGGTATAATTTTACGAGTGCGAGTTCGATTTCTTCATGTCCGCTGAACCAGGGTTTGTTTGCGAGTCTAAACGTGCTGTCAATATGATTAGCTAAACGGATCGCCACATCGAGCAGACTGGTTTTACCCGTTGCATTATAATAAGCTACGGCAGCTTCAATTAAATGGCCTGCGTTATAATCCTCGTGCTTTTCAACTTCCGTCCATCTTCTGTCAATCCCGTTTAATGTGAAATAAGTATTCAGATAACCATCGGGCAATTGGGCGGCTGCGATTTTTTTTATCCATTCATCTGCTTTTCTTTCAAGCGCGGTATCGTGGCGGGTGCTGATGGAATAACTCATAGCTTCCAGGGCCTTATATACATCGCTGTCATCATAGTAAATACCCTCATGCTTCTCTCCTTTCTTCCTCGCAACTTTTTCAAAATTCCTGATACGTGGAGTTACCGTTTCTGTCTGGTAAATGCAGGCCTGTAGTGTTTTTGTTGCAACAAGATCCATTTTAGGTTTCCAGAACTGGTCGGTTATATTTACCCGGGAGAAATTGACGAATTCAAACTTTTCCATTGGTGTCTGGGCAAAACCCGCCTGAAAAGTCACGGATGCAGAGAGTAAAAACAGGTTCCGGCAAAGCATTATCATAGTTACAAAAATCCCTTCAAGCCAAAAAATCTAAATTACCCTGGCGACAGCCCTACAAACCGAAAATTTTATTTATTGGGATAATTCTTATATTTACCCAACTAACTATTGCATGAGAAAGTCCGCTTCCATCATTCTGCTCCTCATTCTCCTTTTCAATATGATCGGGTACCGTGCCTGGTTTTATTATGCCGAAAAGAAAGCGGATATAGCTATGGAGGCAATTCTTGATAAGGACCAGTACGATGAAAATGAGCTGGTTTGCATTAATATACCACTTTATAACCCCTATCAGTTGGAGCAAGGGACTTTTGAACGAGCAAATGGCGAAGTGAATATCAATGGAAAAACTTTTAAGTGCGTCAAACGCAAAGTCTCCGATGGCAAACTGATCCTATTATGCATTGTTGATAACCATAAAACGGTTTTGAAGAAAGCAAAATCTGATTATGAAAACGTGGCAAATGATTTAACCAGCAATAATAAAAATTCTGGTCGCCCGGATCTTCAAAAGAGATTTAGTGGTAATGACTATATTAACCAGTATGGGAGTATGGGAGTATGGGAATACGATTTTACAATTTCCTTCATTCTGTACTATCAACTTCACTGAACCACATATCGCTATACCTGGTAAACCACCTCAATTATCTGCCTGATCCGTGGCCGTTCCTACTTTTCCTTTATTTAAATATTGTCTATGTCACGATTATTTCTGATAATCGGCATTCTTCTGTTATTAGCTACAGAAATATTGCGCGTATATTTTATCATGCCTTTCCCGGGCAGTCAGCATTCGAATACCATCGACTGGGCCTATTCTATTGAAAAATATAAATGGACCCTGCGCATTATCGGTCTGGCACTCGTTGCGGGACCCATATACCGGCTATACGATACCAGGGGAAAGATCTCCATGAAAATTATATTATCGTTGATCATCATTCTATATGTTATCATTTTCTTTTTTTTCAATTTCAGGTTTGAGGCAGATAAAATGTTTTACCAGCCTTCCATTAAAAACTTTTCCACGGTTAAAGAAAATAAAATTGATTCTGATAAACTTGTAATTGGTGTTGTTATAAACAGTGAGGCAAGGGCATACCCTATCCAGCTCATCGGTTATCACCACCAGGTAAAAGACACCGTGGGCAATACCCCGGTTATGATTACATATTGTACAGTCTGCAGAACAGGCCGCGTGTATAGTCCCATCGTTAATGGAAAACCCGAGAAATTCCGGCTGGTTGGAATGGATCATTTCAATGCGATGTTTGAAGATGCAACCACGAAGAGCTGGTGGCAGCAAGCTACCGGAGTAGCCATTGCAGGTCCTTTAAAAGGAACTCATCTTGAAGAAATTCCTTCACACCAGGCATCCCTCTCTTCCTGGCTACGCTCGCATCCGAATTCAACCATCCTTCAACCGGATTCCAATTTTAAGGAAGACTATAATGATCTCGCAGATTTTGATAAGGGAACCATCAAGGGGCACCTTGAAAAAAGAGATTCTGCTTCCTGGAAAATGAAATCATGGGTTGTCGGAATAAAAACAAATGGTTTTGAAAAAGCCTACGATTGGAACGACCTGCTGAAGAATTATTTTATTCAGGATACCATCGGGAATATTCCTGTTTTACTAACACTTGAAAATGACACAAGCAGTTTCCATGCCCTTAACAGGAACATTCAGGGAAGAATGCTTTTCTTTATTCAGGACAAGGCAGCTTCCCGGCTTAGCGATTCCAATACACATTCTATCTGGACGCCTGACGGAGTTTGTATTAGCGGGCCTTTAAAAGATGCAAAGCTTGAACAGCTGTCAGCCTACCAGGAATTCTGGCATTCCTGGGAACATTTTCATCCAAACACATCTCAATATAAACCATAGAACATGGCATACATCCAATTAAATAATGGCTTACCCGGCATAACCGGTTTATTGGAAAACCGCATTGATACGGCCGCACCGATACGAGAGCTGACGCAGATCCTTTTACGCGGGGAGAATACGCTCACTGAAATGGAAAGGGAACTGGTCGCTACCATTGTCTCTTATAAAAATCAATGTCGTTTTTGCACGAATGCACATGCGGCTACCGTGGTTGCCCTTGGTGGAAGCAAAGAATTACTGGATAAAGTATATCATGATCTT
>Ga0210384_10008075_pt1 | contig 11012 bp, 11 predicted proteins | sample IncBWH2MmetaG_FD_160574 | JGI IMG/M metagenome (GOLD analysis project Ga0210384, IMG submission 160574) | Forest soil microbial communities from Barre Woods Harvard Forest LTER site, Petersham, Massachusetts, United States - Inc-BW-H-2-M | ecosystem: Environmental > Terrestrial > Soil >...
GCTGACGCCGGGCGCAAAGCCCATCGCCGCCGCCGCCAAGGCGGCGAGCGGGTGCGACAGATGCCACGCGCCCCAAGGCAACTTGGCGCCGCCCTCGCGGGCCGCCTCATACGCCATGAAGCCAGCGGGCCACATGATTTTCGGGAACTGTCGGAGAACGGACGCCGCCGCCGCCGTTCCGCCGCCGACTTCCGCGCCGGTTTTCGCGTCGCCTTGCGTTTGCCCGCCGACTGCGCCCTTCCACAATCCTTCGACGCCCTTACCCGCGACGCGCGCGAGCCTCGGCAGTTCCGGCACGGCTCTGGCGAAGGCTCCCGGCGCTCCAATGTCGGGCATCAGCGCGAGTGGCCCATATTCGGCGGTCCAGCGCCCGGCTTTTTCTGCGACCGGGTAGTCTTTGTTTTCCGACTTGGCCCAATTCAGCACCGGGCTTTTGCCGTCCTCGTTGGGGATCGAGGCCCACGGGGCGTTCCCGAAACTCTCGACAGCGCCCTTGCCCAAGCCGCTGATCGTCGCGCTCGTTGAGCCGAGAAGGTCTTTGGCCGTTCCCGTCCAGCCGCCGCCGCCCTGTGCGCGCGGCTGGCCGCTCGGCGGCGCACCGGCGCTGTGCCATTGCTGGAATTTGTTCCATTCCTCGTCGGTCATCGGGCAGTTTCCCAATTCTCGCGCGCCCCCGGAACTTCCGGGTTGACGCCAAGATAGCGGAACTTCGAACCGTCGGGATGGACGACAATCTCGCCCGGTATTGCGCCGGTCACATAATCCATTTTGCTGATGTCGGTCATGCTCTTTTCGGCGTCGGGATTGTAGCCCGGCATGGCGTCGCCGGTCCTGTAGGACGCCCAAGTGCGGTGGTATGATTTGACGCGGCTGTTCGCCTGATCCATGTCGCGCCTGATCGCGGCGCGATAGCCTTCGATGCTGCCGAAATAGGGGATTTGCGGCTGGGTGTTGATCGCCTGTTCGGCCATGCCGACGGACGGACTGCCACGGGTCAGAACGTCGATGTCCTCGTTGTACCTGATCCAATCAATCTTGAGCTGCGCATAGAGCGGGTCTTTACCCATCGCGCCGCTCAACGTCTCGGGGCTCACGTCAGCGCCCGCTCCGTCGCGGTCTTGGATCGCCTTGAGGTCGCGCCGTAAGTTCTCCGCCGCTTCGGTCGCTGTCGGCACGCGCTGGAGCGGCGAGTTCGGCTTTTGCGCTTCCTCGCGGAAATCGGAGACGGCTTTGTAGGTCGATTGGTTCCATCCGCCGATGCCTTGCGCGTCGCCCGGCTGGGCCAGCCGAGAGAGCGACGCCAACCGGCCGCGATATTCCTGTTCCTTCTGGCCGCCTGTTCCGCTCGTGCCCGTCGTCCCCGTGCCTCGGTAGTGGATGGTGTTGTCGAGTTCCTGCGCGACTGACGGGCTGACCTTTCGGACCTCGGGGAGTACGTCTTCGGGCTTGATTTTGCCGCTGTTGGCTTCGCCGATGATCTGGTCGAGGCGCGAGTTTTTCTGCATCCCGTTGAGGAGGGCGGCGCGTTTCTTGTAGGGATCGAGGCCGGGCGTGGGCTCGTTGCCGCGCACGACGTTGTCGCCCTCCTCCTCGATCGGGGTTTCGCGCGGCTCCGCGTTCGGGTCGGCTGGCTTGGTCTTGTCGGCCGGATCGCCGACGCCGGGCGCGCGGCCAGCGTCTTTCTCCCCGGATGGGGCGGCTTCGGGCGAGGTCGGCGCGGCGCGGCTTGTGGGCGACGCCCCCGGACCATAGGGATCGTAGGGCTTGTCCGGTTCGGCGGTCGGCGTCAGGCCCCAAGCGGCGTTGTCAACGTCTTGGTCCTCCGCCTTTTTGTTGACGGCGCTCAACGCCCGGATATGCGCCTCGTGATCCGCCAAGAAGCGGCGGACTTTCTCGGCGCTGGCGCCGCCCTCCAGCATTTGGATCACGTCGTTGTCGCCGTGCTGGACAGCGACGCGCCAGAGGTCGTCATGCACGGCGGTCGGGTCGTCGCCCATTTCGTGATGCCGGGCGAACACGTCCGCGTACTCGATTGATCGGGCTCGCTCTAGGTCTTCCAAATGTTGAGCGTTGAGGGCGACTTGCTCCTTCGCCAGCCGCATTCTCAGGTCCATCCCCTTAGCGTAGCCGTCGATGTACTCCTTGGACGCTCCCGCCAGCCCGGCGCCCAGCGGGGCGGTTGCGGCGGAGCCATGTTGGGCGAAATAGCCGCCATAGTTCTGATATAGCGGCGCTACCTCAAACGAATGAGGAAGCTGGGGGAACTGTTCTGGCTGGCCCCACATGTCGTGGTCGCGCGGGACAGGCGGCATATACGGTTGAAACTTGCGAGGCGGCTGTGGCGCATTGGCGGGCAGGGGCGCGAGGCTACGAGCGTCGCGATCGGGCGGATCGGTCGGTCCCAAATCGGGCGGCTTGCGGCGACCGCCTTGAGCGCCTTGCGGCCCCGGAGCCGGGGGAAGAAATTTGGGGTTTGGATTGCCCTGAGTTTGCTGAAAAAAGTGCTTCACCAAGCCTTGGAGCTGGCTCGGGAGCTGGACCGGCGGGCCGCGCTCGTTCCCAGACTGAGGGCCAAGGCCCGGTGTATCGGCGTTTAGGTCGGATGCTCCAAAAGTATCTGACATGTGTCAATCTGTGGGGTTGACAGTCTAACCTATGGCCCCGCCACCATCGGTCGGCTGGACGGCGGCAGGGCAGCGTTGCCGATACTATAGGCCGGGATGTCGCGCGCCGGGTCGATCGTTTTCGAGTAGGGCTGACCGGCGAATTGGCGGTTGATGCCGCTCCATTGGTTCATGCCCAGCTTCTTCATCGTCGTCTGCCAAGGCAACCAGCCCTTGCCTTTCGGGTCGGCGGCTTTCTTCATCGCATAGTCGATCTGCGCCTTCCACGTGCGCGGATCGCGCGGGTCGAGCCCGGTGTCGCGCCGGAACTGATCGCCCATCGCTTGGCCGTCGGGGGCGAAATGGAGCTGGAAGGGTCCGAAGCTGGTGCCGTTGTCGCCCGGCTTCCTCGCCTGCCCGTAGCTGCTTTCTTGGGCCAAAACCTTCGACGCCACGTTCGGGTCGATGTTGTACTTCTGCGCCACCTGACGGGTGTAGTCGTCGACTTCCTTCGCGCTGACGCCGGGGATCGCGCCGCTGCTCCCGACTTGATCGGGCGGCCCAACCTCGGAGCCCGTCTCTTTCGGCGGCCGATCCGGGTCAAGCGCGTTCTGGCCCGGCTGTCCGCCTTGCTGTCCGCCGCCCATCACGCCCATCATCGCCTGCAATTCGAGAGGCGCGAGCGGGAGCCAGCCGCCGCCCGGATGGAACGGGTGCATGTGCCAGCCATGCTCCGGGTGGTGATAGGGCCACTCGCCGCGCCAAGCCGGATGTCCGTGGGCGCCCGGATGGAAGCCGCCGCCTCGGAGGCCGCCGGGCGATCCGAACGGGCGGAAGCCGCGCATCCCTTGGAAGCCGGGGCGGCGCCCTCGGCCGCCGCCGCCGAACATGCCGATGAGGGGCAATAGCGCCATCGCCACTTGCGCCAGTTGGGCGAGCGGGATCGGAGCCCCGGTCGAGGCTCCAGTGATGTCCTGCAACAGTTGGGGTGGGGGCGGTGTCGGCTGGGGAGCGGCTTGGGGCGGTTCCGTCGCCGGTTGCTCCGCTTCCGGCGGCTGCGTCGGTTTGCGGGTCGGAAGGGCAGGCCCGCCGGGCGCGACTTCGCCGGGCTCGTTCTGTGGGGCGGGCATCGCCTGCGGGGCCGCCTTTCGGACGGTGATGTCCCGTCCCGGTTGGGTCGCGGCGTCGGGCGGCAGTCTGGCTTCGGCTGGCGGAGCGCCTGCGACTTGGTCGAGGGCGTCGCCGGGGCGGCGCCCTGATGGCGGCCCGGTTTCCCCCGGCGCCAAGCTGGGGAGATTGTCGATGCCGCCCTCGTTCGGCATCCCCCCGATCATTGCGGGCGTGAATGACGGTCTTCCGGTCTGCCCGGCCGCGAGCGTCGGCAGCGCGAAGGGCGCGGGCGGAGCCGCTGGCACGGGTCCAGTGGGTCCAGTGGGTTTGCCCGACAGCTCCCTGAGCAACACCTTGAGCTGGTCGGTGGCGGATTTGGGCGCGTACTGGTTCTGATCCGGCTGGTTCTTGTTCTGTCCGGTCTGCTGCTGTTGGTTCTGGTCGGTCGGGCTCGTCGAGCCGGGCGTGGTTGACGATTGCGTGCCGCTCGCCGCGCCGACGGGATCGCCGCCGGTCGCCGCCGCCGCGGCGGGCGGGCTCATGGCGATGGATTGCGCCGTCGTCGGGCTCGCGCCTGCCGGGGTGCCGGTGCTGAGAGCGTTGGCGATGTCGCTGAATTGGTTGAACTCGGTAGGACCGGCGGCGCCAGGGGAGCCGCCAAAATCGCCGGTCCCGCCCTGTATCTGGTCGCCAAGGGTGGCGTCGGCGAAGGTCTGGTCGTTGACGCCGCTCGCGCTTGATCCGCCACCGCTCAAAGCGTCGCCGACGTTGCTCATGCGAATGCCGCCGCTGTTCCCAAAGCCTGCCCGACCGACGCGCCGAGTTTTTGCCCCGCCTGTTGGTTCGCCTGATCGGCCGACAGGACGGCGGCGGTCGGAATGTTGGTCTGCGCCTTCTGCAACGCCGGGTTGAAGGCCGGATTGGTCACGTCGGAGGTCTGTTCCTGCCCGATTGCCGCCTGCCCCAAGTTGGCTTGGCTGGCGAGGTCTTGCAGCTCGGGCGTCGAGCCGCCCATGCCCAACTGATTATAACGGGCGCTCGTTGTTTGCTGGTTGCCGCTGACGGCGTCCATGATCGCGCCAAGGTCGAACTGGCTCGGGCCAAATTCGAACGCACCTTGCTGCAAATTGGTGTCGAGGCCGGAAATTCCGGATTTGCCGCCGCTGCTCGAGCTATCGCTGCCGCTGCTCATGCGGTTGCTCCCGGCTTGTTAAATCCGGCCGTGAAGCCAGCCGTGCCTTGCTGGTTGCCGACTTGTGAGACGAGGTTGGACAGGTTTGTCTGTTGTTCTGCCAAAAGATTTTCGTTGTTCTGCTGGTCGATGTTGATGGCGTTCTCGTAAGAGCCGAACTCCGCCCCTTGGTTCACGTCGCTCATTTTGGCTTCATCGAGCGCCTTGCCCATGTTCGCGCCGCCCGCGACTTGGCTCGCCATCGTCGACAGGCTGGGGCCGCCGCCCTGCCCTGCCCCCTCAAACTGCGCTTGGCCTTCGGTGAGGTTCTGCCCGTAGTCGTAATCGGCCAGCGATTGTTGCTGGGGTGTTATCCCGCCTGCGCTGTGGAAGAATGGATATTGTTGCTGGTCGACGTTTAGACCGCCCGCCGCCTTGCCGCCGATTTCGCTGCCGACAGAACTCATGGAGCGAGCCTCAACTGCCATCGGACGTTGGCTTCTGTGGCGCCGAGTTTTAGCGCGATCGGCTCTAAATCGAAATCCGTCTCGGAGGAGAGCCGCCAAAGCGAGCATTTGCGCCGCTTGGCCCACTCGATCGAGGCGCGCAGGAGCATGACGGCTTGCCACATCTTGCCGTCGTCGGCGCAGACCAAGGTGACGTTGCATTCGGGGGTGTGCGGCGTCCACGGGGTGGTCGACAGCATAGCGATGCAGAAGGCGTGATCGCTGCGGATCGGCAGGAACATCATCGGCCCTTTGAGGACGATGTTGCGGAACCACATTTCGGTGGCGAGGCGATCGTATCGGCCGGGATAGCGCCGATCGCCCAGCTCAAGCATCCAGACGATGTCGTCTTCGGTAATCAGACGTGGCCGGAAACCATCGCGGCTTGGTTCAGGGCGTTGTGTTCTTGGGAATTGGTGAACAGAAACCATTGGAACGGAGCCTGTTGCTGGGTCGGGTTGTCTACCAGACCAAGCGACGGCTGGACATTGAACCAGTTGGCGGCGTCGTCATGGGCTTGCTGGTGGTTCATGTCCCAAAGGGTCGCGCCGCCGCTCTGCCACGCGTCGGGCGGCATCGGGTCGAGCAAATAGTTGATGAGGGTGAATTGGCTTGGGTCGCGCATCTGGGCGACGAGCTTGGAGTGCTCTTGCTGATGATCGAACACAAACGCCGCTTGAGCGCGCGGGTTGTCCGGGTAGTGGAGGAGGCTAACGATGCTCACGAGCGGAGGCCCCAAATGTCTTCCATGCACTTGTCGCAAAAGCGCACGGTCCAGCCTTCGGCGTTGGACATGATGAGCGGCACGTCATCCTCGGGGATGACGGCGGAGCAATAGGAACAGAGGACCGACGGCGGGCTGTCGGGCCGCCCCCACGTCAGCCTATTCCAATCGAAAGTTTTTTTGGGCTTTAGGGTAGCGGTCAAGCCACTCTCCCAGCTCGGCCGCCGCCTGCGCGGCTGGCCGCAACCAAAGCGGCTCCATGCCGCCAAAACGCCACTCGCGGATGTCCTCGATCGCGGCGATCAGCTCCATCTTTTCGCTGAATGGCCGGTCGCGCCATCGCTTAGTCGCCTCGGCGGCGTCGGACTTGTTCGGTGACAAGGTCGCTTGACGGTTGCGGGCCGATGCGATCGTCGGGAGTGCCGATCGGGTCAAATCCTCGAGGCGAAATCCGGTCCATGCCGAAGTCGCTGTCACGCCCTTCGCCGGTTGCGCTTCGCCCGCCTGCGCGCGGGCCGACGCGGGGCTCGGTTCCGGTTCGCAAAGGCCCGGCGAGTGAGCGCCCTTGTTTCAGTACGCCATCCCGGCTCTGATAGAACGCGCTCGGACTGCCGCGCTCCGTCCCGTCCGTCTCCCGCGTCCTCGGCCATTCATTCTCTCGCGCCATTTTACTTCCTCTTTCCGGGTCCGCGCCGTCGACGGCGAGCCCGGCGGAGGTTTTTCCGCCGCGCCCGCTTCTGCGCTGTCGATCCGCGCGCCATTAAGCGCCCGCCTGTGCGTTTGGAGCAAGCTGCGGTCGTTGAGGTCGCGCTTGAGCGGCGAGCTGGGCCAGTTGCGGACCCGGATTGCCGCCCATGACGAGGCTCATGACGAGCTGGATCAGGCCGCCGATGTCCGGTTGCGTCGGCGGCGCGTTCGGGCTGGCGGGTGACGAGACGGTTTGCGAGGCGGGAGCGGCGGAGCCAAGCCCGCTTGTCTGGCCGCCGGGCGAGTTGTCGGCATTCGACGCAAAGGCGGAAGGCCCATTCGGGCCTGCCGGGCCGATCACCGATGGATAGCCCTGCGTCGGTCCCGCTGGCGCGGCGGTCAAGCCGGGGCTGACCCCTTCGATGGAGGGGAAGCCCATACCTCCTTGTTGTGCTTGTGCCTCCCCACGTAGAACCGCCATGCCGGGACCGAGATTGTCGGGCGCCGCCGTCGAGCTGCCCGATCCCCGCGCCGCCTGCGATCCGAACAGTTGCTGCGCCAAACTGACCAAGTTGGGGCTCGGCGGGCCAAGCGGCGAGACTGTGACCACGCCCGTCGGCGCGGCGCCGGGTCCGCCGACGCCTTCCGGCACGCCCAAGCTGGGGACGCCAGCGACGCCGCCGAAGTCGAGCTCGGAGTTTCTGACGGCTCCTCGTAGGGCGTCGGTCGGGTTGCCGCCCAAGAGGTTTTGAAGGGCGGCTCTTACGCTCGCGCTGATGCCCGATCCGCCTGCGGCTGTTCCGCCGCCGCCGCCGGTGGCTGCGCCCGGTCCTCCGGTTCCGCCGCCACCCGTGGCCGCTCCGGGTCCGCCCGTCGAGCCGCCGCCGGTCGCCGCTCCGCCGCCGCGCGCTGTGCTGCCCCCGGCGCCGCCGAAAGCCATCCCCTGCGCTGCGGCGTCGGTAACGCCCGCGTTGGCGTTGCCGGGACCAGCGGTGACGCTGGTTTGGCCGCCGCCGCCGCCAAACGCGCTTGCGGCGTCTGAGCTGCCGCCGACGCTTGCCGCTTGGCCGGCGGAGCCGACGCCGCCGATGCCCGCCGCCGCCGCGTCGGCGCTTGTGGTCGACGTGCCGGGGGCTGCGCCGCTGCCGACGCCGGTTGTCGCGCCGGTTCCGCCGCCGGTCGAGGCCGCATCGCCGCCCGGCCCGCCGCCGCCGTCGCTGCTGCTGCCGTCGTCAAACCAGAGGAATTTCGGCAGTCCGGGGAAAAGTCGGGGATCGAAGACGGGGCGCATGGCTTACCCCTTTGCGGCGCGGGCCTTCAAAAGGTCAACCGGCATCAGCTCGACGACGTCGTTGAAGCGCAGGAGCCCGGCGAGCCCGATGAGCGCCGCCTCGGCCCGGCCGTCATCCATCTTGCGCGCGAACAGTTGGGCTTTGCCCGGCCAGCGATTGATGGCGTTTGAGCGCGCCATGTCCTTCATGTCTTTGCCGGGTGGGACGCCGACGACGCGCTTCCATGTGACGGGGGTGATGAAGATGGTGGGTATAGCTGCGGCAGCAAGACAGCCACGGACAACGCCTTTTGCATCTCCGAAGGAGAAAGCGCCGACAGCTCCCTCCATAGGTCGAGGACCGACGCGTTCAACAAAGGCTCGATCGGCGTGAGATTTGTAGACGATTTCAGCCAGGAGCGGAGCATTGATGGTTCTCCGTTTTGCCGGGCCGTCGCGCAGGCACGGCATGTCGAACACGTCGACCAGCTCGCCCGCGTCGGTCAAGACGGCGAGCGCGCCCCCCGCGCCGATGTCAACGCCAAGGATTGTCACCGTCGGCCCGATCGTCTGACGGGTCCGGTTCTCCCGCCTCGCCCCGGCGACCGTCTCATGGGTTTCTCCGCGATCGACGCCTGCCTCGGCCGACGCCCTGCCGATGACCTCGGGCGCGCTTGACGCGCGTGGTTGGTCGCTTGGTGGGGAGCCTGCCAGCGGGATCGACGCGAGAGCGCGGGCCAAGCCGCACGCCTTTCGCCATCACATCCTCCTGCCTTTGCGGTACGAATTGAGGCGAGGCGTCCACCGTGGCAGACGCCAGCCTTTAGGCTTGAGCTGCCTCTGCAAATTTTGCGTATTGCGGAGGCCAGTTCGGCGCATTGGCCTAACGGCGCTTACGAGCGCGGATGCGACGGGCGCGTCGCGTCTGTCGGAGCCGTTTAGCCATGGACCTTACCTCCGCCTGCCCCTTCGCCCGCGCCGACGGCCACGTCGATCTTCGGTGAAGTCATCCCAATGCGTGTTCGGTCCCATGGCTCTCTCCTTGTTGCAGCAAGGCCACGCGGCGGGCTGACGCGACGTGGCGTCACCTTCGACTTTCTCACGCTCCGAATAGCGTGCGTTCTTCGGCGGCCAAATGTAGCCGCTCCAAGGTAAAATCCGGCGAATTGGACTGTAAGTCAATGGCGGACCAAATCCCGGCCCCATGCAGCGGCGAGGGGAGGATGCCGAACGGGACGCCGCGCGTCAGCTCGAAATCGACGCTCTCGACGCCGCCGGGGATGCCGCCTCCGCCGCTGGTGACGGTCCCGGTCATCGACACGCCCTGCCCTGAGTTGTCGGCAATCTCGGCATAGAGCCGCTTGACGTTCTTGAGCGTGAGCGCCGACAGCTTGCCGGATGTCACGCGGAGCTGCTTGGTCGAGAGGCGCTTGACGAGCGTCGGGCTCGGCTGCGCGAACAGCCGATAGAGCGAGCGTCCGTCGGTTCCATAGGGCGTGATCGTGCTGTCCTGTTCGTAAGCGCCGATGTTGGTCAGCTCCAAGCCTTGGCTGGCGACGGACCAGAACTCGTTGCCCTTGGTCGGGTGGAACATGAGCAACAGCGAGCGCGTGACGCCGAACGGATCGGTGAAGCGTCCGTTGAGGAGCATGACGCGAAACCCGAACAGGGTCGCCGGGGCGAACGTCGGCAGATAAGTCGACGTGTCGACGGTGTTCCAGATGTTCGTGATCTTGTCGCCGATCGGGACCGCCTCGCCGCCTTGCAGGATCGAGATGCCAGCGCCGTTGAACATGGTGAAATAGCGGCCCAGCCGCCCGATCGGACGCGGGAAGCGCTGGCCGACTTGCGGGTCGACGTTGAAATAGTTGAAGTCGGTCGTGACCGGCTGGGTGAGCTGGCCGGGCGTGCCGATCAGGGTGACGTTGTTGATGGCGTCGATCGAGCTGTCGCCGAAAAAGTAGAGGTAGCCAGAGGAGGCGGCGATGTCCATGAACGAGTAGACGAGCCGGTCGCCGAAGTAGCCGAACGATCCGCCGCCGTTGACGGTGGAAAAATCAGCGCCGTTCGACGGCGCGCTGAACGAACAGACATCCTTGCCGATCACCCAAAGGCGGGAGCTGTAGACCTCCATCGCATAGATGCCGGGCAGACCGGACGGCATGGGCGGCGGGGTGGCGCCGGGGTCCGTCTCTTGAAGGTCGGTCAGCCAATCGGGGGCGGGATCGCCGGGCGCCGAGAGGGTGACGCCGTCCCACGCGTACAAGCCACGCGGGCTGCCGAACAGGACGCCGCCCTGCTGTCCGACTTGCGAGCCGACGAACGCCGGTCGCCAGACTTTGGCGCTCGCCCAATATTGCGGCGCTATCGGTTGCCAAGCAATCCCGCTCGCGCGGAGGCCTGTCGTCGCCGACGTATTAAGATCGACCTCGTCAATGGTGCCATCAGAAAGAAAAAACCAACCCATGGCGCCGGGAGGAGGAGCGCCAAATTGGCTCGTCTGGTTGCCGTAGAACCCAGTAAAGAACCTAAGAATGGTCGTGCCGGTCGGAGCGGTGTAAATGGGCGCCGACGGTCCCCAGCATGTGCGAAAATTGCCGGGGCCGACGGCGAAGAAGTTCTCGTCCCACCACTCCTCATTATCGTCGATCGAGCCGCGCTTGGATTGTTGGTTCAATCCGCGCCATTGCTCGACCGTCGTGATGTCAAAGGGGTTGTCCGACTGTATGGCCATGTGTCACGCTAATGGGTTGACAGTCAACCCGATTGCGCTATGATGCACAGTCGGAGGCTGGAACATGTTGGACCTGATCGGCGTGGCGATGGTAACGGCTGGGTTGCTGAGTTGCACGGGGGGCGCCTTGGCTGTTTTGCCACGAAAGAGAAGGCCGCTGCTCATGTACGCTCTGGCGGCGCCCATCCCGTGGGCGATACCGCTGGT
>Ga0210384_10008076_pt1 | contig 11011 bp, 9 predicted proteins | sample IncBWH2MmetaG_FD_160574 | JGI IMG/M metagenome (GOLD analysis project Ga0210384, IMG submission 160574) | Forest soil microbial communities from Barre Woods Harvard Forest LTER site, Petersham, Massachusetts, United States - Inc-BW-H-2-M | ecosystem: Environmental > Terrestrial > Soil >...
TCGAGATCACGCTGCCGATGATGCGGCCGGTCATCGCCGTGGCGCTGCTGTTCGGCATCATCTTCACCTTCACCGACATGACCGTGGTCTACATCCTGACCCGCGGCGGACCGTACGACACGACGCACGTGCTGCCGTCGTACGCCTTCTTCGCCGGCATCCTGGGCGGCAGCCTCGCCGAGGGCGCGGCGGTCTCGGTCTTCCTGGTGCCGATCCTGGTGCTGGTCGCCTGGGCGATGCTGCGCGTCGCGCACCGCTCGGAGGTGGTGTGAGCGGCCGGCCCGGCAGCGGGAGGGCGGCGCGCCGTTGGCGGGTCCCGGTGCCGCCGGGCCTCCTGCGCGGGGTGATCGTGCTGGGGTTCGCGGCGGCGCTCGCCTTCCCCTTCGTGTGGATGGGGATCACCAGCTTCAAGCAGACGACCGACCTCTACAACACCAAGAACAACCCCTTCCTGTTCAACCTGCCGCCCACCCTCGAGCATCTCAGGCTGCTCTTCAACGAGACGCTGTTCCTGCGCTGGCTGGGGAACACCGCTTTCGCCGGGGCCGCGGTGGTGACGATCACCCTGCTGCTGGGGCTGCCCGCGGCCTACGCCCTGGCCCGCCTCACGGGACGCTGGGGAGAGCGGCTCGGGATCGCGATCTTCCTGACTTACCTGATCCCGCCGACGTTGCTGTTCATTCCCATGTCGCGGGTGGTGGCGCTGCTCGGGCTGCAGGACTCGCTGTGGTCGATCATCCTGGTCTATCCGACCTTCACCCTGCCGTTCTCGATCTGGCTGCTCATGGCCTTCTTCAAGTCGGTGCCGCGGGAGCTCGAGGACGCCGCGATGGTGGACGGCCTGACGCGCTTCCAGGCGTTCCTGCAGCTGGTCATCCCGATCTCGCTGTCGGGGATCCTCACCGTGGTGATCTTCAGCTTCACCCTGGTCACCCAGGAGTTCGTCTACGCGCTCACGTTCATTTCCAGCGCCGCGCACCAGACGGTGAGCGTCGGGGTGCCGATCTACCTGGTGCGCGGCGACGTCTATTACTGGGGCTCGCTGATGGCGGCCTGCCTGATCGCCAGCCTGCCGGTGGCGGTGCTGTACAACCTCTTCCTGGACCGCTTCATCGCCGGTTTCACGGTGGGGGCGGTCAAGTAGCAGCGAGCCAGCAAGGCAGCGAGGTGCCGTCATGCCGGAAGTCCGACCGCCCATCGCCCAGTCGCCCCAATCGACTCCGTCGGCCCCGCCGGCCCAGCCTGCCGCGTCGGCACAGTCGACCTCGTCGACCCAGCCGCTGCCGCTGCTGATCGGCGGCACGTGGCGGGTCTCGGCGGCCGAGCACAGCGCGCCGGTGCTCGACCCGGCGAGCGGCAGGGAGCTGGCGCGCGTGCCTTTCGCGACCGCCGCCGAGATCGACGACGCCGTCGACGCCGCGCGCCGCGCCTTCCCAGCCTGGCGCGAGGTGCCGGTGCCCGAGCGGGCGCAGGTGATGTTCCGCTACAAGCGGCTGCTCGAGGAGCATCTCGAGGAGCTGGCGCGCATGGTGAGCCGGGAGAACGGCAAGGTGATCGCCGAGGCCCGCGGCGAGGTGCGCCGCGGCATCGAGGTGGTGGACTTCGCCGCCGGCATGCCGACGCTGGCGATGGGCGAGACAGTTCAGGGCGTGGCGCGCCAGATCGACAGCCACTCGGTGCGGGTGCCGCTCGGCGTCGTCGCCGGCATCACCCCTTTCAACTTCCCGGCGATGATCCCGCTGTGGATGTTCCCGCTGGCCATCACGGCCGGCAACACCTTCGTGCTCAAGCCCTCCGACCGCACGCCGATGACGGCGGTGCGCCTGGCCGAGCTGCTGGTCGCGGCGGGGGTTCCGGCCGGGGTGCTGAACGTGGTGCACGGCGGCCGCGAGGCGGTCGACGCGCTGCTCGGCCATCCCGGCGTGCAGGCGGTCTCCTTCGTCGGCTCCGAGCCGGTGGCGCGCCACGTCTATACCCGGGCCGCGGCGGCGGGCAAGCGGGTCCAGGCCCTGGCGGGCGCCAAGAACCACCTGGTGGTGCTGCCGGACGCCGCCGACTGGGACCTCGCGATCGATGCGGTGATGAGCTCGGCCTTCGGCTCCGCCGGCCAGCGCTGTCTCGCCGGCAGCGTCGCGCTGCCGGTGGGGGCCGCGGCCGAGCCGTTCCTCGAGCGGCTGGCGCGAGCGGCGGAGGCGGTCGTCGTGGGCGACCCTCTCGACGAGGCCACGGGCATCGGCCCGGTCATCCGGCAGGAATCCAAGGACCGCATCCTGGACTACGTGGAGCGCGGGCTGCGGGACGGCGCCAGCCTGCTCGTCGACGGCCGCCGCCGGGTCCCCGAGCACGGCTTCTTCGTGGCGCCGACGATCCTCGACCGCATCGACCCGGACGCTGCACTGGCGCGCGAGGAGATCTTCGGGCCGGTGCTGGCGGTGATCCGCGTGCCCACCGTCGAGGAGGCGGTCGAGATCGTCAACCGCTCGCAGTACGGCAACGCGGCCAGCATCTTCACCCGCAGCGGTCGCGACGCCTGGTACTTCCGGACGCGGGTCGAGGCGGGCATGGTCGGCATCAACGTCGGCGTCGCCGCGCCGATGGCCTTCTTCCCGTTCGCCGGCTGGAAAGGATCCTTCTTCGGCGACCTGCACGCCACCGGCAAGGACGCGGTGCGCTTCTACACCGAGACCCGGGTGGTCATGGAGCGGTGGGAGTAGGCTTTGGGTTCATTTCGCAAATGGCGACTTGTCTCTTGGTAAATAGCGTTGACACGTTTGTATCCTTGCTCTAGCGTCTCCTCTAGACAATCCTCGTAGTCAGGAGGTTTCCGGGCGCCACGGCAGCCCTGCGGTCGCTCTGAACCAGGGTGGGTCTCTCGCGATATGGATCTGCTATCCCGGCTGGCGGTCATCGAGTGCGGTGGCCTGCTCTTGAGCTTCTTCGGCATGGTCCTGTGGAAAATCGCCGTTGGCGAGATCTCCCTTGCAGGTCTGCTCACCACCAAGGAGCCGGGCGGCGGCAGCACTTTCTCCCCGGCACGCTTGCAACTGCTGATCTTCACCGTCGTCGTGGCCGGAAACTACCTGCACGCGGTGCTCGCCACTCCGCGGCCCCAGGCTCTACCGACGCTGCCGAATAGCGTCATCGCCGTCTTGGGCGGCAGCCATGCCGTCTACCTTGGCGGCAAGGCCCTGTCCACGTTCATCCAACCGCTGTTGAGGAACCCGAGATAAGGAGGCATGCCGTGGCCAACTCGCCGCCACCGGTCGCTTGGCTGGAGATCCTTGCCGGTTACCTGATCCTGCTGTTCATGGCCGGTGTCGGCCTGCGGCTGCTGTATAAGATGTATCAGAACGAGATCGACCTCGCGCAGCTGCTGTGCGAGCCGAAGGGTAAGAACGACTGCGCCGCGAGCATGTCGCGCTTCCAGCTGCTGATCTTCACCTTCGTGATCACGCTGAGCCTCTTCTTGATCATCGTCGGCAACAAGCCGCTGGCGTTCCCGCCGATCCCGAGCGAGATCCTCATGCTCTTGGGGATCAGCGCCAGCACCTACGCGGTTGGCAAGGGCATCGCGGCGAGCAATGGCGGCGGAGCGACCGCGGTGGCGCAGGCGCACGGTCACGCGGATGCGGCGCAAGCCTCGGCAGCCGGCGCCAAGGGCAATGCGGACGTGGCCCAGAGCGCCGCTGCGACGGCCCAGAGCGCGCTGACCGCGGCTCAGAAGGCCGCGGCCGATGCTCAGAAGGCGGCGGCGGACGCCGCTGCCGCGGTGCCGCCCAGGCCGCCACAGGTATAGGCGATCACTCACCTCTGGGCGGGTGTCGAGCGCACCCGATCGGACTGCAAACGAGGACGAGGCCCATGGCAACCACTGGATCGACCAAGAAGGGAACCTTCAGCCGCCGCGTCGCGCCCTACGTGCCCCTGGCGCTGGCGGCTCTCGCCCAGAGCGGCATCGTGGGGAGCGGCGGCGGCACCGCCGGCGGCGCCGTCAAGGCACCAACTTCACCCGTAGCCGTCCATGGTCCCAAGCCGACCGGGGGGCCTTTCGTCGCGGGCTGCGCGTATCCCTTCGCCGACATCGCGGTCGAGCATTCGATCGACGCGGATTGCGGCGCTTTCGGCGACGCGACTGACGGCCCCAACCAGGCCCAGAACCTGGCGAAGAACAACTTCTGTGCCGCCGGAAGCGCGATCACGGTGGCGGCGAACGACCTGGTCCAGCTGCAGGATGCCGCCGTCAAGGCGAAGATACCTTCTGGCAGCCACGATCAATTGCCGCCCGACCGCTCGGTCCTCAAGGACCTGGTCAAGACCACCAAGGGGGAAGCGCTCGGCGAAGGTGTCAAGGTCCGCCTGGTGGCCTTTGTCGAGAATGCCCATTATTCCGACGTCCCCTCGGCCGCGGACAGGGCCAAGGGGAAGGGCGGCGAAGCCGTCAACTGCAACGAGTTCCTCAACGAGACGAACGACATCCACATCCCGTTGGTGGAGACTGCCGGAGCGAACGAGTGCACCAGCGTCACCGCCGAGATGAGCCCGCACGCCAGGCCCGTCGGCTGGACGCCCGCCGCCCTCAACGTGGCGGGCCAGGTGGTGCGCGTCACCGGCCAGCTCTTCTTCGACGGCAGCCACAAGCTGTGCCTCAACGGTAAGGGGGTCCCAGGGAACCCCGCCCGTGAATCGCTCTGGGAGATCCACCCCGTCTACGCCCTCGACGTGTGCAGCGCCAAGACGATCGCGGAGTGCCCGGTCGACGACGAGAGCAAGTGGCACCCGCTCGAGTCGAAGTAGGCGGGCCGGCGCCGTCGCCCTGAGCGCGGGCAGGCATCAGGGCGACGGTAAAGACGCGGGTGACGGCGCCCATGCGGGCCGCGGGTCGCGCGGCGGCCGGCGCGTGTCAGCCGGCCCTTGTCAGCTGGGTGGTCGGCGCGGCAGCCACCTGGGCACCGCTTGCCGATAGTCCTCGTAGGTCGACCCGAACTTGCGCCGGAGGTCGGGCTCTTCCAGGAAGACCACGGCGAGATGGACGACGAGCAGCCATAGGGCAGAGAAGATCACGATGGCGCCGGACCGCTCGACCAGGCCGAAGCCGCTCAACACCAGGAAGCCGCCCAGGTACATGGGGTTGCGCACGAACCGGTAAGGGCCGGCGGCAACCACCCGCCGCGGCGCATCGAACGGCGCCGGAGTGCCCTGCCCGCGACGGACGAACGTCCACACGCAGCTCGCCGCCAGGGCGGCGCCGACCGCGATCACCGCCCATCCAAGCGGTATCGCCCAGGGTCCCAGGGCGCCGCCGAGCCTGCCGTCGTAGGGGCGGAGGCTCAGCGCCACCCAACCCCACAGCCACACGAAAAGGCTCGTGTAGACGAGAGCCCGTATCGCCGTCCAGAGGTTCCTCACGGTGTCTCCTCCTTCACCCCTTCCCGCAACCGGGGAGCGGGGCGCGTAATGCGCTCGAGGGCCGGTAAGTGCTATGCGAATGAACCGTGCGGGACACTATGCTCTCACTCCTCGCGCAGGGCGAGGGCCGGCGAGGTGCGCGCCATGCGCCAGGCGGGAATGAGGCCGGCGGCGAGGGCGGTGCCGACGGCGAGGAGCAGGGCTTCGAGGAGCAGGGCGGGGGCGATCTCGAGGTGGATGGTCCAGCCGAAGGCCCTGCGGTTGATGATGTAGACCATGATGGCGGAGAGGACGAGGCCGACCGGCAGGGACAGCAGGCCGGCGGCGAGGCCCATCAGGCCGGTCTGGGCGGTGACCAGTTGCCAGACCTGGCCGGGAGTCAGGCCGATGGCGCGCAGGACGCCGATCTCGCGGGCGCGCTCGAGCTGCAGGGCGGTGAGCGCCGACAGGACGCCGATGGCGGCGACCAGGCCGGCGAGCAGGCGCAGCACGCCGGTGATCAGGAAGGTGCGGTCGAAGATCTCGAGCGACAGGCGCTTGAGGGCGCGGTTGGAGCGGATGACCAGCGGTCCGGATGCGGCGCCGCCCAGTGTCGAGAGAGACGACCCCGGCGCGTCGAGCGCCTGGCGCAAGAGTCGCAGGGTGCTCGCCTCGGCCTGCTCGGCGGCGGCGCCCGGCGCGCGTCGCGCGAGGTCGACGGCGAACCCGGACAGCCACGGGTCGTGCCAGTAGCGCAGGTAGGTGCGGCGGCTGATCAGCACCAGGCCGAGGTCCGAGGTGAAGTCGTCGAAGACCGCGGCGACGCGGAAGGCGCGCTCGCCGGCGGCGGTGGGCAGGCGCACCAGGGCGCCCGGGTGCACGCCCCAACGGCGCGAGAAGGGCTCCGACACCATCGCCTCGCCGCCCTCGGCGACCCGGCGCCAGGCGTCGCCGGTGTCGCCCTCGCGGAGCTCGAAGGCGGCGAAGCGTCGCCGGTCGGCGTCGAGGGCGAGCAGCTGCAGGGGCCCGGAGGCGGTGCGGAGCTCGACGCGGCGGGTCGGGTGCACCGCCGCCACGCCGGGCACGGCGGCGGCGCGGGCGGCGAGCTCGGGCGCGATCGGCGCGCCGCCGAAGCTGCCGTACCCGGCCGGCGCGGAGACGTAGAAGTCGGCCTGCAGCGACCGCTCGAGCCAGGCGACGACGGTGTGGCGGAAGCTGTCGATCATCACCCCGATCCCGACGGTGACCGAGACCGCGACCATCAGCGCCGCGATCGCCACCGCCGTGCGCGACAGGGAGGCGGTGACGCCGCCCGCGGCCATGCGTCCGCGCACGCCTAGCAGCATGCCGAGCGGCGGCCGCAGCAGCCGCATCAGGCCGGCGGTGGCCGCCGGCGCGAGCAGCGCGAAGCCGACGATCGCCGCCCCGAGCCCCACGAAGCCGAGCGCCAGGCCGCCGCCCGTGGCCCGTCCCGACAGCGGCGCCGGCAGCGCCAGCAGGACGGCGCCCGCGAGCAGCAGGAGGCAGCCGAGGGCGGTGGCGCGAGGCAGCGCCCGCCGCAGGCGCGCCTCGAGCAGCGAGCGGCTGAGAACGGCGCGCGGCGGCATCAGGGTCGCTTCGAGGGCGGGGGCCAGCGCGGCGGCGAGGGTGGCGCCGGCACCGATCGCCGCGCCCGCCAGGAAGCTGGCCGGGGACAGGTCGAGGCCGCGCACCGAGACCACGAAGTAGAGGTCGTTGATCGTCTGGGCGACCAGGCGCAGCAGGCCCCGCCCGAGGAGCACCCCGGCAAGCAGCCCGGCGCCGGTGCCGACGGCCGCCACCGCCGCGGCCTCGCCCATCACCAGCGCCATCACCTGGCCGCGGGTGACGCCCAGGGCGCGCAGCGTGCCGAGCAGGGGGCGGCGCTGGACCACCGAGAAGGTCATGGTGTTGTAGATCAGGAAGGCGCCGCAGAGCAGGGCGAGCAGCGACAGCGCGGTGAGATTGACGCGGAAGGCGCGGGTCATCGCGAGCATGTCGCGGCCGTGCAGCGGCGCCGGCAGCAGCTGGGCGCCGGGCGGCAGGAGCGCAGAGATCCTGGCCGGCAGGGCCTGGTCTGGCAGCCCGGGCAACCCCGCCGGCCCTGGCGTACCGTCCGGCCCGGCCGTTCCGGCCGCCGGTTCCAGGCGCAGGTCGATGCGGTCTAGCCGGCCCGGGCGACCGAGCAGCTCCTGGGCCGCGGCGATGTCCATCACCAGCAGATCGGCCAGGGCGTCTCTCTCGCCGCCGGCGGGTCGAATGACGCCGGCAAGCTCGAGAGGCCGCTCCAAGCCGCCCGCCCGCACCGTGAAGCGGTCGCCGGTGCGTAGGCCGAGCTCGGCGGCGGTGGCGGAGGCGAGCAGGCAGGTGCCTGAGCGCAGGAGCAGCGGCGAGAAGTCGGCGGCATAGGCGGCGCCGGCAACCGAGAGGTAGGGCCGCAACGGACCTTCCGAGAACGGGTCGATCCCGAGCAGGTGGAGCAGGCGCGCCGGCCGGCCGGGTTGCGCCGGCAGGGTCACGTAGCTCTCGACGATCGGCGTGGCGGCGACGCCGGTGGCCAGCACCAGGCGCGGGAACAGCGACTCCGGCAGCCCCTCGGGGCCGCCCACGACCTGGTGGGTGGCGCGCCCGGTCACGACGTCGGTGGAGAGCTGGAAGGCACGCTCGGCGCTGCGGCTCGCGAGGTCGACCCCGACCACCACCGCGACCCCGAGCGCCACGCCCACGATCGCCAGCGTCATCTGGCCGGGCCGCCGCAGCATCTGCCGCAGGGAGGCGCGCCACAGCAGCGGCAGGCCGCCGACTCCGCCGGAGGCGGGCGGCCTCAAGCCGGAGCCCCGCCGCCGCCGGAGGCTTCGGCCAGCCGGCAGCTCTCGATGCGGAACACGCGGTCGGCCAGGCCGATCACCTCGGGGCTGTGGGTGACCATCACCATGGTCTTGCCGGCGCGCCGGGTGAGCCGGTCGAGGAGCTCGAGCACCTGCAGGCCGGTCTCGAGATCGAGATTGCCGGTCGGCTCGTCGGCGAGCACCAGCAACGGATCGTGGACCAGCGCCCGCGCCACCGCCAGGCGCTGCTGCTCGCCGCCCGAGAGGCGATCGGGAAAGCTCCCGCTGCGGTCGGCGAGCCCCACCTCGCCCAGCAGCGCCAGCGCCGCTTGCCGGTCGGCCGGTCTCAGCTTCCCCTTGAGCTCGAGCGGCAGCAGCAGGTTCTCCTCGACGGTGAGGGTGGGAATCAGGTTGAAGAACTGGAAGACGAAGCCGATGTGATCGCGCCGGAACAGGGTGCGCTGGCGCTCGCCGAGGCGCGACAGCGGCACGCCGTCGATCACCACCTCGCCGGAGCTGGGCAGGTCGATGCCGGCGAGCAGGTTCAGCAGGGTCGATTTGCCCGAACCGCTGCGCCCCACCAGCACCACCAGCTCACCCCGCCTTATCGTCGCCGTGGCGCCGCGCAGTACCGGATGTTCGGGGTGCTCGCGTCCGCCTTCGACGTAACTGCGGCTGAGGTCGCGGATCTCGACGAGCGGCCTGATCTCCGGGGACGCGGCGGTGGTCATCGTCCCGGGCATGGTACATCAGGCTCGCCGCGGTCTTCGGGCCGCACCGGGAAGATATAGAGGGTCCCATCGACAGGAGAGAGTGTTGCCATGGACGACGACGTGTTCGCGGACCTGCCGCTGCCGGAGCCCTGGCGCGTCAAGGTGGTCGAGCCCATCCGCCTGCTGCCGCGCGCCGAGCGCGAGCGGCTGCTGGCGGCGGGCGGGTTCAGCCTCTTCAGGATTCCCTCGGACTCGGTGTTCATCGACCTGTTCACCGACTCCGGGACCGCCGCGATGTCGGACTGGCAGTGGGCCGGGATGATGACGGGCGACGAGGCCTACGCCGGCTCGCGGAACTTCTACCATCTCGCCGACACGATCGCCGACGTCTTCGGCTACGAGCATTTCCTGCCGGTCCACCAGGGCCGGGCGGCGGAGAACCTGCTGTTCTCGTCGCTGCTCACGCGGCCGGGCATGACCGTGCCGAACAACTCACATTTCGACACGACGCGCGCCAACGTCGAGGCCCACGGCGGCATCGCCGTCGACCTGGTCATCCCCGAGGCGCACCAGCCGGCCGCCGACCATCCGTTCAAGGGCAACATCGACCTCGAGCGCCTGCGCCGGTTGTTCGCGGCGACGCCGCGCGCGGACCTGCCGGTCGCCCTGCTGACGTTGACCAACAACACCGGCGGCGGCCAGCCGGTGGCGCTCGCCAACATCCGCGCCATGGCGGAGCTGTGCCGCGAGCACCGCGTGCTGTTCTTCATCGACGCCTGCCGCTTCGCGGAGAACGCATGGTTCATCCAGCAGCGCGAGCCGGGACAGCGCGGGCGGACGGTGGCCGAGATCGTGCGCGAAGTGTTCCGCCTCGCCGACGGCTGCCTGATGAGCGCCAAGAAGGACGGCCTCGCCAACATCGGCGGCTTCATCGCCAGCCGTGACGCCGCGCTGATCGAGGGCCTGAAGGAGCGCCTGGTGCTCGTCGAGGGCTTCCCGACCTACGGCGGCCTCGCCGGCCGCGATCTCGAGGCGATGGCGCGCGGGCTGCGCGAGGTGGTGGACGAGAGCTACCTGCGCTTCCGCGTCGGCCAGGTGCGGAGCTTCGGCGCCCGGCTCACCGCGCTCGGCGTGCCGATCGTGCAGCCCACCGGCGGCCACGCCGTCTACGTCGACTCGCGCCGGCTGCTGCCGGCGATCCCGCCGCGGCAGTTCCCGGCGCAAGCGCTGTCGGTGGCGCTCTATCGCGAGGGCGGCGTGCGCGGCGTGGAGATGGGCAGCGTGATGTTCGGCGGCACCGATCCGCGCAGCGGCGAGCTGCGGGCGGCGCCGCTCGAGCTGGTGCGCCTGGCGGTGCCGCGGCGGGTCTACACCGCCTCCCACCTCGAGTACGTGGCGTTGGTCCTGGGCCGCATCCGCGAGCGCAGCAGCGAGATCAAAGGCCTGCGGATGACCAACGACCCGCGCGTGCTGCGTCACTTCAGCGCCTCTTTCGAGGAGATCGAGGAGCCGGTCGCGGTCGCCGCCTGCTATTGATGGCCGAGTAGTGGGTCAGCTCGGAAATTGACCCACTACCTTGGCCCGCGCCCTGGCCTGACCGTCGACGCTTTCGTGGTAGAAAACGCCGGTGGCCGGCGAGGCGATGGCAGCAGGTCCGGGCGCCGGCGACGCGGCGCGGCGCCAAGGGCGATCATGGCCGCTGTGGCGCCGGCGCTGCGGCGTGGCGGCGGCGGCGCTCTCGGCGGCGGCGGTCGGGCTGTGGCTGCTCGACGTCATCCGGCAGGGGGAGGCTGGGCACGCCGTGCCGGAGGCGCTGTCGCGGGGGGCGATCGTCTCGGCGCTGGCGGCCGGCGCGGCCTGGCTGACGGCGGCGCTGGCGGCGCGGCTGGCGGGCAGGCGCGGGTGGGCCCTGGGAGCCGCGCTGGTCCTGCCGGCCATGTTGGCGCTGTCGCTGGCCGTGCGCTTCGCCGGCATCGACTCCGAGGTGAGCGGCAGGTACTACCTCGACGAGGGCACCTACTATCACCACGCCACGATGATCGATCGCGGCGAGGTGCTGCGCCTCAG
>Ga0210384_10008077_pt1 | contig 11011 bp, 8 predicted proteins | sample IncBWH2MmetaG_FD_160574 | JGI IMG/M metagenome (GOLD analysis project Ga0210384, IMG submission 160574) | Forest soil microbial communities from Barre Woods Harvard Forest LTER site, Petersham, Massachusetts, United States - Inc-BW-H-2-M | ecosystem: Environmental > Terrestrial > Soil >...
TTTCAAACGATAGCTTACAGGCGACTCGTGTGGATGTACCTGTTATTGCTCTCGTCGTGTTACGCCTCAACAGCCAGAGGGCAAGATCCTGCCCCCGAAACGGGTCCAACACTATTTCCTGGTGGGGGACTAGTCTCCTTCAATTCAAGTTTTACAACCCGTGGTTTGAGGTTCAATCCCTCAGAGACCATTCCACTGACGGCTCGCCCTACGTTTTCTCACGCGGGTGTCTTTATTTTCAGATGGGGCTTCTACCGCAATTTTGATCTGACCGTGGAGGTACCTGTACTAACCAATCATTATGACATCCCGCGCACAAATGGAAATCTCGTGAGCGGAGGTACGGGCGTTGGCGACGCTATGGTGCTTCTAAAATATCGCTTCTATCGGCAGGATTCAGAACGAGGCACGACGCAAGCATCGGTGACGTTGGGCCCCAAACTTCCGACGGGCCGAACAGACTTTCATGACATGAACGGAAATCGTCTGCCCGCGAGTCTGCAAACCGGCTCTGGCTCTACCGATTTTTTTCTCGGAGCAAATTGGACTTACACGGGCCTCTTCAATATGAAACGGCTCGTAGCTGATGAGGATTTCAATTCTTTGGTGCGCTCCACTGGGACACAGGCGACTCGCCTCGGCATTGAACTCCAATCACGCTTCTGGCTGTCGTACAGGCTATACCAATCGAAAGACGTGAAACGCGAATGGCTCATTGGCCCGACTCTCGTGTGGATGCATCGTCAGGATGACATAATTGCAGGAGTCACCGAGTTCGGGAGCGGTGGCGGTGACCTATTAGCCGGAATCAAGACCTTCGTAGGTGTGCGTCCCGGAATGCACCTTTGGTTCGGTATGGGCTGGGACGTTGCGCATTGGTCAAATCCAGGGTTGAGCGCGGAGGGATCCCACTCCCTTGCTCTCCCAGCACCGGACTTGAATCTGTCAACTGTTCCCCCTGTAGAACACATCCCTGTCCGCCGTTCCATCAGTTTCGGTATCACCCAACAGTTCCGGTTTCACCTTTAGCGGCAGACATCAGTCACTGGTTCCAGAAAGTCGGCGCGATCGGTTTGTTGATTCGAAAAGAAATGGTCAGTCAAGTTTCTGAAAAGGATGAGGAACGGTGAACACCAGAAAACTCGCGGTGCTGTTTTTGTTCGGTTCCGTGCTTGTGCCCTTATCCAAGGCACAGATCGAGCATATCGAAATGCGCGTCGAAGGCATGACGTGCAACTTTTGAGCCTTTGGGGTGAAACAACACCTCGGACGCCAGTCTGGCGTTCAAAAGGTAGAAGTTAGCCTGATAGGCGGAAAAGTTGATATCACACCCAAAGAAGGCGGGCAGATTGCCCCTTCTCAGCTTCTGAGATGCACTTATGACAGCGGTGTAACAGTTGCGCGGATGGACATGACCGCACGCGGAAGGATAGTGAAGGACTCTGCGGGCAATTTCGCTTTTCGCGTTGAACCGAATCAATCCTTCGTGATCGCTCCGAATAATTTACTGAAAATGCTTGAACCGCTTGTAAACTCCCCCACGATCGTTACGGTCTACGGTGAGTTATACAGAAAGCCTCCCGAGGAGCAGGAAACAGACGTTTCGGCTCCCCTGAAGCTGGAAATTCTCGATGTGCAGAAGAAAGAATAGATGTTAAGGCAAAGTCTGCTATTTTTGAGCCTTGCCGGAATTGGACTCGGCGGATGTGATCAGCGGCCGGCGAGGCGCCCGCAGCCAAAGGAGGCTGTAAGAGCCGCGGCAGGAGAAATTGGCTCGGGCCTGCCTGAGTTCTTTGTGAGAGACTTGCAAGGTCGAGATATTTCCTCGGCTGACCTACGGGGCAAAGTAGCGCTTATTAACTTTTGGGCCACCTGGTGTCAACCCTGCAAGAAAGAGATGCCGGGCTACCAGAAACTCACAGACCGGTACGGCCCTCGTGGATTTGCCGTCGTTGGTTTCAAATTCGACACCATGGCGGACACCGAAGACCCGCTTCAATTTGCCAAGAAAATTGGAGTCCGTTATCCGCTGGCCGTCGGGGCTGATGAGTTGAAACAGAAGTTCGGCGGCATCGAAGGATTACCGACCACACTGCTTTACGACCGCGAAGGAATACTCCGTAAAAAGGTCATCGGGTTTGAATACACAAGTGCTTTCGAATTGGAGCTAACGCCACTTCTCTGAATTGTTTGATGAGTGTCTCCCCGCGATGGCTCGAGGTTGGAGCACGTTCTCCTCTTCAGCTTGCCTCACTCTTCCGGCCGGCCGCTCAAACAGCTAGAAACTGTAAGCTGCGCCCACCAGAGGAATGGCCTTGGAGCGAAGGCCCGCATCGTCCATTTTCAACAGCACGTTGCCCGTGAGCACTAGATGGCGGAACGCTCGGAACTTTAGCCCAAGAGAAGCATTGGTGATGTTGTAGTCCGTCGTTCGGACGAGTAAGTTTTGATGCGTCGTTCCCGGCGTTAGGATGTCGCAATTTTCATCGTTGCACTTGCCCAGATCTGTATACGTCGAGAGAAAAAGTTGCGGAACACCGAACAAGCGCTGTCCGAAGATATCAAAGGCGCCCGTCAGGCGCTTTGTGACGGCGACATCGGCACCCACAATGTAGATGAACCGATTGGGGATCGGCCCCTTGGTATTCGGCGCCGTTGGCCCGACAAAGTTTCCCGCAAGAATGGAATTACCGTTCACCTCGTACCCGATCTCGGCGTGCGGTGAAACTCGGGCTGAGTAGGAGAAAACGCCAAAGGGCTTGACGCCAGTGGCGCCGGAGCCTAGGAAATTCTGAGCGTCCCCGCTGGGTACCCGGACATCCACGCCTAGAGCCACGCCCGCATGCTCCCCTTTGTAGATCTCGTATTTTCCGCGCAGGAGTACATCTCCGATCCCTGTCGCGGTCCCCGATCTGGAGAAAGTAGCACGCAAACAGGGCGTGGTCAGCGGCAGCTGGGGACAGGTGGGAACCGTCGCCGGATTGAATGCATGAAAAACCCCGCCGGGGAAATTCACCGGATCCACCGGTGGAACAGAATTCGCAGTAATCGTCGTGTCGGCACCGACGGTCGTCTCCGCAGTCACAAACGGGATCGCCACCGAAACGTCGAGACGCGGAGTGATGCCGTAGGTCGCGTAAATCGTATATTGATGTACTTTGACACCTATGTTAACCGTTGAACTAACAAAATCACGTACAAAGCAGGGAGCGACGCCCGTCGCGTTTGCATATCCATTCTGCACAGTTAGTCCAGTTGTGTTGGGGCAAGACACAATTCCTGATCCGGTCGGAAACGGAGGCAGGAAAGGCGCGTGTTGGAACACCGTGTGAAGATTGCTCAAATTCTGCCCGTCGATTGTATCGAAATCAAAGTACTGAAAGCTGAAAGCCACGTAGAGTTTGCGTCGGCCGATCGTGCCAGCGCGCTCCCCGAGAATTGGTCCGAGGGTTTCTTCGGCCGAAGGTGTAAACGTTTTCAGAGCAGAATCATACGTAAAAGTAATGCCGGATGCGGGCGAAGCCGTCGGCAATTGTGACACCTGAATGCCCACAGCTTCGTTGATGGGATCCAGACTGGTGAGGAAATTACCCTGGAAATGCGACTGATGCCTGTTGAAGATCAGCGGCGCGCCCGGTCCGGGCCCAAGCCCGAAGGGCCCATACACCTGAGGAAGTGCGCAGACCAGATTGGAGCTTGAGGTGCCGTTGAGGGGACATACGCTCTGCGCAGAGGCGGTCCCATTCGCCAGAAAAAGAAGTGCAACAAGAACCCCCGTGAGCGTAAGTTTAGCCATCCTGCCCCCTTCTTTCCCTCCTGAGCGCATTTTGGACGTCGTTCTGTGGGAACATTTTGTTGACTTTCAGTGACCATCATCTGTGCTTGCGGGGGAGTCTATACAGTCACTTAGAAATGTCAAGGCGCCACCGGTACCTCCAGCCGTTTCACAAAATTGACGTGACTGCTGAGCACCTTAGTACGTACTGTTTCGCACGCGCCGCAAAATCAGGATTCAGTCAGAACATTAAGAACGGCTCTTTTTCGCGGGTTTATCGGGACGCCCGCTCGGCGGCTTCGATCGCATCTGCCAGACGGTCAACATCAGCAACGGAAGTGAATGGCCCCGCATTGGTTTCCATACAGGCAGTCCCGGGGACGGCGCTACCGTCAGTAATGAAAGCGATAGCGAACTTGCGCAAGAATCTCGCGCGGATTCAGATAGTGCGTTCCGCCAAAGGTAAAGCTGTTGTCCAGCAGTACGCGGCGGTTTGCGACGTTGATAGCCTGGACATTTACGGAGAAACGCTCCCCAAAGTTCTTGCCGACCGAAAGGTCGAACGTGGTATGCGGCTGGAGATGGTCGCCAGGAATCGCCTGGTTCCCATTCGAGAACCCAGAGGCATAGTACACGTCAGTCGATGCATAGCTTCGCCAGGGCAACGTGAACTGTCCGCCCAGATGCAACGTGTTTCGCTGATCATGGTCAAGCACCTTGAAGCCGTTGCCAAAGGAGAAATTGGTGAGACCGCCGGTGATGCTGCCGAACCCAAGGGCGAGCTGATTCGAGTAGGTTAAGTACACTTGAGCTCGATTGCGAATGCGAGGCGAGCGCAGCGTGAGCTCCCACCCGTTGATGCGGGCGCCCTGGATTGTGATCGGAAAGAAAATGTCGGAGTTATTCAGATTGTTGTGATCGAAGAAATTATTCGCACGCGTCAGAAAATTGTCGGCGTCGAGGGTCCAACCTCGAACCGGAATGGTGACACCGAACTGATGCTCTTCGTCCCGCTCACCATGGAGAGGGACGAATCCGAGGTTCTGGTTAGTAACGATTTGCAGAAGCGGGCCGGATGCCGTAAGAAGTGGCGGCGCTTGATAGAAGTGGCCGTAGAAACCGCGAAAGACCCAATTCAGTTTCGGGATTCGTACGGAAGCACCAACGCGCGGGCTAGTTGCATTTTCAACCACAGCTCCGGAAAAATGTGTTTGGCGAAGACCGCCATTCAGGGTGAGCCAGGAAGTGGCTTTTAGTTGGTCTTCCGCGTAAACCGCAACCAGGCTGCCCACAGGTGTTTCGACATCAGGTGGGTTCAGGTTAGGCGCGCTGTTGTCATTGAAGATCAATCCAAACAACTGGTCATCCTGTTGCGCAAAGCCATAAATGCCTGCTCGCAGGTTGTTACGATCCTTTACCCACGACATCGTTACCTGACCACCCTCATACTTGGAAGAGCGTTTTTCCGTTGCGGAACTCGGCAGATCAGAAGGACCGCTCTCGTAATCCGCTCGGTTGAAGTGATAGAACGGCGAAACGGTGAGCATTAATCCCGGGCTAAACGTACGCACCCAGGAAAACGTCACAAAGGAATCGGTCTCACGATTTACGTCGTGAAGAAACGTACCTTGGGTGTTTGGATCGTTTGGATCGAAGGGCACCTGGTAGTAATCGCGTCGGATCTGTGCGACCAGCCGCAATTGATCTTGCGAGTCTGCGTTGTAGATCAGCGAAGTGAATCCGCCGAAGCCACTCGCGGCGTCATGAATGACTGCGCTCGTGGGAGTCTGCAAGCCTAGATTTGTGCGATTGCCGCTCGCGCTGGCGTAATAGGCGAATCGGTTGTTATGACCTCCAAAATTCACCTGATCGTCAGTTTGATAGAAATTCCCGGCACTTAGGATGAGCTCGGCCTCATTATTCCTCTCGAAGCCGGTCCGTGGAGCCACGTTGAAGATGCCGTAGGTTCGATCACCATAATCCGCTGCGTAGCTGCCTCGTTGCGCTTCAACAGTGTCGATGTCCTTCGGGTCGATTTGTGGGCCAAGATTGCTCGCGATATTCGTATTAGGAATGGGTACTCCGTCGACCAGCCAGCTCACCTGGTGTCCTCCCCGAATGTGAAGCTGGTCGTGCGTGAAATAAGACCCAGGAACATAGTCCGTAATGAGGGCCAAGCTGTTCGTTCGGAATGCGCCAGGTGTCTGTTGAATCTGTTCGCGATCAATGAGCGTGGTCGGCGTTATCGACTCCGTTTGCCCTGGGGCAGCCTCAGCCGAAACGGTGACCGATTGACTCTGCGAGGCCAACTGCAGTTCAAAGTGCAAAACTGGGGCGGTGCCCGACAAAACCGCCATCGCCTGTTCTGAACTGGCAAAATCCGCTTTGGAAGCGGTGATGACATATTCCGCCACCGGCACTGCATCAAAATGAAAGTCACCGTTGATGTCGGTTTGCGTGGTCAATGTAAAAGCTGAGTCTTTCGCCTTGAGGGTAATCTGGACGTCGGGGATCGGGCGATGTTGGGAATCATGCACGACGCCTCGCACACTCCCAAAAATCGTCGCAGTCGAAATAGAAACAAAGACTACCAAATAGAAAACGACCAAAAAACACAATGTGCGCATTCGAGTCTCCGCATTTCAATGTAGATTTTGTTCGAGCTCAGAAATGAAACGTGCAGACTTACGCGCGAGGAGGTTGGACCGGAGGAGTATGGAAACCGACCAAGGAGGAAATACCATCCCCCAGGCGGACTGCGCCATTTGTTCTGATAGCCATCAGTTTCAATTGCGGGCACAGGACAGCTGGAGGTAAAGGTGACGCGAGACCGAAATCAAGAGTATGGCTACAGCCCTTCATTACACAATCTTCCGGCGATTTTCCGTGGTGACAGTCCATTTCATCTGTTTCGCTGGCGCTCGTATGCGTCCCCATCTTTCCGTGCATCGGACAAAGACGCGGACACTGAGCGAGCACACCCGATTGAGTCGCACAAAGCGAAGCGACGGGTGCGACAAGCAGCGCGAGAATCAGGATGAACGCCTTAATACGAGGCATACAGTGTGAATTGCTACTCCTTCGATCGTCTTTCTACCACCAGCGAGTCCAGATTTCGAGGTCTCAGGCGGGAAATTGAGAACGGACTACCTCTCAATGACGCCGCAGGCGATTCGCGCCCCAGAGTTGCCTGCTGGGTCGGTTTTATAGTCGTCTATCTTTTCGTGAATCACAATCGTCGTACCGCCATCATGAAAGAGCGAGTTCGGCCCGTCCCCGAGTGTAACGTTCGGATTCAAGAGCGACGCCTTGGCGTCTCCGCTGGCCTTCACCTGGATGTTGAGCAAGTCTCCTGCGTGCGGACCTTCGGGATTGTCTTTTCCGTGTTTCTTCGAGGTCGGGTTGAGATGTGCTCCTGCGCTTGTGAAAGCCGGGCCTTCGCACTTGCCAACGCTATGAACATGAATGCCATGCGGCCCGGGCGGCAGTTGTGAAACCTGTACGTCAATGCGGACCCCACGATCGGCTTGGAGGATCGTCGCGGTACCGATCTTCTGACCTTGCGCGTTGACAATATCTGCGTGGGCGGACCGTGCCGCTGACTGAGCGAACACGGCGGTCGTCCATAGCAGCGCAGCTCCGAGAATGCAATTGCGGATTAACATGGTCTTTCCCTCTTGAGGTTTACAGTTCAGCGATCGGCTGATCTTTGTAATCATGAACCACCCGCTCAAATCCACCTAGACGTTTTTGGGCAAGCTAGGACATGGTTCGCGATTCGCCAAGAATCAGCAAGTCTTACTGATTTGTGCGGTTTGCTCCTTTGAGCCCTGCGAGAGGCTGGGCCGTGAGGTAGGAGCCAAACACGAGAAGGCCCGCAAGAACCTGGGCACTTAGTGTCTCGACTGTGGGGAATACCGAAAACCACAGTCCCATCCACGAAGGAATCGCGCGCACCAGCGGCAGAATTTCCGTCGTCGGCGACCATCGTGCCAGTTGCATCTCCTGCACCTCTTCGCCCACCATCACCAGCAACACCAATGCGAGCATGATACCCGTCGCTACCAGCATCTTCCGGTACGGCAAGCGGCGGTGAGCCATGAATGTGAGGACCGCCACAATCACGGAACCAAGCACACCTAGGACTACACCATACAGGACGACCGCACCACCCAACTTGAGCCGGTAGCTCTGGAGGAACAGCACAACCTCAAAACCCTCTCGATAGAACGACGTGAAACCAAGCAAGGCCATTCCGGAAGCGACTCCTTGCGCGACACCTGCCTTTTTCTCACGTCCCAGCAGCTGTCGCTTCCGCTGGTTGTGAAGCGAAATCCACTCTGTCCAATACAGCTTGTGAAAGAACCAGTTCATCACCACCAGCAGAACGACAATCGCGAGCAGTCCCGTTGCCGCTTGAACAGCCAACGCGGAGAGGTCTCCTCCGATGTCATCCACGATGCGAACGGCAACACACCACGTCAGGAGGGTGGTGACAAATCCCATTCCGGCCCCCACAAATACAGGACGCTGGTATTTCTGCTCGCTTCCCCTCAGGCTCGCGGTGACGGCAGCCAGGACCAGAATGCACTCCAAGCCTTCGCGAAACACGAGCACTCCGATATTCAGCACCGCTGGCACCCGGGTTTTTCCAGATGCGGACGAAGTTGAACTGCCGCGAACTCCAAATGCGCGCGCTCTCAAAATCCCCGCTATCAGGAGGATGCCGACAAGAAGAATAGCCAGCAAAACCATTCGCTTGCGGCGAGAGCTTCGCAAAACTAGGCTGTTGGCAATTCTTTGTCTCGGAACAGGGATTGCCCGTTCGGCAATCCTGAATCCCTGTTCTTCCGTATCCGATGAATTCGTTCTCAAAAGCCGTCTCCTGTTTTTCTTTCGATCTCTTCGCGAATTACTGCCCAATTGGCGCAGCAGACTTCCGGGCCGGTTTCCTAGTTCCCGCAGCGCTCTGATGCATGAGATCGCGCTCGACACACGTCCGTGCGAGGGATTACAAAATGACTCGGAACAGGTCAGAGAAGAGGTTGAGGAGGACCGCGCTTCGGATTGCCCGGAAAGAGGACTGTCAAAACGGTTGCTTCTCGGTAGCTGAATAAGCGCTGAATTGGAATAACGGCAGCGCCAAATTCGGCAGCAGAAGGTGGAATGAACAATTGGGGTCCGGCAACGCCCGCAACCGTGTGGGAAAGGAACGGACACGCCGCACGGAGACCAGATTTTCCGTTTTGCTCTGTCGTAGATTTGTCCGCGCTTCGGACAGAGCACCTGTGCGCCCCGTCTTTCCGGCAACATGCGGAAACGTCGCTTTGCACATGACTGACCGCCAGCGCAGGAAGAAGAGGTCCCGCGCCAAAGAACAAAACAAGCAAAGCTGCGAGTATGCGCCGCAAAGTGTACTCAGGGAATTTCATCGCAGGCTACATTCTCCCACAATCGACATTATGTTTTCATCAGCCTCTAGGTTGTTTTCACAAACTTCTCAGGAGCACTCTCGAACCGTTCCTTGTGATCTCGCGAACAAAAGTAGTAGGTCTTGCCTTTATAAACAGATTTCGGAGCGGTCGACGTATCGACATCCATATCGCAGACGGAACAGATGGGATGCCCGTCGGTTGAAGTGCGAACTTTGGCGTAGACGTTGTTCGAATCCGGGTTCGTCCAGCCTTGACCTTGATATTCCATTACGTAAGCTGTGCTGTTGGCTACCTCGCGGCCGTAATAGCGCTCGACAACGCGGAGCGCGAGATCAATGCCGGAGGAAAGCCCTCCTGCGGAGGCGAGATTGCCGTCTTCTACGAATCTAGCTCCCCGCTTGAGCCGGATATCTGGAAACTGTCTTTCAAAGTCGCTAAACGCGCTGTGAAATGTGGTAGCAGCCTTGCCCGACAACAAACCCGTGCGCGCTAGCAGAAATGCGCCGGTACACACAGACATGGTTACATCCGTGCTCTTCGTCGATCTGCGAATCCACTCGAGTGTTGCTTCGCTTCGGCCATTCTGCGCGGGAATCACAATAACCTTGGGCGCTGGTGCCGTATCAAATGTGTAGTCGGGTATGATTTTCATCCCGCCGCTGGCACGGATAGGATTGGTCGTCTCGGCGACGGTATAGAGACGAAATGGACCGTTTTTTTGGCCAGAGATGCTGACGTCCTGGAACACTTCCCACGGCCCGCAGAAGTCGATGATCACAGCGCCTTCTGAAACCAGAAATGCCACCGGAATTCTGCCCTCCGTGGGTGGCTTGAGCGGGTTCGGAACGACAGTCGGCTGGCCTAGGGGAACATCATTTGATGATCGCATCGATCCGAAGTCAGGTTTCCTGCCGCGGATTGAAAAAGGCATCGCAGCCATGAAGCCGAACGCAGCCGATCCATGTAGCAACTCTCTTCGTTTCATATCAAGGCTCCTTTGTGATCTTAATCTCTCTTCAAAATGCAAATCGCAGGACACGGCCTTGGGAGCACAAAAATTACAATGTGTCCGTCGTCAACTCGCCGACAGCGTGGAAAACGGGAACGGTGCAGCAAACCAAGGTAAAATGGCTTTGCGATGCCGGTGCGTTAGAAGGACTGCCACCGTCGATTTTTCAGGTGTACGGCTCTTTCAGAGGGAAAATGCCGGAGGGCCGCGGGTAGGCAATTCGCGAAAGGCAAGTCGATAGACGCTAGAAATACCGATAGCCCCAAAATTGCCAGCGCCTTGAGGGGCAGCCAGCGCGAAATTAACTGCTTCCAATCCTTGGAACCGACCGACTACTACTTCGGAAGAATAGGGGCACTGATCGTTTTTGGTTTTAAATCCTAGCCCCTTGGAATGCTGTGAACAATGGTGCTTGCCAGACCGCAAACAGCACGCAGCGTTTGAGGAAGTCCCCAATGCAACGGCAAGCGGCGAAACAGCGCCTGCGAGAATTGCCGTAATTGCGAAGCTTGCAAACAACTGTCTCATAGAGTTGCCAAACTCACACCCCTTGTCACCTCAGACGCGCTATCTTCAGAAACGTTTCAGAGTTATTAGCCAATCGGCATTCCTCATGAGACGCCGCGTTGCGCTCGCGCCCTGATGGATTGACTGGCTTTCTCTGAGACTTATTCCCAGGCTGAAGGTGATGTCTGGTTCTCTATCGACCACATGTCCCGTCTTGTTGGGTTATCCCAAAGTGATCGGCACCGCTAAGACGAGGCCACTTGCACGACGATTCTCATTCGTCCG
>Ga0210384_10008079_pt1 | contig 11009 bp, 8 predicted proteins | sample IncBWH2MmetaG_FD_160574 | JGI IMG/M metagenome (GOLD analysis project Ga0210384, IMG submission 160574) | Forest soil microbial communities from Barre Woods Harvard Forest LTER site, Petersham, Massachusetts, United States - Inc-BW-H-2-M | ecosystem: Environmental > Terrestrial > Soil >...
TCTCCCCCGCCGCCACCCGGACCCCCTCCGTCAGAATGGAGCCCCGCACCACCGCCCCCCGGCCCACGCGCGTGCCCTCCCAGAGAACGCTCCCGCTCAGGCTCGCGCCCGGCTCCACGACCGACCGCGCTCCCACCACCGACGACGCCACCCGCGCCCGGGCGCTCACCCGGGCCCGGGGGTGGATGAGCGACCCACCCCGGCCGTGGAGGAGGTCCAGCATTCGGAGCTGCGACGCCAGGTACAACGATGGGCGTCCGAGATCGTACCACGCGCCCCCCACGCGCACCCCGAGCACGCGGCCCCCTTCCGCCAGGAGCGGCGCGTACAGGTCGGGCACGCTTTCGGACGGGCCCGGAGGCAGCCGTTCGAGGAGCGCGGGGTCGAGCACGTGGATGCCGGTGAAGAGAGACACCATCCCCCGGGCCGGCCGGGGGAGGCCGGCCAGGGAACGGACCCACCCCCCCGGCCCCGTCACCACCGGGCCGTAGGTTTTCGGATCGGGGTTCCTCTTCAGGGCCAGGGTGGCCTGGGCCCCCGCGGCCCGGTGACGCAAGAGCAAGCGGGCGAGGTCGAAATCGAAAAGGACGTCGCCGTTCACGAGCAGAAAGGGCTCGTCCCCGAGGAGGTCACGGACCTTCCGGGGCCCCCCTCCCGTCCCCAGGATCCGCCGCTCGTGGGAGTAGCGGACGCGCAGGCCCAGCCGCCGGCCGTCGCCGACCGCGGCGACCACGGTTTCCGGCCGGTGGTGCAGGTTGACCACGCACTCGGTCACGCCCTGGCGAGCCAGGAGCTCCAGAGTCCATTGCAGCAACGGCCGGTTCAGCACCGGGAGGGCGGGCTTCGCGCGCCGCCGCGTGAGCGGGCGCATGCGCAGGCCGAGACCGGCGGCCAGCACCATGGCCTTCATGCAGTTCGGGGCGATCCCGCCCGCGGAGCACCCGCGTGCCCTCCACGCGCACCACCCGGGCGAGCCTGCCCCCCCCGGCCCGGGGGCCCCTTCATTTGGAAAACACCATGTCCCCTCTTCCGCCACCGGCGAAGAAAAGGGCCACATAAGAGTCGGTGAGGTGGTCGGCGCGGCTGTAGCCGAGGCCGACGGCGGCGGCCTGGATTCCCGCCACGTCGCCCTCGATCTCGAAAAACGTGCCGATGGGCGTCTCGTCGATCACGATCTCCTGGCCGCGCCAGGCATAGGTCTCCCGGTATTTCTGATAACGGAAGACGGGTCGGAATCCCAGCCGCTCCAGGACGACTTGCAGGGCGTCCGCATCCGCCACCGGGGCCTCGACCTCCTCGCGGCTCTTTACCCCCTCCTCGAATTGTCCGAGCCCCTTAAAGGTCAGAACGCTCCCCGTGGGAGTGCGGCGCAGGCGCAGGACCGAGCCCGCGGCGCGCAGGGAGCCCCGGGCATCGTCGAGAAGGACGTTGTCCTCAAAGTGGCGCGGCCGCGCGAGCGTCGCCCCCAGGCGTGCCACCGCCACGCGGGCCGCTTCCGGCCCCGCGACCCGGAGCTTGATCTCCTTCTCCGTCATCCCTTTGGTACCGCCCGCCCGCGGCACGACCCCGTCCCTGTCGCGCGGGCGGTCGCGAACGCGCGGCCACCCAAGCCGGGTTGAACCAACTCCCCCGCCCAACCGATGCGGGGCGTCCTGCGCTCAGGGAGCCTTCTGGGCCTCATCCGGGGCCGCGCTCCGGGCCGCCTCGCGGTGCCGTCTCCCGGGGGGCTGTCCACCCTCGGAGAGCGTGCGTCGATCGGGTGGAGTCGCGCGATGACCCGTTACTCGATGATCCGGACCTGAATATCGATCCGATCTTTCGGGTTGTCCCGCTGATCGCGGGGCGCGCTCACGATCTTGTCCGCCACCTCCAGCCCCCGCACCACCCGGCCGAAGGCCGTGTACTGCCGGTCCAGGAAGGCGGAGTCCGCCACGCAGATGAAGAACTGGCATCCCGCGCTGTCCGGGCTCTGGGCGCGGGCCATGGAGACCACTCCGCGCTTGTGCGCGGTGTCGTTGAACTCGGCCTTGATCGTATACCCGGGCCCGCCCGTGCCGTGACGCTCGCGGGGAGCCTGATGGTCCTTGGTGTTTGGATCCCCCCCCTGGATCATGAAGCCCGGGATCACGCGGTGGAAGGTGGTGCCGTTATAGAAGCCCTTGCGGGCCAGGTCCAAGAAGTTCTTCACATGACCGGGAGCCTTATCGGGCAGGAACTCGAGCTCGATCTCCCCGAATCGGGTTTCGATGATGGCGCGCGAGGCGGCTTCGGCCATGGTGCCTCCTAGGCAATGAAACGCCCGACTCTATCTGACGGCTGTCGGGAAAGCTACTTCGAGCCCACCTTCTCCAGAGCACGGTCCACGGCCTCCTGGAACCGGCTGTCCCCCGTCCGCAGGAGAAGCCGGCGGGCCTCCTCGCGGCGGCCGAGCGCGGCCAGGCAGAGCGCGCGGTCCAGACGGGCCTCGGGAGGCAGCAGCCACCCGTCTCCCTTGGCGTCCAGGGCCTCGAAGAGACGAAGGGCCTCGGCCGGATGGCCGGCGCGGAAGGCGTTGACGGCAGCCACGAACCCCTCGGGAGCGGGCTCGTCCTCGCCGGGGGCCAGGCCCTCGGGAAGGAGGCCGGGGGCTGCGGCCGGGGGCCGCCGCACGACCGGCCGATGGTTCCAGGTGGGACGGGGCACGGTCTCCCGGACATCGGCCTTCTCGAACACGGCCAGCACCGAGGCGAGCACGGATCCGGGCGGAGGCTTCAGGACCGCCCCCGCCCAGCCCCCGCGGGCCACCACCAGGACCGAGCGCGCGCTCAGACGAAGCCCCGCGGCCACGCCCCGCCCCAGCACGAGCGGCCAGTTGTAACGGTAGAGGGCGAGGACTTGGCGCAAGGCCTGGTCCTGGTCCGGCTGCTCAGGAACCGCGAGCACCCGCACCTCGGGCCGGACGGCGCGCTTCAGCGCTTCCAGGTCCGCGGAGCAGTTGCGGCAGTACGGCTCCGCCACGTACAGCACGTTTCGCTCGACCTCCTCGAGATGGAACACGGGGAGGGTCGAGAGGCGGGTCCCGTCGGGCAGGGGGAAGGGCCCATCCCGATACTCGACCGGGCCCGGCGGGAGGGCGAGCAGACGCCAGCGGTCGAGCTCCACCTGCGCGCTGGGCAAGCCGGCCAGGTCCACCGCCTGTTCGACCAGCCTCAGGGCCGCCGAGGGCAACCCGGCCCCCGTGGCCCCCGTCTTCTCGAGGGCCTCGAGAGCCGCCTGGCCCTGGCCGAAGCCGACGAGGGCCCGGGCCAGCGCGAACGCGCGCTCCGGCTGCGGGTCCAGGAGGGAAGCGCGCCGCCGGTAGCGCAGGGCGGCGGCGTTTTGTCCCCCCGCGGTCAGACAAACGCCCACCGCCTCGTAGAGCTTGGCCCGGTGCCGCCGATACTCCTCGCGCGCGGCCACGTACGCGTCCTCCACCACCTCCCCCTTGCGGCCGGCCTTCACGAAAGAGGTGGGCTCGAAATCGGCGCCAAGGGCGAGGGCCCTCCGGGCCTGGGCGAGAGCGGCCTCGGGCCGGGCGGCGGCGAAGCCCGTCGCCTCCTCGGCCAGGCGCTCGGCCTCGGCCAGCGGGTTGGGGGTGGTGGTCGCGCCGCAGAGGCCGAGCGCGATCGCGGCGACGCCCAGGCGCCTCCTCATGACCGAACCCCCGCGACGGGCGAGGGCGCCGGCGAAGCCGCCGACGAGGGAGAGGGCGACGAGGGGAGGGCCACGAACGTCATGTCGGGGGGCAGCGGCCGCGACAGGTCGACGTGTCCGGCCAGGGTGGGCACCGGCCGGTCATCCACGAGGATCTGCACGCGCTTGATGGCGGGAAAGTTCCCGGTGATGGAGTTCACCACCGCATAAACGGTGAGCAGCTCGGCCCGGGAGCCGCCGTGCAGTCCCGCCGAGATCTCCTTGGACAGATTCACGTAGGCCACGCCGCGGGCGGAGACGAAGACCTCGATAACCTTGACCTGCGGGGCCAGCGGGGGAAGCAGGCCCGTGGCCGAGCCGTGGATGAGCTCCTCCACCACCGACCGGATCTGCCCGGAGAGGTCGCTCGAGAACGGCACCGAGCGCTCCTCGGGGACGAGCCCGAATCGGTCCCCGGCCTCGAAGTAGAGGCGGACGCTGATGCGCCGCTGGACCTCTGCCTCCGGCGCGCGGGGGGCGGCGGGAGGGAGGGGAGTCGCCGCCGGCGACTCCTCCTCTACCAGGGCGGTCAGAGGCTGGCGGAGGACGCGCGCCCAGCGGGGAGCGGTCAACGGCACCAGGGCCATCAAGGCGAGGAGGCCGGCCGCGGTCAGGAGGTTCGCCCGCCGGGAAGTCATGGGTGCGGAGTTGCCGCTCTCGCTACTGGCCGGCCCGGGCCGAGGGGCGGGAGAAGGTGGTCCGGGCCGAGCGCTCCTGCTCGTAGCGGGCAACGCCCCGCATCAGCGCCCCCGCCACCTTGCTCTGGTAGGTCTCGGAGCCCAGCAGCTTCTCCTCTTCGGGGTTGCTGATGAACGCCACCTCCACGAGGACGGCGGGCATGGCCGCCCCCACCAGGACCCGGAACGGGGCCTGCTTGACCCCGCGCCCCTGACTCCCCGTCACCACCGACAGCTCCTCCTGGATGCGCGACGCCAGGGCGGACGACTCCTCCAGGTGCTCGGCCTGGGCCATGTCCCAGAGGATCAGGGCCAGGTCCGAGCCGGGGGCCGCCCCCGACGCGGGCACGGCCTCGCCCTCCGTCCGGGCCATACGGCGTCCTTCCTCGTCGCTCGCCTGGTAGGACAGGAAATAGACCTCGCTTCCGTTCGCCCCGTGGCTGCTGCTGGCATTGGCGTGGATGGAAACGAACAGGTCGGCCTTGTAATTGTTGGCGATGGCAGTCCGCTCGTCGAGCCCCAGCTCCTCGTCCTTTTCGCGGGTGAGGAAGACCTGCAACCCGAGGTTGTTCACGATCTGAGCGCGCAGCTTGCGCGCCAGGGCCAGGGTGACGTCCTTCTCCAAGGTTCCCCCCGGTCCCTGTGCCCCCACCTCCTGTCCGCCGTGCCCGGCGTCGATGACCACCGTGCGGACGGTGGTGGGCTCCGGAGTGGGGGTGGGCCGGGGCGCGGGGGCGGAGGCGCGGGGTGGGGGCAGGGGCGGGCCCTCGAACTCGAGGACCAGCCGAACCGGGGACTCCTGCTCCGCCGCCTTCAGGTGCTGGAAGCGGCGGCCCAGCGTGATCGCGAAGAGGTTCTCCCGGCCCCCCACGAACTGGACGAGGTCCACGATCCCGCCCGTCAGGCGCTGCTGCTGGAAGCCCACGTCCACGAGGTCGCGGGGGATCCCCACCGTCACCCGTCCGTCCTCCTGGAGGACGCGGAAGGGGACCTTCTCGCTGGCCTCCAGCACCACCCGGGCCACGTCTCCGGAGACGAACGTACTGACCCCTATGTGGGGGATGCTCACGTTTCCGAGCACGAGGACGCGCGAGGCCGGGCGCCACTCCGCGCGCCGGCCGAGGAGGGGGCCGAGCAGGCGCGGAATCGAGTCCACGGGCACCAACCATCTCCCTTCCTCTAGGACCACCGCCGCCGAGAGCAGCCGCAGGTCCCCGTCCACGGAGGCCAGGCTCTTCTTGTTGTAGAGGCTCACCTCGTGCTTCTGGAAGGTGAGGGTGACGGCACCGCCCGCAGCATCGCTCTGGACCGAGATGCCCAGACCGGCGAGCACCTGGTCGAGGGGCAGCAGCTCGACATCGCCCCGGGCCACGGCCAGAATTTCCCGCCTTTGGCCTTCGGTGAGGACGACGATGGGTCCCGGAACGGCGGCCAGGTTGGGGGACGCGAGGGCGATCAGTACCACGGCCCGCAGCCACGTCTTCAGGATGGAAGGGCCTCCCTTAACCAAGGGTACGTAACGTCTTGCATTTTAAGGAAAAATACACAGGCGCGCAAGGCCGAATTGGGGTTCAACCCCCCCCTCCCGGGCCGGGTCCAATAGAGAGTGAAGAGGAAGACTGGCCAGCGCAACGCGACTCTTCGAGGTGCGGCAAGCCTGATCCTGAGCCTCGCCCTGGTGAGCCCGGGTGGCCTCCAGGCCGCTCCCCCGGATGAGGCCACCCTCGTCCATGTCCTGAACCGGCTCGGCTACGGACCCCGGCCGCGTGATCTCGAGACCCTGAGGGTCGTGGGCGTCAAGAAGTGGATCGATGAGCAGCTGCGCCCCGAGGGCGCTCCCGACCGCGGGTTAGCTGCCCGCCTGGCGCTCCTCAAGACGGTAGGCCTCTCCACCCCGGAGCTTCTCCAGGGCTACGAGATCCCGCCCGAGGCCCGGCAAGCGGCGGCGAAAGCCCGGGCGGAGCTGGAGAAGGCAAGCGAGGAGGAGCAGAAGCAAGCCCGCCGCGACCTCCTGAAGAAGTACGCTCCCATGATGGAGGGCAACCCCCGCCAGGTGCTGGACGAGCTGCAGGAAGCCAAGGTCCTCCGCGCGCTCTATAGCGAGCGACAGCTCGATGAAGTGGTGGTCGATTTCTGGATGAACCACTTCAACGTCTTCGCGCAGAAAGGCCCCGAGCGCTTCCTGATCGGCGAGTACGAGCGGGACGTCATCCGGCCGCGGGCCTGGGGCCGGTTCGAGGACCTGCTCCTGGCCACTGCGGAGAGCCCGGCCATGCTCTTCTATCTCGACAACTGGCTCTCCGCGGACCCGAACGCGCCCCCACCCGGCCGCGCGCGCGGACCTTACTTCCGCCCCGGCCGCATCGGCGGGCCGCCGCCGCCCGGCACCCCGGCACCGCCGGGCAAGCGCCCCAAGCGAGGCCTCAACGAGAACTACGCCCGCGAGATCATGGAGCTGCACACGCTGGGGGTGGATGGGGGCTATACCCAGAAAGACGTGACCGAGGTCGCCCGCTGCTTCACCGGCTGGACGATCCGGGGACTCCGTCAACAGAATCCCGAGTTCATCTTCGATAATCGCATCCACGACCACGGCGACAAGATCGTCCTCGGACAGAGGATTTTGGGCGGCGGTCAGGAGGAGGCCCGGAGGGTCATTCACATCCTCGCCACCCACCCCTCCACGGCAACGTTCATCTCCACCAAGCTCTGCCGCCGCTTCGTGGCCGACGATCCGCCGGCCGCCCTCGTGGATCGGGCAGCCGCGACCTTCCGCCAGAGCGACGGCAACATCCGCGAGGTCGTGCGGACCATCGTGACCTCGCCCGAGTTCTTGGCTCCGGAAGCCCGGGCGGCCAAGGTCAAGACCCCCCTGGAGTTCGTCGTGAGCGCGGCGCGGGTGGCAGGGGCGCGCGTGGAGGACGCTTCCGAGCTGGCCCGACGCATCGCGGCCATGGGCATGCCCCTCTACATGCAGGCTCCCCCCACCGGCTACAAGGACACCGCCGAGGCCTGGGTCTCCACGAGCGGACTCGTGGCGCGCCTGAACTTCGCCCTCGACCTCACGGGAGGCCGGATCCGGGGGGTCACGGTGGATGCCGCAGGGCTGGCTCCCGCGGGGCCGGACGGCCCGGGCTTGGCCGACTCCATGGCCGCACGACTCGTCCCCGCCGGCCTCTCCGAGTCCACGCGCAAGGCGGTGGAGGGCGAGGCGGGGCTCGGGCTTGACCCCGCCCGCGTGGCCGGGCTCGTCCTGGGCAGCCCAGAGTTCCAGAGGAGATAGGCATGCTCACGCGACGGGTCTTCCTCAAGTCGTCGGGCCTGGCCCTGGTTTCCTTCGGTGCCGTCCCGCACGTCCTCCTGCGCTCGGTCAGCGCGGCGGAAGGAGCGAAGAAAAGGAAGACCCTGGTCGTCGTCTTCCAGCGGGGAGCCTGCGACGGGCTCAACACCGTGATCCCGTACGGCGAGCACGCCTATCGGGCGCTGCGGCCCACCATCGCCGTCCCCCCGCCCAAAGGGGGGGCGACGGATGCGGCCCTGGATCTCGACGGCTTCTTCGGCCTCCACCCGGCGCTCGAGCCCCTGCTGCCGCTGTGGAGGAGCGGCGACCTGGCCGCCGTCCAGGCCATCGGCAGCCCCGACGGCACGCGGTCCCATTTCGACGCCCAGGACTTCATGGAGACCGGCACCCCGGGCCGCAAGGCCACCGAGGATGGCTGGATGAACCGCTGCCTCCAGGCGAGCCCCGACCCGGCGTCGACGCCTCTGCGCGCGGTCGCCCTCACCCCCACCCTGCCCCGCTCGCTCGCGGGCAAGTACCCGGCCGTGGCCCTGGCCAATATCCGCGACTTCGGCCTGAGGCCCGCCGCGGGCCCCGCGGTGGGAAGGGGATTCGAGGAAATGTACGCGGGCGCCGTCCACGATACGTTGCACGGAACGGGCCAGGAGGCCTTCGAGGCCATCCAGTTCCTCAAGAAGATGGACGCCGCAAAATACCAACCGGCGGAGGGGGTCCAATACCCGCGCGGGCCGTACGGCGACAGCCTCCGGCAAATCGCCCAGCTCCTGAAGGCGGAGGTCGGCGTGGAGATGGCCTTCACCGAGGTGGGCGGCTGGGACCACCATGCGGCGGAGGGCGGCGCCCAAGGCCAGCTCGCCAATCGCCTGCGCGACTTCGGCTCCGCCTTGGCCGCGTTCCACCGGGACTTGGGCGACCGCATGCAGGACGTGGTGGTCGTGACCATGACGGAGTTCGGGCGAACCGTCCGCGAGAACGGGAACCGCGGCACCGACCACGGCCACGCCAGCGTATCGTTCGTGATGGGGGGGCGCATTCGGGGCGGGAAGGTCCACGGCCGCTGGCCGGGGCTCTCCCCGGACCGACTCTACGAGGGGCGCGACTTGGCCATCACCACGGACTTTCGGGACCTGCTGGGCGAGGTCCTGACCCGCCATCTAGGGGCCCGGAGCCTGGCCTCCGTCTTCCCGGGCCGAAGCCCCAGCCCCGCCCGCTTCCCGGGCGTCATGAAGGCCTAGCCGCCACGGCGGTCACGGTTCCGGACCCTCCCCGCGGGTCCTCGGACTCTTCGTCGAGGAACAAGGAACTCAAGAACGTCGACGGGCCGCCAGGGGGGGGCAGATGCCGAACCTCCCGCCATCAGTCGAGCTTCTGAACGAGGGTCAGGCCGTCGGCCACGGGAATCATCACGGACCGCACGCGGGCATCCGAGGCCACGAAGTCGTTGAAGGCCCGTATCGCGCGGGTGTCCGCATCCTGGGCGTCTGGCCGGACGACCTCCCCGCTCCAGAGCACGTTGTCGACGGCGATGAGCCCGCCTGGTCGCAAGCGGCGCAGGCTCTCCTCGTAGTATGTGGGGTAGCCCGTCTTGTCGGCGTCGATGAAGACAAAGTCGAAAGCCGGCTCTAGGGGAAGGGATCGCAGGGTCTCCGCGGCCGGCCCCAAGCGCAGCTGGATCCGGTCATTGAGGCCGGCGCGCGCCCAATAGCGGCGCGCGATCGCGGTCCATTCCTCGCTCACGTCGCAGGCCAGCAGCCGACCGTCGGGGCCCAGGCCGCGAGCGATGCAGAGCGAACTGTACCCGGTGAAGGTGCCCACCTCGAGGGCCCGGCGCGCGCCCATCGCGGCCACCAGCACCGTGAGCAGCGTGCCCTGATCGGCGGCGATCTGCATCCGGGCCCGAGAGCCCAAGGCGGCGGTGTCCGCGCGCAGCTCCCGGAGAAGCGCGTCGTCCCGCGTGCGGTGGGCGAGCACGTAGGAGTAGAGGCGGTCGTCCAGGGATATGAACTTCGTCATCGGTCAGTGCAGACCACTCCGGATTGGACACCCCCCGACCATCCGTCGTCAACGGGTCTTCCCACAGTATGATTCCCGGAAGGGAGATTCAAGAACCGGAGAGTGCCGGCCAGACGGCGGAGCGCCCTGCCGCGGCCACCCGGGGCGGCGCGGAAAACCCAGACGAACCCGTCCGCGATCGACGGGAGACCAGCGAGGAGAAGCTCATGAGCGGAAAGCAGACGGACGGCGGCGAGGCGCGAACATTGGGCCGGAGGACCTTCTTAGGCTACGGCGCCCTGGGGGGCGTGGCGGCGGCGGTGGCGGGCGCGGCCCGCCCCGGGTCCGCGGAGCCGGCTCCCGCCCCCGCGGAGACCGCGCCCTTCGAACTGGAGGAGGCGACGATCGCCACGCTCCAGGAACGTATGCAGTCGGGTGCCCTCACCGCCCGCGCTCTCACCGAGGCGTACCTGGTGCGCATCGAAGCCCTGGACCGCCAGGGCCCCGCCCTGCGCGCGGTCCTGGAGACGAACCCCGACGCCCTCGCCATCGCGGACGCCCTGGATGCGGAGCGGAAGGCGAAGGGCGCCCGCGGCCCCCTGCACGGCATCCCTGTTCTCTTGAAAGACAACATCGGCACCGGGGACCGGATGATGACCACCGCGGGATCCTTGGCCCTCGCCGGTAGCTTCTCGGCCGAGGACTCCTTCCTCGCGAAGCGACTGCGCGAGGCGGGCGCCGTTCTCCTCGGGAAGGCCAACCTTTCCGAGTGGGCGAACTTCCGATCATCCCACTCCAGCAGCGGCTGGAGCGGCCGTGGCGGCCAGTGTCGGAACCCCTATGCCCTCGACCGCAACCCCTGCGGCTCCAGCTCCGGCTCGGGAGCGGCGGTTTCCGCAAACCTGTGCGCGGTGTCGGTGGGGAGCGAGACCGACGGCTCCATCGTCTGCCCCTCGTCGGCAAACGGCATCGTCGGCATCAAGCCCACGCTCGGCCTGGTGAGCCGCACGGGCATGATCCCGCTCGCCCACAGCCAGGACACGGCGGGCCCCATGTGCCGCACGGTGGCGGACGCGGCGGCGCTCCTCGGCGTCCTGGCCGGCGTGGATCCCCGCGACCCCGCCACCGAGAGGGGCCGCGGCCACGCCGCCCCCGACTACACGAAGTTCCTGGACCCCGAGGGGCTACGGGGCGCGCGCATCGGTGTCGCCCGGAAGATGTTCGGCTTCAGCGAGGCCGTGGACCGGCTCTTGGAGGAGGCACTGGCGGAGATGAAGCGGGGCGGCGCCGTGCTCGTGGACCCCGCCGACATCCCGTCCAGCAGCCAG
>Ga0210384_10008081_pt1 | contig 11007 bp, 15 predicted proteins | sample IncBWH2MmetaG_FD_160574 | JGI IMG/M metagenome (GOLD analysis project Ga0210384, IMG submission 160574) | Forest soil microbial communities from Barre Woods Harvard Forest LTER site, Petersham, Massachusetts, United States - Inc-BW-H-2-M | ecosystem: Environmental > Terrestrial > Soil >...
ATCAAACACGAATTGGAAATGTACCACGGCCACCGCATCCGGGCCGCGCGAGCTTTAGGTATTGGCCGCACCAGCTTATATCGGCACCTTCGCAAAGATAGCCGGGACACGGGCGCTCATGAAAAATCCAGGGGCGCCATCGCGTGATCGAGCTGGACGCGGTTACCGGACATCTCTGACGGAGTTTCAAAATGAAGAGATTTTTGATTATTGTTTGCATTCTGAGTTCGGGCAGCATGGCACGGGCCCAGTTGGTACCGCCACTTGGGCGCTGGGAGCAGTTGACTCCAATTCAACGGCTTGGCGTTCGATCTTTTCGGCCAAAGTGTTGATCGCACGGCGCTGCGAATCTCCAACCACGTGTACGTACTCAATTACCGAATGGATCGCAGGGCCCGCCTGATCGAGTGCATGGATGCGTTCAATGAATTGCGCGACGAGTTGTCATCCGCTGAATCCGTCTTATATTAATTGCCGCTGCAGCATCTCGATGTCGTCGTAGTAGTGAGCGCTGCTGGCGATGTCGCTCCTGCTGCCGGGTAAGACAATCGCGGCACAGAGCCGATTCAAGGCGAGAACGATGAAAAGCAAGCAGCCCAACACAAAGGCCATTTTCGTTCTCCGATCCTGCGTTGAAAGTTTCTGGATTTCTTGACAACCTGTTGCGGGACGAACTTTTCGTTTGTATGCACGAACCATGATGGGTTCAGGGTATAGTTGAACAATACTGCACACAAGTTCATAATATTTAATCGAAAGGTGACAAATGTAAAACAATGGATCCAAAAGATCTTGCCCTTGATACCTTACGCACGCTCGTCGTCGCCAATGATCTAGGTACCTACGGACAAGCGGCGAAACACCTTGGCCGGAGTCCCTCTGCCATCAGCGTGCAAATGAAACGACTGGAAGAAGACATTGGGGTAGCTCTATTTCGCAAAGACGGAAGAGGGAAGGCGCTCACAGAGGCCGGAGAAATTGCGCTTCACTATGGACGGCGGATGCTCGCGCTCAATGATGAATTACTGGACACAGTTCGTGGCGCTTCCCTGGCTGGCAGCGTGAGGCTGGGGTTCTCACAAGATTTTGCCGAGGCCGTCTTGCCTGTGGTGCTCTCCCAGTTTACGAAGCTTTATCCTCTGGTTCTCATGGAAGTGCTTATCGAGGGCAATGCAGCACTCGTTGAAGCGGTTGAAAGAGGTCAATTGGATCTGGCTCTTGCAGTAGGACACGCAGATCGTCCCACCGCGCAGCTTCTCGGAGAATTGGAGTTGGTTTGGATAGCCGGTCAGGATTTCTCGGCACCATCAGGTCAACCGCTCCCGCTCGTGCTGCTCGGTCCCCAATGCGCTTTCCGCAAGAAAGCGATTGAAAAGCTCGACCAAGCGAGAATTCCGTGGCGAATCTCGGCAGTAAGTCCAAGTTTGGCCGGATTGTGGGCCTCTGCCATCGGAGGGCTAGGCATCACCGCGCGGACTTCTCTTGGATTGCCCGTCAAGCTGGCATCAGGTAGGGCGTTGTTGAGCCTTCCACCATTAGGTTCATTCCCTGTGACGCTGCATACTCAATCGAAAGCAATGAGTGCAGGTGTCGAGCGACTTTGCGCCATCATAAGTGAGGTGTTGGTGCGGACCTTGCGGGCCTCACAGACTGCAAGAAAACTCCGGGCACCCGAGCTGGACTTCTCCGCCTTAAGAATGAATCGCCGGTAATCGAGGGATTCGCAGCTTCAATCGTCGTCCGAGGCACTCATCCGGACGAGTTGAGGGTCAAATCGCGAGTTCCGGTCGGATGTTTGAATGAATAAGTCATGGAGGAGCGCTTGGTGTAAAAAAGCTGAACTCAGCGACCGCGCTGATTCAGATACAACCAAGGGGCTCCCCCATGGAGACTATGTACAATTCTTACGACCCACCAGAGCAACCCGCGACCCTGAGCGTTTTGCGGATTGATTATAACGCTATCCGCGTGATTACTTTGTTATGGCCGCATACATGCACTTCAATGTTGACAATGCGAGCCGCCAAGTGTGTGCTCATGGTCCCCTGCTACTTCCACGCTCTGATGTGAAGGCCGACGGAGTCGCCGGAGAGATAGAGACGAACGTCGTGTTTGTTGCCTGGCTCGACGGCACGCCATGCGGTGAGGTTTGCGCCGGTAGGCTCATCCAATTCGTTTTCCTGGCGAGTCTGCCAATTCGACGGTATCAGGATCTGAAGGCGAGAGACCAGATCGCGGAATCGGGCCTCAGCAGCGGACGCGGAAGCCTCCTGCCAATAGCAAACGAACTGCGTTCCTGGGTCTACAGAAAGAGAAACTTTAACTGCGCTGACCATACAATCCTTCGCCCCACCAAGTTTCAACGTGCCCGCATTCGAGTTGGTAGTATGGAGGCCTTCAAAAACACTCGTGCGAGCCTCAAACGCTTTCTTCAGGCTTTGGCAGAAATCATCGCAACCCCCGCCCGCCGCGGATGGAGTCGGCTTGGAAGGAGAGAGCGAAGTGTGATGCATCAAAAACGGAGAGGAGAGCGAGTTCATCATCAGGTAGAGCTTAGCGGATCCGTCACTCTGCTTCGCCATTTGCAGATGGAGCGGGCATTGGCCGATATAAGGTCCCTCCGTGGGTGTAATTTCACAATCGGGTGGACCTGCGTCGACGTAATGGTCGACACCCGGAGAATTAACGGTGAAGTGCCAAGACGGGTTGAGGCTCTTGAGCGCATCCATTGCTCTCGCGTACCAGTTCGCGCCGTTTGCAAAGGCGACTTGCGCGTAACAGATACACATCGGCACGTTGTTAGCCCATGTCGTCATTTGGCAGGGGACTTTTGTATTTTCCGTCGAGACCTCGGGAATGGCGGATGTATGCGACCGGTACCCTCTAAAGTCGATCACGGCTGCATCGAGTATTTCCTGCACACTTGAACAGAGCCGGTCTTTGCACTGCGCAGACGCAGGAATTGGGAGAAGAGCAAAGAGCATGCCCAAAATGAGATAAGCCGTTTTCCTGTTCATTTCATCCCGTCTGATGAAGGGGGCGGGTGACGTAGCGTCGGGCCAAGGTGGGGATTGTCCCTTCAGGAAAAGACTGCACCCGGCTGAGTTTACTGTCAACCGTATCTGGATGAGGGCGATCGTCCATGCAGTTGTCAGCAACTTGAACAACCACTTCCATTCATCCTTTGGTAGCCCAGAGATTCGGCGCCGTCTTCCAGAGGATCCTTGAGAGGGAAACCATACTCATCACTCATCGCGGGCGGGCTGAAAGATTGCCTCGACCATCACCGGAGTCGCAACTATGTGGTGTTCGGAAGCGAGCAGATAGATCGCGCATTTGTTTCTAATGCCCCGGATCACTACTTCCTGCGGATCTACCGGTGAGTGCACGAGTTGCAGGTCGCTATGGTGTGAGTGAGCGGGACGGGGAAGAAGGCTCCCTAAGAGAGGGCGGTCCGCACCTTAGCAGAGGCATCCATTCTGGGTTCCAGGTTAGTGGAGGGAATGGAAAGCAGACCGCCCACACTCGTATTATTTAGCGCCCTTCCCATATTCCTGTCAAGAAATTGCTTGAATGCGTGCATGTAACGGTCTTTCTCGCCAGTTTCTCCTCGTATGTAATCCACTGTGTTTTCAGCGGAAATTCACAAACCCGCCGCTTCCAATCCTCCAGTTCCGAGCAATTATGAGCGATCCCAATTTACAATTATGGGAGTCGGAGTAAGCGCTCTCTTAAGGCCAGGACTCGGATCCTTGGTTCGCGACATTGCAGTAGCACCTATCTTCTCTTTTTGCGCGTCTTGAGGAGGCAACCTCAGATCGGATTTCCTGTAGCAGTTACTCGACTATTACTGTTGGCTGAATAACTCCGATCAGCGCATTCCGTGCACCGATCGATGGCAATCAGCGCAGAGCGTGATTAGATTCTGCTCGCTGTCGTTGCCCAAGTGGCTTCGGGATTCAATATGATGGGATTGAAGATTTTTGAGGGACCCGCACATTTGACATCGCCAGCCATCTCTCTCGAGTACTTGGTCGCGAAGCAGTCGATACTGGTTCGGATCGAGTTTCAGCCTGGGTGCCCTCTGACGCAGTCTGCTCATGAAGTCTCTCAGTTACTCAATTATTTAAGGGCTGTGCCTGCTGCCCCGACATTAGAGCCTCGATGACTGAAGGCAACTTTCCATTAAAGATCTTCCTGTAAGCGTGCTCCTGCCAGAAAATCCGCGCAGATCATCTCCAGGCAATAGCCACGCGATTTGTCGGTTCCCAGCATTAGGCCAGCCGTCTCAAGAGCTTTCTCAACCACTACTAACTGGCTCTTGTAAACCTTGAAGTAGAGAATCTCCCAAGGCTCTGTCTCTTTTCCCGTCAGATGGCGTTCCACTGCACACTTAAACCCTTCCTTCGGCAACTCCTTCGCCTTGTGCAACCAGGTTGCACAGTCAAACTCTTCCCTGTCTCTGCGCGCTACTTTGACCAATTCTGTCGCTTTGCTCCAACCCACCTGCCGCAGTTCGTGTTTCGGGATGCGCGTCAGATTCTCGTGAATCGCCATCAGGTAATAAGCCTTCCGTCGGGAGTCGGGAAAGTGTTTCTCCAGAAATTCATCAAACGATTTCAAGTGCTCCAATCTCCAGTATTGCTTGGCGCGCACCTCGCATAGGTATTCCCCCAACTCGACGAAGCGCACGTCCTTTTCCTGTTCCTTGGTCCTCTCCCAGGACAAAATCTCGTCGATCCGTCCGAGGACGAACACAGCCCGCCGGCGATTGGTCTCCGGAGTTCCCATTGGTCCTCGGTTAATCCACAAGCTCGTCAAGCCATGCAAGGTCGTTCGCTCCTGGTGTGCGGATGAGACTGGAATCGATCAGTGCTTGGTCATGGAGACAAAGGCCCAGGTGCGAGCAGCTCACGCAGCCATTTTGTGGAAAACGAATTCCACTGTGGGCGGGAAATTGCGCGGCCTCGATCTGGCTGATTGTCGTCTCCACGAGCTGGCCAAATTCCAGGCGTTGTTCATCGGAAATCGATGTCCTCAGGTATTGGATTTCAGGCTGCTGCTTTCTCACAAAAACCACAAAGGCGACATCGGGAATGCCGGTCATCCAGGAATAGCAAATCAACTGGGGGTCGAGCGACAGAAGTCCTGTTGGCTCCTCGGGATACCGGCTACCTGTGGTCTTCCAGTCCATCAGACAACGCTGACCATCGAGCTCACCGATAGCATCAATGTAGGCAACAAACTGGTTCGCATTTGGGAGCTCCCGAACCAGTTTGATTTGAAGGTTCTGTTGCGGCTGTGGAATGTGAACGCGCTGGTCCTGCGCGAAGCGCTCGAGGAGATGTACACCCTGATGGACCAGACGATCCCAGGTCTCTCCCTTTTTGAACTCAAACGGAGTATCGCGGAACCCACCCCACTCTCTGTGAAGAGTTGCGCCACAGTCCCCACCGCAGAAGTAAGACTCCAGTGCTTTTTCAAAACACCGCCCGAAGATCATTGCGGCCCGAGACTCTTTCTCACGCCAGCCATCTAGATATCGATAGCGATAGCTGCGCGGACAGCGGAGATATTGGGCTATTTGGGTGTAGCTAAAGTGCATTTTGGCTATTCCCCCTTTCCTCCTGGTTGCTTGATGCACTCGAGATCGTTTCCCACTCCGTTGCCGGTGCAAACGAATCGAGATTTTGGTAGAAGTGACCGTTGAGGTTGGTGAACGTCGTCCGAATGATTCCCCGAAGATTCAGGAGTGCTTTTTCGTCGACCTGATCCCGGCTGAGGAGTTCGGTGTCGTAGCCGAAATCCCGGAGGAACCAGGTGAGCTTCCAAAGCGCTCGTTCCGTGCAGTAGAGTCGTCCGGAAAAGGTCAGTGCCTCACAAGAGGTTGGTTCAAGGATGCTGAAGCGAAGTGAGAGAAAGGGCTTCTGTGGATGCCAGCGATAAGAAGCCCCTTGGACACGAACCAGAAACAGCCCATCGAGATTGCTGGATACACCGTGATGTCCCGATTGCAGACCCGGAATATGTCGTCTCATGACCTCGCCTCCATAGGTTGAGAATAGGAATTGAGTTTGCAGACCAAGGCATCACGGTTCTCTTTGGCAGCCAAGGAAAGATGAGCGATAAAGGATTCGACCAATTCACGGCTGGCGCCACTGAGGGCTTCGGTGCCGCAGAAGTCTGCCGCATAGGCCTTCACGAGATTCGGGTCAAGGTTATATTGCCGGATCACGAGGCAGAGCTGATCCCGGAGCCTGGGATTGCCGTTGCTAGAAGCATTGCCAGAGGCGTTGGAGGAATAAGACCGGTTCGATGACGACGGAATTGTGGCAGATCTCGGCTGACTCGAGAACGCGCCCAACTCCTCAACTGAACAGAGGCCGATCCCGTAAGCCTTGCGGAGGGCGCGATTGACGGCTCGCGTCTCGGCAATGCGTAACTCGGCGCCGCGCACCATAGAGGAAACGTTTGAAGGATCGGCGTCACCATAACCGACAAATCCCTTGGAGGAAGGGCTCTTGAAGACAGTTGCCTTGAAGACCCAGCGACCCGCCAATGGATCGGAAGATTGATCAACCTGCTCGACTTGAATTCCAGCGCAGCGTCTTCGCGAAGCAAGTCGTAAGAGGGCAGCATGCGTCACGTACCAGCCACCATTTAGATATAGAAATTCCCCGATTGCCAGAGAGAATCCAAAATTTAGCGTTAAGTCGCGAAGCTGGACCATGGCGGCCAGTTGCCTTCCCTGATCTAAGCGTCTTGCCAGCTTTACGTTCTGTCGGGCCAGTTTTTTAAACCGGTTTGTCGCTCCGTTTTGGGGTTTCATAAAGGCCGCACCTTTCCATGTGAACATTGGTCAACAATGGTACCCATTATGATTGGACTTGTCAAGCGGAGAGTTTGCGAAGACGCAGTGCAGTAACCTACAATCCAAGCTATCTGCTATGAGGAAAGAAGACAGGATTGGCGTCAGGGTCTCAGTTGAACTGAAGAAGGCTCTGATACAAATAGCGAGGAATGAAGATAGAAGCCTCGCGCAGGTGTGCGAGATTTTTCTGAGAGACGGAGCGCTGTGCTACAAAGAAGATGGGGCAAAGTTCTTTCAGCGACTGCTTGCACGCCATAAAAAAGAAACTGCAGGATAACAGCTGCAATGGGGCGTGCTGCGTGCTTCTTGGAAATTCTCCTAATGAGAGATTCCTAGAATTGTTCAGGGAGATTGAATTCCTTCCGGATCTCTTCGAGGCGATTGGAATAGTCTGGGAGGGAAGCCGGCTCGACGATTGCTTTCACTTCTTCCTGATTCAATTGGAGCTTTTCTGCAAGCTGCCGGGTCAGTTCTTCCTGACGACTGGCAACCACTGGATTGGCCATGATTTCCTCGGCCAGAGATTTGAGTCGATCTTCAAGTCTCGAAAGGGATTCTGGCTGCCCTGCCGTTCCTAAATCGAACGACAGCGAACCAGATCGACTACCCCGTGCTTCTCATAGCGCTGCTTCCAGATATAGAAGAGCGCCCGCGACACTCCAAAAAACCGGCAGGTCTGACTGACGTTGCCGCTCAGACGTTGCGCATGCTGCAGCATGCGCAACCTGGCCTTCACCTTCCTTGCCTGGATCTGCTCGTAACCTGGGTTCTTCATCCCGAACCTCCTGTAGTGGGTTATGAGAATACCCCACCTGTCCGGGAGGTCGATTAGCAGCTTCAGGTGCCAGAGAGCGTGCGGAACACAAGCGTGTTAATTTTCAGATTACGCGCGTTTCCTTTGCCGGTATTGGTGAGCATGACTTTCACATAAATCGCTCCGGAAGGATCGCGGCCAACGCCGGCGCTGGAGCCGGTAACGCGCGGCACACCGAAGGCGACGGTGACTGTGGAGGTGGCGCTGCCCGTGTTGTCGTTGGCATGCTTGAAACTGAACGTTACGGTGGTCGTGCCGATCGGGAAGAGTGTTGTGCTGGTGACAGGGACACCCCCCACTTGCGGGGCGAGTTGCGTTGGCGCTGGTGAAATACTGGAAGTAGCTGTCGCAGCGGATAGAAACACGGCGAGCGCCGGCCAAGCGCCGCTGATTGCGCCGGTGGCTTGCGTCGCGGGGATGGAAATGGACGCCGGGGGCGTAACCACGGGCGGGGTCGCGGCCGACCGAATGACTTGGCTCAAAACTGCAGAAGTGAGACACCGGCATACCTGAAAATCGTCAGGCTTTCCGGGTCCCCATCGCGTTCGACCAAATGCGGCCGGCTTCTTTCGGGCTTGGAGGCTTCGAGGCCCCAGTGAATCAATTTGCTAATGTAACGCTGGTGCTCTGAGACGTTGAGGGGCTCCGGTGGTTCGGGCGTGGAAATAGAGCATTGAATAGGCAAATCACTGTCGGGCTGGATCCCCGCCGAGAGCGTTTGGCACTCGGCGGGAATTACCCTGACCCGTAGGGATGCTTACTGAGACCCCAACTCGTCGTAGGCTTTATCGAAAGCTTCGATGTTTTCTGCCTCAATCATCGCCGTGGCGACTTCCTGTGCACGGCTCATCACTGCGATCCCAGATTCCGCCAATCCAAACATTGCCGTGAGATGAGTGAAGATAATCAACGTCAGAAGATTAACGTCTAAAGTTCCTTTCTTAAACATGTAGTTCCTCAATTCGCCAAATTGACCCTAACGAGCAAAATGCCCCGTTAGCCTCTCAGAGGCGTAGTTGCCTAAATTTAACACCTGTGGATTCAATGGGTTAATGCTCCTTCGGCAGCCTGCGATTCCGAGGAATCTTGAGGTGGAAGAATCATCACTTTGAATCCCACTGTCCTTTAATACTCAGATTTTGGGAGAACTGCAGTTGGGACGAAATTTTTTTGTGTTCTTGGTTGTAACTCGACATCGAGCCCGGAAGGTATCCACCCGGTTTGGCCCGACCTTGTGGCTATTTAAGACACCATGGCCCAGACAACCGCGGACGATCGGGCAGAAAATGACCAATGCATAAAGGCCGGCATCCCACCCTTTCAGATCTTTCAAGAGCGACTTAAACCCCCACCAATTAAACCGAGGCCGGTCACTACGATTGTCAGTGTTTGAAAAAACAAATACCGGATCTCCATGTAGAGGCACAACAGATACCTCGACCTAAAAGGAGACATATATATATGTCCGACGTGAAAACCAACAATATTAGTCAATTTGATGTTTTAGAAGCCGATACCGAGGAGCTGGGGACCGATGCACCGCCGCCCACAGCAGCGGGTCACGAGCCCACTGTTCCACCAGAGGAAACCGCGGTGACCGCGCCCCCCTTGATCGATGAACCCCTCAAGGAAGGGGAAAAGCGCCCCACTTCCCCAAAGAAGCTGGCGGCGAACCGCGCCAATGCGCAACGCTCGACTGGTCCAAAAACGCCTGAAGGCAAGGAAAAGAGCAAGTTGAATGCCGTGAAGCATGGTCTCACTTCCCGTTACTTCCCAGCCGTAATTGAGGCAGGGACGACCGAGTGGGAGGAGCTCGAGGCCGTCCGCGCGGATCTTGCTAGCCACTGCCAACCGATCGGTCCGTTCGAAGAACTTTTGCTTGAGAAGACTATCGTTGAGTATCTGCGTTATCGCCGCCTCCTGGAGCGCGAGCAGTTCCTCTGTGTTCACAAACCCGGCTATTACATGGATATCGTTGACAAACTTTCCCGCTATCAGACGGCCGTCAACCGTCAGTTTTTTGAAGCGATGAAAGAACTCGAACGCGTGCAGGCAACGCGCAAGGCACAGGAACGAGAGAAAGCGAAGGAGGAGGGGGACCAGAACGGCGAATCCGGCAGCTCAGCTGATTGAGCATCGGCGCCCATTTTTGCGAAACGAACCCACTTTGCAAAAGCACAAGGTCGGGCAGAATTACGAAACGAAGCCACGGTCGACCGCATTACACGAGGTGCAGCGTTCCCGGGTGCACGCACTGCCGAAATGCAGTTGTCGAGCCGGCGCTCGTGTGAGGTTCAACTACCATTTCCTCGCGATCAATTCGACCATTCTTGCCAGTGCGTCGAGATCCTTTGTATCGATCACCTCAGCCGGCGAATGGGCATACCGCAGCGGCCAGCCCATGGCCACATCCACCGATCCATAGCGCACGAAAACAGATCCATCGTTACCGCCGCCGGTCACTCCGTATTGCACCGGGATGGAATGCTCGCGCGCCATCGCTACGACGCGATCCACATACTCGCGCGGCGCGGTGTTGGAGTTGTCGACTGCGCGAACCACGAAACCGTCTCCGATCTTGGCGTCGGCAAAACGCTTCGATTCGAGCGGCGAATCGGAGCTGACGAAGGTATCGATCGCGAACACAAAATCGGGCGAGCGTCCTTCCTTCGCAGCCTGTTCGGCGAACGCCGCGGCGCCTTCCAGTCCGATCTCTTCGCGAGTCGACCAAATAAAAGTAACGTCGCGGCCCGGCAAATCGGGGCCAATCACATTCGCCGCGGCAATCAGAGCCGCGCAACCTACGCGGTCGTCAAAGCTGCGCGCATTGGCGCGGGTGCCCAGCAATTCGCGATACTCCTTCGGAATCGTCACGAAATCGCCGGTCGCGATGCCCAGCTTTTCTGTCTCTTCTTTCGACTGCGTCCCCACATAAACCCGCGCGGGCTCATCCATGGATCGCGAGCTCATGGGCCACTCAAAGCCTGGTTTTTCCCACCCGCTCGGGAGTTCCAGCACTCCGCCGGTCTTGCTCCCGTCTTTTTCGTGAACCAGGACGACGTGCCCTAGGAAGTATTGCGTGTAGCCGCCGCCTAGCACCTCTACCTGCAGCCGCCCGTCGTCTTCAATCTTTTTCACTTCGTATCCAATCTCGTCCATGTGCGCCACGATGGCTATCCGCGGCGTCCTCGCGTCTTTTTTCCCGTCTCCCAGATGCAGGACCAGATTCCCTCCTGCATCCGTCGTCACCTTGCTACGCAGCCTCGGGTCCAGCCGGTTCAGCACTACTCTTCGAATGGCCTCTTCATGCCGGCTAGCTCCA
>Ga0210384_10008082_pt1 | contig 11003 bp, 11 predicted proteins | sample IncBWH2MmetaG_FD_160574 | JGI IMG/M metagenome (GOLD analysis project Ga0210384, IMG submission 160574) | Forest soil microbial communities from Barre Woods Harvard Forest LTER site, Petersham, Massachusetts, United States - Inc-BW-H-2-M | ecosystem: Environmental > Terrestrial > Soil >...
GCGCCGGCTTCTTGGTTTTTCAGGAACTTTTTAATCAAAGGATAGGTGTTATTGGTAATAAGAGATGGTAGCAGCAGTGCTATCACAAATACTCTAAATCCCCTTGAAAACATTCCCCTCTCCCCTCATTACACTACTCTCTTTACTATGAATTATGCCAAATTGAAATCGTACAAATCAATGGTGTTTGATATAAAGTTCAAAAATGCAATAGGCGGCGGTGTTTTGGACCGGTTTGTAAACCCATGGCCAAACTGCGGGTTGTGGACAGGGAAAGGTTGATTTCCCAGTAGCCAATATTACCTTCACCACAGAAATGGGAGGTTTTTGCGGGTCTAAAAAAATGGCTTTTTTTAGGCTTAAAATAGGGCATCCATTTGACACACCAAAGAGAGCCCTGGATCGCTCTATTTGAAATGTTTTTTCGAGCCCCCAACCTCCATTGATTACCATTTGATAATTATCATAGATGGGGTAACATTAATAATAGGAAAATGACATTATTTTATACCCCTATTTAAACAATACATCACAAGGAGTTCTTCTATGAAAAAGAGTATGAAATTGTTACTTACCGCAGGGTTAGTAGTACTCTGTCAGGCTCATGTCGGGACAGTTGAAGCAATGAATGGAAAAACTAATGGAAAAGCTAAAGCTACTGCAGTGCTTCCAATATCCCAAGAAAATACTCCAATATGTTCTATATGCACCGATCCTATAACTAACCCGAATCATATTCTAACAACCAAATGTAATCATAAATTTTGTATAGGCTGCTTCGAGGGATGGTTTGGCCGTTGCGAGGAAAAGGATGTGCCCGCCACCTGTCCAAATTGTCGCGCACCGTGGATGGTCAAGAGCCCTAACGATTGCTTTGAGGGTGCCAATAGATTATTCCTTCTCGATGCGGATATAGATAAAAGGAGCTTACCATTACTGGATGCGGTCCAAAAAGGAGCGCTACTAAAAGTTAATCAGTGGATTGAACAACACCGCTACCTAACTGAATATGATACTGACAGCGACAAAACTGTACTTAAAGGTACAGCTCAAGATATTTTAATGGATTGCTGTAATAAAAAAGATAATGGAGAAACACCATTAATGATCGCACTTAGATTAAAAAACCGCTCAATCGCTCATGCCTTGGTTGCCTTTGGCTATATTGATACCACTGCCAAGGGGCCTCATGGAAAAAGCGTTGCAGAGTATGCACTTGCAGCAGGAAAAGGCTTTGAAGATATCGCGGCCAAACTTAGGGCTATTGCGACAGCAAAAAGCAAAGCATAATCGCACACACAATAAAACAGAAAAGCGGTGAACAACTATCGCCCATCCTTGTCAGGAGTCATTCTATGAAAAAGAGTATGAAATTAATATTTGCCGCAGGGGCACTGACACTTTGTCAAGCCTTTGTAGGTAGCGCTGTAGCAATGAATGGAAAAACTAATGGAAAAGCTAAAGCTGCTGCAGTGTCCAAAGAAAATGCTCCAATATGTACTATATGCACTGATCCTATGACTAACCCGAATCATATCGTAACAACCAAGTGTAATCATAAATTTTGTATAGGCTGCTTCCTTGGCTGGGATGACCGCTGTGAGGCAAAAGGTGAAATTTCCCTCTGCCCAAATTGTCGCGCACCGTGGGTAGTCAAGAGTCCTAAAGATTGCCCTGAAGGTGCCAATAGGCTCATACTCAAACTGGCGGAGAAAGATGAAAAGAGCTTGCTATTACTGGATGCGGTCCAGAAAGGAAACGCTCTTAAAGTTAATGAGTGGATTGAACAACAGCGTTATCTAACTGAATATGATACTGACAATGACAAAACCATACTTAGAGGTACGGCTCGAGGTATTTTAAAACATTGCTGTAATAAAAAAGATCATGGAGAAACACCATTAATGATCGCACTTAGATTAAAAAACCGCCCAATCGCTCATGCCTTAGTTGCCTTTGGGTATATTGATATCACTGCCACGGGGCCTAACGGAAAAAGCATAGTAGATTATGCCCTTACTGCTGGAAAGGGTTTTGAAGATATCACAGCCAAACTTAAAGCTATTGCGAAAGCAAAAAGCAAAGCATAATTATATTTTCACACGATAAAAACAAAAAAAAGGATGGACCTATCAACCATCCTTTTTTTGTTGCAGTAGTCTGCTCCTCATTTTTCAGGCGCATCTTTACTCACACCTCAGAATCAACTTTTACTATCCCAGAGCGCCCTTCAATACTTTTTGTTATTAGAAAGCAATCCCTTGAACTCCTCCAATTGGGGGCCACTGCGCAAGCTGCGGCTTGCGAGATTCAGAAGTAGCAGACAAGCGCAGGTACTATTCCTCTTCTCCTGCCGCTTCTTCTTCCGCTTCGATTGCTCTTTGTACACGAAATTTGTTGACCACCTCGCCCATTGCTGCTGCCCTTGCTTCTCTTGCTGCCTTATTTTCAAGATCCTCTTGGCTCATCCCACTAGGCTTAGGAGCATATACTTTCTTGGCAGCTTGTTGCGCTGGCGGCAAAGGAGGCGCTGGTGGCACATCTGTAGCCATCGGCGCAGGGACCTCCTCACCAGCTACAACACCTTCTTCCGGCATTACCAATTCAATTGTACTTGTAGGCCCTGGCTCTCCTGCAGATACAGCAGCTTCTTCTTTTTGAACTTGTTGAATTATTGCATCAAGTAGATTTTGTTGTTTCTTAGACAGTTGCTCTTTATCTAATGCTTTTATTAAATCTTCTGGTGATGACTGAATCACTGCATTAGTTTCTCTTGCACTTAACTTTCTTTTAGAAATTTTAGCCATTTTTTTCTGCAACCCTTGAAACTTAGATTTTATTGCTGCTGCAACTTTTGCTCTGGCTTCTCTAACATCGACTGCAAGTTTCGAGGCTGTTGCTGATGAAAATTTTGTCCTTAGCGATGCAATAAAGCTCCGTTCATCTGCATCTGTGCTCAATGAGTTATTTTGCAATAGGCTGGTTGCTGCTTTTTTGTCTCCTGCAGGTACTGTAGTATCTTTTGAAATTTCCTTTGAGGCTTCCTTTGCAATAGCTTCATCTTGGGTTAAGCCTTCAGTTGCAGCAAGCAATTTATCTACATATATGTCTTCAGGTTTTCGCATCTTTTTAGCAGGCCCAGCCGCACCCGCTCTTGGAGCCGCACTCGTTTCTAGAGTAGGAAGTCCTCGCCGCGGCGCACCACCCAGCATTCCCGGCCCAGCTTTTGGTGAGGTTATTGTTACAGGTCCTGTAAGATCTTGAGTCGCTGGAGCTGCCAGGATATTCCCTACCATCGGTGATAACAGCACTATTACAAAAATCCTAGATCGCCTTGAGAACATTTTTTTCTCCTCATTACAATACTTTACGACACTCTCTTTAATTTATAATGATGCTCAATTGAAATTTCATAAGTCAACAATGCGGTTAATTAAACTGATCGAGTCCGCTCAAGTACCTCTTGTTGCAAGGCCAATGCCTGTTGCGTACAAATATCGTTTGCAACATTCTGCTCACTCACCAAACGATTTTGATGGAGCCCAAGTTGCTGTTTTGTTTGTAGGATGAGGAGTACTTTTTCATTCAGCTCTTGTTCAGAAAATGCACCCTGCTCAACAGCTGCCTTAATAATTGCAAAAGATTTGGGGACATCATCTGGAAACACCGCCATCGTACAACCTGCTAACAAGGATTTTAAAGCAGCGGTTCCTTCTTGGGTATGTAAGGTAAGTGCTTTCATAATTAAAGCATCGGTAAAGATAAGCCCTTTAAACCCTAATTTTTTTTGTAATAACTCTTTAATAAAAATAGAGGATAAAGATGTTGGATTTTCTGCATCAATGTGTGGAACCAGTAAATGACCTGGCATTACCGCAGCCACCCCTGCATCAATTAACTTCTTAAATGGTACAAGTTCAATAGCATTGAGGCGATCAATGCCATGTTCAAGACGCGGCAAACCAAGATGAGAATCTACGCTCGTATCACCATGTCCTGGAAAATGTTTAGCACAAGCAATGACGCCAGCTTCTTGAATACCACGCATGAGTGCTTGGCCATGTTCTGCAACCAATTGAGGGGTTTTTCCAAATGAACGGGTATTAATTACAGGATTTTTGTCATTGGTCTGCACATCAACAACCGGCGCAAGGACTACATTAACTCCCAATCTTTTTGCCTGTAATCCTATTTGTTTGCCAATGCGATAGGTTACATCGAGATCGCCAGCTTGAGCCACTATGCGAGCACGAGGATAATTAACCACATCACTCAGACGCACAAGGCCCGGTTCAAAATCTTGAGCTACAAAAAGAGGCAGTTTGCTTTGTTGTTGAAAGTAATTGGTTGCTACAACTTGTTCTTGTACCATACCTTCACAGATAAAGATTATGCCCCCCACATGATAGTTACGTATCATGTTCGTGGCATAATCTTTATTGAGGTCTGTAGGTAGCTGCAACGTAAATAATCGGTCAGCGTTGGTTGCGCTGTCCGGATTACAGGGCACCGCGATCATCAACAGCTGACCTATTTTTTCGTCTAAGGTCATCTGACTTAATGTTTGTTCTGCCCATTGTGCCCAGGGTGCAAACAGATTGTTGCAGAACAGTGTGATTGCAAAAAAGCAAACTAGATTTTTGCTACGCAACAGCAAGCCTTACTTAAAATTTATCCGGAAATTGTTTAATAATACCGTCAGCCAAATCTTTCCCCATCATAAGCCCCTGGTCAAAGACTTGATCATAATTACTTATATCCTCAGCCCAATCACCCTTTAAACGCAAGAGAAGTTCTTGTGTAGTAAGAGCAAGATGATGGTTAAGCATGTCAGTGAGTCCTGCCTCAGTCCAATTTGGATTTGCCTTGCTTAAGAATGCCGCAATGTCAGCAGCATTTTTGTGCCACTTTGTATCGAGGTCCTTAACTTTGGCATCCTCTTTTTTTATGGCTGCAGCAACAATATCTGCTGCAATCGTGATGTGTTCTTTGAGGAGTTTAGTCAACTGTGTGCCAGCCTCTTGTCCATAGAATGGAACAATGGCATTTCCAATATCCTCTTGGTTTTTTAAGAGGCGTTTAGCGGCATCACCTGCATCACCAAGGCCAGCAACTGAGGAAACAATAAATTGGCGTGTCCATAAAACATGTTCCGCCCAGAGTTTTTCCATGCCACGCTGCAAAGCACAGCCTTGTTCGCTGACTTTCCCGCCTTTGCACTCTCCTGCGCCACACTGCTTATATCGTGCGCCATAATATCCAGCGCCCGCGCCAATGAGTAGAGCTAGCAATGCAGTTATAATATAATTTTTCATAGCGTTTCCTTTTTTAAATAAGCTGAAAAAAATGACTTTTGCGAAAAGCATATAAAGAAGATTTGCAAATATTTTTGGACATTGGCAAGAAAATTATTTTGATAGATTTTTTTTCTTTTTTTCTCGCTCTGCAATTGCTGCATAACTGAAGAAATAAAAGTAGTCCTGCCAAAATTGTTCGGTGAACGAGTAACTATTGTCCAACAACAAATAATCGGTGAAAGTTTCCTTGAACAAGAGAACTTCTTTTAACCTTCCCTTGTTTTTCGGATCTTCAATGGTCAAATCTACCATCGCCATCACTCGTTCAAATGCATTATTACTGTATTCAACTTTTCCTTCCTTCTTCCACCGAATTGCACGATCAACATCGCTTCCGATATTCGCCATTTGCTCCATTAAAGAAAATTTGAACCAACGGCCTGAGGCCCGCAGCTGATGATACACCGTCACAGTTTCACCAATTTGTCTACGATATTGATAATTTTTTTTCGAAGTTCTGCGTTTTCAACATTGCGACTTCTATTTCCTTGAGACGGACGAATATTGATCATGGAATCAAATTCAACCCATTGATTGGTAGCGAAATGATCAGGATGTAGATTGATTCCCCACAGATCGTCCTGTACAGATCCGTGTTCCTCCATTGACACACTCACCGGCTTAAAAGCCGGTGATTCTGGATTCAAGCAGAGATAGCCAACTGAGTTGGTCTTACATCTCCTAGTCCAAACGTTGATGCCCCAACGTTTTTTATATTTATTGCAGCATTCAAATCTCTGTCGTGCACCATTTTGCAATCAGGACATTGCCAGGTACGATCTGCTAACGCGAGACCTTCTTTTACATATTGACAGTTATGGCAAGTTTTTGAAGAAGGATAAAACCTGTCGATGAGATTTACCTTTGAGCCATTCTGCTTGCCGTAATACTGCACTGTTTTTAAAAACTCACCCTGAGAAAGATCACTCACTTTCCTACCCCACAGTTTTTGCATACCTTGAAGGCTTAGGTCCTCAAAAAAAAGATTGTCGTATTCTTTTGTAAGTTTCTGTGCTGTTTTGAACAGATAATCTTTTCGTTGATTGACCACCTTTTTATGTTTTCGCGCTACGTCACGTCGTGCTCTTTCTCGATTGTTGCTTCCTTTTGCTTTGCTTGAAAGATCCTTACTTGCAGTACGTAGTTTTTTGAGTCCTTTGTTATAGAAAAGGGGTGATTGTTCTGTCGTACCGTCGGAGAGTGTCAAAAATGTTTTTAAGCCAAAGTCACAACCCGCACTTTTACCTGTCATGATTCTGTTTTGACTTGTTTCTGGCACTTCACAGGCAATATAAAGGTGTATATCGCCAAGCGCATCTCGCTTTACGGTAACGGTTTTTATTTTCCCTTGGATCTCTCGTGAGTTCCAATAGGTATAAACTTTATCTCCTATGCGTATTTTGTTTTCTCCTAATAATTCGTAACCAGCTTGTTTAAGCGTAAATGATTTGTATTTTCTCGACTTTTTAAAATTGGGCGGCGACACTCTGCGTGATAGCCCTTTGCTCTTTTTCTTAGTTGCTTTGAAGAACAGTTTATATGCCCGATCTATTCTCTCAACAATGTCTTGTATTGCTTGCGATCCCAGTTTTTTCCAGTGAGCGTATTGAGGACGCCTCTTGAGTTTTGTTATGTGTTTTTTGAGTTGTGCCTGAGAAAGATATTGACCAGTCAGTTGATAATATTTTTTATGAAGAGCTATGCAGTGATTGTAAATTTCTGCTGCAATGAGGATTTGTTGTAAAAGCGCCTTCTTTTTCTTGGGATTATCGTACAACTTGAAGGCAAATACTTTTATCATTGCTACTCAACTTCATTCGATACTATCATTAATCTCACGTCGCAATCTTACCAGATTGCTTTGTTCGTTCATAGGATGACCTTTCATCCCCAGGCTTGAAAAGCCGATGGGGTATTCAGGTCATGCGAAATAAAAATTCTTCAATGTCCGAATGGAACTCGGCATCAATCGCCATAATTTCTTGCGATACATCAACGACCGCTTTTACCATATTTTTATGCATTTTCCATTGCATTTTTTCGAGTTCGGCAAGGTTAATCGTATCTCTAACAAATTTCATTGAAGCCCCTCAAAAAATTTTTCACCATAACTCTTATGACAAAGGCTCCTGCGAAATTTCCGCAAGAGCCTTTTCAACTATCAAAATCCTAAAATTTCTTACAACGATGCCAATAACAAAGCAACCACTGACATTAATTTAATAAGAATGTTTAATGCTGGACCAGAGGTGTCCTTGAATGGGTCGCCCACCGTATCGCCAACGACCGCTGCACGGTGTGCATCAGAACCTTTTCCACCAAGATTCCCTGCCTCAATATATTTTTTAGCGTTGTCCCAGGCGCCACCACCATTTGCCATCATCAGTGCAAGAAGTACCGAGACCAAGGTTGCGCCAACCAGTGTGCCACCCAGTGCCAATTTACCTTCCATACCAAAACCGTAGCGTACGACTACCGGAAGCATCACAGCCAAAATACCTGGCAACATCATTTCACGTAATGCAGCACGTGTACTGATTGCAACACAACGTGCGTAATCAGGTTGACCAGTCCCTTCCATGATTCCAGGGATTTCTTTAAATTGTCGGCGCACTTCCATAACCATCATTAATGCAGCACTACCTACCGAGCGCATGGTCAGTGACGAAATAATAAATGGCATCACACCACCAATAAAGAGCCCTGCTGTTACTACTGGGTTAATAAGATCGAGTGTGGCAAGATGCGCTTTTTGAGAGTAAGCAGAAAACATAGCAAGTGCCGTCAATAACGCTGAGCCAATTGCAAAACCTTTACCCATTGCAGCAGTGGTATTACCAAGTGCATCAAGTTTATCGGTAATTTTACGTACTGATGGATCGAAGCCAGCCATTTCAGCAATGCCGCCCGCGTTATCAGCTATCGGGCCGTACGCATCAACCGTCATGCTAATACCAACCGTTGCAAGCATGGCAACAGCAGAGATAGCAACGCCAAACAGCCCCCCGCCAAAATGATAGGCAGCAAGTACCGCAAGTGTTAAAAGAATGACTGGTGCGGCTGTGGATTCCATACCAACAGAAAGACCATAAATTATATTAGTTGCTGCGCCAGAACGAGAACTGTCTGCCAGTTTTCGTATCGGGCTACCTGACGTGTAATATTCTGTAATAAATCCAACTGCTATACCGCTCGCACAGCCAAGAGCTATTGATACAAAGAGTCTGCTGTCTAAGCCCATGCGTGAAAGATACAACCATGAACCAGCGGCGAGAAATGCAATTGAAATAATATTTGCACTGCGCAACATGGCAGCAGGTGAAAGTTTAAGAAAGAGAGCAGAAACCAAACTTATTGCTGAACCAAATAAACCGATCGCTGCAAGCATAAGTGGTAATGATGCGTAGCCGATTGCATTGTATTCAACACTGGTGAGCGCAATAATAATAGCTGCCACCATGGCACCGACGTATGATTCATAAATATCAGCGCCCATACCAGCAGTATCACCAACACAGTCACCAACGTTATCAGCGATAACTGCAGGGTTACGTGGATCATCTTCAGGGATACCTGCTTCAAGCTTACCGACAAGATCTGCACCAACATCAGCTGATTTGGTATAAATACCACCGCCGACACGAGCGAAGAAGGCAACTAATGATGCGCCTACACCAAAACAGATTATATAATTTTCAAAGACTGGCGTTGCATAGGTTGGGGTGTCAAAAAAGAGATAGAAAATTGCGCCAAGGCCAAGCAACCCAAAGCTTGCCACCGCAAAGCCCATAACTCCGCCACCAAAAAAGGCGGCCATGAATGCAGCATGCTCACCTTTTTCACTTGCCGCCGTGGTTGTTCTGGTATTAGCAAGCGTAGCAGCATGCATACCAATCAAACCAGTTGTTAGTGACAGAACGGCACCAAATACAAAGAAAAGTGCCGCATATAAGCCGAGCACAAAAAAAAGTGCAACGGCAACTGCCGCTGCAACCAAACCAATAATAGAATATTCTTCTTTAAGAAAGGTCATCGCCCCTGAACGGATGGCCTGTGCGATATGCTCCGCCTTACTGCTGGCAGGCATAGCTGCAATAGCTCGTAGTAAAAAGCCTACGATCACTAATCCCACAACTGCTGCAAGTGCTGGAAAAAGGAAAAAGAAGTTAACCATAAAATATGCTCCGAAATAAAATTAAATTGTAACCAATGAACAACTGTTACTACCGAAGAAGGATACTCGGCCTCGCCTGGACAGGCTCGCCTGTTTCAGGCTTACCTGAACACGGCCTAGATTAATGGTCTGAGACTTTTTGTAAAGGCGATTTCGCCCCAATTGTGGCCCCCATTTCAAGGATAATTTGTCGCTCGCTAAAATACCGTTTTACCCCTTTTACTTCCTCATACTCATCTGGACCTTTACCCAACAATACTATGATGCTCCCCGAACGGGCTGAGGCATAAGCTTTTTTTATTGCCTGTTCTCGGTCAAGTTCACGACGGACCTTGGCCTGATAGTCGGGGGCGATGCCAGATTCAATTTGCGCAATGATGGTAGGTAATTCTTCTGACCGGGGATTGTCTGAGGTAACAAAGATAAGGTCACCCAGTTCTGCGGCTATCCGCCCCATGGCTGGTCTTTTGATCGGGTCGCGATCACCACCGCAACCAAACACCACGATCAGGTGGTCGGTCATTGAGCGAAGCGTTGTTAAAATCGCCTGGAATGATGAAGGGGTATGCGCATAATCAATGACGCACAATGCGCCGTTGGCAAGTGGGTAGGATTCCATTCTGCCAGGAACACCTTTGAAGGTGGTCATTGCCTGCTTGATAACTTCTGGTTGGACTTTATTTTGCAAGGCGACGGTGGCAGCACCCAGAACATTGTACAGATTATAAGTACCAATAAGTGATGGGCAATGAATACGTATCTCATGTTCTGGTGTATGCATGATGAACTCTATGCCGTGCTTGTTTGCCTGTACAAGTTCTGCATGTACGTCAGCTCGTGTATCAAGACCAAGTAACGCTGCCGTATAAAAAAATGCCGTAGTTTTTTTATTTTCTAACATGCGCTGCTTGAAAATCTGCATACCGTACTCATCGTCAACATTGATGCACGGACGAGCGGTAGATTTGAGTGAAGAAAAAAGTAATTTTTTTGCATTAAAATAATCGTCGAGTGTTGGATAAAATTCTGCGTGCTCTTGGGAAAAATTAGTAAAAATTGCGCCATCAAATTCTATTCCTGCCAGTCGGTTCATACTCAGTGCCTGCGCAGAAACTTCCATAACCACGTGGGTCACTTCTGCGCGAACACACAGGTCTAAAAAAACATGGAGATAGTCAGGTTGTTGTGTGGTAAGTGCTGTTGCAAATTCTTGGTCGTTAATGCGGTTGCGGATTGTGCTCAAGAGTGCAGTTGAATACCCTGCTGAGTATAAAAGATGGGCAAGTATAAAAGAGGTGGTGGTCTTTCCCTTAGTTCCGGTAATCCCGATTATTTTTAATTTTCGTGCCGGGTAATTAAGTGCCTGTGCACTCAATTCTGCGAGCGCACGACGAGTGTTGGGAACGCGTAGGAGGGAGACGTGGTGCTTGTTTAGTTGTTCTAACACGGCATTAGGTAGTACGGCATCTTCT
>Ga0210384_10008084_pt1 | contig 11001 bp, 11 predicted proteins | sample IncBWH2MmetaG_FD_160574 | JGI IMG/M metagenome (GOLD analysis project Ga0210384, IMG submission 160574) | Forest soil microbial communities from Barre Woods Harvard Forest LTER site, Petersham, Massachusetts, United States - Inc-BW-H-2-M | ecosystem: Environmental > Terrestrial > Soil >...
GTTCGGTGGCCAAAACGGAAGGGAGCACGACCTGACGGGCGTCCCCAACGCTCGCAGAATTCTGAGGTGTCGCCGGCCCGCTGCTTTGAGCCAAGAGTGCGGTTGAAGCCGCGATCATGAGCAGGAGCATTTGCACGCCGGATTTAGCCGCGGTTACCATTTCGGACTCAATGCCGAGGAAAACAGAAAAATCGGAATCCTTGAATAGGGTAATGCGTCCGGTGGGGAAGCGTCTGTCGCAAAAGGCACACATTCAGTGCGTGGACTCGATCATCGCTAAGTTGCGAAGGATCCCTTCTGTATGACGCTTCCCGTGCCTCAATACAATTGGGTTAGTAAGCGCTTCCCGTGCCACCCGCGTGCGCCGCGACTGTTTCCTCTTCCTTGAAGTCGGCTATGAGGACTTCCGTTGTGAGCATCAGCGACACTATGGACGCGGCGTTTTGGAGTGCGAGGCGCGTGACCTTGGCAGGATCAATTACTCCAGCCTTGATCATGTCTTCAAACTCACCGGTCTCCGCGTTGAAGCCGAAGTTCTCGTCCTTCGACTCGCGCACCCGTCCGACGATCAGTGCCCCCTCGTGTCCGGCGTTCTGTGCAATCTGACGAACGGGTTCTTCAAGAGCACGCCTTACGATATTCACGCCAGTGGCTTCATCATCGTGCAGTTTGAGTTTTTCCAAGACTGGGATGCAGCGCAGATAAGCGGTTCCGCCACCTGGCACGATGCCTTCTTCGACAGCTGCGCGTGTGGCGTGCATCGCATCCTCAACGCGAGCCTTTTTCTCCTTCAGCTCCATCTCGGTGGCCGCCCCTACCTTGATTACTGCCACCCCTCCAACAAGCTTCGCCAGGCGTTCCTGCAGCTTTTCTTTGTCGTAGTCCGACGTGGCTTCTTCGATCTGCATGCGAAGCTGCTTAATGCGGCTTTGGATCTCGCTGGGCTTACCGGCGCCGCCGATGATTGTGGTGTTGTCTTTATCGATGATCACTTTCTTTGCGCTACCGAGTTCCTCCAGCTTCAGATTCTCAAGCCTCACGCCGAGGTCTTCGGTGATGGCCTTGCCGCCGGTAAGCGTGGCGATGTCTTCGAGCATAGCCTTCCGGCGATCTCCAAACCCGGGAGCTTTCACAGCCGCGCACTTCAGCGTCCCGCGAAGCTTGTTCACCACCAGCGTTGCAAGAGCTTCGCCTTCCACGTCCTCAGCAATGATCAACAAGGGCTTTCCTGCCTTAGCTGTCTGCTCGAGCAACGGCAGCAGGTCCTTCATCGAACTGATCTTCTTCTCGTGAATCAGAATCACCGCCTCCTCCAGCACACACTCCATGCGTGCCGGGTCGGTGACGAAGTAGGGTGAGAGGTATCCGCGATCAAACTGCATCCCTTCCACCACTTCGAGCGTGGTCTCCATGGTCTTCGATTCCTCGACGGTGATGACGCCGTCCTTGCCGACCTTCTTCATGGCCTCGGCAATGATGCTGCCCACTTGCTTGTCGGTGTTGGCGCTGATGGTGCCGACTTGCGCGATCATGTCGCCTTTCACTTCGCGCGATAGCCGCTTGATCTCGGCCACCGCGACCTCCACGGCCTTATCGATACCGCGCTTGAGCGCCATGGGACTTGCACCCGCTGCGACCGTGCGTACGCCTTCCCGGAAAATCGCCTGGGCCAAGAGTGTTGCGGTGGTGGTGCCATCGCCGGCCACGTCCGAAGTTTTGGAAGCAACCTCGCGCACCATTTGAGCCCCCATATTCTCCAGCGGGTCCTGCAACTCAATCTCCTTCGCTACGGTCACACCGTCTTTGGTAATGATGGGCGCACCGAATTTCTTCTCGATCACCGCATTGCGCCCCTTCGGGCCCAAAGTGATCTTTACCGCATCCGCTAGAATGTTGACGCCGCGCAGAATCGACTGACGCGAATTCTCACCTGAGACAATTTGTTTTGCCATTTCTGCTTCACCCTCCTGGGTGATTGACACTTACTCTTCAGCTCACGATCGTTGGATATCCGAAACTACTTCTTGCCCGCTGCTTTGGCCATTCCGCTTACCTTCGCCAGGATTTCCTCTTCGCGGAGAATCAGATATTCCTGATCATCGATCGTGATGTCGCTGCCGGTGTATTTGCCGAACAGAATCCGGTCGCCAACTTTCACATCGAGAGGTATTCTCTTGCCTTTTTCAAACTTGCCCGCCCCGGCAGCCACAACTTCGCCCTCCTGCGGCTTTTCTTTCGCCGTGTCCGGGATGATGATGCCGCCCTTCGCGGTTTCTTTCCCTTCCAGCCTGCGTACAAGTACGCGGTCATGTAGCGGCGTAACATTTACAGTCATTTCTCTAGCCTCCGATTGATCTATCTCTTTAACGCGCACAGGATCCCTCGTTGCATTCAAGGCGAGGACTATGGGCGAAAGCTCTTCTGGTTTTTCTCTCGAATAAGTTCGATCGCATCCGCTTCCTTCTTCTGGCGCTCGACTGCTCTCTGAGGCGCTTCCAGCTCATCCACTTTCACTACTTGTACAAGCGCCGCACCCGCTTCGGCAGAGATTCGTTTGGAGTAAATGACTAGCTCAAATGCGCCCGAGAAAGAGGATTGCACGAGATTGAAGGAATACTGCGAGTCTTCCCAGGAAGCGACGGGCTTCTGACGCAATTCATATCGTTCGTTCCCGGCGTCAATCGCGAGTGCAATGCTTGTTGCCGGGCCATATTTTGCAGCAATCGACTTCACCATGTCGTCCGCGGTCAGTCCCTCGGTAGAGGCGCGATCGTAGGTGACCACCATCTGGTAGAGCTCCCCTTTATAGAACGAGAAAACAAGGTCATCAATGTCAGAACGGTACGCCACCCCGACACCGTTCCCCGGATGCCACGTCAGCTCCTGGAACAGCAAAGAACCCTCGTGGGTAGCCTTTATATCGACTACTCTCAGGTCCGTATTCTTTAGAACCGTAGCCAGATTTGTTCCGAGGGAGAAATTCCTATACTTGGAAAAATCCTGCGCGCAGAGCATCGGCGCCGCAAGAAGCAGGATCCCGCACAGCATCGAACTACGCATTGATGTCATTTTCTTCCTCCTCGAGTTACGGGGGCATAAAGCCTTCTGCCGTGAGCACTTTTACTTCTTTTCTTGTGACGGACACCGTGAGGACTCAACCGCTCGTCAGGGGAAGGACGTGTGGCGTGCTGGGCCGCTGCGGCAGCAGCGATCTTGCTTAACCACAGTGCTCCAATTAACTTGTATTGTCAAGTTTGACCTGATATATTTATCTTGATTAACTAAAGAAGTTAAGGCCCATGGAGGGGCACCGTGGACGTTTGCCTGGTGATTAAACGGCGTTTAGACGAATTGGAGCTTGAGCAAAAGGATCTGGCTGCCGCCGCCGAAGTTACGGAGTCTTACGTTTCCCAGCTCCTCGCGCGCAAGAAGCTGCCCCCTGCGCCGGAGCGAACAGATATCTACGAAAAAATGGCGAAGTTTCTGAAGCTTCCGAGCGACAGACTCTCGAAGTTGGCCGAGCTACAGCGCGTCGAAGAGATGAAGAGAGAATTGGCAGGTCCGCCCGCGCCGATGTTTAGAGAAACGCGAGAATTGATCCTGCGCAAGTGTGTCCCCGATAAGCGAGGGCAAGTACGTGCGATTTTTGAGAGGCAGCCCCTCGGGGAACTCGAGCGCCTGGTTACACAGAAGCTCTTGGATGTGATCAAGAAGGTCGCTAAAGAAGAATTGAACAGCGAAAATTGGCTGCACCTGGTAGCGCGACTCGCCGGGCGCAGCTATGAGCAACTGCGCGTTACCCTCCTTGAGTTCCTGGACACCGATGTTTTCAGCCTGTCGCCAGAAAATTGCGTTTCCTTCTTGGATCCGCTCATTGAATCTTGGGATGTCGATCTGACCACCTTCGCAATGGAAATTGTGCTAAATCGCAGAATCGCTTCGGGCGATCCCAGGAAATTTGCGTTTGTTGAAACGAGCACCGGCCAACCGGACGTTGAGCCGGGGTTCAAGGAATTTCTTAAGGATCGCTCTCTCAGCGGAACCGCCTCGACGGAAGAAATAGAAGTTCTAAAGAAGATGAGGTTTAACGGAAAGCGTCCGACCGCACTCTATTATTACCGGGAATTGCAAAGCCTCAGAGACCCACTCCATTTTCGTGCACCAGTAACTCGAGCCGTGCACAAACAGACTCAGTCGCGGCCGAAAGGTTCAGTCGTCCGATAGAGGAGTCCTTATGCCAGAAAACATTAACGTCCAATACGTCGGCTTCGAAGCGAAAACCCTGGTTCGTGAATACAGTTTTCTCGTGCGGCAGGCGTCGAGCGAGACCCGCGAATTTTCGATAACCATCGTAAACGAAGCATTCACTTCCCGCCGCCTGAGCTATCAGGACGGTCCCAACATTTGCTCGCTCAGGCTTCACCGGGAGCTGGATGTTTTTTCAAACGATCCGCCGCAAACACATTATCGGATCAGCGAAGCGGACCTGATCGAATACCGCGAATCCCACGCACCCAAAGGCTCCAATCGCTTCCGCGCCATAAGAACCGCAAAGCAGCCCTCGCTGTAATCAGGTCTGTTCAGTCTTTGCTGCGGCCTCGTAGACCGCCTTCTGTGCAATCTCGCTATGCTTTTTGCTGCTGAGGTCCATGCTGGCGAGGGCCTTCTTAGAGGTTGAAAGAAACGGCGGGCTGCGATAAGGAGCGTCCCGGCTTTCAATCCCACTCTCCGCCATTTTTGCTTCCAGGGTTCCTGACCATTCCCAACGCTTCAGAAGTGGCAGGAAGCTGCGCCGCGCTTCTCGAGGTAGCGCTGGTGGTATTCCTCGGCGCGGTAGAAGGGGCCGGCCGCGGTGATTTCCGTGGCGATCGGTTTGCGGAATTTGCCGCTGGCCTGGGCCGCGGCCTTGGATTTTTCAGCGGTGGCTTTTTGCTCCGGCGAATGGAAGAAGATCGCAGTCCGGTATTGCGAGCCAAAATCCGGGCCTTGCCGGTTCACCTGCGTCGGGTCGTGCATTTGCCAGAAGGCCTCGAGCAGCTGTTCGTAGCTCAGCTTTGACGGGTCAAAAGTAACTTGCACAACTTCCGCGTGACCCGTTTCGTCCGTGCACACGTCTTTGTACGTGGGATTGTCGGTATGGCCGCCGCTGTAGCCTACTACCGCGTCGATGACTCCGGGGATGCGACGAAATGCTGCTTCGATCCCCCAAAAGCATCCTGCCCCAAATGTAGCGGTCTCAGTCATGGGCGCCTCCCTCTCTCAGGTCCATTCTACTCGGATTTGCGCACGCTATTCGATGCAGTAGAGGCGCCGAGCGATTCTTCTACCGCGCGGGATTTGACCCGGCCTGCCTTTTCGCGAGAGCATGGAAAGTTTGGAGAGCACCTGAAGAATGGACCTGGGACTACAGGGCCGCGTGGCCATCGTGGCGGCGGCAAGCAAGGGGCTGGGCCGAGCGGTTGCGGAGGAATTCGCGCGGGAGGGCGCACACATCGCTATCTGCTCGCGCGAAGCAAGGAATATCGAGCGGACGGCGGCGGAGATTCAGGCGTCGACGAAACAGCGCGTGTTTTGGCGAGCCGTGGACGTCGGGCAAGAGGAAGCTATTGCGGCGTTCGTCGCCGATGCGGAAAAGGAATTTGGACGCATCGATATTTGCGTAACGAATTCCGGCGGACCGCCATCTCACTCATTTGAGGAAACCAAGCCGGAGGAATGGCGCGCCGCGGTCAACCAACTTTTAATGAGCACAGTTTTCTTTGCACGCGAGACGCTGCCGCGCATGAAGAAACACAATTGGGGCAGATTCATCACCATCACTTCGTCGGCGGTGAAGCAACCTGTGGATGGGCTGTTGCTCTCCAACTCTGTGCGCGCCGCGGTGACCGGACTAGCGCGCACGCTGGCAAATGAATACGCGGCCTATGGCATCACCGTAAATAACGTTTGCCCGGGATATACGCGTACGGCACGCCTCGACACGCTCGCCACAAGCATTTCCGCCCGCGCGAACGTCAAACCAGAAGAGGTGTTCGCCGGCTGGGCTAGTGAGATTCCCGCGGGGCGTATCGGAACGCCCGAGGAGTTTGCCGCGGTAGTTGCATTTCTGGCTTCACAGCGCGCCAGCTACGTAAACGGGACGTCCATTGCAGTGGATGGCGGACTCGTGCGGAGCCTTCTCTAGCGCATGAGCGAATCCAATCGGCGATTTGAGTTAACTGTATTGACCGGAGCTTTTGCCATGGTGCGCCTGCCCGCGGATTCACCTCTTCCGCTCTGGGCGATAGAGCGTGAGTTTTTCTCAGTCACCCGCACTAGCGATGAGCTTTCGATCGTTTGCCCCGCAGGTCGCGTTCCGAGCGGGATTGCCGCGGAAATCGGATGGCGCGTGCTGAAGGTAGAAGGTCCGTTTGCCTTGTCGGAGATCGGTGTACTGGCCGCCCTCTCGGCGCCTCTGGCCATAGCGAAAGTGAGTTTGTTCGCTGTTTCTACGTTCGACACGGATTATTTGCTCGTTAGCGAAAAACAGCTACAGGTTGCAATCGCCGCGCTCCGCAGCGCTGGGCACCGCGTCGAGCACAGCAACACTGTTTGTTAACAGGATTCCCAGGGAGAAAAGAAGCATGCTGATTGCACGGAAACAGAACACGAAGCGAAGCGCGAATCAAATCCGCTCAACAATTCTCTTTTTGGCTGCCGTTGCCGCAATGGCCGCTGCCGCTGCGCACCTGCGCGCCGACGAGCCCTACGCGCGCAACCGCGACTACGACTTGCAGCACTCGAAAATCGCGCTGCGCTTCGATGTGGAGCAAAAGAAAGTCATCGGTGACGTGACGCACACTTTGGCGATTTTGCACGACGCCACCCCGAAGGTCGCGTTCGATTCAGTCGGGCTGACCATTCAGAGCGTCACGGTCAACACAGCCCCTGCAAAATTTGAAAGCACCGCTTCAAAGCTCATCGTTCCCCTCCCTGCCCCTGCGCACAGCGGAGACAAGTTCGAAGTGGAAATTCGCTACGAAGGAAAACCCGCGAAGGGTCTCTATTTCATCTTGCCGGACAAGGATTATCCCAATCGCCCCAAGCAGATATGGACGCAAGGCGAGTCCGAAGACACGCGCTACTACCTGCCCACCTACGATTACCCCAATGACCGGTTGACCACGGAAACGATTCTCACCGTTCCGGCTTCCTGGACCACCGTGGCCAACGGCAAGCTCGTTAACGTCAGCAAAGCAGCGGACGACATGAAGACGTGGACCTGGCGCGAGTCACTGCCCAGTTCCACCTATCTCATCACCATAGTCGCGGGAGAGTTTGACGAAGTGAAGCAGGCTTGGCACGGACAGCCGGTAACCTACTATGCGCCCAAAGGCCGCGGTGACCGCCTGCTCCCGAACTACGAGCGCACGCCAGCGATGATGGAGTTGTTCAGCAAGAAGCTCGGCGTGGATTATCAATGGGAAAAATATTCGCAATCGATGGTCGACGATTTCGTTGCCGGCGGAATGGAAAACTCCAGCGCTACAACGAATACCAGCAGTTCGCTGCGCAGCCCCAAATTGATACCGGAATTTCCGGGTGACGAAGACCCGTTGATTTCCCACGAACTGGCCCATCAATGGTTCGGCGACCTGGTCACCTGCAACGACTGGGGAGACATCTGGCTGAACGAGGGCTTCGCGACGTTCTTCGAGATGGTCTGGACAGAAGCGCATTATCCCAAAGACCAGGCTGACTACGAACGATGGCTAGCCGTTCAAGAGTGGGTGAGCCAGCCGAATTTGTACAGCAAGCCCGTTGTACGCCACGATTTCGATGATTCCAGCGAATTTGACGACAATTCTTACGGTAAGGGCGGGCTCGTGCTCTACATGCTTCGCCAGCAAATTGGCGAAGATGCTTTCTATCGCGGCTTGCACCATTACCTCGAAACCAATCGCGGCAAAAACGTAGTCACCGCGGATCTGATCCGGGCCATCGACGAAGCGAATCATATTAATCTGCAACAATTTTTCGATCAGTGGATATACGGAGCGGGCGCGCCCAAGTTCGACGTTGGCTATACCTATGACGACGCCAAGCATCAGATTGCGCTGACCGTGAAGCAAACGCAAAAAGTTGAAGGCCACGTCGGCATTTTCCAGGTGCCCGTGGATGTCGAAATTACAACCGCGTCCGGCGCGAAGTTGCACCGCATCGCGGTTTCAAAAGAAAACGAAACCTTCCAGCTTCCTTCCGATAGCGCCCCCCTTATGGTGCTCTTCGATAAAGGCCAGCAAATTCTCAAATTCACGGAGTTCCACAAGGAAAAGAAGGAGTGGCTGTATCAATTGAAGAACGCCACCGAGCTTATGGACCGCGGCGAGGCAATTCAGGCATTAGCGAAGCTGAAAAACGATGACGAAGCCGTCACCGCTGTCGGCACCGCCTTGGCCTCGGATAAAGCATGGGGAGTTCGCGATATCGCCGCCGACGCCCTCGGACGTATCGGCAACGCCGCGGCAGGCAAACAGTTGCTCGACGGGTGGAGCGCCAACGATCTGCCCTATGTTCGCAATCACATTGCGGCAGCGCTCGGCAGCATTAAGGACGACCCGAAAATCGGCGAGAAACTTTCACTCATCGCTCGCGACGATTCTTCCTATCGCGCGCGAGCCAATGCTCTGCAGTCGCTAGGCAAGCTGAAAGTGGCGAGCGCCTTTCCCGTGCTGACGCAAGCGGTGAACGCGGATTCGCCCGACGATTTCTTGCGCAACGCGGCACTGCGCTCGCTCGGCTTCCTTGGAGACGATCGAGGTGTTCCCGTCCTACGCGAATGGTCCGTGCCAGGGAAGTCCATCGAAACGCGCGAAGCCGCCATCGCGAGCCTCGGCCGCCTCGAAAAGGGCAACAAGGAAATTACCGCGCAAATCGCCAGCTATCTTACCGAATCCCACTACCCCATTCGATACGCAGCCATCCGCGCGCTGGGCAGTCGTGGCGACGCGTCTGCCATTCCCGCGCTCGAAGCTCTCCTCAAGAGAGATGATCTCAGCATTGAAATGGCGCCCACCGTTAAGGAAGAAATTGTGCGCCTGAAGAAAGAAGAAAGTCACAAGGCCGCCGGCAGCGCAGACGGTGACGCGGAAAAAGCAGACGCTGACGCGACCGAGCAAGCCGTAGTCCTGCGCCTCGACAGGCTGGAGCATCTCATTCAGGAAATGAATGACCGCCTGAAATCCATCGAGAGCCACCTCACAAAACAATAGGGCCAAGGCGTCGCGATCCAATTTATGCGGGCGTTCCCCTGCTAAGGCTCCGAAAGCAAAATTCGCAAGTCGCGCAGGTTGTTTCCCGTCGGACCGGTAACGACAACGTCGTCCAGCGCCGCAAAAAACGAAAACGCGTCGCTCCGGCGAAACGCATCCGCGGGATGCAAGCCCGCCGTCATGGCACGAGCCAGCGTTTCGCCATCTGCAACCGCACCAGCCGCCAGGCTGTTACCGTCAATCCCGTCCGTGCCGGCGCTAAGCACCGCGACTCGCCGGCCGACAATATTCTCCACACACGCCAGCACAAACGCGGAATTCCTTCCGCCAATTCCGTTGCCGGTCACCGGTGAGCTGACTTCACCATCCGCGATTACAGCCACAGGTCGGCCGGGATTTGCAGCTTGCAGCGCGTTGAGTTGATCCAGCAGATACGCCGCCGCCCTTTCCACGTCCCAATCATCCGTCGAGTTATCGCAACAGGTGAAGAATCCTTTGGCCTCCGAGCAGAAATGCGCCGGATGAAACAAATCGTCTGTGCCCATGAGCATCACAAAATAGGCATTCGCGAATGCGGGGTCGTTTTTCTTCGGTGTCTCGCGCCTGGCGCTTTCCTCGACGCAGGAGCGTACGGACGCAGGTAGATTTTCGAGCATTTTGAATTCGGAGAGCACGCGCTCGACGTCCGCGCTCGTAGTAGGGTCCGGCAACGAAGGCCCCGAAGCCAACGCTGATTCGTGACCCAACGGCACGTCCGTCACCGCCAACGTAATTTTTGTAGCGCGCCCAGCTGCCGCGGCAAGTCGCCCGCCCTTTACGGCGGAAACATGTTTCCGGACCGCGTTCATGGCCGCAATCGGAGCGCCACAAGTAACCAGCGTGCGATAGAACGTCTGCACATCTTGCAGCGTCAGCCGCGAATCGAGTGGCAATTCGGTGAGCGCGGAGCCACCACCGGACAGCAGGAAAAATACGAGTGTAGTTTCGTCGCTGGTTGCCAGCAGTTGCAGGATGGCCTCCGCGGCCTTCCAACTCTCCTCATTAGGGATCGGGTGCCCGCCCACAAAATATTTTATGCCCCGCAACGGACGCTCCGGCGGAGTCGGAGCGGAAGCAACGCCATCAAATTGAAAATCCAAAGGCAGCGTCGACCGCAAGCCCTCGAGCATAGCGTGCGCCGCCTTGCCGATGGCCACCACGCGAATCTTTGAGAACGTGCGCAGATCGATCGTGACGTCGCCGCAATACAGCAGCGAGCCTTCCACGCGCACCTTGCGCTGCATCACCGCGGGAATATCGATGGCCGCTAAAGTTTCGTGGAAAATCAGGCGGGCGAGCTGTTTGAGATCCGCCATGGAAGGGTTACCGGATGCTCAGGCTTTCAGCACTTCGGGATTCAAAATATTAGGTGGTCGCCGCCCCTTGAACAGCGCCACAACATTCTCCGCCGCCATGCAGGACATCTTTGTACGCGTCTCCAGCGATGCGGACGCGATGTGCGGCGCGAGAACAACATTCGGCCGCTTCAAGCCAGGGTTAATGAGCGGCTCCTTTTCGTAAACGTCCAGCGCCGCGCCTGCGATCTTCTTGCTCTCAAGCCCCTCCACCAGCGCCGCTTCGTCCACCACCAGTCCGCGCGCGGTGTTGATCAAAAATGCGGTGGGCTTCATCTGCGAAAATGTCTTCGCGTTGAAAAGCCCGCGCGTTTCCGGCAGCAGCGGCACGTGTAGGCTCACGAAATCAGCTTCAC
>Ga0210384_10008085_pt1 | contig 11001 bp, 9 predicted proteins | sample IncBWH2MmetaG_FD_160574 | JGI IMG/M metagenome (GOLD analysis project Ga0210384, IMG submission 160574) | Forest soil microbial communities from Barre Woods Harvard Forest LTER site, Petersham, Massachusetts, United States - Inc-BW-H-2-M | ecosystem: Environmental > Terrestrial > Soil >...
AATAAATAAACAAATGAATTTTCAGGAATCTCGCCGCTTTTCTGCAGATGAAGTAGCCGTTCCATATTCGAATAATCTACAATCCGGGTTCGCAATAATAAGACTGCAATAATTGTTAATTGTTAATTGTTAATTGTTAATTGTTAACGTTGAAATATATAAGCATGAATATTGCAAATTCTTAACATCGCTCTACAACACCGTTTACAATTATCAATTAACAATTAACAATTATTTGATCTTATCTCTCCTCATCTTCACTTCACGCCAGGTAGTTAAAATAATTCCCTGATCCGCGAGGGCTTTCTTAAATGCGGGATTCATCATTGCAAGCATATCTCCTTTCCGGGTTGGCCCACTGTCACTGATATATTTAAATTCAGGACCTGTATCTGTGCAGTGCATAATCATCATTGTGAGGCCAGGTTTCAAAGTTTTAAGGGCATCTATATATTTGGCTGTTTTATATTCGTCAAGTTTTTTATCATCTGAAGCAATATCAGCAGGAATAATCCAATCATAACTGCTGTTGTGGAGATCATCCAGAACCGGGAGTCCGGCATTCCAGAGCATTTTGCCCAGTATTCGGATTTGTTCGACGGTTGCATCTGGTAATTTCGTTTGTTCCTGAATTAAAACATCTGCACCTCCTGGTAACATAACGGGTATATGATTTTTAATTCCAATCCTTATATAACGAATCAGGAATTCCGGTGATCCAAAAACTGTTCCCATATGTGTATCCAGATGTGTGGGTTCAAAACCCATGGTCCTGGCCCTGTCAAGCTGAGCCTCCATTTCTATTTCCACTTCATCGGCACTGGCATGAGCAACAACTTCCGAAACACCAGGCCATAAATCTCCTTCAGAATCAACCAGTCCGGGTACATTTTTCTTGCCTGCCAGCGGACCCCAGCGATAAGAACTCCATTCTGAAGTAAGGGTTAAATGCAAACCCGCGTCTATTTCAGGATGTCCCTTAAGAAAATGAACAAATCCAGGCACCCAGGAACAGGGCATCATTACGCTGGTAGAAGTTGAAACACCCTTTGTCAGCGCATTTTCAGCTCCCATATTAGAGTCGAAACTCATGCCTGCATCATCAACATGGAGGATCAAAACCCTGGCTCCTTTGGGGAATCCTAAACGGTCTGCATAGGTGGAATCCTTCTGCTGGGCCGGTAAAAAAACTGGTATAAATATGATTATCAGCAGTTTAAGGAGTTTTTTGATCATAAAAGAATGTTTGAAATAAAGGTAACAAAGCTCTTTTATATGCAGTCTTATCCTCAGAATTTATGTTAAAATGACATTCATCAAGCTTATTTCACCGTTTATACATATTATTATGCCATTCATACTACTATGTTTTGCATAGTACTATTATTCCCATTATATTTGTATCGACAATCAATCAAATACAAACCAATAAAAAACAAAAAAATGAAAAAGAGAATCCTGCTTTTAAGCATCGCCCTGGTAAGTTTTACTGCTTTCAGTTTTGCCGCAGTTACACCAATCACCACAAATGTTGCCCCTGCAACTATCAGTAAAAATGTAATCAGTTCTTTCAACAGAGAATTTTCAGATGCCAGCAATATTCAATGGGAAAGCAAGGCAAATTTTGTAAAAGCCCAGTTTACCGTAAATGACATGGTGTTGTTTGCTTACTTCAACAAAAGTGGAGAATTAATTGCTGTCACACGTTTTATCAGTCCCAATCAGTTACCTCTTGAATTATTAACCTCACTTAAGAAAGCGAATAAAGCTTATTGGGTAAGCGATCTTTTTGAAATCCGGACAGAATCTGGAACTGCCTATTATGCAACCATTGAAAATGCTGATCAGATTATAGTATTAAAATCTGAAGGAATCAGTGGATGGCAGACATTTCAGAAAGAAAAGAAAGATAATGCTGAATAATATGAAGGTTTCACCTAAAAATTAAAAGGAAAGATCCCAATAAAGATCTTTCCTTTTTCCTATTAACCAAATGGTATCCTCACTCCCATACTCCCATACTCCCATACTTTCTTCTACATTGCCCCCAGTTGCTTCAGATATTTTTCAGAGTTGGCCTTTGTCGGCGGAGTCGGATTCAGACTCAGTGATTTTTTAAAATTTAGAATCGCATTCTTTTTATCCCCCGACAATGCATAAGCTTCCCCCAGGCTGTCCCAGCAATTCGCGCTTTCCGGGTGTCTTTCAACATTGAGTTTTAATGCAGCAATAGCTTTGTCAAATTGCTGATTTCCCAATAACTGATAACCATAATTATTTAAATCATTTTCGCTGGCCTTGTCCATCGCATCTTTCATCACTTTTTCTGATTCATCATGTTTACCCGCGAGGTCCAGAAGTCCAGCTTTCGTACTCTGATCTGCAAAATTCTGATTTCTTAAAATTGCCTGATCTGCCCAAATCAATCCCTGGTCAATCTTGACTTTATTAGCCAGCGTATAATTGGCTGCAGCATTATAATTCTGCCACATAAATCCCGTCTGTCCCTTAAACAATTCAATAGCATTTTCAATAACAATCTCATCCACTGCAAATTCAATTTTTACCGGAAATTGTTTTTTCTCCCAGTTCAAATCAAGTTCCGCCACATTTTTATTTACTATTTCGAATGAGTAAGACAGACGTTCAATCGATACGGGCATATTGCGAACCGTTATCTTAGCCCGCATCTGATCCTGTTTTGGATCATAAAAAAAGCTTCCCCATGACTTGAAATCTTTTGAGAGAATAACTTCCCCCGAATTGTCACCGTTGATCACAAAAAACAATCCATAATCTCCTGCAGGAACTAAATTACCTTCGATGGTAGCAGCGTGAGATAAGTGGAGCACGGTATTTTCATTTGCTCCGGCTCGCCAAGGGGATTCCAGACCTACTGCAGATCCTGCTTTGTCCCATCCATAAGGAACCAGCTTACCCCAGATCTCTCTTCCCTTAACCGAAGGTCGGGAATAATCCACAGTAACATAGGAGATACCAATCGTTTGCGAAACTGTTGCCGCGGGACTGGGTTCCCGGGGTAACCAGGTTTGCTGTGCTTGTACAAAAAAGAAATTGCAAATTAATCCCAGAAAAAATACTATTCGAAGTTGTATTGGCCTGTTCATAATTTAAAGGTTTATGTTAATCAATTCTTTAAGTTAAGTGAATGAATTATTCAAAACCTGTTTACTACCCGAACGGCTAAAAAGCGTTTTAAAAGGTCCAATGGTATGGGTTAACCCATTTATTTGAATACCATATATATCAGGGCTGCGAGTAATCCCCCAATTATCGGTCCGACCACAGGAATCCAGGAATAACCCCAGTCACTATTTTTTTTATCTTTTATAGGAAGAAGGAAATGCATAATACGCGGACCGAGATCTCTTGCCGGATTGATTGCATAGCCTGTGGTTCCTCCGAGGGACAATCCAATGGCCCAAACCAATAAAGCAACTGGCAAGGCCCCAATGGATCCCAGGCCAATCTTTGTTTTGCTTTCTGCGATTTCCGCTCCAGTAATATAAAAAACAACGAATACCAATACGAAGGTTCCAATTATTTCGCTGAACAGATTTGCAAAATTATTCCTGATCGCGGGCTCAGTAGAAAACGCTGCGAGTTTTAATCCGGGATCCTTTGTACGGTTGAAATGATCGTGGTATACCAGCCAAACAAGCAATTGACCCGTCATGGCACCTAATATTTGTGCTGAAATATATGGGAGAACTGAAGACCACTCAAGTTTTCCTGAAACCGCCATCGCCACTGTTACAGCAGGGTTCAGATGAGCCCCACTATAAGGGTTTGCAATAACAACACCTGCATAGACTGCCAGCGCCCACCCTGTTGTTATAACGATCCATCCGCCGTTATGTCCCTTGGTATCTGTTAATACCACATTGGCAACTACCCCATTGCCTAACAGGACCAGTGTACCGGTACCAATAAATTCGGCCAGAAAGGGGGTCATATATTTTGATTTATTTTTTACTCCAGACCTGGGCCGTTCGGACAGCCTGTTTCCATGAATCAATTCCAGCTTGCATTGAAGTATGAGTAGCTACTGGCAAAAATTCCTTTTCAGATTTCCACCATTGAGATATTTCAGCACTGTCTTTCCAGAATCCAATAGCTAGTCCTGCCAAATATGCCGCACCCAGTGCCGTTGTTTCAGTAATCTGCGGTCTGATCACTTTACAATTCAGAAGGTCAGCCTGAAATTGCATGAGCAGGTTATTCGCCGTTGCCCCTCCATCCACTCTCAATTCTTTAATTAAAATTCCGGAATCTGCTTCCATTGCTTTCAATACATCCATAGTCTGATATGCAATGGATTCCACTGCTGCCCGGGCTATATGCGCCGCCCGTGTTCCTCTTGTTATACCGACTATCGTTCCCCTTGCATCAGGATTCCAATAAGGGGCCCCGAGTCCGGCAAAAGCCGGCACAAAACTAACGCCGTTTGTATCTTCTACCTGCTTGGCAAGCATTTCGATTTCAGAAGAGCTCCTGATGATACCCAACCCGTCGCGCAACCATTGCACTACTGCCCCGGCAATAAAAATACTTCCTTCAAATGCATATTGAATACTTCCATTTATTTTCCAGGCAATTGTTGTAAGAAGATTATTTTTTGATTCAACGAAATGGTCACCGATATTCATCAGCATGAAACAACCCGTTCCGTATGTATTTTTTACCATTCCTTTTTCAAGGCACATTTGCCCGAATAACGCCGCATGTTGATCACCCGCGATTCCTGCAATCGGAATTTTCTCAGAAAAAATACTATCATCAGTTTCCCCATAAAATTCACTCGATTCTTTTACTTCGGGCAGCATGATTTTCGGGATGTCCATAATCTGCAATAATTCTTCATCCCATTTTTGTTCTCTGATATTATACAACATGGTTCGCGACGCATTAGTAATATCGGTAGCATGCACTTGCCCATGGGTAAATTTCCAAACCAGCCATGAATCAACAGTTCCGAATGCCAGCCTTCCTTCCAATGCTTTTTTTCTGGCACCCTGAACATTTTCAAGTATCCAGCGGATCTTGGATCCGGAGAAGTATGCGTCTATGACCAAACCCGTTTTTGAACGGATCTTTTCTGACAAACCGGATTCCTTCAAATGCTCGCAAAATGGAGCTGTCCTCCTGTCCTGCCATACAATGGCATTATATACGGGTTCACCTGTTTTTTTGTCCCAAACAATCGTCGTTTCCCGCTGATTGGTAATACCGATAGCAGCAATTTCTGAAACCGATGCTCCTATTTTCAACCTTACTTCTGCCGCTACGCTGGCTTGCGATGACCATATCTCAAGTGGATCGTGTTCAACCCATCCGGGTTGCGGAAATATCTGGGTGAATTCTTTTTGTGCAATAGATTGTATTTGGCCGGTCCGGTCAAAAAGAATTGCGCGCGAGCTTGTAGTTCCCTGGTCTAATGCGAGGATGTATTTTTTCATAACAAGCAAAGTTTCGTTGGCGGTTGGCCGTTGGCGGTTGACCGGCCAACGGCCAACGATTAAGCTCAGCTTAATATATAATTTTTAGCAACCTGAAGGAAAGATAACACTTGTTCTTTTTCCCAGTCTTCCTCTTTTTTTAATTCTCCCGCCATCAATCGGGCAACGGCGGGCGCCATATCTATTGCAGCACGGGCATCCAGAAATAATGCCCTGGTTCTGCGTGCAAGAACATCCTCAATGGTTCTTGCCATTTCAAAACGGGTCGCCCATACCACTTCCGCACCGATATAAGGAAGTCTTGAATCAAGGATTTCTTTCCAGGCTAAATTTTCTTTTACAAGTGATTTTACAGCATTCGCGTCACTTCCATAAACGAAAAAAGGATCGGTCCATTCAACAGATTCTTTAAAGCCATGAAGGGAAAGAGTCCTGGTAACGGATAAACGATATGGAAGTTTGCCTACACCGATCGCCGCATTAACGGTTTCTTCCGCCATCTGCCGGTAAGTAGTCCATTTCCCGCCGGTAATGGTAATCAGCCCTGACGCAGAAACAATTAATTTATGCGACCTCGAAATTTCTTTTGTTTTTTGTTTGTCGTTTTGGGGGGCAGCCAAGGGACGAAGTCCTGCAAAAACACTCAGTACATCTTTTCGTGTAGGGATCCGCGTTAGATATTCAGCCGCGGCATCCAGTATAAACTTAATTTCTTGTTCCAAGGCCCTTGGCTCCAGCTGATGTGCATCCAGAGGCGTATCTGTAGTGCCAGCCAGCATCCGGTCGTGCCATGGTATGGCAAACAAAACCCTTCCATCTTTTGTTTTGGGAATCATCAGAGCATCGTGTGGTCCAAGGAAAGATTTATCAAACACCAGGTGAACGCCCTGGCTGGGCTGTACTATCGGCTTTGCTTCGGGTTCATCCATATTCAGGAGTTCATCAACAAAAACACCAGTAGCGTTAATTACTGTTTTTGCTTTGAGAGTATATTGAATACCGGACTCCAGGTCTTTTACAATGAGCCCATTTATTTTGTTACCATCTTTAGTTAAACCACAAACACGAAAATAATTCAGCAGGGTGGCGCCCTGTTCAATTCCTGTGAGTGCGAGGCTAATCGCCAGTCTTGCATCATCAAATTGTCCATCATGATAAAGCACACCCAGTTTCAAACCTTTTTGCCTGATATTCGGAATCCGCCTGATCGTTTCTTTTCGCGAAATCAGGCGCGAACGGCCAAAACTCCTTCTTCCGGCCAGTAAATCATAAATGGACAGACCGATGGAATAAAATAAACCGCTCAACCAGGAGTAATTAGGTATGATAAAACTTTCATTCCTGACGAGGTGGGGTGCATTATTCATCAATATCCCCCGCTCACGCAGTGCACTTGTAACCAGTCCAATATTTCCCTGCGACAGATAACGGACACCTCCATGTACCAGCTTGGTGCTTCGGCTGGAAGTTCCTTTTGCAAAATCAGACTGTTCCAGCAACAATGTTTTAAACCCGCGGGAAGCCGCATCCACGGCTATGCCCAGCCCCGTTGCACCGCCTCCTACTACGATAATATCCCAGACTTTTGCCGGATCAGCCATTTGTTCTACCAGCGCTTCTCTTTTTATCTGCATTCAATTTCTTTTTTCGAAAGGGCCAGCTTTTTATTTTTCGACCAACATTTCCGGAATATGATAAACTGAAAGTTCACCGAGAATGGGATCCGATTTGGCACCCGTAATCCGGATAAGAATTCGGTTACTGTTCCTCGTTGGAAAACTTATTATACGCTGATGTCCCATAGTAGTGTACGCATTTTTATATAATAAAGAGTCATTATCGTACACTTCAATCTCAAAAGATTTTATCCGCTGGCCCCACTGAAGCAATTCTTTCAGAAGGATACAATTGACTGCAAGTTCTTTATTGAAACGGATTTCTAAAAATTCATCTTTAAAGTTCTTCCCCAAATTAATAACTCCATCCTTTCCCTTACTTAATTCCTTTATTTTTTCCCCATGTAAATAAATAACTGACTGATCTTTATTCAGAAGATCCTGAAAACTTTCATTCCTCAATTGTGCAAATTTCATGAGTGCTGCAGAATCATAGGATGAAATAAGTCCACTGGGATCCGGTGGAACATTTAATATTAAATTCGCTCCGCGACCCACGGACTTCAGGTAAATATCAAAAAGTTTTTCAGGAGATTTCACCAGACTATCTTCCTTAAAATGGTAAAACCATCCCGGGCGAATACTTACGTCACATTCGGCAGGTAACCAATTCTTCCCATTAATATTTCCCTGGTTAAGTGTATCATTTGGAGGTGCGCCCAAACCCCTGCTGAAGCCCGCCGTATCCAACAGGTTCCAGTTGGTAGATCCGACAACCCCATCTTCATTTCCAACCCAACGTATATCCGGACCGATATCACTAAATACCATGGTATTCGGTGCAATTTTACGCATAGTGGTTTCAAAACGATGCCAGTCATAAACTTGTTTTTTCCCATTGGGCCCTTCTCCATTCGCTCCATCCCACCAGAATTCAAACAAAGGTCCGTAGTGCGCAACCACTTCATTCATCATATTAGTAAAAACATCATTATATCCAGGCGTTCCATATTCAGGATGATTTCTGTCCCAGGGTGAAAGATATACGCCGAAAGATAATCCGTACTCTCTGCATGCAGAAGACAGTTCTTTCAAAACATCCCCTTTCCCATTCCTCCATTTACTCTGCGCGACGGTATGTTTTGAAAAGGCGCTGGGCCATAGACAAAATCCATCGTGGTGTTTAGCAGTTAATACGATGCCAGTTGCACCGGCAGCTTTCGCAATTCTGCACCATTGGCGGCAGTCCATCGCCGTGGGATTAAAAAGTTCTTCTTTTTCGGATCCCTTACCCCATTCAAGGTCCGTAAATGTATTCGGCCCGAAATGCATGAACAAATAAAATGGTGCATTTTGCCAAGCCAGTTGTTTGGAGGATGGCAATGGATTCACAGGTGACTGAGAGCGGCCGGTAATGAAAATGCAAAGGGAAAAAATAACTGAAAAATTTTTCATGATTATCAGGACATTCGTTCGATTTATGAAACTATGGATCAATTTAGATAATACCGATTAGACGCTGCACTATTCTTTTCTTAGCCTAATTTTACGTTATCAAAAAAAAATATGTCGTTTTTCAACAATAAGGTGGTGATTGTAACTGGTGGAAGCGATGGGATCGGAAGGGCCCTGATCGGTTTACTTATTGAAGCAGGCGCTAAAGTGGCGACCTGCGGAAGGCAGCACGATAAACTTTATGCCCTTCAACTTGAATTTTCCCAGTTCATGTTACATACTATGGTCTGCGACGTGAGTAATGAGGAAGAATGCAAGAGGTTTATTCATTCAACAGTTGAAACATTTGGAACGATCGATATTCTGATCAATAATGCAGGTATAAGTATGCGTTCCCTTTTCGACGATACGGATACTAACGTAATCCGCCGTCTCATGGATGTCAATTTTATGGGTTCTGTTTATTGTACAAAAGCAGCGTTACCTTATATAATTGAACAGAAAGGAACCATCGTGGGCATTTCTTCAACAGCCGGATACCGCGGCCTGCCGGGCAGAAGTGGATATTCTGCTTCAAAATTCGCTCTCCAGGGATGGCTTGAATCACTGAGAACAGAACTAATGTATACAGGCGTCCACGTAATGTGGGTTTCTCCGGGTTTTACAGCTTCCAATATCCGCAATGCAGCGCTAAACAGTAAGGGTCTGAGCCAGGGAGAAAGCGTGCTCGACGAATCCAAACTTATGAGTGCAGAAGTTTGTGCGAAATATATTTTGAATGCCATTGAAAAAAGAAAAAGGGTGCTGGTGCTTACCTTCACCGGAAAGTTCACGGTTTTCTTAAATAAATTTTTCCCTTCCCTGACGGACAGGCTGGTACACAGGCACTATTTCAAAAACGGGGAATTGGTTAAATGAGGTTTGGATAAATTAAAACGAACCGATCAAGATGGCGCTTATTACCCTTACTTCCGACTTCGGCCTGCAGGATTATATTGCCGGTGCAGTCAGGGGTCAGCTTCTTCAAATAGATTCAACGTTTCGGATTCACGATATTTCCCATCAGGTAGCACCATTCAATTATCCACAGGCTGCATATATCTGCCGAAATACCATCTGGCAGTTTCCTGAGAATACTTATCATATCATTCTGATAAACCTTTTTGAACAAAAACCCGAACACTTATTGCTCGCCAGTTCAAAAAGTCAGTATATTTTTTGTGCGGATAACGGTCTCCTGAATATGATTCTTCCGGAAAAACCTGATAAAATTATCGGGCTTGCCCTTGATAAAAATGAAATTAAGAACACACTTTATTGTACACGTCAGATCGGACAGGCAATCCGGGCATTGGAAGCCGGGGCTTTACCGGAAAGTCTGGGTGATCCTGAAATTAAGTATATACAAAAAAATGACCTCCGTCCCCTTTTGGGCGATAATTATATTGAAGGCCAGATCATTTTCATCGACAAATTCGAAAATGTGATCGTCAATATCACCAGGGATGAATTTGAAGCACAGCGCAAAGGCCGGAGTTTCCGGATTGTTTTTAAAAGAAATGAAATCATCGACAGGATCAGTGAATCCTATGCCGACGTGCCTCTGGGAGAAAAGCTGGCCATCTTTAATTCTGCAAATTACCTGGAAGTAGCCATCAACAAAGGCAATGCCGCCGGGTTATTCGGTCTCCAGGATTTTACCGACCAGGCACTCCAGCACCATCTGTTTTACCAGACGGTGAAGGTTTACTTTGAGTAGCCCAAGAAAGTATGGGAGTATGGGAGTATGGGAGTATGGGAGTGAAAATAATTTTAAAAAATATAATTTTTACCTGCAACAATTAATGTTGTTAAGCTATTGCAAAATTCTTTCCATTCCCATACTCCCATACTCCCATACTACCATAGTTGTTGTTTAATAGTCCGCCAGTCTCTCTATATTTGTCACTCCTAAAAATCAATGGACTATGAATTATAAGAAGGTGAATAACATATCAGGCTGGGTAGTTTGTCTTTTTGCCTGTATGGTATACATTTTAACTATGGAAGCTACCGGCAGTTTCTGGGATTGCGGTGAGTTTGTTTCGAGTGCTTATAAATTACAGATCCCCCATCCGCCGGGGGCTCCCCTCTTCGTGATGATGGGCCGGTTTTTCATTATTCTTTTTGGCGATAACCCTAATACCGCAGCCCGGGCAGTCAATTTTATGAGCGCCATCCTAAGCGGATTCACTATTCTTTTCCTTTTCTGGTCCATTACCCATTTCGCGCGAAAAATAATTCAACCCAAAGGTCTGGCACTCAGTTCCCAGCAAATTTTCACCATTATGGCCGCCGGTACCGTAGGCGCTCTTTGCTATACCTTCTGCGATTCCTTCTGGTATAGTGCTGTTGAAGGTGAAGTATATGGTTCTTCTTCTTTTTTTACTGCCCTGGTTTTTTGGGCGATT
>Ga0210384_10008086_pt1 | contig 11000 bp, 8 predicted proteins | sample IncBWH2MmetaG_FD_160574 | JGI IMG/M metagenome (GOLD analysis project Ga0210384, IMG submission 160574) | Forest soil microbial communities from Barre Woods Harvard Forest LTER site, Petersham, Massachusetts, United States - Inc-BW-H-2-M | ecosystem: Environmental > Terrestrial > Soil >...
AAGGGCTGAAGGCGCGTGTCCTGCAACGCCAGCAGCCGCCCCCTGGTACGGGCCGTGATCGTCGGGGTCACCGGCCGCATGGGACGTGAACTGCTGCGCGCCGCCCCCGGATTTGCGCAGCTCATCCTCACCGGGGCGATCGCCTCGCCCGCGAGTCTTGCCCTCGGACGTGATGCCGGCGAAGTCGCCGGGGTGGGCCCGACGAACCTGACGGTGAGCAGCGATCTGCCGCGCGCGCTCGCGCAGGCGGACATCGCCATCGACTTCAGCCACGCGACAGCTACGGCCGAGACGCTCCGAGCCTGCCATCGGGCGGGCAAGGCACTGCTGATCGGCACGACCGGCTTCGCAGGCGACCTCGAGGCGCAGCTGGAGGCTGCCGCGTGCGATATCCCGCTTCTCACCGCCGCGAACACCAGCATCGGTGTGACGCTCCTGACCGAGCTGGTGCGCGCCGCCGCAGGATCCCTCCCTCCCGGCTTCGATATCGACGTGCTCGATCTGCACCACCGGCTCAAGGCGGACGCGCCCTCCGGCACCGCGCTCGCCCTGGGACGGGCGGCTGCCGAAGCGCGGGCCGTGGCGCTGCGTGCGCCGGCGGCCCCGAGCCTGGCAGGAGGCGGCAAAGCGGCGGCGGGCGGGGCCGGCACGCCGCCCGCTCCTCCGGCGGGCCCGCGCCCGCAGGGGGAGATCGGCTTTGCCGCAGTACGCGCCGGGGATATCGTGGGAGAGCACACGGTGCTCTTCTCCGGCCCGGGTGAGCAGCTGTGTTTGACGCACCGCGCGAACGATCGGGCGATCTTCGCGCGCGGAGCACTGGCCGCGGCGCTCTGGCTCGCGTCCCGGCCGGCCGGACGCTATACCATGCGCGATTTCCTTGGTATCAAAACAAGCACTTAGGCGGAGATCGTGCGGGCGAGGCGAACTGCGCCGGGTCGCCTTTGGCCGGGAACTTTCCATGGACACATCGGCCGTAAAGCCCGTAAACTTTCTGCCTAATCCGTGTACGGGTTAGTCCATGCAAGGCGGGAGGATGTTCGATGAGAACTCCTCCCGCTTTGTGTATGTGCGTCAGGGAGCGTTGATCACGTGAGCGTACCTGCGGTGCTCGCGCTGGCCGATGGAACCATCTTCCGCGGCCAGTCGATCGGAGCAAAGGGCAACACCACAGGCGAAGTCGTTTTCAATACTGCCCTCACCGGTTACCAGGAAATTCTCACCGACCCCTCCTACGCTCGGCAGCTCGTTACTCTGACCTGTCCGCACATCGGCAACACCGGTGCCACACCCGAGGATCTGGAATCCTCCCAGGTATATGCGGCGGGGCTCATCATCCGCGACCTGGCGCTGCTCTCGAGCAACTGGCGCGCGAGCGAATCGCTGCCGGAATTTCTCGAGCGTGGCCGCCTCGTGGCGATCGCCGGAATCGACACGCGCAAGCTGACACGCCTGCTGCGCGAGAAGGGGGCACAAGCCGGCTGCATCATGACCGGCGAGCAGGTCGATCAGCACGCTGCTGTGAAGGCAGCACGCAAATTCCCGGGGCTGAAGGGCATGGACCTCGCCAAGGTAGTGAGCACCAAGCGGCGCTTCCAGTGGAACGAGGGGAGCCTGTGGCCGGAGAGCGCGCGCCCGCCGATCCGTGCACAGCAGCGGCTGCACGTGGTGGCTTACGATTTCGGCATCAAGCGCAACATCCTCAGACTCCTGGCCGACGGCGGCTGCCGCATGACCGTGGTGCCGGCGCAGACACCTGCCGAGGAGGCCTTAGCCCTGGAGCCCGACGGCATCTTTCTCTCAAATGGCCCAGGCGACCCCGAGCCGTGTGAGTACGCCATCGCCGCCGTGCGCAAATTCCTGGAAACGGATCTGCCGGTGTTCGGCATCTGCCTCGGGCATCAGATCCTCGGACTCGCGGCCGGCGCGCGCACCGTCAAAATGAAGTTCGGTCACCACGGCGCAAACCATCCGGTGCAGGATCTCGACTCCGGGCGCGTGTTCATCACCACTCAGAACCACGGCTTCGCGGTAGACGAGCAGACGCTGCCGGCGGGCGTCAAGGCGACGCACCGCTCGCTGTTCGATGGCTCGCTCCAGGGACTCGCGTTCGCGGACCGCCCGGTGTTCGCTTTCCAGGGACACCCCGAAGCCAGTCCCGGACCTCACGACCTCAGGCCGCTGTTCGAGCGCTTCAACCACCTGATGCTGCGGCGGCTGCAGACGCAGCTGCGCACGGCCGAGGAAACCGTGCGGCGCCAGCAGGCGCTCGCTCGCTGAGCGTGGGGAAGCGCACCGACATCGAAAGCATCCTGATCATCGGCGCCGGGCCGATTGTCATCGGCCAGGCGTGCGAGTTCGACTACTCCGGGGCGCAGGCGTGCAAGGCGCTGCGCGAGGAGGGCTACCGGGTGGTGCTGGTCAACTCCAACCCCGCGACCATCATGACCGATCCCGAGATGGCCGATGCCATCTACATCGAGCCGATCAACTCCCGCACGCTCGCGCGCATCATCGAGAAGGAGCGCCCCGATGCGCTGCTGCCCACCATGGGCGGACAGACCGCTCTCAACACCGCCCTCGATCTGGTGCGCGAGGGAGTGCTGGAGAAATACGACGTCGAGCTGATCGCAGCCTCGCGCGCGGCCATCGACATGGCCGAGGACCGCGAGCTCTTCCGCAACGCCATGCGCGAGATCGGCCTTGACACCCCGCAGTCGCAGATCGCGAGGAGCCTCGATGAGGCGCTGGCGATCTCAGGGGAGATCGGCTACCCGCTGGTGGTGCGCCCGTCCTTCACCCTGGGCGGGAGCGGTGGCGGCATCGCCTACAACCGTGAGGAGCTGGAAGACATCGTGGCGCGCGGGCTGGACGCCTCCCCGACCGGCGAGGTGCTGCTGGAGGAGTCGGTGATCGGCTGGAAAGAGTTCGAGATGGAGGTGGTGCGCGACAGCCGCGACAACTGCATCGTCGTCTGCTCGATCGAGAACCTCGATCCGATGGGCGTACACACCGGCGACTCGATCACCCTCGCGCCTGCTCTGACTCTCACCGACAAGGAATACCAGCGCATGCGCGATGCCGCGGTCGCGGTGTTGCGCAAGATCGGCGTCGACACCGGTGGCTCGAACGTGCAGTTCGCGGTCAACCCCGAGGACGGGCGGCTGCTGGTCATCGAGATGAACCCGCGCGTGTCGCGCTCCTCGGCGCTCGCCTCCAAGGCGACCGGCTTCCCGATCGCCAAGATCGCCGCGAAGCTCGCCGTCGGCTATACCCTCGATGAGCTCAGGAACGACATCACTGGCGGGGCCACGCCGGCCTCCTTCGAGCCCACGATCGACTACGTCGTCACCAAGATTCCGCGCTTCACGTTCGAGAAGTTCCCGGCCGCCAACGATCGGCTGACGACGCAGATGAAATCCGTGGGCGAGGTCATGGCGATCGGGCGCACCTTCCAGGAATCCCTGCAAAAGGCGCTGCGGGGCCTGGAGACCGGACTCGATGGCCTCAGCGCGCAGCTTCCCATGCCGCTCTCGGACGAGGATCAGGACCGCCTGGCGCATGAGCTGCGCGCGCCGGGAGCCAACCGGCTGCTGTACGTGGCGGATGCGTTCCGCGCCGGCTGGTCGCTCGCCCGCATTGCCGGGCTCACCCGCATCGACCCGTGGTTCCTGGCGCAGGTCGGCGAGCTGGTGCAGCAGGAGGAGCAGGTGCGCGGCGGGGGTCTCGGCGCCCTCACCCCCGAGCGGCTGCGCGCTCTGAAGCGCAAGGGCTTCTCCGACAGCCGTCTGGCGCACCTCCTCGACATGCCCGAGAAGGCGATCCGCGACAAGCGCCACGAGCTCGGCGTCGTGCCGGTCTACAAGCGCGTCGATTCCTGCGCGGCCGAATTCGCCGCCTCCACCGCGTACCTGTATTCCACCTACGAGGAGGAGTGCGAGGCGGATCCCACCACGCGCCGCAAGATCATGATTCTCGGCGGCGGTCCCAATCGCATCGGACAGGGGATCGAGTTCGACTACTGCTGCGTGCACGCCGCGCTGCAGCTGCGCGAGGACGGTTTCGAGACCATCATGGTGAACTGTAACCCCGAGACCGTCTCCACCGATTACGATACCTCCGATCGGCTGTATTTCGAGCCGCTCACGCTCGAGGATGTGCTGGAAGTCATCGCCACGGAGAAGCCCGAAGGGCTGATCGTGCAGTTCGGCGGCCAGACGCCGCTGAAGCTTTCGCGGGCGCTGGAGGCCGCCGGCGCGCCCATCATCGGCACCTCGCCCGATTCCATCGACGTCGCCGAGGACCGCGAGCGCTTCCAGGCGCTGGTGAAGAAGCTCGGCCTCAAGCAGCCGGCGAATGCGACCGCGCGTACCGAGGACCAGGCGGTGCAGCTGGCGCGCCATGTGGGCTTTCCGCTCGTGGTGCGCCCCTCGTACGTGCTCGGCGGACGCGCCATGGAGGTGGTGTTCAACGAGGAGGATCTGCGCGCCTACATGACGCGCGCTGTGCAGGTGTCGAATGACAGCCCGGTGCTGCTGGATCGTTTCCTCGACGTCGCGATCGAAGTGGATGTGGACGCCGTGTGCGACGGCGAGGACGTGCTGATCGGCGGCATCATGGAGCACATCGAGCAGGCTGGCGTGCATTCCGGCGACTCCGGCTGCTCGCTGCCCCCGAACAGCCTGAGCCGCGAGACGCAGGCGGAGCTGCGCGAGCAGACGCGCAAGCTGGCGCGCGCGCTGAACGTCGTGGGGCTGATGAACGTGCAATTCGCCATACAGAGCGGGGTCATTTACGTGCTCGAAGTGAATCCGCGCGCCTCGCGCACCGTGCCCTTCGTCTCCAAGGCGACGGGGCTGCCGCTGGCGAAGATCGCCGCGCGCGTCATGACCGGGCGCAAGCTGCGGCAACTCGTGGGCGCCATCGAGCGCGTGCCCGGCTACTTCTCGGTGAAGGAGGCCGTGTTTCCCTTCGCCAAGTTCCCCGAAGCCGACCCGATTCTGGGTCCGGAGATGAAATCGACGGGGGAGGTGATGGGCACCGGACGCACCTTCGGCGAGGCCTACGCCAAGGCGCAGACCGCCTCGGGTGTGGTGCTGCCACGCCACGGGGTGTGCTTCATCAGCGTGCGCGATCGCGACAAGGCTCCGGCGGTGCAGTTGGCGAAGAAGCTCATTGAGCGCGGCTTCGAGGTGCTGGCGACCGAGGGCACGGCGCGGGCGCTCAGCGAGGCGGGGATCGCCTGCCGGCGCGTGAACAAGGTGCGCGAGGGGCGGCCGCACATCGTCGATATGATCAAGAACGACGAGATTGATCTCATCGTGAACACCACCGAAGGCAAGCAGGCGATCCGCGAATCGAATTCCATCCGCCGTGAGGCCGTGCACCATCGCGTGACGTACTACACGACGCTCGCCGCCGGTCTCGCCACCTGCGAGGCCCTCGATCACCTCGACGAGGTCGAGGTGAACCGACTGCAGGATCTGCACGCCGAGGCACTCGGCGCATGAATCGCACGCCCATGACGCTGCGCGGCGCGGAGGCGCTGCGCGCGGAGCTGAAGCGGCTGAAGTCGGAAGCGCGGCCGAACATCATCAAGGCGATAACCGAGGCGCGTGGGCACGGCGACCTGTCCGAGAATGCCGAGTACCACGCCGCACGCGAGCAGCAGGGGTTCATCGAGGGCCGCATCAAGGAGATCGAGCACAAGCTCGCCAACGCCCAGGTGATCGACCCGGCCAAGCTTCCCAACACCGGTAAAGTCGTTTTCGGCGCGCAGGTGGAGGTCGAAGACCAGGCCGACGGCGGCCGCGTCGTCTATCAGATCGTCGGTGAGGACGAGGCGGACATCCGCGCCGGACGCCTTTCGGTCAGCTCGCCCATCGCGCGTGCGCTCGTGGGCAAGGCCGAGGGTGAGGTCGTCGAAGTCGCCGCGCCGGGCGGCACGCGCTCCTACGAGATCGTGGCGGTGCGCTTCGGCTAGGGCCGCGCGGGCCCGCCCGGCTCAGGCGTCGGGGATGAGGATGCGCGGCAGACCCGCGCGCGCGCGATAGAGCACTGCCACGTTGCCGATACGCTGCACCAGGGTGCTGCCCGTCTGCTGCGCGAGCGCGGCGAACAGTGCATCGCGACCCGCGCGGTCGCCCCCGGGAGCCTTCACCTTCACCAGCTCGTGATCGTGCAGGGCGCACACGGTCTCGCGCACCAGGGCCGCTGTCAGCCCGGGAGCGCCGAGACGGATCAGGGGGCGCAGGGCATGCGCCAGGGCCCGCAGCTGCTTGCGCTGGCGTTCGGTGAGCTCGGGGGGCGCCGCGGCGGCGTCGGTGTGCATTGACCGTTGCATCGGCTCATTCTATGAGAGCAGGAACTTACCCGCGCCAGGAGACACCTAAGCTCATGAAGCGGCGGTCGAGGAGCAGCGACAGGTGGCTCAAGGAGCACTTCTCCGATCCGTTCGTGCAACGCGCGCAAAACGAAGGATGGCGCTCGCGCGCGGTATTCAAACTCGAGGAAATCGACCGCCGCGAGAAGCTGCTGCAGGCCGGCTCGGTGTGCCTGGACCTGGGAGCGGCCCCGGGGGCATGGAGCCAGTACGCCGTGAAGCGCGTCGGCGCAAGAGGGCGGGTGGTGGCGAGCGACATTCTTCCCATGCCGCCGTTGCCCGGAGTCGAGTTCGTGCAGGGTGATTTCAGGGAAGCGGAGGTTTTCGAGCAGCTCCTCGCTCTTCTGCCGCGCGGCCAGGTGGACATCGTGCTCTCGGACATGGCGCCGAACCTGAGCGGCATGGACGTGATCGACCAGCCCCGCTCCCTGCACCTGGCGGAGCTGGCGCTCGAGATGGCCGCGCGCGTCTTGAAGCCGGGCGGTGATGCCCTGATCAAGGTGTTGCAGGGTGCGGGCTTCCCGGAGCTGCTGAAGGGCGCGCGGGAGAGGTTCGCTCGCGTGAGGCTGGTGAAACCGCCCGCATCGCGATCCCGCAGCCCGGAGATCTATTTACTGGCCAGGCAGTTTCGCTTGGTGTAGGTTGTTTTTCGGGCCCGGCAGCGGTGGGTCCCCGGAAGGACGCAAGCCTTTGAACGATTTGACAAAGAATATCCTGCTCTGGGTCGTTATCGTGCTCGTGTTGCTGGCGGTCTTCAGCCGCTACATGCCTACCGCGGGGCAGCCCCAGGAGATCCCGTACTCCACCCTCCTCGATGATGTGAAGGCCAATCGCGTCGAGTCCGTGGTGCTGCAGGCGGAGATGATCTACGGGGTGCGCAAGGACAAGTCCACCTTCAAGACCTTCAACCCCGAGACCGATTTCAGCGCGCTGATCGGCACGCTCGAGAAGGCGAACGTCGTCATCGAAGGGCGCCCGCCCAAGCCGCCAAACTTCATCGGGCAGCTGTTCCTGCAGATGGCGCCGGCGCTGCTGCTGATCCTGGTGTTCCTGTACATGCTGCGCCAGATGCAGGGCGCCTCCGGCGGCCGCGGAGCCATGTCCTTCGGCAAGAGCCGCGCGCGCCTGCTCGGCGAGGACCAGGTGAACGTCACCTTTGCCGACGTGGCGGGGGTGGATGAGGCCAAGCAGGAGGTCGGCGAGATCGTCGACTTCCTCAAGGACCCGGGCAAGTTCCAGAAGCTTGGGGGCAAGATCCCCAAGGGCGTGCTGATGGTGGGCTCGCCCGGAACGGGCAAGACGCTGCTGGCGCGCGCCATCGCCGGCGAAGCCAAGGTGCCCTTCTTCACCATTTCCGGCTCCGACTTCGTGGAGATGTTCGTCGGCGTCGGCGCTTCGCGCGTGCGCGACATGTTCGAGCAGGCGAAGAAGCATGCGCCCTGCATCATTTTCATCGACGAGATCGATGCCGTCGGCCGCCACCGTGGTGCGGGCCTCGGCGGGGGCCACGACGAGCGCGAGCAGACGCTCAATCAGCTCCTGGTGGAGATGGATGGCTTTGAGGGGAACGAGGGCATCATCGTCATCGCCGCCACCAACCGCCCGGACGTGCTCGATCCGGCGCTGCTGCGCCCGGGGCGTTTCGATCGCCAGGTGGTGGTGCCGCTGCCGGACGTGCGTGGCCGCGAACAGATCCTGCGCGTGCACATGCGGCGCGTGCCGCTGGCCGACGACGTCAAGCCCGCGCTGATCGCGCGCGGAACGCCCGGCTTCTCGGGCGCGGATCTCGCCAACCTCGTCAACGAGGCGGCGCTGTTCGCTGCGCGCGCGAACAAGAGAATCGTCGGCATGGAGGAGTTCGAGCGCGCCAAGGACAAGATCATGATGGGCACCGAGCGGCGCTCCATGGTCATGAGCGAGGCCGAGAAGCGCATGACCGCCTACCACGAGGCGGGGCATGCGATCGTCGGCATGACGGTGCCCGAGCACGACCCGGTGTACAAGGTCACGATCATCCCGCGCGGGCGTGCGCTCGGGGTGACGCAGTTTTTGCCCGAGCAGGATCGCTACAGCTTTTCGAAGCGTCGCCTGGAGAGCGCGATCGCCACGCTCTTCGGCGGGCGCATCGCCGAAGAGCTGATCTTCGGTCCGGAATCCGTGACCACGGGCGCCTCCAACGACATCGAGCGTGCCACCGAGCTGGCACGCAACATGGTCACGAAATGGGGACTCTCGGACAAGCTCGGCCCGCTCACTTACTCGGAGGAGACCGGTGAGGTGTTCCTCGGGCGCAGCGTCACGCAACACAAACAAGTCTCGGATGTGACCGCGCATGCGATCGACGAGGAGATCCGGCGGGTCATCGAGAGCAACTACCAGCGGGCGCGGCAGATTCTCACTACCGCGCTCGACAAGCTGCACCTCATGGCCGAAGCGCTCATGAAGTACGAGACCATCGACGAGGAGCAGCTGAGGGACATCATGGCGGGCAATGCGCCGAAACCGCCCAAGGACTGGGACGACACGCTCGGTAACAAGCCGCCGCAGGCGCCGCCGGCGGCGGCGGGCGGACCGGCGATTCCTGCGGGCCAGCACTGATTCAGTTTTCCCCGGCTGCGAGTTGCGGGGGCTGGGAGCGATGAGGGGACTTTCGGGGCCGCCGTGAATCCATCCCTGGAGGCTGCGGAAAAAACTTTCTGCGCCTTTGCTATCCTGCCCCGCGCAGAAAGCCGGGGATCTGCCATCCCTGGCAGATCCCGCTCGGCGCGCTGCGCCGAGCCCTGGTTTTTACGCCCCCGAAAGTCCCCTCATCACTCCCAGCCGAAGCCCCCCCCGGTCGCCCGCTCCCAGTACTGCGCTCGCCTTCCTCAGACACCACCGAACCGCATGACCTCCCCGCCGCTCGTGCTGCGCTGCGCCGATAAGACGCTGGATCTCAGCGCCCCGGTCGTCATGGGGGTGCTGAATGTCACGCCGGACTCGTTCTCGGACGGCGGACGGTTCTTCTCCGTGGACGCGGCGGTCGAGCAGGGCCTGCGGATGGCCGCAGAGGGTGCCGCGCTCGTCGACGTGGGCGGAGAATCCACGCGGCCAGGCTCGCAGGGGGTGAGCGCAGATGAGGAATTGCGCCGCGTGATTCCGGTCATCGAGCGCCTGCGCAAGGCCACGGAGGCGGTGATCTCCGTCGACACCAGCAAGGCGGAAGTCATCCGTGCGGCCGCCGCTGCGGGCGCCGGCCTCGTGAACGACGTGCGCGCACTGCGTGAGCCTGCGGCGCTCGAGGCGGCCGCGGCGAGCGGTTGCGCGGTCTGCCTGATGCATATGCAGGGCGAGCCGCGCACCATGCAGCTCGCCCCCCATTACACCGACGTGGTGAACGAGGTGCGCGCGTTTCTTGCGGAGCGCGTGGCGGCCTGCCGCAGCGCCGGCTTCGCCGCCGGGCGGCTGGCCGTGGATCCGGGATTCGGTTTCGGCAAGACCGGGGAGCACAATCTGACGCTCTTGCGCCGGCTGCAGGAGCTTGCAGGGGACGGGGCGCCGGTGTTGGTCGGGTTGTCGCGCAAGTCGATGCTGGGCACACTCACGCAGCGGGCGCCGGCGGAACGCACCGCCGGCAGCGTTGCGCTCGCGGTCATTGCGGTGCTCAATGGCGCGCGCATCATCCGTGCCCACGACGTGGCGCCGACGGTCGATGCGCTGAAGGTGGTGGCGGCGGTCCACTCGGGGGGCCGGGCGGCGTAAGCTGCGAAGGAGCTCAATGGGTCGTCGATACTTCGGTACGGACGGGGTCAGGGGACGGGTGGGCGAGCACCCGATGACGGTGGATTTCGCGCTGCAGCTCGCCAGCGCCGCGGCCCGGGTGCTGGCGCCTGAGGGGGGCACCACGCTGATCGGCAAGGACACGCGCCTCTCGGGCTATATGTTCGAATCGGCGCTCGAGGCGGGGTTCGTCGCCGCCGGCGTGAACGTCATGCTCATCGGTCCGCTGCCGACGCCCGGCATCGCGTATATGACGCGCCGCTTCAACTGTGATTTCGGCGTGGTGATCAGCGCCTCGCACAATCTGTATGACGACAACGGCATCAAGTTCTTCGATGCCTCCGGCGGTAAGCTGTCCGATGAGCTCGAGGAACGCATCGAGACCGAGCTGGCCCAACCGCCGCTCACACGCGCCTCGCGCAATCTCGGGCGCGCCACGCGCGCGGACCGCTCGCGCACGCACTACCAGGAGTTCTGCGCCTCAACCCTGCCGCCGGGCCTGGACCTGTCGGGGCTGAAGATCGTGATCGACTGCGCCAATGGCGCTGCCTACAAGGTCGGTCCGCGCATCCTCGCCGACCTCGGCGCGGAGATCGTACCGATCGGCTGCTCGCCCAACGGGCGCAACATCAACGACGGCTGCGGCTCGATGGCGCCCGCGCTGCTGCAGCTGACCGTGCCCGGCGTGCGCGCCAACGTGGGCCTTGCGCTCGATGGGGATGGCGACCGCCTCGTGATGGTTGATCACCTGGGACGTATCGTCGATGGCGACCAGCTGCTGTATGTCATCGCGCGCGCGCTGCAGCAGGCCGGCACGCTGCGCGGACCGGTGGTCGGCACCGTGATGAGCAATCTCGGTCTC
>Ga0210384_10008087_pt1 | contig 11000 bp, 6 predicted proteins | sample IncBWH2MmetaG_FD_160574 | JGI IMG/M metagenome (GOLD analysis project Ga0210384, IMG submission 160574) | Forest soil microbial communities from Barre Woods Harvard Forest LTER site, Petersham, Massachusetts, United States - Inc-BW-H-2-M | ecosystem: Environmental > Terrestrial > Soil >...
GGAATGATTGCTTGGTGGAAAGCCGAAGGCGACGCCAAGGACAGTCAGGGCAATCACGACGGGACTAACAACGGCGCGACATTCACTCCGGGCAAAGTAGGAAACGCGTTCACCTTTGATGGCACCGACGATAGTATCTCGATTCCTCCCAGCTCCGATTGGAACTTCGGCACCGGCGATTTCACTTTCGATTTCTGGGCAATCAGCAGCGATTCGATAGACCGGATGCACGCGCTGTCATTCGAACCGGATCCTACATTCGCCACGAACAATCTCGATTTTAACTTCAATGACGCCGGCGTGGGCTTGTTCTTGTTTTGGAACGGTGGCGGAGGCAACGCTATCCAAGTTGGAAACACTGGAGACTACACCAACGGTCAATGGCATCACTTTGCCCTAACGAGGAGTGGATCGACGTTTACGCTTTTTATCGACGGGGCGGCTGTTGGCACCGCGACTTACACTGGTGCCGTCGATCTCTCGGGCGGCAATAACAACTACATTGGAGCGTCAACTGGGCAGGTTACCAGTTCTCGATTTTTCTGGAATGGCCAGATCGACGAAGTAGAAGTCTTCAATCGCGCGCTCACTGCTACCGACGTAGCGAATATCTACGCGGCTGGGAGCGCCGGGAAGTGTCCTTGTACGCCGCCTCCGAATAATCTCGTGAGCTGGTGGCCAGGAGATGGTGGGACAGACGATATCCAAGGTGGCAACGACGGAACGTTCGTGGGAAATCCGGCCTACGCCTCCGGCGAAGTGCACCAGGCATTTAGCTTCGATGGGGCGAGCGCGTCTGTGAATGTTCCCAACTCGCCGAGTTTGAATGTTGGTGGTCAATTAACAATTGACTTTTGGATTAAGGGCGACGCTTCGAACAGTTTCAGCGGCAATCAGGGGTTGGTGGCGACCGATTTTTACGGGCTTGAAATTGAAAACGGGCCTGTTGCCTTTTACACGAGCACAACTAACGGAAATAGTTTCTCAATCGCATCTGCTTCCATCTCGACAAATGCGTGGCATCACATCGCAGGTACATATGACGGCAGCAATATCAACCTCTACGTTGATGGAGTACTTCAGGCGACCGCGCCGCAAAGTGGCAACATCTCCGCAATGCTAGCCAACAGTTTCCTGACCATCGGCTCTGAGGACGGCAGGTCAATCTGCCCCAGCTGCGTTGGGACTCGATACTTCAATGGCAACATAGATGAAGTAGAAATCTTCAACCGCGCGCTTACGGCCGCAGAAGTATTGTCGATCTACAACGCCGGCGGGGCCGGCAAATGTCGATCTTGTGTTCCCGCGCCCGGTGGACTCATTAGTTGGTGGAAAGGAGATGGAAACACCCGAGACGCTCAAGCAAATAACAACGGCACGTTTAATGGCACACCAGCATATGGAACGGGCGAAGTAGGTCAGGCATTCAGCTTCGATGGCAATGTTGCGAACTATGTTTCGATTCCGCCAGCCGCGAGTCTCGATCTAGCCCAATTCACCGTTGACGCGTGGGCAAATCCTACTACCAGCAGCGGGGTTCGTTACATCTTAGTCAAGGAGCCACCGGCCTCGAACTCGAGCAATTACTATTTGGCTTTGATCGACGGCAATCTCGTCGAATTTGGTTTTCAACCAGGCCAATACCAGTTTGTTGATTCAACAATTGCCGTTCCGGTTAACGCTTGGAGCCACATCACCGGTACCTACGATGGCACGACGTTGAAGCTTTATATCAACGGTGCACTTAATGCGACGACTAATGCGAACCCGAGCTTCCTCATTCCTCCGTTCGGCCAGCCGCTTTCAATCGGATCTCGCACCAGCAACAATACTGACGCGTTTGTGGGTTTAATTGACGAAGTAGAAATCTTCGGTCGCGCGCTAAGCGACGGCGAAGTGCACAAAATCTATGATGGGGGCAGTCATGGTAAATGCCCCTGCGTTAATGCGCCTAACAACCTGGTGAGTTGGTGGCCCGGCGATGGCGATGCTAATGACATTGAGGACGGTCACAATGGAACATTGAACGGCGCAACGTTCGGTCCCGGCGAGGTCGGCGACGCATTTAGCTTCGATGGAACCGACGATACCGTTTCCATCCCTGACAGCACCGATTGGAATTTTGGGACCGGCGAGTTCACTTTCGATTTCTGGGCACGCAGTAGCAGTAGCAGCACGGCTCGGATGTATGCTCTTGATTTTGCGCCAGTCGCGCTGCAGCAAAGCCTCGACTTCGACTTTAACGAGGGAATTGGCCTGGTGGTTTTCTGGAACGGCAATGGCAGTAATCCCGGCACCGACTCTATCTACGTAGGCACACCCGGCCAATATACCGATGGTAAGTGGCACCATTACGCTTTAACCCGAAGCGGGTCGACGTGGACGCTATACATCGACGGTGCCGTCGCCGGCACCGCAGCGTACTCACAAGCTCTCGATTTATCCGGCGGAAGTAACCATCAGTTGGGCGCATTCTTTCTCAGCGGAAGCGAGCACAACTTTTGGAACGGTCAGATCGATGAAGTAGAAATCTTCAACCGCGCGCTTACAGCTGACGAAGTCGCGGCCATCTACCACGCAGCTGGCGCAGGCAAGTGCAAGGATGTAATTACATTGAGCGCTTCGCCGCCAGCAGGAGGGACAGTCAGCGGCGGCGGCACGCGCGGCGCCGGATCGACTGCGACGGTCGTTGCAACTCCGAACAGCTGTTACCAATTCGTGAATTGGACTGAAAACAACAACGTTGTTAGCACGTCTCCCAGTTACAGCTTCACCGTGACTGCGGACCGAACGCTGGTGGCCAACTTCAGCATCAAGACCTACACGATCTCAGCGAGTGCTTCACCTAGCTCCGGCGGCTCGGTCAGTGGCGCTGGCAACTACGACTGCGGATCACAGGTTAATCTCACTGCTATTCCTGCTGATTGCTTCAACTTTGTTAACTGGACCGAAAACGGTAACGTCGTAAGCACGTCGGCGACCTATTCATTCACAGCAGGCGCTAACCGGACGCTGGTAGCTAATTTTAGCGCTGCCAACTGTCCTACACCTACAATAAGTCTTTCGGCCTCCACCAACCAGATCAACGAAGGCCAGAGTGCCACCTTTACTTTCTCGGCGTCGCCCGTGCCCCACAAGCCAGTCAACGTTATCTATATGATGAAAGGGTCGGCTGCACGAAACACCGATTACACTTTGAGCGGCACTCCGCTGATGGTGACAATTCCTGCAAACCAAGCCTCGGCGACGGTGGTTTTGCATGCGATCGAGGATAACGGCAAACGCGAGAAGAAAGAACAGGTCACCATGACCATAAGCAAGAGTTCCAGTTACAAAATAGGTAAACCGAACCAAGCCTCCGTTCAGATCATCGACGATTAGTATTCGCATTCTAGTTTTTCCGGCGCAATAATCGCTGGTCGAAGGGCGTGCATGTCGTAATCAGTGTTCCACCCTCGTTTTGCTGGGGAACTAGTAGGACGTTGCTTCTTCCCGCAATCGCCCACGTCCTGAACGACGCCTACCACAATCCTGTTTTATTCTAGGCGAAGCTAAGGTTGCTGGTAATAGACCTAGTCAGGCGCTGTCCTACCTTGCGGATAACTTAGTCTCGGTTCTAAAAAAGCTTGATTTAGTTAGGTCGATTGTCGCAATAATCGCCAACCGAAAAGCGTTTTATTAAAACGCCGTCAAATGCTGCGACTTCATTTCAGCGCGAGGTTAGACGCGACGCATCCTCGCGCCACAGGCAGAAATTTTCCCTCAATCGCTCTCGCGCAGTCTTTTGCTCAACGAAAGGTTTAAAATGAAATCATCACTACCACTTGTCCGTCGCTTTTTTGCTTGCGCCGGTATCATCGCGGCCGTGTTCACACTAAGCGCGGCGCTGCCGAGCGCAGCCAAGCCGCCGGCCCCAACAAAAGACACGACTCAAAGCAGCGGTCACGTCGCCGCGCTAACACCTGCACCTCAGAGGCCGCAAGCTCAGACGAACAAACCTACGATTGCGACCGCAGTGGCCACGTGTAACGGCAGCGCAACTTTCAGCGGGTCATTTACAACGGGCCAGGCCCCTTCTGCGGCAGTAACGCAAGACTGGACGAATTTTCTTCAGGCACTAAATCCATCTGCCTACGACACTGTGACCATCAGTGGGACAAACGATTCGGCGGGGCGAACGTTAACGGACGCGACAATTGTGCCGCAGATTGCGACGGCGATGCAAAACAACTCGTCCGGTTCCTGGACGGTAGGCACGGTCACTTGGAGGGTCGGCGGATGTGGTGGAGTTGAGCTCAACGCGAACAACACCAGTGACCCGGGTGGTAGCATCTGTAACTGTTCCAGTCTCGGCTACGTGATCCGGCCGACCATCGGGAATAGTAATTGGGGCGGAGCGAACACAGCGACTTGTGACGGTCCGAGTCAAACGATCACAGTTACGTTCTCAGGACCCGGAGTGCCGTGCTGCGCGCCACCGCCACCGCAGATGATCAGTTGGTGGCAAGGCGAAGGCAATGGCAACGACCCGGTGAGTAATAACACCCTGTCGTTTTATGGTGGCCCAGGATTCGTTACCGGTGAAGTGGGACAGGCATTTAATTTCACTGGCGGTCAAGCGGCAAGTCCCGGTCTCCCATCGAACCTCAACATCACGGGCAATCAGGTCACGATTGACGGATGGGTGAATCTCAATGCTACTCAAAGCCAGGGAGTCTTTTTCGGTAAGTCGGAGTCTGGCCAGAATGACTATGCGCTCTTCATGTTATCCAGCCAGCTAGCGGCGTGCATAAAGACGAACGACGGCACCGAGCATTTTCTCTACAGCGGTTATGTTCCAATAAATGGCCAGTGGACCCACATCGCGCTCACTTACGATGGTTCCACTGAAACTATCTATGCGGATGGTGCAGTGGTAGCTCAGCAGTCTGTCAGCGGTAACATCCAGGGCGACGGTGTTAATTTCTGGATTGGTGGCAGATCTTCCGGCGGAGATTTAACCATCAACGCCGGTATCGACGAAGTGGAGGTCTTTAACCGTGCGCTAAGTGCAGCCGAGATTGCGGCCCTCTACAGCGCGGGCAGCGCAGGCAAATGTCGATCATCCTGTGTAACGCCACCTTCGAACATGATCGCCTGGTGGCCGGGCGACGGGAATACTAAAGACATTCAAGGCGGCAACAACGGACAACTGAAGAATGGCACGACCTTCGGTGCCGGTGAAGTAGGGCAAGCCTTTAAATTCAACGGCGTAAATAACTATGTGCTAGTGCCCGATAATTCATCGCTGAACTACAACGATTTTACTTATGACGCATGGATAGCGCCCGATCCCGATAGTCCATCCGGTGACAACTACATTATCTGCAAGGGACAGGCTGGCACCTATCTTCCATTAATCTACATCAGCGGCGCTGCTGGTAGCCATTATTGGCGAATAATCGTGGATGGTACTAACCTATACGGGCAGGGAACCGTGACCTATGCTTATCAGCATATTGCGGTTACGCGCTCGGGATCCGTAGGTATGCTCTATGTTGATGGTGTTCTACAAGACACTGAAACGGTCGGGACAACTGCATCGGCCGGCTATGATCTAAATTTTGGACAGATACCGGGATTCTACAACAACGGTTCATTCTTTAAGGGCCGCATTGATGAAGTTGAAATCTTTAATCGCGCGCTGAGTGGCGCCGAGATTCAGTCCATCTACCAAGCGGGTAGCTTCGGTAAATGCAAACCAACTTGTGTAAGTCCTCCTGCCAACCTGGTTAGCTGGTGGACCGGAGATAACACAGCCATCGACATTCAAAGCGGCAACAATGGAACGTTGCATGGCGGCGCCACATTTGCCGCGGGCAAGGTAGATCGCGCCTTTAGTTTCAATGGGACTAGTGCCTTTGTTGAGATTGGACCTCCTGGCTCGATCACCGGCACCGGGCCGTTCTCCATCGATGCGTGGGTTCAGACCAGTAGTGGGAATGATATGGAGATCATCAGCCAGCGGGATCCCGGGGCTACAGATGGCGAATACGAATTCCATATTTTCGGCGGAAACCTGGTGTTTTACACATACGACGGCGGCGTCACAAACCTGAGCATGACATCGACCGCCCTGGTAGATGACGGGCAGTTTCACCACGTAGCCGTCGTGCGCGCCGTCGACGGGACAGGCCAACTCTATATCGATGGCAACCTCGATACCACACAATCGCCGAACGGCATAAGCAACTTGCAACCATTGGGCGTTGCCATAGGCGTAGACCGTCGCGACAAGGTACGTTTTTTCAATGGACTCATTGACGAAGTAGAAATCTTTAACAGCGCGCTTAGTGCCGGTGACATAGCTTCTATCTACAACGCCGGCAGCGCTGGCAAGTGTAAGACCGGGCTTTTCTATGTCTCGAACTATAACAGCAATACCATCGACGTATTTGATAACACGGGCGCTCATATCGAGCAGTTTGCAGGTGTGTATCCGAATTTCGCTATCCCATTCGGCCTAGCCTTTGATCCGAGCGGTAACCTGTTGGTCGCTTACTCAGGAGGTTCGATCCAGAAATTCGATCCGTTCGGCAACCCGTCGTTCTTCGGCAACCTCGGCCGTGCCTACGGAGATGGTTTTGACCTTAGCGGCAATCTCTACGCCGTCGAGTTCAACACTAATGACATCCTAAAATTCGATCCGTCAGCGACTAGTTCCGTGTTTGCAAATTCAAGTTCCGGCTTGAGCGGCCCAGCTGGTCTGGCTTTGAACGAAAGCGGCAATTTGCTCTTTGTCAGCAACGCTAACGCCAATAGCGTATTCGCATTCGATCTCTCTGGAGTTAAACAGGCAACCTATCCATCAAGTTTAGGCTTCAACGTGCCTGTCGGCATCGCCTTTGATGGCAACGGCAATTTCTTTGTCGCCAATAACGGCGGCAACTCGATCACAATGGTTGATTCGGGCGGCAGCGCGACCGTCTTTGCCAGCTCCGGCCTGTCGAGTCCTCAGGGATTAACCTTTTTTGACGGCAATCTTTACGCAGCCAGTTTTGGCAGCGATACGATCGAGAAATACGACTCCGCAGGAAATGGATCGGTGTTCGCAAGCTCAGGGCTTGCCCATCCTCTGTTTATTGCGGTTCAGGAACTTTCGACCACCGCGACGCCTCCGCCTCTCTACACGATTTCCGTGAGCGCATCCCCAAGCGCCGGCGGCACAGTAAGCGGTGGCGGGACCCATCGGGCTGGCTTTAATGCAACGGTCACCGCGACCGCGAACAGTTGCTACACTTTCACGAACTGGACCGAGGGTAACACGGTCGTGAGCACTTCTCCAAGTTATAGCTTTAGTGTATCCGGCAATCGCACCCTTGTAGCCAACTTCACTATCAACACCTACACCATCTCAGCAAGCGCCTCACCCAGCGCAGGCGGCAATGTAAGCGGTGCGGGCAACTATGACTGTGGATCGACTGTCAATTTGACGGCTACAGCAAATAGTTGCTACAACTTCACAAACTGGACCGAGGGCAACACAGTAGTGAGCACCTCGGCCACCTATAGCTTTACCGCTACATCTAGTCGGACGCTCGTTGCCAATTTCACAATCAAAACATATACCATTTCCGCTAGTGCTTCACCAAGCTCCGCTGGCTCGATCAGTGGCGCAGGCAACTACAACTGTGGATCTCAAGCTTCTCTCACAGCTACTCCACACGGTTGTTACACCTTTGTTAACTGGACGGAGAATGGCAACGTCGTGAGCACCTCGGCCACCTATGCGTTCACGGTCGCTGGTAACCGGACGTTAGTAGCTAATTTTGTTGGCTCTGCCACCTGTCCTACACCTACGATAAGTCTCTCGGTTTCTACCAACCAAATAAACGAGGGGCAAAGCGCTACCTTTACTTTCTCGGCATCGCCGGTGCCTCACAAGCCAGTCACCGTTATCTATATGATGAAAGGATCCGCGGCACGAAACACCGATTACACTTTGAGCGGCACTCCGCTGATGGTGACAATTCCTGCAGACCAAGCCTCAGCAACCGTGGTCTTGCAGGCGATCGAGGATAACGGCAAGCGCGAGAAGAAAGAACAAGTGACCATGACCATAAGCAAGAGCTCCAGTTACAAAATAGGTAAACCCAACCAAGCCTCCGTCCAGATCAACGACGATTAGTATTCACTGCCGCGTTTTGCGCGAAAGCACTTGGATCGATAGCCACCTTGGTCTATGTCGATCTAGAGGAATACTTCTTAAATGCTCTCGTTTATCGTTCCAGCTTACAACGAAGAGTTCGAGCTACCGTCGACACTTGCCGCGATTAAAAATGCCGTTGGGTCAGATCGTCCATATGAAATTCTTGTCGTAGATGACGCCTCGACCGATGCGACCGTGCGGATTGCGGAACAATCGGGAGCGAAAGTCGTTTCGATCAATCGCCGGCAAATCGCGGCCGCGCGCAACACCGGTGCGCAAGCAGCTCACGGCGACATTCTATTTTTTGTCGATGCCGATACGCGCATCAACGTTAAGCACGTGGATGGCGCGATCACGGCGCTACAAAACGGCGACGTGGGTGGTAGCGCCCGAGTGGAAGTGCACGGACCGATTCCTTTTTGGGCAAAAATGTTCCTTCGGGTTTTTTGCACGCTTTACTTCGCCGTAAGTCTCGGCGCGGGTGCATTTCTTTTTACCACTCGCCGAAATTTCCAAGCCGTCGGCGGCTTTGATGAAAAACTTTTTGTCGGTGAAGAAGTCTATTTTAGCCTCGCGCTTCGACGCATCGGCCGGTTCAAAATATTGCGCGAACCGATTATTACTTCCGGCCGCAAGTTGCGAATGTATTCAGCACGTGAAATTTTCGGGAACATGTTTGCGATAATGCTCGGCGGAAAACGAGCTGCGGGCTCGCGCGACAAGCTCGACATTTGGTACAATGGAAAACGAGAAAGTCCGAGCCGGACTGGCGGTCCAAGCTCGCCACCGGACGAGTCCGTCCGACTGGCGGACCGGAGTGGGGTAATATCGACATGAGTAATTCACGCATTGCGATTGCAAAAACCGCGGATGAAATTCGCGCCTGTCACGCGGTCGTGCGCGAGCTGCGAACGCATATCCATAATGCGGAAAGGTTCGTCGAGCGCGTTCAGCGACAGCAAAAGGAAGGTTACAAGCTAGCCTTTCTCGAAGCCGACAATGAGATTCGCGCCGTCGCCGGCTACCGATTTCTGGAAGCGCTATTTGCGGGAAGATTTTTGTATGTCGACGATCTGGTCACGCGCGAAGCAGATCGTTCCCGCGGTTACGGCGGAGAACTGTTCGATTGGCTCATGCAACAGGCACGGGAGAATGGTTGTGAAGGTTTGGAGCTCGATTCAGGCGTGCAGCGTTTCGATGCGCACCATTTTTATTTCCTCAAGCAGATGCATATTTCGTCCTATCATTTCCGAATCAAAGTCAGCCATGAAAAATAAAGAAAACCCGTGGATCGATATCTGCCCGGGAATCAAACGGCGAACGTTGGCCAGCGGTAAGGCGATGTACCAAATGCGGGCGCAACTCGCAGCCGGCAGCAAAATGCCGGCACATCAGCATCCGCAGGAGCAAATCGTCCACATCTTGTCGGGCCGAATGAAATTGATTGTCGACGGAACGCCTCACGAATTGGCCACCGGCGACTCATTTTATCTGGCCAGCAATATTCCGCACGGCGTCGAGACAATGGAAGAAACGCAAGTGCTCGATACTTTCAGCCCGCCGCGCGACGATTATCTCGCGATCGACGAGAAAGCGCGTCAGTAGGGCGAAAACCGACAGATCGGTGAATTTCACGGACGGCTCGGAGAGCCATCCCCTACCTCAGAAAAGAGTAGCTTTTGAACCAACCGACCTGATAACCTCGGCCGCCTAACCCAAACAAACACATGTTACACATTATTTGGTCGGTCATCGTCGGTTTCATCGTCGGTTGGATTGCGAAAAAGATTTTGCCGGGTGCAGAGCACCTTGGCTTTATCCTGACGAGCTTGCTCGGCATTGCCGGTTCCATCGTTGGCGGTTTAATCGCCCGACTGTTTTCCAAACCGGCACCCGGTTCGCCGTTTCATCCGGCAGGATTCATCATGTCGATCATCGGCGCGCTGATTCTGCTCTACCTTTGGACTAAATTCGCTCCCGCCGTTTAAGCTGTTTAATACACGGGACCGAAAATTCTACGGCGTCGATTGCCGTAGCCTGTTTGATTTTGGCGGAGGCGCGCTTGCGATTCTGCGCCTGTCGCGCCTTAGCCCAGACTTGCGAAGGCGGACCTGTCCGCAGTAGCTGTGCGCGAAAACACGCCTTTCAGGCACCATACGCTTGCGAAGGCGGACCTGTCCGCCGTAGCTGTGTGCGAAAACACGCCTTTCACGCACCGTGTGCTTGCGAAGGCGGATTCTTCGTCTAGAATAGGCGCTTCGAAATGGCAGAGAACAGCGAAACAGTGGATTTCAAGCAGTTCCAATTGCACGGGAAGGACACAGGCAGTGCCGACGTTCAAGTCGCGCTCCTAACACGCCGGATCGCGGAGTTGACCGAACACTTGAAAACCCACCTCAAAGATCATTCGTCACGTCGCGGGCTCCTAAAGATGGTAGCGCAGCGACGCAGCTTGCTCGATTATTTGAGCCGATCGGAATCCGATCGATACAAAAAATTAATCGAGAAATTGAACCTGCGAAAATAATCGTCCCGCGAGGGCGGGATCGATCTTCGGGCGCGTTTCGAAGTTCGAAACCCAGATCGAAATTTAACACAACAACGCGCAGACCAGGCCGCTAAGGCACCTTGGATTTTAGGTTTTAGATTCGAACTCTAGCGGGTTTAAAACCTACAGTCAGGGTGACCGGCCTGGAACTCGCACATCCAGGAAAGTACTATGCAACAGAAGGTCACGGCGCAGATTGGCGCCACTAATATATCAATCGAGACCGGCAAAATCGCCAAGCTCGCCGACGGCGCGGTCATCGTT
>Ga0210384_10008088_pt1 | contig 10999 bp, 12 predicted proteins | sample IncBWH2MmetaG_FD_160574 | JGI IMG/M metagenome (GOLD analysis project Ga0210384, IMG submission 160574) | Forest soil microbial communities from Barre Woods Harvard Forest LTER site, Petersham, Massachusetts, United States - Inc-BW-H-2-M | ecosystem: Environmental > Terrestrial > Soil >...
CGCGGTGCTGAAGCCGGCGGCGCCGCGCTCGACGATGAAGGCGCTGATGCCGCGCGGCCCGGCAGCGGGGTCGGTCTTGGCGTACACGACGAACACGTCCGCATCCGGGCCGTTGGTGATCCACATCTTGCGCCCGTTGAGCAGGTAGTCCTCCGCGCGCTTCTCGGCGCGCAGCTGCATGGAGACTACGTCCGAGCCCGCGCCGGGCTCAGACATGGCGAGTGCACCGACGTGCTCACCGCTCAGGAGCCTGGGCAGGTAGCGCTCACACTGCGCATCGCTGGCGTTGAGGCGCAGCTGATTCACGCACAGGTTGGAATGCGCGCCGTAGGAGAGGCCCACGGCTCCGGAGGCACGCGAGATCTCCTCCATGACGACGACGTGCGCCAGATAGCCGAGCCCGGCCCCGCCGAAGCGCTCGGCGACGGTGATGCCGAGCAGGCCCTGCGCCCCGAGGAGCGGCCACAGGTCGCGCGGGAACTCGTTGCTGCGGTCGATCTGCGCGGCGCGCGGGGCGATCTGCTCGGCGGCGAAGCGGCGCACCTGCTGGCGAATCTCCTCGAGCTCGGCGTCGAGGCCGAAGTCACTGTCGATGCACTCGAGCGCTTTCATGGGCTTGCCTTCTGCGTTGGCACAATCGTATGATTGTCGGACAAACCGGCAACCCTGGCAAGTACCCCATGCCCCGCCTCACCACCCGCGTGGACCTGCACTCCGAGGAGTACGGCGACAACCAGCGCGCCATGCAGGCACTGACGCAGGAGCTGCGGCGCGAGGTCGCCCGGGCGGCACGCGGCGGCCCCGCGGCGGCCATCGAACGGCACCGGGCCGCTGGCAAGCTGCCGGCACGCGAGCGCATCCGCGTGCTGCTCGACACCGGCAGCCCCTTTCTCGAGTTCTCGCAGCTCGCCGCGCACGGTATGTACGGCGGCGACATCGCCTGTGCGGGCCTGGTGAGCGGCATCGGCCGCGTGGCGGGGCGCGAGTGCGTGGTGGTGGCCAATGACCCCACGGTGAAGGGCGGCACCTACTACCCGATCACGGTGAAGAAGCATCTGCGCGCCCAGGAGATCGCGCGTGACAACCGCCTGCCGTGCGTTTACCTGGTGGAGAGCGGCGGCGCGTACCTGCCGGCCCAGGACGAGGTATTTCCCGATCGCGACAACTTCGGCCGCATTTTCTACAACCAGGCGACGCTCTCCGCGCTCGCGGTGGCGCAGATCTCGGTGGTGCACGGTTCCTGCACCGCCGGCGGCGCCTACGTGCCCGCCATGTCGGATGAGAACGTCATCGTGCGCAACCAGGGGCGGGTGTTTCTCGGCGGGCCGCCGCTGGTGAAAGCCGCCACCGGCGAGGACATCGATGCCGAAACCCTCGGCGGCGCGGACGTGCACTGCCGCGAGTCCGGCGTGTGCGATCACTACGCGGAAAACGATACGCACGCGCTCGCCATCGCGCGGCGCATCGTGGCGCGTCTGCGGGCCGCCCCCGCGACGGCGCCGCCGTGCAGCGCGCGCGAGCCGTACTACGAGGCGCACGAGCTCTACGGCGTGCTGCCCCCGAGCCTGCGCAAGCCCTATGACGTGCGCGAGGTCATCGCGCGGCTCACTGATGCTTCCGAGCTGGACGAATTCAAGCAGCTCTACGGCACGACGCTGGTGTGCGGATTTGCGCACCTCGGTGGCTACCCCCTCGGCATCCTCGCCAACAACGGCGTGCTGTTCTCCGAGAGCGCGCTGAAGGGCACCCATTTCATCGAGCTGTGCGAGCGCGAGCAGATCCCGCTGCTGTTCCTGCAGAACATCACCGGTTTCATGGTGGGGCGGCGCGCCGAAGCCGGCGGCATCGCCAAGGACGGCGCCAAGCTCGTCACCGCCGTCGCCTGCGCCGGGGTGCCGAAACTCACGGTGATCATCGGCGGCAGCTACGGGGCGGGCAACTACGCCATGTGCGGGCGGGCGTACTCGCCGCGCTTCCTGTTCCAGTGGCCGAATGCGCGCATCTCCGTCATGGGCGGGGAGCAGGCGGCGAGCGTGCTCGCGACGGTCAAGCGCGAGCAGCTGCAACGCGGCGGCCGCGACTGGCCGGCCGCACAGGAGGAGTCGTTCAAACAGCCGATCCGCGAGCAATACGAGCGCCAGGGACATCCCTACTACTCCTCGGCGCGGCTGTGGGACGACGGCGTGATCGATCCGGCGGACACGCGCCGCGTGCTCGCCCTGTCGCTCGCCGCGGTGCGTAACGCTCCGCACGAGCCGCAGCGCTTCGGCGTGTTCCGGATGTAATGCGCACCGGGTGAGAGGCGAGGACGCTGCGTGATCAAGAGCCTGCTGGTCGCCAACCGCGGCGAGATCGCTTGCCGCATCTTCCGCACCGCGCGGCGGCTCGGCATGCGCACGGTGGCGGTGTACTCCGACGCCGATGCCGGGGCCCGTCACACGCGCGCCGCGGATGAGGCGCGGCGCATCGGGCCCGCCCCGGCGCGCGAGAGCTATCTCGACATGGGGCGCATCATCGATGCCGCCCGCGCGAGCGGGGTAGAGGCGATTCATCCCGGTTACGGCTTTCTCTCCGAGAACGCCGCCTTTGCGCAGGCCTGCCTCGATGCCGGGCTCGTTTTCGTCGGCCCGCCCGCCGCCGCCATCGACGCCATGGGCTCGAAGATCCTCGCCAAGACGCGCATGCAGGCGGCCGGCGTGCCGGTGCTGCCCGGATACGCCGGCGCACGGCAGGATCTCGCCGACCTCGCCCGCGAGGCGCGTGCCGCGGGACTACCCCTCATTATCAAGCCCGCCGCCGGCGGCGGGGGCAAGGGCATGCACATCGTGCGCGCCGATGCCGAGCTCGAACCGGCGCTCGCCGCGGCGCGGCGCCTCGCCGAGAGCGCCTTCGGCGACGGCGCGCTGCTGCTCGAGCGCTACCTGCCAACCCCGCGCCACCTCGAGGTGCAGGTGTTTGCCGACCGGCACGGCAATTTCGTGCACCTCGGCGACCGCGACTGCTCGACGCAGCGCCGCCACCAGAAGCTGCTGGAGGAGGCTCCCGCGCCTGCGGTGCCCGAGCAGGTGCGCGAGCGGCTGCGCGCGGCGGCGCTGGTGGTGGCGCGCGCGATCGGCTACGTGAGTGCCGGCACCGTCGAGTTCCTCTTCGACGGGCGCGAGGTCTACTTCATGGAGATGAACACGCGGCTGCAGGTCGAGCACACCGTCACCGAGGCGGTGACCGGCCTCGACCTGGTGGAATGGCAACTGCGTATCGCCGCGGGCGAGCCGCTGCCGCTGTCGCAGGGCGAAGTGCGCTGCAACGGTCACGCCATCGAGGCGCGAGTCTGCGCGGAGGATCCCGAGCGCGGCTTCCTGCCGAGCGCGGGATTGCTGCAGCTGCTCGAGTGGCCGACGCTGGAGGGGGTGCGGGTCGATGCCGGTTTCGGCAGCGGTGACACGGTTCCCGACTGCTACGACTCACTCCTCGGCAAGGTCATCGCCTGGGCCCCGGGGCGCGAGGAGGCCGCCGCGCGCCTCACTGCGGCGCTCAGCGCCACCTACTGCGTGGGCGTGCACACCAACGAGCGCTGGCTGGCGCGGATTCTGCGCTCAGCACGCTTCCTCGAGGTGCGGCACAACATTGCGCTGCTCGATGTCGCGGCGGCGGAGTTTGCCGGTCCGCTCGCCGCCGCCCCCGAAACATTGATCCTGGCAGCGCTCGCCGCCCACGGCGCAACGCCGCTGCATGCCGTTGCGCAGGCGCGCAGTCCGTGGGAGATGAGCGACGCCTTCACGCCGAACCTCCCGGCGCTCATCCCCTACACGTTCTGCTGGCGCGACCGCTCGCACGCAGTGGAGTTGGAATACGCCCACGGCAGGCCGGCGGCGGCGCGCGTCGATGGAGTACGCGTAGCGGTGGACGCCGTGCTCATCGAGGAGCGCGGCGTGGCGGCGCTCCTCGGCGAGCGGCGCTGTCAGGCGCGTTATCAGCTCGCCGGTGCGCGCGTGTATCTGTGGGCCGGCGACGAGCTGTACGATTTTCTGCTCGATGACCCGCGCACGCATGAGTTCTCCGCCAGCGCCGCGAGCGGCGGCCTGACTACGCCGCTCCCCGGCGTGGTGGTTTCCGTTCCAGTCGCGATCGGCCAGCAGGTCGCCGCCGGCGACGTTCTCATGGTGATCGAAGCGATGAAAATGGAGCACACCATCATCGCCCCCTACGCCGGGACGGTGCAGTCAATCCATTTCGCCCGGGGCGATCGGGTGCCCGAGGCGAGCGCGCTGCTGGAGCTGGCCCGCGCGTCCGAGCCAAGCTGAACGTACGCTGAAGTGATCTGCGTCACGGAAACGTGCGCTGAACTCACCTGCGTCCCGGATCCGCCTGCGGCGATCATTACAATCACTCCCGTCCGCGGCCCGTTGGCCGCGAGTGCAAGGAGGAAGAGATGAACAAGTCGCTGGTGACGGGTCTGATGGTCGGCGCGGTCGTGGCCGCTGCCGCGGGCGCCGTGGCGGGCCTGAAGATCATGAACAAGGGGCCCGAGTATGCGCAGGTGCTGAAGGTCACTCCGCTCACGCGGACGATTCACACGCCGCGGCAGGAGTGTCACGACGAGACCGTGACCCACCGGGGGCCGGTGAAGGACCAGCACCAGATCATCGGCACCGTAGCCGGCGCGGTGGTCGGTGGCGTCATCGGGCACCAGATCGGCGGTGGTACCGGGCGCGACATCGCCACGGTCGCCGGCGCAGCGGGCGGGGGCTACGCGGGCAACCGCATCCAGAAAAACCTCCAGGACCGGGATACGTACACCACCACCGAGCAGAAGTGCAACACGGTCTACGACACCTCGGAGAAGCGCACCGGCTATGAGGTGCGTTACCGCCTCGGCGGCCAGGAGTCGTCGGTGAAGATGAATCACGAGCCGGGAGAGCGCATCCCGGTGCGCGACGGTCATCTGGTGCTGGACGCCGCCGACGAGGGCCCGAGGAAGGATTGAGGACCGGCGCGCCAGCGCGCCCACGCCGGGGCGGCGCGCCCGGGCGCGCCTAAGCGCTCGCGGCGCGCCTGCGGCGGGCTATCAGTGCTTCGCCGCAGGAGTCATCGCGGCGCGCTCGGCGCGCACCCTGGCAATCAGCTTGTCGGTGTTGTCGAGAATCTGCGCCAGGGTGTCGCCCTGGGCGACGTACTCGCCGTTGACCGCCATGGTCGGAATGCCCTCTACGGCGTAGTTCTCGGCCATCCGGTCCGCCTGCACCGTCTGATTGTTGACGCCGAAGGAGGTGTAGGCGGCGGTGAACTTCTCAGCGTTGCCGCCGTGCGCACCGACCCAGTCAGCCAGGCTCCGCGGGTCGAACAGCTGGCGGCGCTGCTCGTGGATCGCCTCGAACAGCGGGCCATCGAGCTTGGCGAGGTCGCCCGTGGCCTGCAGCGCGTAGTAGGCACGCTGCAGATTCTCCCAGGGCGGGCGGTTGAAGCTGACCGGGACCCGCAGCAGCACCACGTCGCGCGGCTGCCGGGCGAGCCAGGTCTTCAGCAGCGGGTAGAACTCGCTGCAATGCGGGCAGCCGTAGGAGAAGAACTCGGTGACCTCGATCTTTCCGGGGCTCTCGGTCGGCTGCACCGGTACGAGCTTGCGGAAGCCGCCGGCGTCCTGTTGCTCGAGGCCGGCCACGGGTTTCCCCAACGGTAGGAACAGTACGCACAGCGCCAGCATCAGAGCGCAGTTGCGGATCGACATGGCGTTGTCCTTTCGTTCAGCGTACAGCGGCGACATTATTTCCCAAGCCTCGTCCGGCGGCACGCGCCCTGCGCAGACTCGCCGGGGCAGTGGAAACAAACGCCGAATCGCGCGCGAAGAATCGCCACGGCCGCTGCGCCCAGTCGCCGGCGTAGTCGACCCCGATGCGGGTGCTGCGGGCGATGCGCGCCGCAGGAGTACCCGCCGGGGGTTGCTCGAGCCACAGTGCCTTACCGAGCAGATCCGCGCCGTTCAGGCGACGGTCGATGTGCAGCGCCCGGCACAACAGCCCCGGCCCCCAGGTGCGCTCCTCGAGCCTGCCAAGCGGCTCGAGCGCCCGCAGCAGCACCGCGTGCGGCACACCCGTGGGGGCGGTCACGACATTGAGGCAGTTCCAGAAACCATAGATGAAATACACGTAGGCGTGCCCCGGGGGGCCGAACATCACTTCGGTGCGCGCCGTGCGGCCGCGCGCGGAGTGGGCCGCGAGATCGCGCGGACCCAGGTACGCCTCGGTCTCGACGATGCGTCCGGCGCGCACGCTGCGGCCATCATCGTGCACCAGGTGCATCCCGATCAGGGCGCGGGCGATGGTGAGCGTGCTGCGCTCGAAGAAGGCGCGCGAAGGTTTCAGGACGGGCGACATCGCGCGCGATGGTAAAGGAATCCACTACAATGCACCTGCTGCCTTAAGGAACGCGCAGTTACGCTTGCTGTCGGATACCCGCATGAGAGCGCTGTTGTGGATTCTCGCCGCCCTCGGCCTCACCGCCGACCCGGCGGTGGCGAGTGTGTACCCGTTGCCGGCGGACGGCTCCGCCGTCGTGGGAACGGACAGCGCCGTGGCCACGGTCTACGAGGACACGCTGCCCGATCTCGCCCACCGCTACTCTCTCGGCTATTACGAGATTATCCGCGCCAACCCGGGCGTCGACGTGTGGCTGCCGGGGGCGGGCAGGCAGCTCACTCTTCCGGGGCGGCGCATTCTGCCGGCCGGTCCGCGCGAAGGCATCGTGCTCAACCTGCCTGAGCACCGCCTGTATTACTTTCCCAAGCCCCGCCCCGGCGAGCAGCCGGTCGTCATCACCTACCCGGTGAGCATCGGCAAGATGGACTGGCGCACCCCGCTCGGCACGACGCAGGTCATTGCCAAGATCCGCAATCCCTCCTGGTATCCGCCCGAGTCGATCCGCAAGGAGCACGCCGCCAACGACGATCCGTTGCCGAGGGTCGTCGGCCCCGGGCCCGACAACCCGCTCGGCGCCTTCGCATTGCGGCTCGCGGCCGGCCACGGCCAGTACATGATCCACGGCACCAACAACCCGACCGCTGTGGGCATGGCTGTCACCCACGGCTGCATCCGCATGTATCCCGAGGACGTGGCGGCGTTATTTGCGCTGATTCCGGTCGGCACCAAGGTGCGCCTGATCAACGAGCCGGTGAAGGTCGCCTGGGTGGGCGGTCAGCTGCTTCTCGAGGCGCACCCGCCGGTCGATGCAGAAGGGCAGTCGATCGAGCCGGACCTGCAGCTGCTCTCGGAGATGCTCGACCGCGCGCTCGGCAGCGACACCGCCGCGATTCACTGGGATCTGGCGCGCACCACGCTGCAGGCCGCCAGCGGCGTGCCGACGCTGGTCGGCCTCGCGGCCGATCCGGAGCAGCCGCCGGCTCCGGCCCCGCAGGCACCCGCGAGCGTCAGCCGCAGCGATTGACGGGGTATGACGCCTTACTCTTCCTCGTCCTCCCAGTAGCGATCCACCTTGTAGTACTTGTAAGTGCGGTCGCGGTAAGTGAGTCCGTCATTCTGCGTCAGCTCTTCCACCGAGCCGGCCGGCGCCGCCTGCAGCTGCTCCTTAGTGTAGTTCACCACGTAGGAGTTCTGGTTCTCGTCGTAGTCGAGCGCGGCCCAGGGGAGCGGATGATATTTCTCGGCCATGCCGAGGAAGCCGCCGAAACTGACGACCGCGAAGAGGATATTGTTGGACTCCTTGTCCAGAACGACGTCTTTGACTTCCCCGATCTTCTGGCCCTTGGGGTCCTGAACCTTGGTACCGAGAACCTTGGTCGCGCGAATCGCCGAGGTGTGTCCACTGCTCGTGGTCATGGTATCGCTCCTTGAATAAATATCCTGCGGGTAGCAAGCATCGCAGGTCAGGCGCCGCGTTGCATGCGTTGCCGTGTCCTGTGCAGGGCGCGCTGAGGCAGAGCGCGGCGCGTCCTCGCGCTCAGCGGGCGCGGGACGCGCGGCGAATTCGCAGCTCTCGGACCACCCGCAGCACCTGCGCGGCACGCGTGGCCACGGCCAGCGCCATGCGCGCCCACACCAGGAGCTTGAGCACCTCACGCGTGCGCCCGAGCAGCATCAGCCCGGCGAGGGCGACTATCCAGGCGAGCGGGTGCCGCCCCGGCTGCGCGGCGCCGCCGAAGAGAGCGCCGGCGGCGAGGGTCGCGGGCCTTGCCTGCCGGCGCAGCCGCTCCGTGCGCTGGGCGAGCTCGGCGCGCTGCGCTTCGCAGCGCGCGAGCAGCATGCGCCGCCGCGCCTCGAGCTCCGCCATGCGCGTCATGGGGTGCCTCCCGCGCGGCGCTGATCCTCGCGCAGCTGCTGCAGCGAGCCCTCCAGCATCCCCGGGTGATTGCGCAAGGTGCGCGCCCCGAGCCAGCCGCAAGTCACCGCCAGTGCCACGAACGCTCCGCTGCCGCCAAGCAGCGCCAGCATGCGATGCGTATCCCACAGCGAGACGACCAGTGCCGTGACGGCGAAGGCGAATGCCAGCAGCACACAGGCGATGGCGCCGAAGGCCCACACCAGCACGTGCACCAGCGCCAACAGGTGCATCTCGAATTCGGTCGCAGCGAGGTCGAGCCGCGTGCGCAGTGTCTCGAGGCCCGCCGCGAACAGCCCGCGCAGAGCGTGCGGCGGATCTTCCGTCGCGGCGCTTTCCGGTGGCGTCGCGGGCGCGTCCATCACCTGCGGCCCATGAGAAGTCCGAACAGCAGGGCTATGCCACCGGCCACCGCCACGGCCTGCCAGGGGTTGTCGCGCACGTAGCTGTCGACATCGCGCGCGCGGGCGCGCACCTGCTCCTCGAGCGCCGTCAACCGCGTGCGCAGCTCCTGCAGCGTGGCCTGCGCGCGCTCCTGCAATTCGGCACTGCCGGCGTTGGCCGTGGCACGCAGCAGCGTCTCGGCATCGTCCACCAGCGTGCGCAGATCCTCTGCGAGTCTGCCGCCGTCGTAGGTTTCGCCCATGGGTTACTCCTTGAGTCGTCAGGGGTTCCTGAAGCACTGATTTACGCATATCCGCATCGAAACCGCGAGACTCGCGCGGCCAGCTGCGCTACTCTCGCTGCAGAAGTGCTCGCATGAACGGGGCCGTGCCAAATCCGCTGCTGGAGCTGCGCAAGCTTGGCGAGAGTGCCTGGCTCGACGACATCAGCCGTGGGATGCTCGAAGACGGAAGCCTTGAACGGCTTATTCGCGAGGACGGCGTAGGGGGGCTCACCTCGAACCCCGCGATCTTCGCCAACTCCATGATGCACGACCAACACTACGCGCGGCCGATCGCGCAGCTCCTGCCCACGGTGTCCTCGGCCCTGGCGCTCTACGAGGAGCTCGCGATCGAAGACCTGCGCAGCGCCGCCCGGCTGCTGCGTCCGCTCTACGACTCGACCGGGGGCGGGGACGGTTACGTGAGCTTGGAGGTCTCCCCGCACCTGGCTGACGACAGCGCCGCGAGTCTGCGCGAGGCGCAGCGGCTGTGGCGGCGGCTGAATCTGCCGAATGCGCTCATCAAGATACCCGGCACCGAAGCGGGGCTGCCCGTGATCCGTGAGCTTATCGCCTCGGGCGTCAACGTGAACGTGACATTACTGTTCTCGCCCGAGCGCTATCGTGCCGTGGCGCGCGCCTACATGGAGGGCCTCGCTGCGCGCGCCGCCGCCGGCCAGGGGCTGGCCACGGTTGCTTCCGTCGCCAGCTTCTTCCTGAGCCGCATCGACAGCGCGGTCGATAAGATCCTCGACGGCCTGGCCGCGGCCGGCCAGCCCGCGGCCCGCGCCCTGCGCGGCAAGGCGGCGATTGCCAGCGCCTGCCGCGCCTACGAGATTTACGAGGGAATGAGCGCCACGCCCGAGTGGCAGACGCTCGCCGCCGCGGGCGCGCGGCCGCAGCGGCTCCTGTGGGCCTCGACCTCTACCAAGGATCCGAACTACAGCCCGATCAAGTACGTCGAGGAGCTGGTAGTGCCCGGTACCGTCAACACCATGCCGCTCGAGACGCTCAACACCTACCGGCGTCTCGGGCGGCCGGAGCTGCGGCTTGAGCGCCATATCGCGGAAGGCGCGGATACGCGCGAGGGACTCGAGCGGCTGGACGTCGACATGGAAGCCATCGCCGAACAGCTCGAGCGCGAGGGCGTGGCGAAGTTCGTCGAGCCCTTCGATAAACTACAACAATGGCTCGAGGGACAGCGCCGCGCTCAGCGGGCGTCCTGAGAGTTGCGGGGGACCTGACGTGGATCTGGACACGAAAGCGGTACGGGAGCGACTGCTCAAGCGCCGTGAGGAGCTGCGGCAGCGCGCGAGCGATGCGAGTGCCGATCTGCGTCACGAAGCCGACCCGTTGTCGGCCGATTTCGCCGAGCAGGTCACGCAGCGCGAGAACGACGATGTGCTGGGCGCGATCTCGCACTCAGCCCAGGCAGAGCTGCAACAGGTGGAGGCGGCACTGCGGCGCCTGGCCTCCGGGCGCTATGCCACCTGCGCGGTGTGCGGCGAGGACATCGAGCCGGAGAGACTGGCCGCGGTGCCATACACCGATCGCTGCCGCTCGTGCGCCGAAGGAGGCCCTAACGGCGGCCGCGGGGCGCGCGGCTGAGCGGCGGATGACGCGATGAGCGCGCCTGCCGCGCCCGCCGATGCGCCCACTCCTTCGGGCGTTATTACCATCACCACGGATTTCGGCCACCAGGGCCCCTTCGTCGGCGTCATGAAGGGCTGCATCCTCACGCGCTTCCCGCAGGCCCGCATCATCGATCTCACTCACGAGATCGTGGTGCACTGGCCGGCGGAAGCGGGGTTCTGGCTGGCGCGCGCGTTCGGTTACTTCCCTCCAGGCACGGTGCACGTGGCGGTGGTCGACCCGGGGGTAGGAACCGCGCGCCAGATCATCGCGCTGCTCGCGGGTGGGCACTACTTCCTTGCCCCGGACAACGGCCTGCTGGCGCCAGTGGCGAGCCGCAGCGACGCGGCACTGATTGTGCGCTTGACGCCCGCG
>Ga0210384_10008089_pt1 | contig 10997 bp, 17 predicted proteins | sample IncBWH2MmetaG_FD_160574 | JGI IMG/M metagenome (GOLD analysis project Ga0210384, IMG submission 160574) | Forest soil microbial communities from Barre Woods Harvard Forest LTER site, Petersham, Massachusetts, United States - Inc-BW-H-2-M | ecosystem: Environmental > Terrestrial > Soil >...
TGCCTGCCATTAGTTGGGCGGACTAGGAACCGGCATGACCAAGACAGCCGTCACAGAGCAAATCACTCACCGCTGGTACGCGCGTCCCGTGCTCTTCGTTACCGACGTGAACCGTGCACTTCGGTTCTACGTCGACATGCTGGGCTTCGAGAAGAGTTGGCATGAGGGCGACGGCGCGGGCGGCGTCTGCCAAGTCAATCGCGCGGGAACCGAGATCATCCTTTGCGAAGATGCCCCGCGAAGCGGCAAAGCGCGCTTGTTCGTGGAACTGACCGTCGCTGGACTCGCCGCGCTTCGCCGTGAAATCGCCGAGCGCTCGGTTCCCACCGAGAAGTCCTGGTGGGGCTACGACGTCATCAAGATCGTCGATCCCGACGGAAATGAGTTGCTGTTCCCCGCAGCCGAATAGTCCAAGCAGTGATACCCTCCGGTTTTCTGCGACGCGTTCCTAACGGGTATCAAGCCACTTCCGAATATTCGAGACGGTATCCTCATAGAACGTCTTGTAAAGACCATGCGATACGTAGCCGAGATGCGGCGTCGCCAATATGTTGTCTAGCGTCCGGAAAGGGTGATGCGGAGGCAGCGGCTCAATATCGAATACGTCGATGGCCGCGCCGGCGATTTGTTTGTTCTTCAACACGCTGATCAAAGCTTGCTCTTCGACGATCGGCCCGCGAGATGCGTTGATCAACCAGGCCGTTGGCTTCATTCTCGCCAGCTCCGCGGCGCCTACCAGGCCGCGCGTGCGGCTGCTCAACACCAAATGGATCGTCAGAATGTCGGCCCGCTCGAACAGCTGGTCCTTCGAAACCAGGAGTGCGTCTGCTGCTTTGGCAGCCTCGGGTGTCAGGTTCTGGCTCCAGGCAATCAGATTCATTCCAAAAGCGCTGCCGATCCGCGCGACCTGTGATCCAATCCGCCCAAGTCCTAGAACGCCCAGGGTCTTTCCGCGGAGATCCATGCCCACTGTTTGCTGCCAGCCGCCGGATCGGACGGAGTTGCTCTCCGTCACGATGTGCCGCGCGGAGGCCAGGATCAGCGCCCACGTAAATTCGATCGTCGGGTCCGACCTATATCCCGTGTGAACCACTGCGATCCCACGATCGCCCGCGGCGGCGAGATCGATCGATGCATTTCCAGATCCTGTCGAAGCAATAAGCTTGAGATTGGGAAGGCGCTCAATGACGTTGCGGGGCAGAGGCGTCCGCTCGCGCATGACACACACGACATCAAAAGGCAGCAACCGCTCAATCACGGCGTCCGCATCGGCGAGGTGATCCTGAAATACGGCGACGTCCGCCCGATCGCGGAGCACCGACCAATCAGCGCTCTCAAGCGCCACATTTTGGTAATCGTCCAGAACAGCGACCTTGTACTTGTTCATTGGCATCTATCCCGCGGTGATAACATTCGAGTGTCCGTCAGGGTTTGACATTAGCCTTCGCGCCCCGTTCGAGTGCCAAGAGCAGGTCGGCGGATGGGAATCTTTCCTTCATGGCGTTGATAAAGCTGTCCGGATCTTTGGCTTTTTTGAGTTCTTCTTCAAAAGCTAATAAATAGTTTTCCGTAAAATCTACGGCGGTACTCGCGTCAAGGGGAGCTCCAACTTTGCTATGTCCAGGGATAACAACCGAAGGTTTTAATGTTCTGATTTTATTCAATGAATTCAACCACTTCTCTCTAGCCTTACTGTCCGTTTCTGCGGTGTAAACGTGCATGCCGTTGAACAATACGTCGCCAGAAATGAGAATTCTCTGTCCAGGAATCCAAAGCATTGTGTTTTCATCGGTGTCGCCTTGGACGTCTTTAAGGATCTCTATTCTTGAGTTCTCAAATTCAATAAAGTTGCCGTCGAATTTTTCGATAGCAACAACCTGAGAGGCTGCAGCTGAGCCCAAAATCGTTTTCCATTTATCTACTTTCTCTCGATAGACCCTGTTGATTCGGTCCGTTACCGCGGAATTCGCGATAATCCTCACTCCCGGGTAGGCCTCCCTAAAGACCTCCAGACCAAGGAAATGATCGGCGTGCTCATGGGTAATGTAGACGATAGACAGCGGCTTTTTAGTCTCTCCGATTTCCTGTAATACTTTTTCAGCATTGGTTTTTGTTAACTGCGCGTCGACCAACATTACTTCGCGGGTTCCCTCGATAATCACGGAGTTAGTCCAAAACTGATCGTCGGGAGAGGTGAATACCTTGATTGAAAAACCCTGCTGGCCAGCCGCAAATGCAGATGGAAACGAAATCAGAAATAAGGGACTGATCACCGCCGAGCAAACAGCGAGACCTCTCACAAATCTAGACCGTAAATCTCCATGAACACTTAATTGGTCCATAAATTCTCCTATCCTTTGTATCCGGCCCTGACGGGTACGAATTTGACGCCGACAAAATCCACGCGGCTAATGGGTACTAAGGCGTTGATGAGCGCGGCCCAGTCGAGAGGGACTTTGACCATCCCAAGCAATGAGTCGAACACTCCTGCCAATTCTTGCATGCGGCCATCCGCAAACACTCAAGCCTCTTTTGCTTTTGCCGCCGCGGTAAAGGCTGCCGCATTCTTTCGGACGAATTCCTGCACGCTCAGCGACCCTTGCCCTGTTAGCGTAAGCACGTCGTCCGACATCCGGTCGAAGCGACCCGCGCGATGCAGATCGCCCATCGCTGCCAGGTGGTTCACCACGTGAACCGGCCAGCCCTGCTTGAGCAGCTCGTCGCGCCACGGCTCGACCGGAATGTCCTGATAGGTGATTGTGCGGCCCAGCGCCTTCGAATACTCCTGTGCAAAGAAATGCATGTTCTCGGACTGCGGACCCGTCAGATGATAGATCTTGCCGATGTGCGGCTGCGGATTGGCGAGCAGCGCGGCGATCACACGCGCAACGTCTTCCGCTGCCACCGGCGCAGTCTTGCCCTCCCCGAACGGCAGTCTGATCTGATTTGATTCCCGTACTGAATCCGGAGTCAAAGTCAGGAAGAACCCTTCGAGAAACACTGTCGGCCGCACGTGCACGACCGGCAGACCGGACCAGTTCAGCGCCTGCTCGGCGAGCCAGTGCAGCTTGTGCTGCGGGCTCGGAGTAGTTTCGGTAATGCTCATCTGTGAGACCGTCATCTGCGACATATTGATGAACGCCTTCACGCCGTGATGCTTTGCCACCGCCGCCGCATTGACCGTGGCGGCCAGATAGGCATCCGAAACTGACATTCCGAAGTACATCGTCTCGGAGCCGGCAATCGCCCTATGCATCGAATCAAGATCGAGCAGATTGCCGACCACGACCTCCGCACCCATGTCCCGCAACGCCTGCGCGCGCTCGTCTTCATTTCGCACCATCGCCCGCACCGCTTTGCCTTGCTTCAACAGCAGTTCGGTGACCGTGCGTCCTACCGCCCCGACGCGGCCCGCCGCGCCAGTAACCAGAATGGGACTCGCCATGTTTCCTCCTAAGCGTTCAGTTGATCGAAAGACACATCTTGTTGAGTGTGAGTGCCGCATCGCTTCCGTGCGGCGGCTGCAAGTGCCGCTACGAATGTCTGTCTAGGAGTACGTCCAAAGTCACGACGGTTTCACGGTTTTTGCCGTTCCCCAGAGCGAACCTGGATTAACGCGGTTTGGATGCAATGTCAGCATCTTCTGATAAAGCTCCATGGCCGTCGATGTGTTTGCCACACTGGCGTTAAAGTCATGGAGGTAACCCCGGGTTTCCTCGATGTGACGGGGAGAGCTATCGGGGTTAAGGACACCATGCCCCGCTACCACCGCACTGGGGTGCAGGGCCTGGATCTTATCCAACGCGCGCAGCCACTCGCCCCTGGCCTTTTCGTCGCACTCCGCGAGATAGAGGTGCGTGTTGTTGTAGACGGCATCCCCCGATATCACCAGGCTAATCGAAGGCACATGCAGCGCGGTTGTGTGCACGGTGTCGGTATGGCCAAGCTCGATTACGCTTAGTTCTTCTCCTTCAAGATGAAACTTGTCTCCTTGCAGAATCTCCGGCACTACCAATTCCGAGGGAACTTGGCCAGGGAAGCGCGGCTCCCAGAAGGATCTTATGAAGTCCGGCTTGATCTGGTTTTGCATCGCCGCAACACCGGAAGCGGTGGAAATCGCTCTTGCGTTTGGGAACCTATCCAGCAAAAACTTGAGGCCGAAAAAATGGTCACCGTGGGCATGGGTGACGTAAATGGTTGTAAGATTTTTGCCGCTCTCAGCGACCCAATCTAACAGCTCCTTCGAATGTTGCACCGACAGGAATGTATCGACGAGGATGGCATCGCGTTCGCCATAGACGAGGGTGACCGTGTTGGTAACCCAAGCGAGATCTTCCTTGCCGGGCGGAAGGCCCTGGGTAGAACTGCCGCGCTTCTTGGTCAAAAGTTTCCAGTTCAGCTTTGGCATGGCTCGTCCGCGGCTATGGCAATCGCAAGCTTGCTTTTGCGCTCCATGGCTGATCCTTATCTTAACCAGGATTTCGATTTGCAAGAGTAGCTCTAAAACGCGTTTTTTACACTCGGATCAAAGTCCAGTCAATAACTTGCCGGCGAGCCAGCAATCGACACTGAACTTTCCTGGACCAGAGCAGATCAGCCAGATAAAGAAGAGCATGTACAGGACTTCCGGAAGGTAGAGGAAATCGTCGAGCCAGTTAAGAGGCGAAAGTCCTCTAGGCATGGCGGAAAGCTTGGTGGTCAGGATGGCGACAAGCATATCGACCAATAAAGCCACGCAGGCCAGGCTCGAAAGAAACCCCACGGTCAGCAAGGACCCGCCAACAAACTCGACGCCCGACACGAAATAAGTCATCAGGCGGGGAAACGGTACTTTGGCCTCAACGAGCGTTTCATACATGGCTTGCCTTCTGCCGGCGACAAACAATTTGTTTGCCCCGGAGATGGCGAAGAACAGCCCGAGCGAAACGCGTACCACCAGGATGGCATATTGTTCCAAATCACTGCTACCCTGCAGCGCAAACTGGACCAACCGTTTCCAATCCATCTCTTATCCCCCATCGGAGGATGTCTCGCGCCTCGAGATTATGTGTCCATCCGTTCGACCCATTGAGCGCGAGATGCGGGCGCCACGAATGGATCCGCAAAGTACTGTGTTTCCCGCGCAACCTTGTCGTCCCTGAACTCCATGATGCTCACCGTGTAGGACGGCTTGCCGTCATACGTCAGGATGAATTCGATGACCCAAAGATCACCCCCGCCAATGATTCGCCGGATAGAAAACCGCTTTTTGCTCGGCTGACTGGCGCGCTGGCCCTGTATGTTGCGTCGACCGCGGGTTCGCTCGCCGGACTGCGGGTATTCCAGCACCGCGTCCTCGTGATAGATGCAGTGCTCCGTTTCAAAATCGTTGCCATCGGACGCCGCCCAATGCTGATCCAGTGCCGCACGGATCGCTTGATCTCGCGCTCCAGAATACTGCTCCTTCTTTTGTTGATCGTTCATCTTGAGCCTTCAGTTGGACAAGAAGCTAAATGCTTTAGCGGTGTCGGAGTGTACGACTCGTCAAGTCGCGCTGTTTCTTCGATCACCCCAAAGTCTACACCTCAGCCCGGCTCCTTTCTCGCCACTCGCCACTTCTTCTTTCACTCGCCACTTTCCACTAAGATGCCGCCGCATCGCCAGCGAGGGCTCGAACCGCCCCGGGCTGAGGACGCAGGAGCAAATGGAATGCGACGACGTGCGTGATCATCAGCACGGGCACGTAGAGGATGGGGATCGCATACGTGGCGCCCAGCTGTCCCGCCATCGCGGGAAGGCCAACCCGGACGGCGTGATAATAGTCGAGGATGAGATCGACTATCCCCACGAGATTGAAGGCCACCACGAACAGCCAAAAGAGCGGACGTATCCTTACCGTGAGAAGCGCGAGGATGGCCAGCACCCCGGTTGCCAGGTCCCAGTAGGCGGCGAACGTGCCGAAGCCGGCGATTGGCAGATTCGGGCCGATGACGCCTGGAAGGATAAAGACCAGCCCGAAGAAGCGGAAGCTGTGCAGCGTGGCGATGGCGCGTAGCGCTGCCACCATGTCCATCGACTTGAGCCAGGGCATGACGTACACGGCGAAGCAAAGCAGCCAGGCGACATAACCTAGAATGAGTTGCAGATTGAAGATGATTTCCGGCGACATTTGTCCTCCTATCGGATTCACGGGTTTACTTATTTTGAGTTTTCTCTCAACAGTATTCCGAGCGGCAAAAGTGGCCCGACCGGAATGAACTGTTCGTCCACGAGGTTTTCCTTCGAGAGAGGCAGGCTTTCGATGAGCGCCCGAGCCTCCGCCACGTCCTTGCAGTTCAGGATGAAGATGACGCCCCGCCCGTCGCCGCGCGTGAACCACTGCTGAATCTTGCCGTCGAGATACACGGGAACGGTCGCACGAATCTCGCTGGGCATGATTTTCATGATTTGCTCGACAGTGACTCCCGGTTTTGGAGTAATGATCGTCAGCACGCCGGTGATCTTGGGCTGCGGCGGTGTGGACTGGCCTTGCGCCATGGGCGCCAGAACCGTCGCGAACGCCAGAAGCAGGTAGTACATTTCAATCTTCATTGTTCAGCTCCTCTTGATTCCTCGTGGAATTTGGATCATGCTTGGTACCAACGGGTACCACGCTGCTAGTTTAGACGCCCGCGAGGAGAAAAGGTTACGCCCGAGAATAAGATAGTGGTACTATGGGGTACCATGGCCGGCAAGGAGAGGATGATGGCTACAGGATCAAAGTCAAAACGCCGCCAGAAAGACGCCGGCGAAACCGTGGTCCGCAAACGCATCCTCGACGCGGCCTTTACGGCGTTCATGAAGAGCGGCTACGCAACGGCCAGCACGCTGGAGATTGCCACGCGCGCGCGCGTTTCGAAGCGAGAGCTTTACGCACTGGTTGGCAACAAACAGGAAATGCTGATCGCCTGTATCCGCGGGCGCGCCAAACGATTCGCCGTGCCCGCTGACCTGCCCGTACTGCGCGATCGCCAGACCTTGGAGCAGGTGCTGGCTTCTTTCGGGACGAGGCTCGTCCGCGAGATAAGCGATCCCACGGTCATTGCCGTGTTCCGGCTGGCGATCTCCGAACTGTCCCATGCCCCCGAAGTGGCGCGCGCGCTCAACTCCATAGGCCGCGAGGCAAGCCGCGCCGCGTTGCGCAAAATCATGACCGAGGCCCAGGCGTCCGGACTGCTCACAGGCCGCCCTGCCGAACTTGCCCAGCAGTTCGCCGCCCTGCTCTGGCGCGATCTGATGGTCAGCCTGCTGCTCAGCGTCGCCGAGCGGCCGAACCCCCGCGAAATCGCGCGACGTGCCCGCGACGCCGCAGCCGCCTTCCTGCAACTTCATCCGCTGCCGAATGACGCCCCAGCCTGAAGCTACGTTTTAGCGCGGACACTGAACGCTAGAACCTGCCGACACCCTGGCCACTCAGTTCGTTCCGGTGTCTAATTACCAGAGGTAGGAATCAAGATATGCGGACTTTAGCAGAAACAATTGTGGCAATCGTGATACTTGGATGCTGGAGTTGTCTCGGCGTTAGCAACATCACGGCCCAGACTCATCCATCGGCATCGGAGCTTGTCAAAAGACTTCAGTCGGCCAAGACCACGGACGACGCCAGAAAACAACTGCTGCAGCTCGGAAACTCCGATTCCAATGTCCGGCGATATTTGGCTGTTCAGTTGCCGGCAATGATTGAACTCGGTCCCAAGTCTTGTCCGCCGAGTGAAATCGCGGACCTCGTCGCCAGGTGGCATTCTTGTCCGTGGTACAACGCAGTGGAGTTGGCTGGAAAGTTGAAAATTGGTGAAACCGCACCCGCCCTGGCCCCGTGGATCAATTGGAGAAACCCAGGCCCTGTTGGGCTCTCCCTGGAGGCCAGGCTCGTATTCTGCCCAGCGGCTAAGGCGCTGTCTGAGATCGGAGACCCAGCTATCCCTGTTGTCCAGCGTGTGCTTAACTCCGGCAGTCCAGAGGAGCACGCTCGGGCCGTCCGCGTACTGTGCATAATTCACACACCGAACGCGAAGGCTGCTCTTCACGACCACCTGCCGCATGAAGCCGATCCCGACCAGCAAACGATGATCAAGAATTGCTTACGGTAATGAAAAGGACGACGGGCATGGTAACAAAGCGGCCGGAATGACTCGACGCGACCGGAAGCGCCCCGTCGTGCTCACACTACGGCTTTGCGTAGTCCCAAACATCGGGCGGCAGCTTATCCTTGAGCGCTGCATACATGGCGTCGCGGAACAGTTTCAGAGCCGGGTACGGCCGGAGGGCAATCGTGCGCTCCACAATCAGCCCCTGCTCGTTATCCACGATGACCTCCATGCTCTCGAATTTGTGGCCATCCATGGTCCCCACCCAGCGCAAAAACGTGGTGCGCTCATCGACCTTGAACTCGGCTGTATAGGTCCCGGAACCACGCGTAGCGCTCGACTGAGCGAAAATCGCCGCGATGACTTCACGCCCCTCGATCGGCCTTACCAGGATCGGGCTGTGGAATACGATGTTTTCGGCAAGCAGCTCCCTTATCTGGGCCGCTGTAGGCTTACCGGATTCCCGCAGCTTGCGTAAAGGATGCATCGTGATTCCTCCTATGCGGTGTTATTTGCTGTTGAAATCGAGCAAAGGCTTACGCTCGCGGCCCATCGACTCGGCATCTTTAGGAACCAGCCCTCGACCGCAGTTCGCCGTATAGAGTAGCCGCAATCGGAGTGATAATCGACAGAGCGCCGAGAGTTTTTTACTGCTGGCCCAGCTTCTAGCCGCCCTTGGCGCTCTGCTGCTCGAACTTCGCGAGCTTCTCCTGAACATCGGCGGAGAAGTCCGTTATCTCAAACATCCGGCGAACTTCAACCATTTCGTTATCCTTTCCAGGGATGCGCGAGGCCCATTCCAGCGCCTCTTCGCGCGACTTCACCTGAATAATCCAGTAGCCGCCGACCACTTCCTTCGCTTCGGTGAACGGGCCGTCGGTAACTTTCGATTTTCCGCTTTTGAAGGTGACACGCGCGCTCATCGTCGCGGGCGGGGTCAGACCGTCGAGCGCGAGCAGCACGCCGGCCTTCTGTAGTTGCTCGTTGTATTTCCGCATTCTCTCGATGTCTTTGAGGTCGGGTACCGCGCCGGGTTTCGCGTTTTCGTAGCCTTTCGGAAACATGATCATCATGAAGCGCATGGTGTTCTCCTTGAAGGTTGAGCGGACGCCGTATCAGGGCCGCTACTTTATATAGGAGACCGCGCTTCTGCCTGAATGTTGCGAGTGGCCGATTACGCGGTGCCGCTCCACTTACGCGTCGAACCGCGTGGCCGAGGATCGACATCCGCCTCGCCGAAATTTTTTGCGTAGCGTATCGCTTAGAAAACACGTTATTTAGTCATGGGGCAGGGTGGAGCCACGATGATTCCGTCTTTTGAACAATCCGCAATCGCGGCAATTCCCAGAACGCTGCGTACCAAGCGTTTATATCACCGACTCTGGCTAAGTCCTGATAGGTCGTTAATCAGGCGCTGTGAGGGAAAATTACCGGAACAACCAAGGTCCAAACGGACGTTTCTTCACTAGTTCTCGCGCCTCGGCCTCTATGCGTGCGTTCTCCGCAGCCATGGCTGCTTCACCCTCAAAGACCGTGTGCATGTGCCTATACGAAAGGTACGGATACTTTTCATAGGACCAGCGCACTGTGAGATAGAGTGCCGCAGCGCAAGCAAGCAACAACACTAATGCTGCGAAGCTCGGGTGGAATGGGAATCCCAAGCTGCCGAGTCCCAAGATGGAGCTCAAACTGGTTACGACCAAAGCGAGTTTTCGTTTTCGGAAAAAGACAAATCCCAGGACAAGTGCTACAAGGAAGCACCAAACACCGTCATGATAATCGTACTTATGAATGCTAATGCCAGCCGATACTAGCAACAGGGCAATCGCTGCCCCCGTGAAGGAGAGAAGAGTTTCCCGAGCCGTCATCTTCGGAGGGGCCAAGAAGGCCGATATTTCCTTAGGGTCCATTTAAGATTATGATACCCGCCTGCACGGAAAGCGTGACACACAGCTCGTATTGAATGCTTAAAAGGTTCAGGGCGCACCGAATTGTCCTCTCCTTCGATGCGTAACTCCCGATTAGTCGTGCCAGCTCAACCAGTCGATGCAAAACCATCTAATCAGTTGATCCGGCAATACTTCCCCGGGAGAACCGAACTGTTTGGCTGTACTCGGTCAAAACCTAGCCAGAGTAGCGTTCCGGCTGATCTAACCTAGCGAGCGCTTTTGGCTTTTATTTTCGATGCAGGTGGGTTTGAGCTGAGTGTTGCGTCGACACATTGAGACCACCTGCATTACCAGACAAGTGGAAGTTACGCTCAAGAAGGGCGACCAAGCAGAAATAAAAGGGATGGCCCGAGAGCCATCCCCCAGGGTCATCGTAACTCCGCCTCAAGGAACGTGCTTGCTGGCACGGAGCATTGCGGCCCTCAACAATGGGACTCCCGGAACGCGGATACGGTTTCAAATTTCTCCATCTGGGATAGGGTTGGCTGGCGAATCCAGCTCCACTTTTGCGCGCTTTGGAGTCATGGCTCGGAGAGCCTGGCACTCACATCGTTGCGCGGCAATGACTGTCACTCGGCATTTTACTTCGGTGGCGGTGCAGACTGGTTTTCACTGGTCGGCGGCACGATCCCCTTAAGCCGCAGATAGGTCACCATGTTCCCATAGTGCTCATCCGTGTGCGCCGTATTGATTGAGAATACCGTCAGTTTCGCCAGGTCGAAGTTGAAGAGTTTCACCATCTGGCTGCCTTTTGCATCGGTCATGCTTTCGAATGCCTTGTTGCAGTACGCCACTCCGTCCTTGAGCGCAGCCACCAGGTCCGCCTTTGACGTTTTCGTTTTTTCGATGTCCTTTGCTGGGTTTGCTTCACCCATGGCTTGCGAGCAGAACATGTAGGAAGCGTCGGCCACATGGCCAACGATCTGGCCAAAAGTGCGAACTT
>Ga0210384_10008090_pt1 | contig 10997 bp, 11 predicted proteins | sample IncBWH2MmetaG_FD_160574 | JGI IMG/M metagenome (GOLD analysis project Ga0210384, IMG submission 160574) | Forest soil microbial communities from Barre Woods Harvard Forest LTER site, Petersham, Massachusetts, United States - Inc-BW-H-2-M | ecosystem: Environmental > Terrestrial > Soil >...
CCCCGCAACCCTGCAATCAATCCGCAGCGCGCACGGCGACCCCGAGAGATGGCAAAGCACTATGTCTTACTGGAGCCGCTGGAATCTGTGGCCTGAGGGGGAGAGATAATCGTCGCGCTCTTGATGCTATCTAATTTCGGAAAATCCTTGTCGAGGTAGGCTTTCCCTTGCGAAGAGACCATGCCCTGGTCCGGTCCCCGCCCGCTCGGTGCTCCTTCCCCGTATCCGCTGTAAAGCTGCTTCACCACGTCCATACCCTGCGTCACCTGGCCGAAGGGCGCAAACCCCATGGAATCGAGCTGGGCATTGTTGCCCAGGTTGATGAACACCTGGGTGGTGCGCGTGTTCGGCCCGGCTGTAGCAAAGGTGATGAAGCCCGGCCGATTGCTCTGTGTCACCGGATCGTCCTTGATGGTCGCTGCCCGCCATGCTTTGGAGATTTGGGGGTCGGCATGCAATCCGAACTGCACCACGAACCCGGAGAGCACCCGGAAGAAACTCGCATCGTCGAAAAACCTGTTGGCGGCAAGATTATAAAAGCGGTCGGCGCCAAGCGGGGCCCAGACGCGCGTCACTTGGACCACGAAGTCTCCCTTAGTGGTCGTGAATTTCACATCATAGACCTCCGGCGCCTTCGCTGTAAGCGCCGAGGGATTTTGCAAAACCGGATTTGCTGCCATTGGAAATTTCCTGACTACGGCTTCGGCTTTTCGCCGGCGGCTGGAGCTGCGCTCTTGGCCGCTGGAGCCGCGCCCTTGGCCGCCGAGGTTTTCGACGCCGCGGCGGGTGAAATGATTGTGGCGGTCTTTATGCTGTCAAGCTTCGGCCAATTCTTGTCCAGGTAAGCCTTTCCCTGATTGGTGATTTCACCCTGATGGCTGGTGGTCGAGTCGCCATATCCGCTGTAAAACTGACTCACGACGTCCATTCCCTCGGTCACCTTCCCGAAGGGCGCGAAGCCGCTGGCATCAAGGCGCGCGTTGTTAGCCAGGTTGATGAACACTTGCGTGGTCCGCGTGTTGGGTCCCGCCATTGCAAATGTGATGCTGCCGGCGACATTGCTCTGCACCACAGGGTCATCCTTGATGTTCGCATCGGTCCAGGCTTTATTCACGGCCGGACTGCCCGTCAATCCGAACTGAACCACAAAGCCGGGAACCACGCGAAAAAATGACGCCCCATCGTAGTAGTGGTTTTTCACAAGATTGTAGAAGCGATCCGCGCCAAGCGGTGCCCACGCACGAGTGACTTGCAGAACGAAATCGCCCTTCGTAGTCACAAATTTCACTTCATACACATCCGGAGACTTCGCTTTCAAAGTTTCAGGATGCAGCAAACTCCCGCCCGTTTTGGCGGCCGGGGATTTCGTTTGACCGCCTGCCGCGGGCTTTGCCCCTGCAGGCTGAGTCTGCCCCAGCACTCCAGTTGGGGCCAGCGCAGTGAAAATGAAAAAGCAGAGCCAGGACGTGAATCGTCTCACGGGTGTCCCCCCAGTCGTTTAGCGGCGGCTTCCACTTGCTCCATTACGCGCAATGTGTTGCCACCTAGAATTTTTTGGATATCGGTATCGGAATAGCCCTTCTCGAGCAGTGCGTTCGTAATCAGCGGAACATGCGAGGCGTCGTCCATGCCAAAAGGCATATTCGCGCCGTCAAAATCCGAGCCCAGGCCCACGTGATCCGCGCCAGCCATTTTAACAGCATGGTCAATATGGTCAATGATTCTCGTCCAATTTACACGTGGCAGCTTGCCCTGCTCCACCAGTTCTCGCGTCACTTTCTCGCGTTCGAGGAGCTGGCAGGCCTCGGCTTTGCCGCAACGCTTTTTCACCTCGGCGTCCATATCCCTTTCGAGCTGCGGGTCCTCTTTTTCTGCGTCGCGAAATTCCTGGCTCAAGAACCCCACGTGATAATTGATCTGAATCACCCCGCCATTTGCCGCCAAATCCTTCATCATCTGGTCGGTCATATTGCGCGGCGCGTTGCACAGGGCCCGGCACGATGAGTGCGAGGCAATCACCGGAGCTTCACTGATGGCCAGAACATCGTAAAAAGCCTTGTCCGCAACGTGGGAGATATCCACCATCATACCCAGCCGGTTCATTTCGTGGACCACTTGCTTCCCGAATTCGGTAAGTCCGTTGTGCATGGGCGTGTCGGTCGAGGAGTCCGCCCAGGTCACATTCACGCTGTGTGTAAGCGTCATATAACGCGCGCCGAGCCCCGCAAATTTCCGCAGCACCCCCAGGTCGCTGTTGATCATGTGCCCGCCCTCGATCCCGATCAACGCAGCAATCTTGTGCTCGGCAAAGGCGCTGCGTATGTCCGCTGCAGTGGTCGCCAGAACCAGGTCGCGCCGATGTTCGTTCACTTGACGACGTACAGCGTTAATCTGATCGAGGGCTTTTTGGACAGCCACGAGCCCGGTAATCGTCCCTGGAATCCAAATTGAGAAAAAAATCGCATCCACGCCGCCTTCGCGCAACCGTGGGATGTCCACGTTCCCATCGTTGTGCCGCATACCCAGATCGAAATGCGGATCGAGCATGCGTTGCGTGGTGTCGTCGTGCGTGTCAACCACGATGGACTGAAAATGAAGTGTGCGCGCTTTCGCCGAGATGACGTCCGATGATTTTACGGCCAGCAAAGGCAGAGTACCTCCCGCCACCAGGCACAATGAAAGCGCTGGCAATCGCTTCATTGCCCCGCCGCGCTCAATCCCAGCCCTGGAACCACGATTTGATGGTGTGCAGCAGCACTTGGCCATTCACTGCGGCGATGGACTCTGTCAGCGGAATTCCCTTCGGGCAAACCTTCACGCAATTCTGCGCATTGTCGCAATCCTCAATGCCCCCGGGTCCCATCAGCGCATCCAGACGCTCTCGTGCATGCATCGCGCCGGTCGGATGCATATTGAACAAGCGAACCTGGCTGATGATTGCCGCGCCCACAAATTGCGTGTGTGTGTTTACCTTCGGGCAGATTTCCAGACAATTTCCGCAACTAATGCACCGCGATAGCGGATAGGCGATCTCCTGCACCGCCGGTGAAATCCGCGGTCCTTCCCCGAGAGCATAGGTGCCGTCAATCGGAATCCAGCATTTCGTGCGCTTCAGGCTGTCGAACATGTGCGTGCGGTCCACCACCAGGTCGCGTACCAGCGGGAATTTTGTGAGCGGCTCCAGGCGAATCGGTTTTTCAAGATTGTCCACCAGCGCCGAGCAGGCCTGGCGCGGCTCGCCGTTGATGAGCATGGCGCACGCGCCGCATACTTCTTCCAGGCAATTCGCGTCGTAACTCACCGGCGTGGATTCGCGGCCGTCGCGCGTGTAAGGCTTCTCTGCAATGTCGCGCAGGCAGGTGATGATGTTCAAGTGCGGCCGGTAGCGCAGTTCGTATTCTTCCCAGTGGACCGATTCGTCCGGCCGCTGCTGGCGCTTGATACGAACGATGAATGTTTTCTCAGCCATTCTCAATTATCCCGCAACTGCTTCGACCAAACCTCGCCCTCAAATCGCCGGCTCGGCAAATTCATTTCGTCGCCGTGTACTTGCGCTCGCGCGGCGGGATCTGTGAAATATCCACAGACTCGTACTCCAGCTTGATCTTGCCGCCGCTATAGCTGGCCTTCGTCGTCTTGAGCCAATTCTTATCGTCGCGATCCGGAAATTCCGGCTTGTAATGCGCGCCGCGGGTCTCGTTGCGTTCGAGCGCACCCACGGTGATCACACGTGCCAGAATCAGCATGTTGCCAAGCTCGCGAACGAAATTCAAAGTTTGATTGGCCCATTGCGTCCGGTCCTGCAAATTGATTTTTGTGAACCGGTCACTCAGTTCCTCAATCTTTGCGAGCGTGTTTTTCAAAGCCGCATTATGCCGGATTACGGTCACATGCTCGGTCATCACCTCACCCAGCTCGCGCCAAATCGTAAGCGGATTCTCGGTACCCTTGTGCTGGTTCAACAAGGCGTCGGTGATGTCCTGTTGCCTCACGCGCTCACGCTCGAAAACAGCTGCCGGTGCGCTTTCGCAACCCTGTTCGAGATTTCGGGCGTAGCGCACCGCTGCCGGGCCCGCAAGCATGCCGCCGTAAATGCACGAGACCAGCGAGTTCGCGCCCAGCCGGTTCGCGCCGTGATACTGGTATTCACACTCGCCCGCCGCGTAGATCCCCGGAACGTTGGTAGCCTGATTCTCGTTGTCCACCCACAATCCACCCATGGTGTAGTGCATGGCGGGAAACACTTTCATCGGCTCTTCGCGCGGATCCACGCCCAGGAATTTTTCGTAGATTTCCAGAATTCCTTCGAGCTTGCGGTCCAGAATTTCGCGAGGTATGTGCGTCACGTCGAGATACACCGCCGGCTCGCCGGGCAGCCCCATTTTCATTTCATAAACGACCTTATGGATCGCGCGCGTGGCCACGTCGCGCGGCACCAGGTTGCCGTACTTCGGATACCACTCTTCGAGAAAATAAAATCGCTCGTTCTCGGGAATTTGTTTTCCGGGACGCGGATCCCCGGCCTTCTTCGGCACCCACACGCGTCCGCCTTCCCCGCGCGCCGATTCGCTCATCAACCGGCACTTGTCCTCGCCGGGAATTGCCGTCGGGTGAACCTGAATGAATTCTCCATTGGCATAATAAACGCCCTGCTGAAACAGCGCCGACTGGGCCGAACCGGTGCACACAACGGAGTTCGTCGAGCGGCCGAACACCGCGCCAATTCCTCCGGTGCAAAAAATGGCCGCGTCGCAGAGGAACGTGCGAATTTCCATGGTCTTCAAATTCATGGCGCAGATGCCACGGGAAACACCGCCGTCGTCGATCACCGCGGAAAGAAAAGTCCAGCCTTCGAATTTATTTACTTTATCCTCAGACTCGAACCGCCGGACTTGCTCGTCCAGCGCATAGAGCAATTGCTGACCTGTCGTCGCCCCCGCGAATGCCGTGCGATGGTACAGCGTCCCGCCAAAGCGGCGGAAATCCAGCAAGCCTTCCGGAGTGCGATTGAAGGGCACGCCCATGCGGTCGAGAAGATCGATAATCGCCGGCGCGGCTTCGCACATCCCTTTCACCAGCGTCTGATTGGCCAGAAAATCCCCGCCATAAATCGTGTCGTCGAAATGCTTCCAGGTGGAGTCCCCTTCGCCCTTCAAATTTTTCGCTGCGTTGATTCCACCCTGGGCGCACACCGAATGCGAGCGCTTCACCGGAACAATCGAAAACAAATCCACAGGCACGCCCGATTCAGCCACGCGGATCGCAGCCATCAGTCCTGCCAGTCCGCCACCCACGATGATAATTTTTGGATTTCTCATTCGCGTGGTCTCATTGGGCGTACGTTCCCAGCGGGAACCAGGCGTAGTGCAAGCCCAGCGCAACGGCCACACCCGCAATCGTCAAAGCCACGCCAACAAGCGCTCCGAAATAACCAGCGGCGCGCTGCGCTCGCGCGCTCACCGCGAGGCCCCACTTGCAGGCAAAGTTCCAGAGCCCGTTCCCGAGATGGAAGGCAGACGCCGTTACCCCAACAATGTAAAAAGTCAAATACCAGGGATTGGCCATCGCGCGCGCCACATCCGCATAGGTGGTTACGCCGTGTCCCAGGAAGCGTTCGGTGTACACGTGCCAGCCGATGAACGCAAACGCGATCATTCCCGACCAGCGCTGCAGCACATAAAGCCAGTTGGCCATCCAGGGATGCCCCAGCGCGTTCGACTTCCCTCTCCACCAAATGTACATGCCATAAAAACCGTGAAATAGAATGGGAACCCAAAGGACGGCGACTTCCACGAGAATACGCCAGGGAACTGTTTGCAATTCACGCGAAACTTGATTGTATTTGTCCACGCTCACCAGAGCATAACTGTTGGACCAAAGATGATCCGCGAGATACGCGCCAATAGGGATGACTCCACTGAGAGAATGCAGTTTGTCGAGGAGGTAACCCGTTCTGGAATCAGCCGCTGCGGACGGCATGCACGCTCCGAAGTTGTTGCTGACACTCAGGTTGAAATTCCAGTATAGGCATGAGCGAAGATGTTTGCAAGACGGCCTGAAAGCCGAAACGGGACCAAGCGCTGCCGCGCCCACTGCCACTTGCTGGGAAACTAACGCCAACGCTGACTGATTGGAAGCACGCCTTGTTCAAACGGCCCGGCAAACAGTCGGATTTATGTACCATGGAGATGCAAGGTCCATGAGGGAGCTCGCGTATGCCCAGCGAATATGTTGGCGAATTGAAGAAATGGGCGGCCGAACTGGTCCGCAAGAACTCGGAGGGGGAATTTGTCGGCTTCAACCGCGCAGTGGACTTAATCAGCAAGAATTTTGCCCTCAAGCCTCACGAAGTGGCCATTTTTGCCATAACTGAAGATCATCGCTTCCTCTACTTCGTGGTTCCCGAAAAACTCAAGGAAGTCGGGCGTATTCCTCTCACCAGCACCAACTCGCTTGCGGCTCGCACCGTGCGTGAACGGCGCCCGGAAGTCATCAATCATTTTTCCGTCGTCCCCCATGCCTCCGTTTTTGAAGCCGTTCCGCTTATCGAAGAAGAGCGCGGCGACCCTATCCAGAAAATCATGAGCGCTCCCATGACCCTCGATAAAAAAGTTATCGGGGTGATCCAGGTGTCGCGCAAGGGTAAGAGTGCGGCGGAAGCAGGCCCTGATTTTACGCATAGCGAATTGCGCGATCTGAAATCAATCGCCGACGCCCTGGCCCCGTGCATCGCTCTGGGCGCAACCGTCTAATCGCCGCGAATTCCATTTCAAGACGTTCCGGCTCATTGATTAAATTCCATCTGCTACCTCCCTTTGCGTACAATTTTCATTTCCGCTCGACACCGGCCTGCTATTTATCTTCCGTTGTCACGCGTGAGTAATATTGCCGGCATGAATAATGATTGACTCTGCTGCGGGTGCTTGTTAAATTTCGCACGCAAAGTTTTTTCACTCAAGTTTGCGGAGGTAGCGCAGCCCGGCAAGGCCCATGTCGTTCGTCGCGAAAAATATTTTCCTTACCAAGGGAGTTGGAAAACACCGGGAGCGCCTATCGAGCTTTGAGCTCGCGCTGCGCAACGCGGGCATTGCGGCCTGCAACATCGTTCGCGTCTCTTCCATCTTTCCCCCGTATTGCAAATTGATTTCACGCAGTGAAGGATTAAAACATCTGAAGCCCGGCCAGGTTGCTTTCACTGTCATCAGCGAAAATCAGACGCGCGAGCCGCATCGCCTGATTGCTGCCGGTGTCGGCCTCGCGCTTCCCGGCGATAAATCCATGTTCGGATACTTGTCGGAGCACCATTCCTTTGGGGAGAGTGAAGAAATTGCAGGCGAATACACTGAAGAACTCGCCGCGGAAATGCTGGCAACTACCTTGAATGTTGAATTCGATCCGGACCTTTCCTGGGACGAGAAAAAAGAGGTTTACCGCATTTCCAACAAAATCGTTCGCACCATGAACATCACGCAATCCGCCGTCGGCGATAAGCGCGGATTGTGGACCACCGTCCTTGCCGCCGCCATCCTACTCGGCGAAGACGACTGATTTCAAAACTCCAAAATTGCAATTTGCAAGTAGGGGGACGAATTACTCTGCATCAGTAATTGCCTACAAGCGCCATGCCCGCGGCAGAATTTACCCCAGTGCGGAACTCCGCGGAATTTGATCCGAGGATATCTCGAGTGCCTTAGGCACGGCGCCGTTCTCCGGTCGCACGCTATCTGCGTTTATGGGGTTTGATATATCCAATGCGATGAAGGACTGCACCAACAATCAACGGCAGCGCTACCGTCGCATCATCCAGCACTTCCGCAAATTTACCGCCTTCCTCAGGCGGCACGAATTTCCCCCACGAAACTGCCTCTGTGTAGGTGCTGCCGGATAGTCCGCCCCAATTCACCGGCTCAGGGCAAATCCGCACGCCATAGTTGTAACGCTTCAATGGAAGTTTTTCGTAGCCGCGACGGGCGAGCAGCTCCGCATACACGCCAAATTGCTGCGCCCAGTTGCGCGGCACTCCTCCGCCGATCGTGAATATTCCCATGCGCTTGGTTGCAAGCATGGTGGCTGCGTAATGCTCGAAATCCTCATACGGATCAAAACGCAGAAGTTGCTTCTTTGCTTTCTTGCGCAGCCGTTGATGCAGCGCGAAATCAATTCCCAGCTCGGAATCCGTGAACGCCGGAACAAAAACAGGAACATTGTGCTGATAGCAGGATTTCAGAATTCCACGGCCCTTCGAATTTCGAACCAGATATTCGCCGATGCGCCGGTTCATCTTCCAACTGCACACCACCTCGTTCGCGTCCCAGCGTTCCAGAATGTGCTGCATCACCTGCTCCACGTGATCCAGATTCACCTCTGGCTCGAGCGAATCGTAAACCCGGTTGTAACCGGCAACGAATAGCTCGCGGTCGTCCATCTGTTCGTTATAGCGAAAATGCGAACGACCGGTGGCCTCCACCAATCCGTGAGCCATCAACGCGCCGGTCGAAACGATAGCCTTGATCACGCCAGATTCCACCAAATCGCAAAACACCAGCCCCATTTTCCCAACCGTGAGCGCGCCCGAGAGCGTCATCACCGCGAAGCAGTCTTTGTCGCGCGCCATAGCTTCGAGCACGTCCGCCGCATCCCCGATCTGCCGCGCCGTGAAAGCCGTTTGCCCCATGGCGCGCACCAGATCGTCAATGGTCTTGATACGGGAAAGATCCAGCGGATAAATTGGCGTCAGATGGTCCGCGATCGGATTGTGCAGAATTCTTCCCGTCGCGCCCTTTTTCTTTGCCATTCAGCGTCCTCGCAGGTAATGTAGTTCGATCCCAGTGCCACTGGGGCGCGAAAATGCCGCCGCGCACGCATCATTGATAGTACAAATGGTGCCGCGGGTGAAAGAAATATTTCGAACTATCCGAGCGAGAACACACTGACGATGACCCGATACACTCCGATGCCGCCAGAAAATTTCGGCGGCCTTCCCGAAGAACACTCACAATATGAAACCTCCCGCGCAGTAATTTTTCCGGTTCCCCTCGAACGAACCACCACGTACGAGCACGGAACGCGCAACGGTCCGTCCGCAATTCTCGCGGCCAGCCGCAACATGGAACTTTACGACGAAGAGCTCGAACTCGAGCCCTACAAGGAAATCGGCATTCACACTCTTGCGCCCATTGACACCATGGACGGCACGCTTGATGAAGTGATGACCGAACTGTACACCGCGCAACTCGCCCTCCTCGAGGACGAAAAGTTTCCCGTGGCGCTCGGTGGCGAGCATTCCCTTACTCCTCCGCTCGTTTCCGCGATGGCGAAAAAATACAAGGATCTCTGCGTCCTCCAGATCGATGCGCACGCCGATTTGCGTGATGAGTACCAGGGAAATCCGAAAAGCCATGCCTGCGCCATGCGCCGCGTGGTCGAGACCTGCCCCGCCGTACAAGTCGGCATCCGCTCACTCTCGATCGAAGAAGCAAAAGCGATTCCGCATCTGCGCACAAGAGTTTATTGGGCCAAGGATATTTCCCGCGCCCCGCTGAAGAGCTGGATTGCCAAGGTCCTCTCGGAATTGAGCCCGCGCGTCTATCTGACCATCGATCTCGACGGCTTCGACCCATCGGTCGTCCCTGCAACTGGAACGCCCGAACCCGGCGGCCTCGACTGGCATCAGGTTACTTCGCTGATCCGCGCCGTGGCTGACCATAAAAAAATCGTCGGCATGGACGTCGTCGAACTCCTTCCACAGCCCGGCGACCACGCCTCAGATTTTCTGGCCGCGAAGCTTGTTTATAAATGCCTTGGCTATATTTTCTGCCAGGGCTAATTCAAGGAGGCGATTCCTATGTGCGCGTTGGCTGCTTCACTTTTCTTCTTTCAGGATGCTCACGGCATTTACCTTCAACTGCAGGCGCAGCGCGGCCTGATTGGTTGGATCATCATTGGTTTGCTGGCCGGCTGGATCGCCGGCACGATTTCCCGCGGCCGCGGGTTTGGTTGCATTGTTGACGTGATCCTGGGTCTGATTGGCGCAGTCCTGGGCGGCTGGATTTTCACAAAGCTCGGGATTGCTACTTTCGGATTCTTCGGCAGCCTGGCCGCAGCCACCGTGGGCGCCATCCTGCTGGTTGCTATCGCAAGGTTGTTTGCTGGCGGCTCCAACTAGGATTCACCGTGCCACATTCGCTTGAGGCTCGATTGAGATCGTTCGCTGCAAGCGGCTCCCTGTTCGAGCAGAACGAGAAAGCCGGAAAACACTTTTGAGCAAGCCTTCATTGTGGGCCATCCCGCTCGGCGGGTTGGGCGAGTTCGGTATGAACATGCTCGCCCTTCGCTCGGGCGACGACATCATCGTCATTGACGCCGGCCTGATGTTCCCTGAGCAGGAATTGCTCGGCGTGGACATCGTCATCCCCGACACCACCTACCTGAAACAAAACAAGCGCATGGTGCGCGCGATTGTGCTCACGCACGCCCACGAAGACCACATCGGCGCAATTCCCTACATCCTGGCCGATTTGAATGTCCCCATCTACGGCACGAAATTCACACTGGCGATCGTTCGCAAGAAACTCGAAGAGCATGCCTTGCTCGATAAAGCCAAGCTCCACGAAGTCGCCGCGGGGCAGACCACCACGCTCGGGCCCTTCCAGATTGAATACGTTCACGTAACGCACAGCACCATAGATTGTGTGGCGCTCGCCATTCGCACCCCGGTGGGCGTCATCATCCACACCGGCGATTTCAAAATCGATCCAACTCCCGTGGACGGAAAGCCATTCGACCTTCACGCCTTCGCGCGTTACGGCCAGGAAGGCGTACTGGCGCTTTTCAGCGACAGCACCAACGTCGAGCGCCCGGGCTTCACCCCTTCCGAAAAAGCCGTGGTCGTGCGCCTCGAGGAATTATTCCGTGCCGCCCCCCAGAAGGTCGTCGTTTCCTGCTTTTCCAGCTCCATTCACCGCATCCAGCAGGTGATCGATATCTCGCGCATGGTG
>Ga0210384_10008093_pt1 | contig 10993 bp, 4 predicted proteins | sample IncBWH2MmetaG_FD_160574 | JGI IMG/M metagenome (GOLD analysis project Ga0210384, IMG submission 160574) | Forest soil microbial communities from Barre Woods Harvard Forest LTER site, Petersham, Massachusetts, United States - Inc-BW-H-2-M | ecosystem: Environmental > Terrestrial > Soil >...
TACGTTCCTGCGCGTCGCGCTACGCGCGTCGATCCCCTCGTGGCCCTGAGGTATGAATAATCATGGCGACAAAAAAACTACGGACGTTCTACCAGCGCCTTCGCGGCCTGTTCCGAAATGAAAGGTTCGATCACGATCTCGACGCCGAACTCGCCAGCCACCTCGAACTCCACACCGATGAAAATCTGCGCGCGGGCATGACTCCTGCTGATGCGCGTCGCGCGGCGCTGCTCAAGCTCGGCGGCGTGGAACAAACCAAAGAATCTGTGCGCGACGTCAGCCTCATTCCGTGGCTCGATTCCTTGCGCCGCGACGCCGTCTACGGCTGGCGGCAGCTTGCTAAAAACAAAATCACGTCCATCGCGGCGGTGCTTTCTCTCGCGCTGGCCATCGGTGCATGCACCTCCGCATTTCGCTTGATCGACGCCATCCTCCTTCGTCCATTGCCCATCGCGCATCCGGAGAATCTGTACTACCTCGGCCGTGTCGGCATCGATTCCAACGGATCGCCCTCCGATTTCGACGGCTGGGCCTATCCCGATTTCCAACTCATGCGGGACGCCGCCAAGGATCAACTCACGCTGGTCGCTGTTTCCTATGACCTACGCGTCGACCTCACCTACAAATCCGATCAGGAAATAGAAAAAGCCCATGCCCCCTCCTCCTCCGGCGATATGTTCTCCTCGTTTGGCATTCAACCCACTCTCGGCCGCCTTATCACGCCGGAAGACGACGCCACTCCGGGTGCGAGTCCTGTCGCGGTTCTTTCGGATGACTACTGGACCCGCCGTTTCGCGAAAGATCCAAACGTTCTCGGCAAGACCTTCCGCATCGGCAACGATCTGTTCCAGATCGTTGGTGTTTCGCAGCCGTCATTCACAGGAACCGAGCCCGGAACCATGACCGAAATATTCCTTCCCACCATGATGAACATCGATGCCACTCGAAAAGATTCCACCTGGCACCGCACCTTCGCCGTCGTGAAATCCGGCGTTGCTATCGAACCGCTTCGCGCAAAATTGGACTCCGTCTCGCGCGCCTTCGAAACCGAGCGTTCCAAATCCTGGCACAACGAAACGCCGCAGGAAATCGCCCGAGAACTTGAGCAAACCTTGTACTTCGGTCCGGCCCCGTCCGGCGCCTCCGGCTTCCAGCAGGGGAATCGCAATGCTCTGTTGGCTCTTGGGGTTCTCGTGTTCCTCGTCCTTCTCATCGCGTGCGTCAACGTCGCCAATCTGATGACCGCGCAAGCCGCCGCCCGCGCTCGTGAAATGGCGTTGCGCGTCTCCATCGGCGCCGGACGCCGTCATCTCCTTCAACTCGTTCTGGTCGAAAGCGCCATCCTCGCGCTTGTTTCTTCCGCTCTCGGCGCGCTCTTCGCCGCGTGGTCCGCGCCGTTCGTCATCGGCACCATCAATCCTCCGGACAATCCGGTCCGCCTCGCCCTCCCGGAGGATTGGCGGGTGCTGCTCTTCGGCATTGCGCTGACGGTCTTCGTTACCTGCCTCTTCGGATTGCTTCCCGCCCTGCGGGCCTCGTCCGTCCAACCCGCCAGCGCTCTGAAGGGCGGAGATAATTCTTACGGGCGCCACCGCCTGATGCACGTTCTCATAGCCGCGCAAGTCGCCTTTTGCTTTCTGGTTCTCTTCGTCTCCGGGCTATTTGTATCCACCTTCGAGAATCTCTCCCGCCAGCCCCTGGGATTCTCCGCCGATCGCCTCCTCGTTGTGGAATCCGTCACGCGTGCTCCCGTCTCTTCTCTCGCTTGGCTCCAGCTTGCGGATCAACTCCGTTCGGTCCCGGGCGTCCAGCGTGTTTCCGTAGCTAGCCGTGCCCTACTCGACGACTATTCCAATAACAACTCCATCTCGGTCAACGGCTCCGGTCCATCCGAAACGATCGCTTATTTTCTTCACGTCTCTCCAGGTTGGCTCGACACCATGAAAATTCCCCTCGTTGACGGCCGCGATTTTGTTGTGACCGACACCGATCCCGGCGCGGCGATCATCAACGAAACCTTCGCCAAAGTCTTTTTCAAGGGAGCGAATCCCATTGGGAAATCCTTCGACGAACTGTACGTGGAGGGTCCCGGCGCAAACTTCCGGATCGTGGGCGTAGTGCGTGATTCCCGCTATCAGCAGATCCGTGGCGCAACTCTTCCGGTTGCCTACCTCCCGTTCTATGCGGTCACTCCCTCCGGCGCCCCCGCTACAGAGGCGCGCGCCACGTTTCTCGTCCGCACCGCCGCCGAAAATCCGCTGGCGCTGGCATCGGCCCTTCGCAAGGCAGTGCCGCAGGCCCGCGCGGAATTTCGCGTAACCAACCTTCGTTCCCAGCAGGAACTTATCGAGGCGCAAACTGTCCGAGAGCGCTTCCTCGCCACGCTGGCATCCTTCTTCTCCGTTGTCGCGCTACTTCTCGCCTCCGTCGGCCTGTATGGCGTGCTGCACTATTCCGTTTTGCAACGCCGCCGCGAAATCGGCATTCGCATGGCTATCGGCGCGCAAGCGGGCAACATCGCACGGCTCGTCACCGTGGACGCGCTGTCCATGGTTCTAGTCGGTGCCGTTGCGGGCCTGGCCGCCGGTCTGCTGTGTGTCCGCTACCTCGAATCGCTTTTCTACCAAGTGAAACCCACCGACATCGGCATGTTGTCGTTTCCCGCGTTGGCAATTTTTGCGGCAGCTTTGCTCGCCGCAATTCCTCCGCTGCTTCGCGCCGTTCGCGTGGACCCGATGATCGCGTTGAGGTACGAATGATGATGAAAGCCCTACGGACGTTCTACCAGCGCCTCCGGGGACTCTTCCGGCAGGAACAATTCGACGGAGAACTCGACGCTGAGCTGGCCAGCCACATCGAACTCCACACCGAAGAAAACCTGCGCGCAGGGATGACTCCTGCGGAGGCTCGCCGCGCAGCGCTGCTTAAACTCGGCGGTCTCGCGCAAACCAAGGAGTCCGTGCGCGATCAGCGTGGCGCTCCAATCGTCGAATCGCTCCTTCAAGATACCATCTACGGTCTGCGCGCCATGGTACGCAGTCCGGGCGTGACCTTGGTTGCGCTGCTTACGCTTGCTCTCGGGATCGGCGCGAACACCGCTATCTTCAGCCTGATGGACGCGATAATGCTCAAGTCGCTTCCAGTGAAGGATCCTGCCGCGTTAGTTCTTTTCGGTAATGGTCTCGACGAGGGGGTTAGCGATGGATTCCCGAATCCTTACCTGTACTCCTACCCTTTTTATCGGGAGATGCAGAAGAAAAATCAGGTGTTCTCGGACGTCGCGGCGGCCTCCAGCAGCTCAAATCGCGTGCATGGCTTGGTGGAAGGACACAGCGAGGCCGAAGCCTTGAACGTCCAGCTGGTGTCAGGCACCTATTTCCCAATGTTGGGCGTGCAGCCAATTCTCGGGCGTACACTCTCCGATCAGGATGACCAAACCGAGGGCGGCCACCCCGTCGCGATAGTCAGCTACGCTTGGTGGACCCAGCGACTGGCGCGCGATCCTCTCGTGCTCGGAAGATCGCTCACCATCGGATCTGGCGTTTTTTCCATTGTTGGAGTTGCTCCCCCGGAGTTCTTTGGCACCAAGGTGGGCGAAGCGCCGGACATTTGGATTCCTTTGTCCATGCAGAAAGCAGTGCCCCCGGGCTTCGACGGCTACCGTGACAACATGTTCGAGTCGTTGCACCTGATGGCACGGCTAAAGCCGGGGGTAACCATCGCCCAGGCAACTGCAAATTCCAATCTACTTTTTCAGCAAATCTTGCGCGGTTTTTCCGACGCGCCTCGTTCCCAGGCGAACCTACAAAAACTTGACCAAGCCCACGTCGAACTGAACCCCATGGCTACCGGATTCTCCCGTCTGCGCTACCAGTATTCGGAGCCCTTGCAAATTCTGATGGCCGTAGTCGGTTTGGTTCTCTTAATTGCTTGCACCAACATTGCCAACCTCCTGTTGGCCCGCTCCACCGTCCGTGCGCGCGAACTTGCCGTTCGCCAGGCGCTTGGGGCAGGGCGTTCCCGGCTCATTCGTCAATTGCTTACGGAAAGTTTGCTGTTAGCGCTTGCCGGAGGCGCCCTCGGCATGGCGTTTGCTTCTGGCGCGAGTCATGCCCTCCTCCGCATGGTTTCGGATGGACGCGAAGCCCTCGCCTTGACAGTTCCCGTCGATATGCGCCTGATGCTCTTCACTCTGGGTGTCACGCTTGCTACGGCTCTTTTGTTTGGAACGATCCCAGCACTTCGCGCCACGTCCTTGGACCTAACCCAGTCACTGAAAGATAGCCGCAGCCAATCCAGTACATCTACGAAAGGTCCGTTGGCAAAGGTCCTGGTGATCTCTCAGGTCGCGCTTTCTCTTGTGCTGCTGGTGGGCGCAGGACTCTTTGTCCGCAGTCTTCGTAATCTCACCAATGTCGATACAGGCTTCAAAAGGGAAAACGTCATTCGATTCCGCATGGATGCCAGCTCCGCAGGCTACAAGGAAGACGTTCGGCTATTCAATTTGTATCGGCAAATCGAGGAACGTGTCAGCGCGCTTCCAGGCACGCGGGCCGCAAGTTTTTCTATCTTCACCTTTAACGAGGGCACCTGGAATAACTCTATTTGGGTGCAGGGCAATCTTTCTGGGCATCTTGATACAGATGTGCATCACAACGCCGTCGGTAACGGATATTTTGCCGTCATGGGAATCCCTCTGTTGGAGGGCCGCACGTTCGGTCCTCAGGACACCCCCACGTCGCCCAAGGTTGGCGTCATTGGTGAAACCCTGGCACGCACGATGTTCCCGGCGGGATCGCCCATTGGCCGCCACTACGGCCGCGGCGCGCAAAATGCTGGCGATATTGAAGTCGTTGGCGTGGTTAAAGATGTGAAGTACAACAGCCTCGACGAGCAGCAACAACCCGGCGATTACCTTCCATACAGTCAAAATGTTCGCTTCCTGAACGATTTTGAGGTTCGCTATACAGGTGACACTGCCGCAATGGTTGCTGCGGTTCGCCAGGCAATTTATTCCGTGGATCCCACTCTTCCACTTTCCGATGTAAGCACGCTCGACGATCAGGTTGCTCGCTCAGTTACCAATCAGCGGTTGGTCGCCCGGCTCTCGGCCTTTTTTGGGCTGTTGGCCGTGTTTCTTTCCTCCATCGGAATCTATGGCTTGATGTCCTATCTCGTGACGCGCCGCACCAACGAAATTGGCCTTCGGATGGCTCTCGGGGCGAAACGTTCTCACGTGCTCTGGATGGTGATTAAGGAAAGTCTTTGGCTGGTCGCGTTGGGCATTGCGATGGGTGTGCCGATGGCTCTCGTGGGAAACCGACTGGTTTCCAGCATGCTGTTCGGGTTGCGGCCGAGCGACCCAGCGACTCTGCTCGCTGGAGTCATCGCGTTGTTCGCAGTTGCGGTCCTGGCAGGCTATATCCCCGCTCGCCGTGCTACTCGCGTCGATCCCATGGTTGCTTTAAGGTATGAGTGAGTGAATCTCAAGAACACATAAGGGAGTGCCATGGCGCCGCTCATTCAACTAAAGAACCTCGAAAAATCCTTTCAGGCCGGAGTGCACCAATTCTTTGTGCTTCGCCGCATCACGCTTGTTATTGAACCCGGCGAGTTTGTCACCATCATGGGACCATCTGGGGCAGGGAAGTCCACGCTACTTGCGGTTATCGGCATGCTCGACAGTTCCTGGTCCGGCGAATACGTTTTCCTTGATCAGCCGGTGCACCGACTGAGCGCCAAGCAACGCAATGAACTTCACAAATACAACATCGGCTTCGTGTTTCAGAGCTACCACCTGATTGACGATCTCACCGTCTACGAAAATCTCGAAGTGCCGCTCACCTACAAAAATATTCCACAAAAGGAGCGCGCCAGTTTGGTCGCTGATGTTCTCGACCGCTTCAATATCGTCGCTAAAAAAGATCTGTTCCCCAATCAACTCTCCGGCGGTCAGCAGCAGCTGGTCGGAATCGCCCGCGCCGTCATCCAGAATCCCAAGCTCATTCTGGCCGACGAGCCCACCGGTAATCTGCACTCCGCACAGGGCGATGAAATCATGCAGCTCTTCAAAAAGTTGAACGATGCCGGCACCACCATTATTCAAGTTACGCATTCCGAAAAAAACGCCAGTTACGGTAACCGCATCATCCAGCTGCAAGACGGCTGGCTAGCCAGCGAAAAGCCCACCGCCGCCTCAGGTGCTCCATGATGAACACTGTTCGTTCCATTCTTCTCCGCCTCAGCAGCTTATTTCGCAAAGAGCGGCTCGACCGCGAATTGAACGCGGAGCTGGCCAGTCATCTTGATCTGCACACCGAAGAAAATCTCCGCGCCGGCATGAACCCCGAAGAAGCCCGCCGCGCCGCTTTGCTCAAACTCGGCGGTGTCGAACAAACCAAAGAATCCGTCCGCGACCGCCGGGGCATTCCGCTACTGGAAACTATCCTCCAGGATGTTCGCTTCAGCCTGCGCACGCTTCGCAAGAACCCCGGCTTCTCCTCCGTCGCCGTTCTAACTCTCGCCATCGCCATCGGTGCCAATACTGCTATTTTTTCTCTCGTTAGCTCCGTTTTGCTGCGCCCGCTTCCTTACCCCGCCTCAGATCGACTGATGTGGGTCTCGGATTACATGCCTCGCCAACATTCCTCGCTCGTGATCGAGTCCGACTACTACGCGTGGCGTTCGCAAAATCAGGTGTTTCAGGACATCGCAGCTTACGAGCCGGGAGAAACATTGACTCTGACCGGCGCAGGAGATCCGGAGCGCCTCCATGGAGCGCGGACGACCTACAATTTTCTCGACGTGCTTGGAGTCGCGCCGAAACTAGGGCGCTCGTTTCGTGAAGAAGAAGACCGGCCCGACGCTCCCGGTGGAGTTCTTCTCAGCGACAGATTATGGCGCGAGCGATTTTCGGCAGACCCCGGCGTCCTGGGTCGCTCCATTGAATTGGATGGCCAACTCTACGCGATCACAGGCGTGCTTCCGCCGCAATTCGAGTTTCTCGATAACAGTCATGCGGACCTGATTATTCCGTCCGCGCTGGAAAATCGCGAAATGACCATGCAAAAGGGGATGCGTGTCGTGAGAGTTGTCGGCCGTCTTCGCGACGGTATGACACCCACCACTGCTGCGGCCAACTTGGACGCAATCAATCAGAGACTGTTCGCGCAATACCCCGCGCCATTTGCACGAATGTTCCAGGGGGCCAAGCCGGAAGTCGTGCCGCTTCACGAACGCCTTGTCGGCAATGTGCCGCCTCTTCTACTTGTTTTGGCGGGCGCAGTGGGATTTGTCCTGCTGATTGCTTGCGCAAACATCGCCAGCCTGCAACTGGCACGCGGAGTCTCGCGCGAAAAGGAATTCGCTGTCCGTGGCGCGCTTGGTGCAGGTCGTCTTCGCCTCGTTCGCCAACTGCTCACCGAGAATCTGATGATAGCGCTCGCCGGTGGCGTGTGCGGCTTGTTGCTTGCCGCTGGATTCATTCGTGTTCTTCGCCAATTTTGTCCGGTGGATGTTCCACACTTGTCGCAGGCACAACTCGATTCCCGGGTATTGTGTTTCACCCTTGTAACTTCTTGTTTGGCTGGGCTGCTGTTTGGTCTCGCTCCTGCTTTCGTTTCTCTTCGTTCGCAACTGGTGGACGCTCTAAAGAATAGTGGCGACCAGCCCGGCATGGGTCGTCTGGGTCGGCGGTCACAAGGCTTCCTGGTTGTTGCGGAACTCGCTGCCGCTTTGGTGCTGTCCATGGGCGCGGGGCTCTTCGTGCGAAGCTTCCTGCGTCTCGCCGCAACTCCTCCAGGCTTCGACGGCACGGATGTGCTCACCGTGCACATTTCGCTACCTCCCAATCTGTATCAGACTCACGCGCAGCAGCTCGCGTTTTTCCAGCAGCTCGATCAACGAGTTGCGGCCATTCCGGGCGCAGAAGCGACCGGCATGGCAAGTATTCTGCCGTTGCAGGGACAGGACAGTTCGGGCAGCGTGGAAATCGAAGGGCACGCGCCCGAATTGCCTGGGCAGACGCCTCAGGCGGACGTGACCAAGATTTCTCCCGGATATTTCAAGTCGCTGCGGATCCCGTTGATCGCCGGTTCGCTACTCGACACTCGGGACAGTCAGAACGCTTCGAACGCTCTGGTCGTCAATCAAGCATTCCTACGCCGTTTTTTCCCGCAGGAAGATCCGATCGGCAAACGAGTGCGAATCGCCAGAGAGGATTGGTGGACGATCGTCGGCATCGTCGGCGATGCCAAGCAGGATGGATTGGGCTCACAGGTCAGGCCGCAGGCTTTCGTGTCGATCGAAAAATGGACAGCCCCGGACATGTCTCTGGTGGTCTGGGCCAAGAAAAGCCCGCAAAGCCTGTTATCGGCAGTGCACTCCATCGTTGCGGAGCTCGACAAGAACTTGCCGCTTTATGATGTGCAAACGATGGAAGAACTCCTCAGCGCCCAGACGGCCTCTCAGCGCTTCAATACCTCGCTTTTGAGTGCGTTCGCCTTCATTGCGGTCCTCCTTAGCTGTTTGGGCATCTACGGTGTCACGGCGTACGCGGTGAATCAGCGCACTCGCGAACTCGGCCTGCGCATGGCCCTTGGTGCGGCGCCCCGAAACGTCTTGAAAATGATTTTGCGGCAAGCCGCTGCATTGACGTGTCTCGGATTGGCCCTCGGAACCGGGATTTCCTTTGCGTTGGCAAGGTCTATCGAAAACCTCCTGTTCAAAGTACGCCCAGCCGATCCCGTTACCTACACCAGCGTCTCCCTGTTGCTTATCGCAGTCGTGATGATTGCCTGCTACATCCCCGCTCGGCGCGCCACCCAAGTCGATCCCATGGTTGCCCTGAGGTATGAGTGAAGCCATGCCCATGGAAGCTCTAAGAAGCCTATTCCTTCGCTTCCGCAGTTTCTTCCGCAAGGAACAGCTCGACCGCGAACTCAACGCTGAAATGACCGCTCACCTCGAACTACACATTGCAGACAACCTCCGCGCCGGCATGTCACCCGACGAAGCCCGCCGCAACGCCCTTCTGAAACTCGGCGGCGTCCAACAAACCAAAGAATCCGTCCGCGACCGCCGTGGACTCGCTTCGCTGGAGACGTTTCTGATGGACCTTCGCTACGCGCTTCGCACCTTGCGCAAATCGCCTGGATTCACAGCCGCTGCGGCGCTCACCCTTTCCCTTGGAATTGGAGCAAATACGGTGATTTTTAGCTTTTCCGATTTGCTTCTGGACCACCCCGTGTCCCTTGCACATCTGGATAGCTTGGTGTCCCTCGACGTGCTCCGCACCTCCGGCGAAGAAGCTCCGCTGGCAGCGGCGAATCTTCTCGACCTGCGTGCGCAGACTGCGAGCCTGGAATTTCTCACCAGTTATCAGCAATGGCCGGCAAACATCCTGAGCAGCTCTGGTGCCGAGGAAGCCAGAGGTGTTCGGGTTGGCGAGGATTTCTTCACAACGCTCGAAGCTAAACCCCTGGACGGAAGAACATTTCTCGCAGATGAGTACCTGCCCGGTCACGAACATGTTGTCGTCCTCAGTTACGGTTTTTGGCAGCGCGGATTTGCGGGCGATCGCCATCTAAGCGGCAAAGTATTGAAGATTGATGGAGAAAACTACGATGTCGTTGGCGTGATGCCTGACCGCTTCCAGTTTCCCTCGGACAATCCACAGTTTTGGGTCCCCTTGGTTTTGAATGACGCGCTGAAGTCCGACCGCGCGAACAAGACGCTTGCTGCGATCGGCCGACTTAGGGCCGGCGTGTCGCTCGGTCAGGCCCGCGCCGAGATGAAAGCGGTCTGGAGTCGACTACAAGCTCAATACCCTGATGCAAACCGTCAATGGGACCTTTCTGTTGTCCTTCTTCGTGATCGCCTCGTAGATGAGGACAGCCGCCAGTTCGGCATCTTGTTTTTGTGCGTTGCGGGCTTCGTATTGCTCATCGCTTGTGTCAATGTGGCAAATCTTCAGTTAGCCCGCGCGACGGGCCGCAACCGGGAATTGACTATTCGTGCCGCTCTCGGAGCCGGCCGTGCGCGCATTGTCCGCCAACTCCTGACAGAGAGCCTTTTTTTGGCAGCCATAGGCAGTGTGGGAGGACTCGTACTGTCCATCTGGGGCGTGGCCATCATGCGTGCCAATATGCCTACTCAGGTCATGCAAATCTGCGATGTCGCCGGTATGCGCGTGGACATGCGCGGATTTGTTTTCACTCTCCTTGCGGCCACTGCAGCGGGTTTGTTGTCCGGTATGGCTCCATCACTTCGCGGCTCTCGTTTGAATCTCCGTGCTGCGTTGGAAACAGGCGGTGCCAGAGTGACCGGGGGAGGGCAACGCCTGCAGGGAACCTTCGTGGTCGCTGAAGTAGTTCTTGCCGTGATGTTGCTCTATGGCGCATGCCTAATGGTCAAGGGTTTTTATACTCTTGCGCATCACCAAACCGGCATGGAGCCCGGCTCTCTGCTCACATTTCACGTTCAACTGTCCTCGAGGCAGTATGCAGATGCTTCGCATCAGCAGGACTTTTATGCGCGGCTTCTTGAACGCTTACGTGGGATTCCGGATGTTCAGGCAGTCTCCGCCGCCACCGGCGTGCCATATAGCTTCTACGAAAACGATGTGGGCGTTATCGCCGAGAATAGTCAAGACGCTGCGGGTGCAGAACCGCCCAATGCGATGGAAGAGTCAATCTCGGAGGATTACTTTCGTATATTGCGTCTCCCGTTGCGAGAGGGACGGCAGTTCGATCGCCGCGATGGCTCTGGTGCTCCTCCCGTCGCGATCGTAAGCGAGACCATGGCTCGACGATTCTGGCCAGGTCGAGAAGCCGTGGGACGTCGCCTAAGGCTCTCAGACAGCTCTGTCGGCGAGAATCAGGTCACAGTGGTTGGCGTGGTCGCTGACGTTCGGCATGAAGTTTACGACCGCACCTTCCGCTCCATAATTTATAGGCCGTTGGCGCAGACTTCTGCTCCTTCGGCGTACTTCGTT
>Ga0210384_10008094_pt1 | contig 10993 bp, 10 predicted proteins | sample IncBWH2MmetaG_FD_160574 | JGI IMG/M metagenome (GOLD analysis project Ga0210384, IMG submission 160574) | Forest soil microbial communities from Barre Woods Harvard Forest LTER site, Petersham, Massachusetts, United States - Inc-BW-H-2-M | ecosystem: Environmental > Terrestrial > Soil >...
GTCAATCAAGGAGTGCAGGCTTGGCCAGAGAGCGCGCCCAAGCCATTTCCAAGCAAAAAGATTCCTCGAGCGCCGCGAAAAAATCCGCCGTTGCCCCCGACGCCAGCCAATTTGCGAGCGATTCGCTCAATCGCGACGACTCGCTCGATCGCAACGCAGTGCCTGCGCCAAGTCTCGAAGCCAGAAACGAGCCAGTCCAAACGGGACCAGACAAAGCGAAAATGGAACAGAAAGCCGCGAACGGCAGGCGAGACGCGCCCTCCGCTAAACCTCCTCAATCTCAATCAGCCCCCGAAGTAAGCGCGAGCGCGGTTCCCCTGTCTTCTCCTCCAGCGCCAAGCTCCGCGCGCGCCCAAGCTTCTGCGGAATCCGCCGGAGTATCCGGCGGCATCACGCAGCAGCAAGAGGCCGCCGGCATGTCTCGCTTCAGGCAAAGTGAGGTGCGCCTCGCCAACAGCCTCGCCGAAGTCACCATCTCGTCGCCCGATGGGCAGGTCTCTTGGCGAGTCGGGCGAGCGGGCATTATCGAATTCTCTCCGGACGCCGGAAAATCCTGGACCGTCCAGCCTAGCGGCGTAATCAGCGATTTCCTCGGCGGCTCTGCGTCCGACGATAACGTCTGTTGGATCGTCGGCCGTGGCGGAACCGTGCTACTCACCACTGACACCGGCGCGCACTGGCAGAAAATCCGCCCGCCCTCGCACGAAGATCTCCGCTCTGTCTTCGCTGTCGACGCTCGCCAAGCCACCGTGTCGTCTGGGAACGCCAAGTACCAGACCACCGATGGCGGATCCACCTGGAAGAAATTGCCTCCCCAATGAAACCCACCCATGCAAGAAATTCGCGTAGCCTCGTTCTAATACCGGAAGCAAATCCGAGATGAGGTCAACGACATGAAGATTCCCAGCCAGAAAGTAAGCCACCGCGTGCCCTGGTTTGCCGCCGTGACGCTCGCCACCATGCTTAGCGCAGGCGTCCTCTACTCCGCGACGCGCAATCACCGCCCCACAACGAGCGCTGACGAGCAAGAAAAAGAGGCTCGCCCCACCTCTCCAGATCAATCCACCAGCTTGAACGATCAGACCGATCTGGCCGTCACCGTCTACAACTCCAATATCGCGCTCGTCCGCGACGTCCGCCAACTCACCCTTCCCACCGGCTATTTCCGCCTCAAATTCATGGACATCGCCGCCACCGTAAATCCTGCCACCGTCCATTTCCGCTCGCTCACCGACCCGCAGAAACTTGGCGTCATCGAGCAGAACTACGAATACGACTTGCTTGAGCCCGCCAAACTCCTCCACAAATATGTCGGCAAAGAGGTCACGCTCGTGCGCACGTATCAGGAGAACGGCACCACCAAGCGCGAAGAAATCAAGGCCACCTTGCTCTCAGACAATAACGGCCCGGTCTGGAAAATTGGCAACGACATCGTCACCGGCATGTTCGCCGAGAGCTATCGCTTTCCCGAAGTCCCTGCAAATCTTTACGACCGGCCTACTCTGCTCATGTCTCTCGATAACTCCGGAGGCCGCAAGCATCAGATCGAAGCCTCCTACCTAGCGACCAATCTTTCCTGGAACTCCGACTACGTTCTGACCGTCGGCCGCGACGACAAGACCGCCGACCTCGATGGCTGGGTCACTCTCTCCAATAACAGCGGCACCGCCTTCCACAACGCGCGCCTTCAGCTTGTCGCCGGCGATCTCAATCGCATTGCGCCCTCCGCCCCCATGGCCATGCGGGCCGACATGGCACGTTCCATGGTCGCCAAGGAGCAGCAGTTCCAGCAAGAAAGCTTCTCCGAATACCATCTCTATTCACTCGGCCGCCGCACCTCCGTTGAAGACAAGGAAACCAAGCAGATCAGTCTCCTGCAAGGCAGCGGTGTCCCCGTCGAAAAGGTTTTCGTCGTAAACGGCCAGAATTTCTACTACCACAATCAATACAATCCCGGCTCCCCGCAAAAAGATCCTGTAATGGTCTTCTACAAATTTAAAAATGAAGAGAAGTCCGGCCTGGGCATGCCTCTGCCCGCGGGCAACCTCCGGGTCTATCAGCAGGATTCCAAAGGCGGCGTGCTCTTCGTCGGCGAAGACCACATCGACCACACCCCCAAGGACGAAACCGTCACCGTCCACATCGGCAACGCCTTCGACGTAATCGCCGAGCGCAAACAAACCGACTACAAGCGCATCGACACCCACGTCTGGGAAATGGAATTCGAGATCACTCTCCGCAATCACAAAGAAACGCCCATCGTGGTCGAGGTCAACGAGCCCATCGGCGGCGACTGGGAAATGCTCTCCTCCTCCTACAAATTCACCAAGACCGCCGCCTTCGCCGCCCAATTCAAAGTCCCCGTAGAAAAAAACGGCACCTCCGTCCTCAAATACCGCATCCGCGCCCACTGGTAGCATCAGTGTTTGTCCCTGTTTTTCTTAGTTCGTGACGACAACCACCCTATGCCTCAGGCCCGCTTTTGGCCTGAGGCCTTTCCCACGCCAGCCCGGTCATCCCGAGCGCAGCTGAGGGATCTGCGGTCTGGAGCGTCATCACCCAAATTATCGGGCCGAGCTAGCGCCGAGTTTTCCGCGCCCCCGATTTTTCAGTCCGATTCTTCAGGAGGATGCGCTCCAGAATCGAAGGTGAACATCGGCGAGCAGCCGGCTGATCGCATCTCGGTCCACCTCGTCCGAAAGCGGCGAAGTTACCTGAGCAGCCAGTGCTTCTGCTTCCAGTTGCGCGCCGAGCTCTCGAATTTCGCTAAGAGAATATTTGCCCTTACGAATTTCGATCAACTCGTCCCGGTTTGGTCTCGGCAGCGTGATCCGTCCGTACTCCATCAACTCCTTCGCTTCTCCATACAGGCGGATTACATGCATGGCGTACTTGGTGTCGTACCCGTGCCTGTCTTCCAGTTCAGCGCGGTGAACATTTTTCTGCCCCTTCTGCCCCAGCAATCGTTTCATCTGGTCGTCTGCGAATCCGAGGAATGGCTTCACATGGCCTTTGGCAAGAAAAAGTTCAGGCCGGGCGGAAATGTGATCCCACGTGTCGGACGTGTACTCCAGCGGCGCGAACAAGAAATGCAGAGCCGATGGATTGCCCTTGACGGCGAGTCCTGCCCACTTCATCAGCGTATATAGGCATACGTCCACATCGAGTGGTCCGTTGCCTCCAGGTTTACCCCCGGTCGTGAAAACGAAATGTTCCTCGCGTTCCAGCCCCAGCACCTTGATCGGTGGCGGAATGTAGAGTCCATACCAGTCCGTATCGTCGGTCGCGCCCAGTTTTGCGCCGTGCGCTTGCGATCCCCCGATACACGCCATAATCAGGTTTTCTTGGTGAGCGAATCCGTATTGGGCAAAATCTGGCTTCACTTTGCGTTCCTTTGTTCCGTCAATCGAATCGCGTCCTCGTGGTAAGACCACTTCTGCATCATCGGGTAATAGGTTCGGCGCACATTTTTTCTTGACTCCCATCAGCTACCCTGCTACGCTTTTCTCAGGTAAAAAAGCGCCAAGTCATCTTGGCGCTTTTTCTTTTTCCTGAGATGCTTCCAGCGGCTCGCCTGACCGACACCAATCTTGATCACCGTAGTTGTAGCGCCCGCTTTCTGAAACAGAACCGGCTTTCAGCCATGGTGGCGAACTGTGCGACGAACATTCGAGATTCCGGCGCTCGTAACTACCTTTAGAATGAACACTTGTAAATCTGTATCAAAACAAAGGACTTTAACTTCCTTTAGAATGAACACTTATGCAAAACCGGGGGGAGGGGGTACCCACTGAGAGTACGGACCGGTCACATACCAGACCAGGCGCTCCCTAACACTCTCGACTTCACGATGTCCAGCCAGCACAAGCCCTAGAACCATCTGCACCGTCCCACAAACCGCGCACAGACTTATGCCAAATAACCCCTCAAGGGTGGGGCGATCATTCTCCCACAATCGCGTCCGCTTCCACTTCCACCAGCATCTCCGGCGAAATCAGCCTGCTCACTTGCACCATGCTCGTCGCCGGCCGTATCGTCCCAAAGAATTCACCGTGCGCCCGTCCAACCTTCTCCCATTCCGCAATATTCGTCACATAAATCCGCGTCCGCACCACGTCCTGCAAAGTTGCCCCCGCCTTCGCCAGCGCCGCCTCAATATTCCGGATGGTCTGCACCGTCTGTGTATACACATCGCCAACGCCAACAATCTTCCCATCCGCCCCGGTAGCCGTAGTGCCTGACACGCTGATCACATTCCCCACCCGCACCGCCCGCGAATACCCCACAATCGGCTCCCACGGCGCCCCACTCGAAATATTCTGACGAGACACGAGTATCTCCTTCGCCCCGCTCAGCTACGTCGCTGCGCGAGCGCATGTTAGACTGTACAAATTATGGCATAGGGTCCGCGACACGCTTGTGCGCAGCCTCGCCACTCAAACTACATGAAATGTAACAACATTTTGGACGCCGTCGGTCGCACTCCACTCGTGCGCCTCAATCGCATCAATCAAGGGCTGAAGCCCAAGATTTACGTCAAGGCCGATTACATCAATCCTGGCGGCTCGGTGAAAGATCGCATCGGCATCACGATGATCGATGACGCCGAAAAAAAGGGTTTACTCAAGCCCGGCGGCACAATCATCGAGGGCACGTCCGGCAATACGGGAATGGGTCTCGCGCTCGTCGCGGCCGTGCGCGGTTACAAAATGGTTTTCACCATCACGGACAAGCAATCCAAAGAAAAAGTGGATTTGCTCAAAGCGCTTGGCGCGGAAGTGATTGTTTGTCCAACCGCCGTAGAGCCGGATGATCCGCGCAGCTATTACTCCGTAGCGAAAAAACTCGCGCGCGAAATTCCCAATTCTTACTATCCCAACCAGTACGACAATCCCATGAATCCCGAGGCGCATTACCGCACCACCGGCCCGGAAATTTGGGAAGACAGCGAAGGCAAAATCACGCACTTCGTTTGCGGCATGGGCACTGGCGGCACCATCAGCGGTGTCGGTAAATTTCTGAAAGAAAAAAATCCCGATATCAAGATTATCGGCGTCGATCCCTACGGCTCGCTCTACTACGATTTCGTAAAACGCGGCGAAACGGTGAAAGCCAAAACCTACGTTGTGGAGGGAATTGGCGAAGATTTTTTCCCGACCACCATGAACCTGAAAATCTGCGACGACGTGATTCAGGTCAATGACGAAGAATGCTTCGTCGTCGCGCGCCGCCTGGTAAAAATGGAAGGCCTGTTCACCGGAGGCTCCGGCGGCGGCTGCATCTCCGCCACCCTGCAACTCGCCAAGACTCTCGGCCCGGAAGCATTCATCGTGGCCTTTCTACCCGACACCGGAATGCGCTATCTCAGCAAAGTCTACAACGACGAATGGATGCGCGAGCGCGGCTACGTGGAAGCTGCCGTGAAAATCACAGCGGGCGAAGTAGTGAACGCCAAGCACCAAAGCGGCAAAGTCCGCGAGCTCGTTATAGCGCGGCCCTATCAAACCGTTTTCCACGCGCTAAAAACCATGCAGGATCAGGACATTTCGCAAATTCCCGTCTTCGAGGAAAACATTCCTATCGGCACGATCTACGAAGACCAAATCTTGACCATGGCGCTGCAAGGTAAAGATCTCCGCAAACTCGTGGTCCGCGAAGTGATGAGCAAGCCGTTGCCGCAAGTCCCGCGGAGCGCGCCAGTCGAACGCATCACCTACATTCTCAGCCACGAAAATCCCGCCGTCTTCGTGGAAATGGGCGACACTCGCTTCGAGATCCTTACTAAATACGATTTGATGAGCACCGTCGCGAGCCTGATGGAGCCCAAGCGCTAAGGGCCGCCGCGCAATCCACATATAGGACACCAAGCCTTGAGAATTCAGGATTTCAATGAACGCTTGAAAGATTCCATCCTGATCGCGGATGGCGCAATGGGCTCGATGCTGCACGAATCCGTGGGCACGCAGCGCTGCTTCGACGAACTGAATTCCACGGAGCCGGAAGCCGTTTTTCGCGTGCACCAGGCTTACATCGAGGCAGGCGCGCAAATCATTGAGACCAACACCTTCGGCGCCAATCGCTTCAAGCTTGAACCGCTCGGGCTTGGTGACGAAGTGCAGAAGCTCAACGGCCGCGGAGTAAAAATCGCCCGCGAAGCGCGCGATTCCGCCACGCGCGAAGTCCTTATCGCTGGCTCCATGGGTCCGCTCGGCATCGGTGTGCAAGCACGTCATCCCGAGCCCGACGAAATCCTGGCCATTTTTCGCGAGCAAGCGCTCGCTCTCGAAGAGCGCGGGGTCGACCTGTACATTCTGGAGACCTTTAACTACATCGAAGAAATGGTTCTCGCGATCGACGCCATTCGCTCCTTTTCTGGTCTTCCGATAATCGCGCAGCTTACTTACTCCGAAGAGGGCACGATCTTTGGCGACATGCGCCCGGGCGCCGTAGCCGCGCTGCTTAAGAACAAAAACGTGCAAATCATCGGCGCCAATTGCACGCTCGGTCCGCAATCCCTGCTCCCCATTCTTCAGGAACTCGCCGGCGTAGACGATCTCCGCATCAGCGGCATGCCCAACGCAGGATTTCCCAAGCGCGAAGGCGACCGCATCGTTTACCCGAAATCTTCGCCCGAGTATTTCGCGCTTTTCGCCCGCGAAGCTGCAGCTCTCGGCGTGCGCGTTCTAGGTGGCTGTTGCGGCACAACTCCCGCACACATTCGCGCCATGGCTGAAGCGGTGAAGGCGTTGAAACCCGTGAAGGCGGCATCGGTCGCGCACGTCCAAACGGTAATCAAACCCGTCCCGGTTTTGGAGCGCGAGCCGGAAAGCAAATTCTGGAAAAAACTTCAGAACAATGAATTCACCGTCTGCGTGGAAATCGATCCGCCGAAGGGTATTGCGCTAGACAGGGTCTACGAGCAGGTCGACAAAATCATGGCCTCGCGCAAAGTCGATGCGATCGACATCAACAGCGGCGCCATGGCCCGCGTAGGCATGGACGCGCTGATCACCGCGGGCGCGCTCGAAGCTCGCGGCGTTGAAACCGTGCCGCACCTGACCACCCGCGACTACAACATCATTGGTCTGCAAGCCATGCTCCTCGGCGCGTGGACGGTGGGTGGCGTCCGCAACGTTCTCGCCATCACCGGCGATCCCCCGTCCGTGGGCGATTACCCGGAAACCAGCGGCGTCTACGAAGTCGATTCCGTGGGCCTGGTGAAAGTTCTTCACCGCTTAAATCAGGGCACCGACTGGGCCGGCAAAACGCTGGGCGGCGCAACAAATTTTGCGATTGGCGTGGCGGTCAATCCCGTCGCCGACGATCTCGACGGCGAGATCGAACGCTTCCGCGCCAAGATCGAAGCCGGCGCGCACTTCGCCATGACCCAGCCTCTTTTCGATCCCGAACACTGGTACGCGTTCTTAAAAAAAATCGGCGGCAAGCCACCCATTCCTGTGCTCATCGGTATTTGGCCGCTGAATAGTTACAAGCAGGCCCTGCGCCTCAACAATGAAGTTCCCGGCATCGTCATTCCGCAACCGCTTCTGAAGTCTTTGGAAGCCGCAGGCGCCGCCGCGCGCGATCGGGGGTTTGAGTGCGCGCGCGAAATGCTGGCCTGGTCGCGCACAGAAATGGCCGGTGCCTATATAATCCCGCCATTCAAGCGCTACGAAGAAGTCCTGGATATCCTGTAGTTGTTTGGTTTTAAGTTCGCCGCGCCGCGAGATAGTTTGCAGTTTCTTTCTTTGGAAACCACGGGACGAACGTGCTCGTAGTTTTTTGGTAGGCGCGATATTCCACACCACGCGTCCGCAGCGCTTGCGCTTCCGTAGCAGGGATGCCTGTAGTGCCAAGCAAGAAGTACAGCATCAACGCCGGGGAGATCAGCCCGAGCCAGCCCCACGGCGACCCCAGCGCGAAAATCGCATATCCCACCCACATCATCCACTCAAAAAAATAATTCGGGTGCCGCGAATAACCCCACAAGCCTCTGCGATAGGTTTTTCCGCGGTTGTCGGGATTCTTCCGGAATCGATTCAGCTGATAATCGGCCACGGCCTCCCCGCAAATGCTCACCAGCCAAACGGCCGCGCCGATTTTCTCAAGTCTGCGCAGCGGCGCCGCGTTGTTGAGGCTGGCCAGCAAGAACGGCAGCGATAGCACCACGGTCAGCACGGCCTGAAATTCATAGAAAAACAAAAATCGCAGCGGCAGGTGCGTCTTCCATTCCCTACGCAACTGCACGTAACGCCCTTCCTCCGGCTTGCCGGCCACGCGGGAAACAAGCAGGTAAGCCGCCAGCCGCAATCCCCAGAAGCCCGCCATCGTGGCAATAGCCCATTTGCGGGCGTAGTATCCCGAACCCTCGACTGCGTAAAAAATTGCAAGTATCGCCAGCCCAGCGGCCCAGCCCACATCCACAATCGCGGCATTGCGAATGACCAGATGAACGATCCAAAGCGCGAACATCATCGCGGCAACAATGGCCAAGCCGGTCAGCGCGAGATGCAGAGCGCTCGCTAGCATCGGCAAGCCTTTACGAGGTACTCGGACTTACCGTTCAGCTTCAAGACTTGCATGATTTTTCCCACTGAAAGCCCTCTCGCGCCGACAGGAACCGTACTATTTAGATGAATTAGGGTGCCGTTAGGTAACGGTGCCACAATCCGCGTCACAGCCCTACTTGGCTTTTTCAACCGCGCTGGTGTGGTCGTGAATAATGCGCCAGCCTTCCGGAAAACGCTGCCACACTAAAGAGAAAACTCCGCCGACGTCGCCCTGCCCACGCGCCAGATGCCAGTGCCCAAGCACCAGCGCCGCATCGTTGCCTAGAAAGTGAAACTCCAAATCCGAGAAATCGAGCTGGCCCATGGCAGCGCGATCGGGATAATTTTTCTTGTAGCGCGCGAGCACTCCGTCCCATCCGCGCGCAATCCCGCCGCTTCCCGAAAACGTGAGTTCCGGAGAATGCCAGTAGCCCTCCAGAAACGCGTCCACATTTCCCTGGTTCCAGTTGTTCTGCTGTCCTTCCAGGATCTTTGTGATTGCAGCGCGGTCGCGCTGATGTTCCTCGGACGCAGCGCTTAGCTTCGTCGTGTGCATGATCGAAGCGACAACCGCCAACAAGAGCGCGGGGATCGCAATGATTCGGTAAATGTGCATTATGTACCTCGATATAGGGAGTGGGCCGGAGAATAGAGGAGCTGGCGGAAATGCGCAAGTCCGAGCGTTTGGGATCGATCCGGCAATAACCTCAATCGTTAAAGCAAGTTAGAAAGTTCCATTCGGGTAGTACTCCGGGCCTATAGGTCCGGGATGGGTGCGCGGGCAGACTTGTGCGTGCAAAGAGAAAGAGGCTGAGGGATGCTCGCCGCTATGCTATTTGCGATCTCGATTGTGGCCATGACGCAGTTCGCCGCCTACTACTGGCGAGCCATGCTTGCTGGAACTGCGGCCCAGCCGGTGTCTGAGCGCGTATTGGCCGCCGCCGGCGTGCAAAATGGCCAGCTGACCGGACAGGATTTTCCGGCGTTGGCGGGACTTCACAATCTAACCCCCGAATTGCGTTCTGGTGGCACGGGGTTGGGCCTAGTGCGTGCTTACTACAAGGTAGTTGACGCCATCGCGTCACTTGTTGGGCGCAGCCTACCCGCTGTCCGGGCGTGGAGCGAGCGCGAATTGGCGGTGTGCGCGCGCTACGCTGCGGTGCAGATCGATCGCCGGTTGCAGGCGAATCTCGAGTTGGCCGCATCGCTGCGTTCCTGCTAAATACAAATTGCCGCGCTTCTACAGCGGGTTCCAAGATCCTCGTTCCCACAGTTAGTCTCCACATTTAGTCTGTACAAGTAGTTCCTGCGATTAGTCTCTACAGCTAATTCCTACGACTGTCCCTATTGCTGGCCGAAGCGCAAGCTTCCTGTTACTTTTGCAAAGTGAGGTCCAGGGGAGACGCTATGGCCGCTTTCAAGCTGATCGAATACCAGGATGCCAGTCCAGAGGTTCGCGCGGTGTACGACGACATCATGGCGACGCGCAAGACGGATTGGATCAATAATTTCTGGAAGGCCATCGCGCACGATCCCGCGACATTGCAGCGCACGTGGGAAAGCATCAAGCAGATCATGGGGCCTGGCGCGCTTGATCCACTCACGAAAGAATTGCTCTATGTCGCGGTGAGCGTGACCAATAATTGTTCCTACTGCATCGCTTCGCACACCGCCTCGGCTCGCAAGAAGGGCATGACGGACGCGATGTTCCACGAACTGCAAGCGGTGATCGGGATGGCCAACGAAACGAACAAGCTGGTCACGGGCTATCAAGTCGAAATCGATGAGCAGTTCAAGGTTTCACTCGACAAATAAATTTCGGATTCGCAAAAACCTGTACTCACGGCCAGTCTGTTTCCACTGTAGTACGCGCGTACTATAGCTGGCTCGCTTGCCTCACCCTGAACATATAGAGGTTCGCGCACAGCTCTGCGCCGACAGAGTTCAGCGAAGTCTCTTTTTCGCAAGCGAGTAAGACATGCCTCCGACGCTCAAAGACGATTACGCACTTCCGACGTCATCCGACAAGACGGAGCGCGCCTCTGAGATCTCAGCGGCCACCGAAGAAATGAGCGGTGCGCAACCCGTTGCGCTGGAAGTACCAGTGTCCGTCAACGGAGCGCGCGCAGTGGAAGGCAGCGAAAAACGCGAGCCATTTTCGGAAGCCACGACCACGGTACTGGTGCTCGCGAGAGGCGCGGTGATTCGCCTTTCGTCGTCGGTTGCGCCGGGCCAGCTCCTTTTTTTGACGAATGAAAAAACGAAAAAGGAAGTCGTTTGCCAGGTAGTGAAATCCAAAAATTATCGAAGCGCTAGCGGTTATGTGGAGCTGGAATTCACAGAGCCGGTGCTGGGGTTCTGGGGAATGCGGTTCCCGGGTGAGCGGCAGACAGTTCACGCCGGTTCGACTGCGCCCGTAGCGCGAAAGTCGGATTCAGTTGCTT
>Ga0210384_10008096_pt1 | contig 10991 bp, 7 predicted proteins | sample IncBWH2MmetaG_FD_160574 | JGI IMG/M metagenome (GOLD analysis project Ga0210384, IMG submission 160574) | Forest soil microbial communities from Barre Woods Harvard Forest LTER site, Petersham, Massachusetts, United States - Inc-BW-H-2-M | ecosystem: Environmental > Terrestrial > Soil >...
TCTTTGCGATTGCCAAGATGCGCTTCTCCGAGCAAACGCCCGTCCGCGCCCCGCACTTCGATGCTGTACCCTGAATCGGGCCGGGCCTGCTTGCCACCGATGTAAAGTTTTACGGTGCGGTCGATCGCGGGATCGCCGAAGCCGGCGGGCTGCTCCGGCGGCTGGTCGATCGCCAACGGCTTGATATGCACTGGTGGTGCTTCCTTGAACCAGGTGGGCTCAAGGTATTCGAGCAGCCCTTCGCGGCCGCCTTCGCGACCAAAGCCGCTCTCGCGATACCCGCCGAAACCGCATGCGGCATCGAACATGTTCGTGCAGTTCACCCACACCACGCCGGCCTTGAGTTGCGCCGCAATATGCAGCGAGACGTTAATACTTTCGCTCCAGACGCACGCAGCCAGGCCGTAGACGGAATTGTTGGCTAGCTCCACGGCCTCGCGCGGCGTTCGAAACGTCATGGCTGCCAGCACCGGGCCAAATATCTCTTGCTGCGCCACAGCAGAGGACGGATGTACGTTACTCAGCAATGTCGGCAGAAAATAGTGCCCGCGTGAAGGCACAGGGATGGATGGTTGCCAGCAAGTCGCTCCTTCGGCGACGCCTTGATCGACGAGCCGCTGGATGCGCTCCATTTGTACCTGCGCAATAATCGCCCCGATGTCGATAGCCTTATCGAGTGGTGGCCCCATGCGCAGCGTGTTCATGCGGTTCTGAATTTTGCCGATCAGCGTTTCGGCAATGCTCTCCTGCATCAGCAAGCGCGAACCGGCGCAGCAAACCTGTCCTTGATTGAACCAGATGCCGTCCACCAGGCCTTCGACGGCGCTGTCCAGATCGGCGTCTTCAAGAACGATGAAAGGAGATTTCCCGCCTAGTTCGAGTGAAAGCTTTTTGTGGCTCTGCGCTGTCGCCTTTCGAATCGCGCGTCCGACTTCGGTCGAGCCCGTGAACGCAATCTTGTCGATGTCCGCATGACTCACAAGCGCTTCGCCCGTTGCTCCGTCGCCGGTGACGATGTTCACGACGCCCGCAGGGAGGCCAACTTCCTGGCAAATGTGCGCAAAGGCGAGAGATGTAAGCGGCGTAAATTCTGCCGGCTTCAAGACGATTGTGTTGCCGGTAGCGAGCGCCGGCGCAATCTTCCACGCCAGCATCAGCAGGGGAAAATTCCAGGGAATGATCTGTCCGACTACGCCGCAAGCGGTATAGCCCGGAAATTCCTGCGCAAGCAATTGAGCCCAGCCTGCATGATGATAGAAATGTCGTGCCACGAGAGGAATATCAATGTCGCGGCTCTCGCGAATCGGCTTGCCATTGTCGAGTGTTTCGAGAACAGCCAGCCAGCGCGAGTGTTTTTGCACCTGGCGCGCGAGCCCATAGAGGTAGCGCGCGCGAGCGTGGGGAGTGAGCGCCTGCCATGCAGGGAGAGCGGCTCGCGCGGCTCGCACAGCGGCATCTACGTCCGCTGCCGATCCCTGCGCGATACTCGCGAGCTTTTCGCCGTTCGAAGGATCAGTTGTATCGAAGTATTCGCTTGCTGCGGGTGGCTGCCAGGTGCCATTGATAAAATGTCCAAAACGCCGGCTGCTGCGATCCAACCACGCCAGTGCCTCGCGCGGATCCTCTGGCGCGGGACCGTAATCCATGGTCATGAATTTTTCGACGATGCTCATGCGCTTCCTTCCGCTTTGCTCATCATGAACGGGCCGCTCTCCGCCTTAGGCCATCGGATGGCGATACTCCGCCGAATAGCGTCCTGTGGCGTGGTGTTCCAATTGGCGCTCGATATCTGCCAGCATGCCGCTCACGCCAAATCGAAATAGCTCTGCGTTCAGCCAGGAATTGCCTAGCTCTTCTTTCATCAAGGAAAGCCATTCGAGCGCCTGCTTCGCCGTTCGAATCCCGCCCGCAGGCTTAAACCCCACCGCCATGCCAGTTCTTTGCGCGTATTCGCGGATCGCGCGCGTCATCACCAGGCTGACGGGAAGCGTCGCGTTGACGGCTTCTTTCCCGGTGGAAGTCTTGATGAAGTCGGCGCCCGCCATCATGGCTACGAGACTCGCGCGTCCCACATTGCGCAATGTCATCAAGTCACCCGTACCCAGAATCACCTTCAGATGAGCAGGCCCGCAGGCATTCTTGAACGTCGAGATTTCATCGTAAAGCGCTTGCCATCTTCCACCAAAAACGTGCGCGCGTGTGATGACCACATCGATTTCATCCGCGCCCGCTTCGACGGAGCGGCGGATTTCGGCCACGCGTTCGGCGAGCGGGGAAAGGCCCGCCGGAAAACCCGTCGAAACCGCCGCCACGTGGATGCCGCTACCCTCGACTGCCCGGCGCGCTGTTTCCACAAAAGTGTGATACACGCAAACGGCTGCGACCTTGATGTTCAGGCTCTCCACGCCGAGTTTTCGCACGATTTCCTGTTGGAGGGGCTGCCGGGCCTTGGCGCACAGGCGCCGCACGCGCTCGTCGGTGTCGTCTCCGGAAAGCGTCGTCAGGTCCATGCAGGTGATGGCCCGCAGCAGCCACGCCGCCTGCCATTCTTTTTTTACTGTGCGGCGAGTGCCAACGGTCTGTGCGCGCCGCTCCACTGCGCTGGTGTTTACGCGGACTTCCTTCACCCAGTCGAGGTTTAAGGGAATACCCGCGTTTGGCTGCAGTTCTCGGCCCGCGTAGTGCGCGATTGCTGTATCTGAAGATGAAATCGGTTCCTGCAGGGCTCGCCGCTCTTGGTTGGGTACGGCGGATGTTCGCGTTTTGTCGGGCAGAGTCATGGAATCTTATCGCTTACGTCAAATTGGCCAGGAAACCCTCATCTTATCACTTTGGCAAAGCTGCTTCACGGATGTCAGCGGCGATTCTGCCACTCTTTCTCAAACTCCGCCCTGCTGCAGAATGATTTTTGCGTGCCCACTTTTGTTGTGGAAAGCCCGGCGTAGAGATTAGCCCGCCGCAGAGATTCCTTCTCCGGTATGCCCTCTCCCAGGAAAACCGCAAAACTGCCGATGAACGCATCGCCCGCGCCCGTAGTATCCACGGCTTGCACCTTGAACGCTGTAATCAGCTCCTCTCCGTCGGAGCCAGCAATAAGACACCCGCGCTCACCGAGCGTGATGACCACGCGGCGCATCCCTTTGCTCAGCAAAAACTCCGCGCACTTTTTTGCATCGTCAACCGATTTCACCGCGATCCCCGTCGTGATTTCGGCTTCGGTTTCGTTTGGTATGAAATAGTCCGCGGCGCCGGCTTCCTTGAAGTCCACCGGCTGGGCGGGAGCGGGATTCACAATGCAACGAATGCCGTTGGCCTTGGCGAAGCGCACCGTGTGATAGACGGTGCGCAGAGGAATCTCAAATTGCAGCACGATCGTGTCCGCCTTGCGCAGAAGCGGCGTTGCAGCGTCCACGTCCTCCGGCGAGAGCAAATCGTTTGCGCCTTTCACCACGATGATACGGTTTTGCCCGTTGGGCTCCACAAAGATGGGAGCAACGCCGCTGGAAACACCTTCGGCAATGCGCACATGGCTCGCGTCAATCCCTTGTGCTTCAAAATTCTTGATTGTGGCTGGACCGAAGAGATCGCTTCCCACTTTTGCAACCATCCCTACATTTGCGCCGCACAACCGCGCCGCAACCGCTTGATTGGCGCCCTTACCACCAAATCCCAAGTCGAATTTACGGCCAAAAATCGTCTCACCGGGACGCGGAAAAACATCATTAAAAGTAGTGAGATCCACGTTGGTGCTGCCCACAACTACAATGAGGGATTGCTTCGCCATGGGTTGGCCTCCGCCTCTTCTGCGCGCGGATTATATAAGAACTTCGTCAAGAACCAGCAACAACTCTCGCCGGCAGTCTGATTCGAATCGCGGCCAAATCGTCACGTTTGTTCTTGACACCCAGAGTCGCGCTGACTATAAGCAGCCTAAGCCGCAAAGGAGCCACAACTTCATGTTCGTTCCTCATGCTTTCGAGATCGCCCTCTTAATGATGATCACCAGCGCCATCTGCTGGGGCTCCTGGGCCAACACCTATAAAGGCGTAAAGAACTACCGCTTCGAACTCTTCTACTGGGACTACGCCGTCGGTATCTTTCTGATCTCGCTGGTGCTGGCCTTCACCATGGGAAGCACCTCCAACGACGCCACGAGCTTCCTGAACAACGTTCACGCCGCGGACAATTCGAATTTCATCTACACACTCGTCGGCGGCGCAGTATTCAACTTGGCAAACCTGCTGCTGGTCGCGGGAATCGATATGGCCGGCCTGGCCATCGCATTTCCGGTGGCCATCGGCATCGCGCTCGTTGTTGGCGTTGTTTCGAGTTACTTGTTGCAGCCAAAGGGCAACGCGGCGTTGCTGGCGGCGGGTGTTGCCTGTGCGGTCATCGCGGTGATCCTCGACGGCAAAGCCTACGGAAGCCTCAAGAAAGCCGCTGGCGCTGTCTCGCAAAAAAGCATCGTCGTCTGCATCGTCTCCGGAATACTCATGGGGCTCTGGGCGCCCTTCGTTACGCATGCGATGACTCAGGGGCACACTCTGGGGCCTTACAGTATCAGCGTTTTCTTTACGTTTGGCGCGCTGGCCTCCTGCTTGATCTGGAATGTGTACTTCATGAAGCATCCCCTCGTCGGAGAGCCCGTGAATTTCGGAGGATTCTTTCGCGGGCCCGCCTCAGGCCACATGCACGGACTCTTGGGCGGAGCCATCTGGGGCATCGGGACAGTGTTCAATCTGGTGGCTGCAAATTTTACCGGCGTGGCGATTTCCTATGCCATCGGCCAGTCGGCGCCCATGGTGGCGGCGTTGTGGGGTGTTCTCGCTTGGAAGGAATTCCAAGGAGCGAATCGCCAGGCAAAGACGTTTCTTGCACTAATGTTCGTGTTCTATCTTGTTGCGATTCTTCTCGTAGCGAAAGCCAACACCGCAACTTGATCGAGCTACGCGTGCCTTAGAGATCCAGGAGCAGTCGGCAATTGCCGTAGGTTCTAGCCCGCGAGAACGTTGCGAACCATAAACCAAAGGTTTGCCGGTCGCTCCGCAAGCCTCCGGACGAACCACGGATACCAATAACTCCCATAGGCCACCAGCACAATGGAAGTACAACCTTCGCTGGCAAGGCGTTCCTGTTCGGCACGCTGAATCCCGTAGAGCATTTGCACTTCAAAGCCTGTTTTCGCAATCCCAAGCTTCGAAGATAATTCAGAAAGCCGCCGGATCAACACCACATCATGTGTCCCAAAAGCAGCGCGTGCACAGCGATTGTGCTTCTTTGCCGCCAGCATCTCCGACGCCAGCGCAAAATAGTTTTCATCGACATCCTGTTTGCGTGAAAATGCGATCTCTGGCGGCTCGTTGTACGCTCCTTTAACAAGCCGAATCGAAGGGCGCAAGGGCAGCAGCTTCGAAAAGTCATCCTTGGTGCGGTGCAGGTACGCTTGCAGGCAAATACCGGCGTTTGGAAACTTCTCCAGCGCCCGGCGGTAGACATCGAGCGTCACGTCCACGTAGTTGCTTGCTTCCATATCTACCCAGACGATGGAGCCTCTCTGAGCGCGCTCAATAATTGCCTTCAGATTCTCAAAACAGAGGTCTGTAGAAAGATCCAAACCCAGCTGAGTCAATTTGACGGAGATCTCCGCCTTCAACCCTGAATTGAGGACGCCATCGAGCACTTCGAGATAGTGCTCCGTAACCTGCCGCGCCTCCGCGCGATCCTTGATGTTCTCGCCCAGGTGAGTGAATACCGTTCCGATTTGTTTCTTGGCAAGCGTCCGAGCCGCTGCCAGCGCGTCGTCGAAATTCTCCCCGGGCATGAATCGAGAAACCGTGCTCTTCACAAAACGGTAGTGCGTCGCGTGATCGCGCAACCACCGATTCTGGGAGGCAGCCAGCAACAGGGATCGCATGAGACTCATGAAACTCCTACCTGTTCGATTGTCAAATCCAAGCGAATTGCGCGAAAAATTCGAGCGCCCCATTCTAAAACAGATTGTTATCGCACGTACCTGCATCTCCGCGTTGCAAGCCAGCTTTCGGCGTCAACGGGCGGGAGTAAACGCTGAGGTTGGGAGAGACAGCGCTTCTGTGGCAAGCCCTTCACTCTTACTGCGGACGGCCGCTGCATCCCGTCCGAGCCGAGCTTGGCTTTCAGTACGGGCTTGAACCACGGCGGAGAGCTCGTCTCCAGGTGTAGCGGAAAGCAAACTTTCCGCACGCAGCATGCAGGCGAAAACGAGGCGTTCCGGCTGACGCTGTCGGCGAAGGAACTGGCCGTAATTTAACCAGTCGCTCGCCGCACCGCGGACATCAGAAAGTGTTGCGTCCACCGCAAGCGCGCGTTGATAGGACTGCGCTGCTGCTGCGGCGTCTCCCACTTTTTCCTGCAGCTCCGCTTGATGCGCCAATGCCAGGCTTTCGAGGGTTTTGTCACCGGCTTTAACAGCAAAATCCATGGCCGCGGCGTATTCCTGTTTTGCCTCTGTCGGCCGATTTGCGGCACTATCCGCGTCCGCAACCTTGATGAAAACCGCGATGACTGAGCTTTTCTTGTCGCGGTATTCCTCCGGATGAGCGGCGGCAATCTGCAGATAAGCGCGGTAATGGCGCGCGGCCGCCTGCACTTCGCCACGCCGTTCGAACGTCTGCGCCAGGTAGAGCTGCGCGTTTGCCTGCGATGGATCGGTGTCCACCGCGCGCTCCCAGCTATCCACGGCTTCCTCGTCGTGCCCCAGCCGCTGCGCCAAAAGTCCAAAGTTCACCCGCGCGTCGATGTTTCGCGGCCATCGTGCCAGAATCTTTTTATATTGTGCGTAGGCCTCGGCATCGCGCCCGGCCTCAATCAAGCCTCGCCCATACGCCTCCTGCTGCGAAAAGCCGGCCGGACTGATTTCCGCGGCGCGATGGAATGCTTCGAGTGCAGCGTTGCGATTCCCAGCGACTCTCTCCGCTTGCGCGAGCCGCAATTGCACCGAGCTGTCATCCGGATTGAGCTTCGCGGCACGCTCCAGCGCTGGAAGGTTTTCCGTTTTGCTGGACCAATAGAAATGCATTTGATCGACGGCCGCCCACACGAAAAGTAGGACGACGGCGCCGATTCGAATCGTGCGCGCGCCGGGCGCCGAACTCGCCAGCCAGCGTGACGCGGATTGCAACGGATTCTGTGCTTCTCTCGCCGTGTCCTGAGTCTTTGCATTGGTATTAAGCAAGAGTGCGGCCACGCGCGAATCGCGCAGTTTCCACAGCGCGCCATCAAGGATGAAATGATGGATATTCACGAGCGCCGTAAACGTCAAGAAGCTGGCGGCAAAGTCCGCATGAAATACCCGGCTGACAATCCATGGGCCGGGAATGAAGAGTGCGATGCCACCCGCGGTGAGCGTAACCAGATAGCGCGAGAATTTCCACCGAGTGTCGCCCGCCGCCCGCGCTTCACGCGCTTGGTAATAACTGGTGATCCATAAATATTGCGTCGAATGCAGTACCGCGAGAATCCCGCTGCTGTAGCGCGTCTGCGGGACTTCGCGGCCGCTGAACAATTCCAAAAGCGCCGGCAGGAGAAACCACAAGAACTGCGTTACTGCGAGTGTCAAGGGAGCAAGAATGGCGCGCAGGCTGCTCCGCCGGGCCAGTGAAATGAGCGCCCAGCCGGTAGCCGCGACGAAAAACAACGCCAACACTCCCCGCGCCGGAAGGGTGAATCTCGCAGGCAAGCCGAGCGAAAGAATTAAAGGATCGCCCGAGGCGCCCGTATGAAAGCTCAGCATCAACAAAACAAAGGAGGCGATAAACGAAAGATGAATCGCTGTGCGCTCGGGGGGATTTGGCGCAAGGCCCGAGCGCCGCGCAAACATCATCAGCAGCCCGAAGTTTTGCCCCGTGTAGTGCCACGGGCTCCAGCAAATGTACAAAGTGAAAATCCAGGGAAGCAGCGGAAACCAAACGTGGGCAATCACTCCAGCCAGCGTCAGCAACAGCGCGACATGCACGGTAAATATCCGGTACTTCTGAAATTCCGTGCGCGTGTGGTACGCGCGATAAACCGTGGCCATGAAGTGCGGATAGTTGAAAAGCAGCGCCAGAAAATAAAACGCCACCGCCCAAGCCCGCGAATACGTGCTCGATGCGTAGAAGGCAAGCAGCAGTAGTGGCGCGGACCACGCGCCGCAACCGATCAACAAGTCGATCCATGGACGGTAAATCCATGGACTCGGCGTCGAGGATCCCAGCAGCGCGGATTGCTGCGGCTCGGATGTGATTGCAGAACTCATCACCTCGAAGAGTAACGCACGAGGCGAGTCTCTGCCCGCAGCCGCCCCCGGCGGAATGCGGAATCGGTTACTTGTGATTTTGCAACCAGTTCAGGAAATTGCCAGGAAGCGCAGCAACAAACCCGCCATCACGCCACCGATCAGCGGGCCCACTACAGGAATAGGCGCATAGCCCCAATCCGACCCGCCTTTGCCCGCGATCGGCAAAATGGCGTGTGCGATCCGTGGGCCAAGGTCACGCGCCGGATTGATGGCATACCCCGTCGGGCCGCCGAGCGAAAGACCAATGCCCCATACAAGGCTGCCAACAAGATAGGGCCCCAAGCCCGCTGCGGGGCCCGCGATAGCAACTCTCTTTGAGAAAATCGCGCCAACTACAAACACCAGGACAAACGTAGCGATGATTTCGCTGAGAAGATTCGAGAAGAAGCTGCGGATTGCTGGTGTGTTGCAAAAACAGGCGAGTTTTGCGGAAGTGTCGGGCGTCTGTTTCCAGTGTGGAAGATAGTGAAGCCAGACAAGCGCAGCGCCTGCAATCCCGCCCAGCATTTGCGCGGCAAGATACGGCATGAATTTTGCGAAATCCGCATCTCGAACCGCGAAGCCGAGCGTCACCGCCGGATTCAAGTGCGCGTCACTGCTCCCGCAGGTGATGGCCGTGAATACACCTGCCATAACGCCAAATGCCCACCCTGCGGTAATTACCATCCATCCGGCGCCTTCTGCTTTCGAGCGCTTCAACAGCACCGCTGCGACAACTCCATCGCCCAGCAGCACCAGAACCATCGTGCCGAGAAATTCCCCCAGCAGGGGTGATGTCATGAAGGTGAGCCTCCGTCAGGATTCCATCCAGTCAAACGAACGCGTGACCGCCTTCTTCCACAGTCTATACATCTGCTCCCGCTCCGCTTCGCCGAGCACTGGTTTCCATGTCCGATCCACCGCCCAATTGGCGCGCAATTCTTCCAGACCCGTGAAGAACTTTACGGCGAGCCCCGCCGCATAGGCCGCGCCGAGCGCCGTCGTTTCTTGAATTACCGGCCGGACAACTTCGCGGTTCAAAATATCCGTCTGAAACTGCATCAACAGTTCGTTGCCAACCATGCCGCCATCCACGCGCAAACTTTCGAGCCCAATCTGCGAATCCTTCTCCATCGCTTCAACAACTTCGCGCGTCTGAAACGCTGTCGCTTCCAGCACCGCGCGCGCCAGGTGGCCTTTGTTCGCATACCGCGTGAGACCCGCAATGACTCCACGCGCATTCTCTTTCCAATACGGAGCGTAAAGCCCGGAAAACGCCGGCACGAAGTAAACGCCGCCGTTATCCTTCACCGTGCGCGCAAGTGCTTCCACATCCGAGCTTTTCTGGATGAGTCCCAAATTGTCACGCAGCCACTGAACCAGCGCTCCGGTGATTGCCACGCTCCCTTCAAGAACGTAATGAGCGTTCGCGCTTCCAAACTTGTAAGCCACCGTCGTCAGCAAACCAAAGTTTGATGGAACTATTCGCTCTCCCGTGTTCATCAGCAAAAAACAGCCGGTCCCATACGTGTTCTTCACCTCGCCCGGCCGGAAACATGCCTGCCCCACCAGCGCTGCTTGCTGATCTCCGAGGATTCCGCTGATGGGCACTCCCGCAATCGCGCTAAGCGCCGCCTCGCCATAGACTTCGCTGCTCGAGCGCACTTGGGGAAGTATCGCGTGCGGAATTTCGAATGCCGCGAGCAACTTCTCATCCCAATCCAGTGTTTTTAAGTTCAGGAGCTGCGTCCGGCTGGCGTTGGTCACGTCCGTCACGTGCACGCCGCCTTGAGCTCCGCCAGTCAAGTTCCAGAGGAGGAACGTATCTATATTTCCAAACAGCAGTTCACCCGCGGCGGCTCTTTCTCGCGCACAGGGAACGTTCTGCAGCAGCCAGCGCAACTTCAAACTGCTGAAGTATGTGCTCAGCGGCAGCCCGGTCTGCGAGCGGAAGCGATCCTGCCCGCCACTATGCGCGAACCGCGCCACATCCTCCGCAACGCGCGTATCCTGCCACACGATGGCGTTCGCAACCGGTTCACCGGTTTTTCGATCCCAGAGGACAGTCGTCTCCCGCTGGTTGGTAATGCCGATCGCCGCAAGGTCTTCCGCGCGCAATCCGCGCTGCGCGAGCCCCTCCGCAATCACTTCCTCCGTGCGGCGCAGGATCTCCAGGGCATCATGCTCGACCCATCCTGGCTTCGGGAAAATCTGTTCGTGCTCTTTCTGCGCCACGGCGACCACTCGCGCAGCCTTGTCAAAGACCATAAATCGCGTGCTGGTCGTCCCCTGGTCGATCGCCCCAACGTAGCTTTTCACCGGAATGATCCTTTTTGTGCGTGGCGCAGCATACTACGCAATGGCCGCCAATCGCTCCATCAAATGGCGCCTGCCGGGCGGGTAGCGTGCCTGCTCAGGAAGGATTCGCAAATGGAGTTAGCAAAGGGTTACTTTAGGCCTGAATTTGCATCTAATGATATGAAGATAGGTAAAAGGGAGTTACAACGATGATGAGGAAGACAAATTTGTGCCGCATTGCCTCGATGTTTGGGGCAATTGCTTTAGTCGTAGGACTGTTCGCAACGGGCGCTGTCGCAGAAACCGGAGCCGTTACCATGACGGTGACCGCCGTCGGCAAAAAGGACACCAATCCGCCGGCTGTCACCAAAGATGATGCGCAGCTATCTTTGAACAA
>Ga0210384_10008097_pt1 | contig 10989 bp, 5 predicted proteins | sample IncBWH2MmetaG_FD_160574 | JGI IMG/M metagenome (GOLD analysis project Ga0210384, IMG submission 160574) | Forest soil microbial communities from Barre Woods Harvard Forest LTER site, Petersham, Massachusetts, United States - Inc-BW-H-2-M | ecosystem: Environmental > Terrestrial > Soil >...
CACCGCGCAGTCTTATGAAGTGGAACGGCACGGGACGATGACGTCGATCACGCGGTTGACGCAGCTTTACGACCTGGAGAAGGTATTTTCCTCGACGCTGGAAATGGATGAGCTGCTGCCGCTGATCGGGACCAAGATTTCGGAAATTCTGGAATGCCAGGCGGTGAACATCTGGCTGATGATGCCGGACGAATCGGTAGAGTTGATGTACCAGGCTGGAGAAGACGCGACCGCGTTTAAAGGACAAAAGCTGAAAGCGAATGAGGGCGTGGCTGGAACGATTTCCGATAATGGAGAGCCGATCTGCATCAGCGAACCTGGAGATGAGCGGCTGAATCAACGGAATCAGGACGCGGGAGGCGCGGGCGTATTTTCACTAGTGGCGGCGCCGATCATGGACAAGTCAGCGTTGGTGGGAGTCGCCGAGGCCGTCAATAAACTGGACGGCGCGCCGTTTGACGAGGACGACCTGTTTACGCTGAGCAGCCTGGCGGAGACGGCGTCCACCGCGCTGCACAACGCGAGTCTGCTGTTGGCGGAGCGGAAAGTGGAAGTGCTGGAGACGCTGAATACCGTCAGCCATGAGATCACCTCGACGCTGAATTTGGAACGAATGCTGCAGACGATCGTGAACGCGCCGCAAGCAGTGATTCCGTATGAGAGGGCGGCGATTGTGCTGGAGCATGGCGGGCGGTTCAAGCTGAGCGCGGTGACCGGGATGACGCAAGTGCAGGCCGACCATCCGGACATTGCACCGCTGAACGGGATTCTGCAATGGGCGTCGCTCTCGGAAGAAGTGATTCACGTGCGGCAGCATGGTGAAGAGATTGACGCGGAGCGCGAGGAGACAAGGGCGAAATTCAGGAAGTATTTCGAGGAATCCGGCATGCGCGGATTCTATGCGCGGCCGCTGAACGACGATACCGGGCGGGTGGGAATGCTGGCAATGGAGAGCCACGACCCGGATTTTCTGGGCCCGGCGCACCTGGAGATTGTGGAATTGCTCGCAGGGCAAGCGACAGTGGCGCTGCGAAACGCGCAGATGTACAAGGAGGTCCCGTTCATTTCGGTGCTGGAGCCGGTGCTGGTGCGGAAGCGGAAATTCATGGCCATGCAGAAGAGGAAGCGGGCGTTGATCATGGCGCTGGCGGGGATCGGGTTGCTATTTCTGGTGGCGTGCCCGCTGCCACTGCGGGTGGCTGGAGATGCAGTGGTGGCGCCGGGGAAGCGGGCGTTGGTGCAGCCAGAGGTTGAAGGGGTGATCGGAAAAGTCTTTGTTCGTGAAGGGGAACACGTGCAGCGCGGGCAGGTGTTGGCGGAAATGGAAGGATGGAGTTTCCGGTCGGCGCTGGCCGCGGCGGAGTCCAAATACGAAACGGTGATGCTGGCGATGAACAAGGCGCTGGCGTCGAACGATGGAACCGAGGCAGGGGTGCGGCGCGTACAAGCGGACTATTGGAAGGCCGAAGTGGAACGCGCAAGACAAATGCTGGAGAAGACACAACTCCGATCGCCGATTGACGGTGTGATTGCAACACCCCACGTGGAAGATTTTGCCGGACGAAAACTAGCGCCAGGAGATTCGTTTGGGGAAGTGGTGGACACGTCGGAGGCGATCGTGGACGTGGCGGTTGAGGACGTAGACGCTGGGTTAGTGAGGGCCGGCCAGAGAGCGGTGGTGAAACTGAACAGTTATCCGACGCGGACGTTTCACGGGGAAGTATCCGTCGTGAGTCCAAAGGGAACAATGGTGCACGACGAAGCAGTGTTTTACGCGCGCGTATCGGTGCCCAATGAGCAAGGAGTGATTCGAGCAGGCATGGAAGGCCGCGGGAAGGTGCGCGTAAGCTGGTCGCCCTCCGGGTATGTGTTTTTCCGGCGGCCGTTTTTGTGGCTTTACTCGAAGATCTGGTATTGGCTGGGTTGGTAGGAGCACGGAGAAGTCATGCGAAAAGAGTGGAAGTTGGTGGGGCTGGGAGCAGCGTTCCTGACGATCGGATGTGGCGACACAAAAGCGCCGGTTGGAGGCGTCGCCAACGCAGCGGCGCCAGCGGCGGCGCCGGTGCAGCCAAAGCCGGCAGCTCCGAAAGCGACGGAGCCGGCGGATGCCGCGCTATCGGTTAGTGGGCCGATCATCGTGGAGCATGAAGTGGATCTGACGGCGCAACGGGACGGCCTGATGCAGAAGATATATGTCGATGCACCGGCGCGAGTGAAGGTGGGCGCGTTGCTCGCGGAATTGGACGGACGACAAATCCAGGCGAATCTGGCGGCGGCGCGCGCGAAAACACGGAGCGTCGAGGCGGACCTGAAGAACTGGGAGGCGGAAGCGGAGGTATTGAAGGCCGACTATGCGCGGCAGAAAAATCTTTTCGCACTCGGTTTGACTTCGCAGGAGCAGTTGGAGCACGCGAAATACAAGGCGGAGTCTGATCAGTGGGACATTTTGCGGGTGAAGGAGACGTTGAACACGACGAAGGAGGAAGAGCACTCCCTGGAATTGGAGCTTGAAAAGACCAAGGTGACGGCGCCGTTTAGCGGGCTGATCGCGCGGCGATATGTGCGTGAGGGACAGAATGTGACGAAGGGCGAGCGGCTGTTCTGGGTGACGGCAGAGGGGCCGCTGCTGATGCGTTTCACTTTACCGGAAAAGCTTTTTGGGAAAATGACCAACGGGCAGACGGTGGAGGTAACCTGCGCGGACAGGCCCGCGGAAAAGCATTTTGCGAAGGTGAAGCAGGTGAGCCCGGTGGTGGATCCCTCGAGCGGGACATTTGAAGTGCTGGTGGAACTGGTGGGCGACCGCGGATCGCTGAGGCCGGGGATGACCGCCCTGGCACATCTGGAAAATTCCCACTGAAGAATCCATGAACCTGACGCGCGCACTGGAGGTGGCCCTGCCGGATATACCGGCGCGGAAGCTGGCGGAGAGCTATCCGCGGCCGGACCCGGGGACCACCTTCCGTGAACACATTGAAGACGGAAGACCGATGGTGCGGATTTATGTACCGTGTTCCGGCGGGATGTACACCTTCGAGCCGCAGGACTGGCAATTGGCCCAACTGTTCGACGGAGAAAGATCCTACGAAGAGATAGCGGTCCTGTTCTCGAATCAGACCGGCACACTGTACGACGTGGAAAGTGTGCGGGAATTCGCCGGAGCCCTGGAGGCGGGCGAGTTCTGGTACAAGACGCCGCAAGAGAAGAACGTCTTATACCTGCAACAAAGCCTCGAAGAGAGGCGGAAGAAGCTAAAGACGCGCAGCAAGTGGGCAGACCTCTCCGAAGTGACATTTCCTGCATTCAATCCGGACTGGTTCTTCACGTGGATATACCGCTACACGGCATGGATTTACCGGCCGTGGTTCGTCGGATTGACGCTCATCGGCTTCGCCATCAGCCTGGGAATCACGGTGTCCCATTGGCGGGAGATTGGGCGAGACACAATCGAGTTTTACAATTTTGCGAACAGGACCTGGTTGGATGTTTTCTGGTTGTACGTGTTGGGGATGTTTGTCGTGGCGCTGCATGAATCCGCGCACGCCCACGCCTGCAAGCATTACGGCGGCCGGGTGCCGGCGATGGGGTTTGCCCTGATCTACCTGACGCCCGCGTTTTACACGGACACGACCGAAGGTTCGGTGAAAGGGACACGCTCGCAGAGGCTCGTGATTGCGCTTGCAGGAATCTGGTCCGAGCTGATGTTGTGTTCGATTGCGACACCGATCTGGTGGAGCACGCCGCCGCAGACCCTGATTCACGACGGCGCCTACTTCCTGATGATGTTGACCGGGCTGATGTCCCTGGTCGTGAATTGGAATCCGCTGATTAAACTCGACGGCTATGCCATGTTGTGCGAGATCATCGGGATTTCGGATTTGAAGGAAAACTCGACCGCGTACACGGTGGGGTGGGTCAAGAAATACATCTGGAGGCTCCCGGTGGAGGTGCCGTATGTGCCGAAGCGGCGGCGGGCGGGGTTCGCGGTTTACGCGCTGTTGTCCGGGGCGTATAGCTACACGGTGCTGTATGTTGTGGCGCGCTTTGCGGGAAATTTCGTGAGGAATTTCAGCCCCGAGTGGGGATTTATTCCAGAGATCGGTGTGGCGTTGCTGATTTTTCGTTCGAGAATCCGATTATTGGTGAATTTTATGAAATTCGTTTATCTGGACAAGAAAGATCGCATCATCGCGTGGTTTACACCGCAGCACACCGCGCTGGCGGCCGTGGCCATCGGGATTTTCCTGGCGTTGCCTTTGTGGCGGGAGTCCGTGTTGGGAACGTTTTCGCTGGAGCCGTCGCGGAAGGCGGTAGTGAGGGCGCGGGTTCCGGGCACGCTGACGGAGGTGCTCGTAACCGAAGGACAAGAAATAGAGGCGGGCGCTGTACTGGCCCGGCTAACCAACCTTCCGTTGCAATCGGAGTACGAGGACGCACGGGCGAAATACCAGTTGGCCTCCTCGGAGGCCAACGCGGCCGCGTTGCATTTCCGGGGCTATGGGGAGGCACTCCAGGAGAGGGAGCGATTGAAGGTCCGGGTCGGGCAGCTTTCGGGAATGGCCGGGGAGTTGGATTTGCGGAGCCCGATTGCGGGGGCAGTGGTGACGCCAAGGGTAGGAGATTTGCTGGGGGCGTATCTAACGGCTGGGCATGAACTGCTGGAGATCGCGGATCTACGAACGCTGCGGGCACGCGTCTACATTTCGGAATACGACATGGCGAAAATCCGGCAGGGTGCGCCGGCGCGTCTGCAGGTGGAGGGTCGAGTCAGGAAATGGGACACCCGGGCGGAGTACGTGGCCGCCAGACCTACGGAAAAGAATCCGGTTGGGGAGGGCGAGGAGGGGTTGCGTGGCTTGAACGGACCCCATTTTTTCCTTGTCGATCTGATGGTTGGAAATCCGGACGGAATGTTGCGGCCGGGAATTACGGGAGTGGCTCGCATCTACGGACGCAGAAGGAGCCTGGCCGGAATGGGATGGGAGTGGATGAAGAACTTCCTGGGGAGGAAGTTTTGGTAACAGAATGTTCAGGGGATCGCTGAATGAAAGAGAAGGCTGCCTGGGGGCAGCCTTCCCGGAAAAACGCAAATTTGAAGGGATGAGAGAGTTTAGTTCTGGAACGCCCTGGTGCTGACAGCGGCGCGCTTCTGGATTGACTTGGTGCTGACAGCGGCGCGCTTCTGGATTGACTTGGTGCTGACGGCGGCGCGCTTCTGGATTGACTTGGTGCTGACAGCGGCGCGCTTCTGGATTGACTTGGCGCTCACGACGCGAGAGGCTTCGGGAGCGGTCGAGCTGGCTACGTTGGCCCTCTTGGTGGTCTTGAGGGTGCTGATTAAGCTCTTCTTCTCGATGGACATGGCTGGGTAGCTCCTTAATTTATTTGGATTTTGTCCCGCAGACCCTGACCGATAGTGCAGGTGTCTGGCCAAAGTTGGGGCGGCTGTAGGAGGAAGCAGCCGTGCAGAAAGGAAAGAACTTAGTACGGAAGTACGGCCCGGAAACGTCGGCGCACAGGTGAGAATTTGCCCGTTGGGTTAAAAATTAACCGCCGATAGGTTAAAAATTAACCGTTTAGTCGAGGTGGTGCTTGCGGCAGAGATACTTCATGCGCTGCGGGTCCACCTGGAGGAGTTGCGCCGCGGCGGTTTTTTTGCCGCCGGTGCGGCGCAGGGCGGCGTTCAGATAGGCGATTTCAATCTTTTCCATTTCAGCGTCGAAGTCCACGCCTTGCTCGGGGATGAGGATGGCTTCCTGGCCGCTGGCGCTGTGATGGAGCAGGTGCTGTGGCAAGTGTTCCGGGGTGATGACGTGGCCGGGGACCATGACCACGAGCCGCTGGATGACGTTCTCGAGTTCGCGGACATTGCCGGGCCACGTGTAGTCCTCAAGGATTTCGAGAACTTCGGGTTGCAGGGTTTTGAGCGGCTTTTTGGCGGCGGCGGAATAGACGCGCAGGAAATGGTCGACGAGGAGGGGGAGATCGCCGTCGCGCTCGCGCAGCGGAGGAATGAAGATGGGCACGACGTTGATGCGGAAGTAGAGATCTTCGCGAAAGCGGCCCTTGCGGACGGAGTCTTCGAGGTCTTCGTTGGTGGCGGTTATCAAACGAAAATCAATTTTGCGAGTGGCGCGGCTGCCGAGGCGCTGAACGGAGCGTTCCTGGAGAACGCGCAAAAGTTTGCTTTGCAGGTTGGGATTGAGGGTGGTGATTTCGTCGAGAAAGAGCGTGCCGGTGTGGGCCGATTCGACCATGCCGGGCTTGGCGGAATCGGCGCCGGTGAACGCGCCCTTTTCGTAACCGAAGAGCTCGGACTCCATGAGGGTTTCCGGGAGAGCGGAGCAGTTGAGGCAGACGAAGGGGTGATCGGCGCGGTCTCCGCATTGGACGATGGCCTGGGCGACGAGTTCCTTTCCGACGCCGCTCTCGCCGCGAAGGACGACGGAGGCGCCGGTGCCGGCGACGGCTTCGACGGCTTGATAGACCTTTTGCATCGCCGCGCTGCCGCCGACGAGGCCCTGAAAGGCGGCTTTGCTTTCGACCTGTTGAAGGAGGCGGCGGCCCTCGAGTTCGAGGGCGCGCTTTTCGATGGCGCGGCAGAGGACGATTTGCAGTTCGGCGTAATTCAAAGGATGCAGGAAAAATTCGTCGGCGCCGGCCTGGCTGGCTTTGAGAGGAATGGTGCGGCTGTTGGTCTGGGTGAAGGCGACGATGATGACATCGTCGCGAATCTTGCGCATTTCGGAGAGGACATCGAGACCGTCGGCGGGGCCGTCGCCTATGGAATCGAGATTGAAGAGGATGGCGTGGAGATCGGGGAGTTCCAGGGCAGACTTGATTTCGTCTTCGGTGGAGGCGAGGGTGGTGCGGAATTGAGCGCCGAGGTGCTTGCGGATTTCGGGGAAGAGCTGATCCTCGTCGGTGATGACGGCGAGGGTGTAACGTTCCGGGCTGGGGGCTGGTTCGGGCAAGGGAATGACTTCCGTGATTGATTGGGGATTATAGGCGAGCGGGGGCGAACGAAGAAGATCAAAGTTGCGCGGGTTAAATAGAAAAGCCCCACCGTGAGGCGGGGCTCTTCTGCTTTAGGAAAGAGGCGGAGCGACTGTCAGAACTGGAAGCGCAGACCGAACTGCATGATGCGTGGGTTGTGAGCAGCGGTGAATAGCAGGGCCTGGCTGTTACAACTGTAACAACCGACCGACGCGATGGCGCCGGTCCCCGAGTTGGAAAAATTACCGCCGATGGCGTCGAGTTGCGTGTGGTTGAACACGTTGAAGTTTTCCCATCGGAATTCGAAGGCGTAGCGCTCCTTGATGGGAAAATTCTTGAAGAGACCGAAGTCGAAGTTCAGGCGTCCCGGAAGGGTGAGCTGGTTGCGGCCAAAGGTACCGACGGTTAGCCCGACCGGTTGGGCGAAGGCGTCGGGATTGTAACCCAGGACGCCGAATGTCCCGGCATAAGCGTCGCGCTGGGCCTGCGTCACAGAATTCGGATTGGCGACGAGCGAAGTGAAAGACTGGACGGAGTTACCAATACCACTGGCCAGACCCGCGTTGTCCGCGAAAGTAGTACCGCCGGTGGAGACGGTAAATGGGGAGCCTGAGAGGGCCGTGGTGATGCCGGAAACCTGCCAGCCGCCGAGCAAAGTGTGCGTCATGCCAGGCGCCTTGAAGATGGGTAAGGCGTAAACATAGCTCAGAGTGAAGGCATGGCGGATGTCGAAGTTGGAGCTGCCTCGACTGAGGCCCGGATTATTGGGATCCACGAACAGCGCGTCTCCGCGGTCAGATGAGTCGTCGATGGAATGGCTAAACGTGTAGCTCGCGCTCAACGTGAGAGCACCAACGCTGCGGCGCGCGGAAATCTGGAGCGAATGATAGATGGAGTTGGCGGAAGGCTCGACACGAGTGATGCTGCCAACACCCTGGTATTTGCGGAAGTAGTTGCTGTTCCCGAAGTTGCAGGCGGCGGACAGGTTTTGGAGAACGTGGGGGTCGGTGACTGTGACAAGACTCGTCCCCAGAGTGCCTGAGATTTGGGCCGAAGTCGGCAGGCCGGTCGAGTCGAAGGAAAATTTCTTGCAGTCGCCGGCTGGATTGACTGGGTTTACGCCTTTGTCCGCGATCGCCCCCAGATTGTCGAGAACATATGGGTTGATGCTTGCTGGCACCGGGACAAATTGGTTCAAGTCGAACTGGCGCGTGAGATGGGTCCCTTTGCTCCCCACGTAGGCGACGGACAAAAGTACGTTGCCCGGAAGTTCGTGTTGCACACCGAGATTCCACTGCTGCATGTAGGGCCAGAGAATTTTGTCGGGGATGGAGATGGGAGTGAGCGGACTCGGCGGCCCGAGAGGCTGCGCGACATTCGCATAACCAACGATATTGGGGACAGTACCGTTCGGGGCCAGGGGCGAGGCACTCTGCTGCAATAGTTCTGCGTTTGCTTCGTTGCCATTCATGTGTTCAAAGAAGATGCCATAGCCGCCGCGGATAGCCCACTTGCCGTCGCCAAATGGATCGTAGGCAAAACCGAGGCGCGGGCCAGGGTTCATGTACTTATTGTGTAGGCATCCAGTAGTTCCCGGAGAAACACCGGGGATGGTGGGATGCGATTCTCCGCACTGAACGAATCCGTTGAAGAGAGATTGGCTCGAACCAATATTGAGAAGGTTACTGTTAACCGGGTCGCTGAACGGGAAGAAGGGCGGAGCAGCGTTGGCGTTGTAGGCCGCGGTAGAAAAACCAAATTCCTTGTTGTGTTTCTCCTGATAGCGGCCGTAAATACTCCAGCGCAGGCCGAGATTGAGAGTAAGCTTCTTCGTGACGCGCCAATCGTCCTGGAAAAAGGGTTCAAGAATCTTGTAGCGGTCATAGAAATAGAGCTGGGTGGCATTTTGCGTGTACTGGGCGATGTTGCCGAGAAGCAGGTCAGCGAAGGGGTTGTTCGAGGAAACGGGGCTATTGAACGCGTATGAGAGCTGGCCTTGCTGGTCGAAGGAAGCAGACTGATTTTTCTGAGCCGCGGCAAAATAGGCGCCGAAGAACAAGGTGTGCGTTCCGATGATTTTGGTTACGGTGTCGCGGTAGGTATAGGTGGGGTTGGCGTTCTTCCACGGGAAGTAGCCGGTGTCTACGTTGAAGCCCCCAGAGCCGTAAACCGCCCCACCATTAATGTTGCAGTTGGGGTTGGTATTGGGAGGGGGAGGGCAAGCATTGGTATTGCCAACAGAAAAGGCGGGAATCTTGTTTTCAAGGCCGTTGGCGAACAGGGGAGCAAGATCAATGCCGCCTGGAGGGAGGTTGATGCCATTATTCAAGGTACTAAGGAAGATGTGGTCATCGGTGTAACTGGCGACGAATTCGTTGAGCAGGGAAGGCGAGAAATTGGAAGTGAGGCGCGCGACGAAACTCGTGGTCGGGCCAACGAAATTGGTGTTGGTGTTATCGAAGGTGTTGTTGTACTGGCCCCAGAGTGGGCCCTGATTGACGGTGCCCCAGGTGTCATGTATGTAGCGGAAGGTGAGGCGCTGATTGTCGGTAAGGTTGTGGTCGACGCGGATCAATTCCTCGCGCCAGTGGGTGGGGAGGCTGGGGTTAGCGACGTAGACCGGAATATTGGTCCCTGCAGCCTGACCGCTTGGATAAGTTCCACCGATGCCGGTGAAATTGTTGGCCGCCGGGATAAGCGTCAGGAGTGCCGCAGCAGTGGATGAGAATGGGGTGGGAAGCGTGTTATTCGCAAAGGGCGTGGCCGTAGTGCCGTTCAGAGACTGGTAAGGACAAGCGGGGTAGCCGGTGGGGTCAAATGACGCGCCGGTGTAAGCCGGACAAACGTCATTAAAAATGCCTTTCCGCTCATCGGACGAGGGGACGGCCTGACTGATGTTGTTCCCGGGCACGATTTCCCGCCGCCATTCCTGGGACCAGAAGAAGAAGGTTTTCTTTTTGTCGTTGTTGTAGAGGTGAGGAATGTAGACGGGCCCGCCGACGGTGTAACCCCAATCGTGCTTTTTGTAGGCGGGGCGGGGCACGCCGGTGCCATTGTCCTGCCAGGAGTTGGCATTGAAGAAATCGTTGCGGCCGTAATAGAAGGCGCTGCCGTGGAACTGGTTGGTACCGGATTTGGTTTCGACTTCGACGGTGCCGGAGCCGTTCTTGCCGTATTGCGCGCCATAATTGGAGGTGAGGACTTTGAACTCGGAGATGGCTTCGAGGTTCGGGTAGACGTTGATGCTGTTGTTGGAGCCGTTGTCCATGTTGTCGCCGCCATCGATTTCCCAGTTGTTGTACTGGCCGCGGCCGCCATTGATGCTGTACATCGTGTTTCCCGCGATGCCGACGGTGCCTTCGTCCTGGCCGGTTTGACTTACGACGCCGGGGACGAGAGAGACGAGTTGGGTGAAGTTGCGGCCGTTAAGCTCGAGTTCCTGGACTTGCTTGCCGGTGATGGTGCTGCCGATTTCGGAGGATTGGGTGTCTACCTGGGCGACGTTTTCGCCGGAGACTAGCACTTCCTCGGTGATGGCGCCGACGGTAAGGGCGACGTCGAGGCGCGCTTTTTGAGCGACTTCGAGGACGACGCCCTTGGCTTCGAATTTCTGGAAACCTTTCGCGGTGACGGTGACGTTATAAGTTCCCGAGGGTAGAGCGGAGGCGACGTAGACTCCATCAGCGTTGGTCTCCGTGGTACGCGTGAGATTGCCTCCTGCGTTGGCAAGGACAACTTTTGCGCCGACGACGGCGGCGCCGGACTTGTCCGTGACTGTGCCGCTGATGAGACCGTTGGTTTGGGCGCCGGCCACGGCGGGGAGAAGCAGGAGGGCCAAGAGGGCGAGCGCGGCCAGGAGGGATGTACAGCGAAATGACTTTGAAGTGAGACGGTGGCTCTTCACGATGAGACCTCCACAAAATTGGGAATGCAAGAAATGAGGGGGATGAACGCGCGTTCGCTAGCGCGGGACAACGGCGCGCGGCGCAGAGT
>Ga0210384_10008098_pt1 | contig 10989 bp, 14 predicted proteins | sample IncBWH2MmetaG_FD_160574 | JGI IMG/M metagenome (GOLD analysis project Ga0210384, IMG submission 160574) | Forest soil microbial communities from Barre Woods Harvard Forest LTER site, Petersham, Massachusetts, United States - Inc-BW-H-2-M | ecosystem: Environmental > Terrestrial > Soil >...
CGGTTTTGGTTCAGTCCGTCTGTTTCCTCCTGGCTTCGGATCTAGTGAGGATGATCCAGGCATTCACAGTAGTCTTCGGGGGGAAATGCTTCTGTACAGAAAGGAACACTTTGCGATATTGGCCGCATCATTGCTGCAGTAGATGGAAGTTCGATGTTTTCCCCGACCGTGCTGCCAACTCTTTACTTTGGCGGGCTTCAAGCGAAGCTCGCAACCGATTCTGGCGAGGATTAAGAGAAGACCGCACCGGCGAAAATAGCTTCATCGAACGCACCTGTTTTGCGGTCTCACTTCTAACCCTTTTACACACCGAGACAATTCTCAGGTTTGCCCAAGAACACAAGCAAATGGAGAAAGAGCAGCAGTCACGCGCTCTGTCGACGCGCTAACTCTGGTTCGCCGACCAACTCCTCAAAGAGTGTTCGGAAGTGAATCATGGCCTGGCGCAAGTCTTCGGTGCTGGCTTGGCCCCGCGTTTGAAGGAGCGCGCTTTGGTGAGCTATACGGTAATTTGCGAGGACCAGTGGATGATCCACAGAAATATCTGCCGCACGCTGTTCAAAATCGCTTACTGGATAGCCACGCGTGGACATCACGTCGCTCAGCAGTTGGTCGGCGTCGGTTACGGCGCTTCCGGGGCTGTCAACGAACCGCGCCTGGATTCTGCCCCAGGACTCGACAAAGCGCGCCCGATCGCCCGAAGCAAGCGGCCGGATATGCAAGGCCTCCACTCGGTCGGCGCGCTTGTCGAGCACCGCTTCTGCCTGCCGCCGGCTCCCGCCTTCTTTCAGTGTGCGAGCATATTCCGCGCCACCAAATTGAGTTCGTAGCCTCTCCGTCCGGCGTTTGCGGCTGAAGTGCCAAATAGCAATGCCTGCCGCCACGATCACGGCGACTGCAATGACGATAGCGATCTGTGCGGTGCTGATGTCCGATAGGTTCATGACGTGCCTCCAGTTTTCTGTCGATTCGTTGACCCGAATCTACGTGCCGTTCCGGCCCGGTTACGCAAAGATGTACCCATCTCAGGGCTTTTCGATGACTTTTTCCAACTGGCCTATTTTCTTTTGGATTTTCCCAGCCATCTCTTCACCGATACCCTCGCCTTGTAACGCGGGATTGTTTGTGAGTTGGCCGACCTTTTCCTTAATCTTGCCGTTCACTTCATGAATCCTGCCTTTTGTTTGGTCCTCGGTAATTCGCTTCATGGTTTTTTCCCTTGGCATAATTCGGTCTAGTCGTCGCGGCTACGAGCCATTTGGTGTCAATGCATTTTCAAATGGAGTCAGTTTCATTTCAGGGAGAGGGCGTGTGCGGGCTCCACATGGAGCCCGCGGGGACAAGGTCAACGCAACCCTCCGACTAAATACACGGCCAAAAGAATTAGCAGGACCGTTCCAACGATTCCAAGGCCCCCACCTCTCCCCCATCGGGAGTACCCGTAATAGCCGCCACCTCCACCGAACAACAGCACAAGAAGAATAATGAGCAGAATCATTGCAAGTCTTCTTTCAATTCGTAAAAATCAATCGTCGAGCCCGCCGGGTTATTCTCAACGTCTGGCTGACGCCTTCCGCCACACTCGTATCCAGTGGTTTGACTGATAGGCGCGCAGGTAACGGAACAATCGAGGCCCTGGGCGGCGGGGTCAATTCACCCGGTCTTTCGCGGCTATGACGACTTCTTCAACCGCTAGAATCAAATTCTTCCGGATATCCATCTCCCATCCAGGCTTTATGCGAACTCGCACGTCGACGGCAGATTCGGCAACAATGCGGCAAGGCATTGGGACATGACAATGACGGATAATGACTAACATAACCACCGATTTCCCAAACCAAGAAGAATAAACGGGCGAAAAATCCTTCGTTCCCTCTGCGAGCATGTTGGATGGCCCCCATCTCTTGGGATCGACTTCACCGGATGCACAGGTACTTGTAGCGCGACCGCAATGGGAAATCTGTTCAAATCTGGACAGTCACTGGAAACGTACATCACACTTGAAATTTAATATGAGGATGCCGCAAGCAGCGTAGCCAAAGTTCACGGAAAGGAAGACCAGCGCAGTGACGAGTGCCGTCATGAAGCCCGCAGCTGCGTGGCTCCGACGACGCCTTGCGGAATCTGCGGGAGGTACTCCTATCGCCAAGTCCTTCCATGAGAAGGCCAGTTAGTGTCAAGTCGGTTTTTCTTACCAGGGGGTTTTTGCGTTTGAGCCGAGCCGCCTCTGTCGCCATCCTTCCATCCGCACTCTTTTATGAGCGATATTCGCTCGGTGCCAGGTGGGTGTTCTCGTTTCAGTAGGTGCTGCTACCTGTGAATCGACCTCTGTTCCCACCGATTGGGTGAGAGTTGGGCCCAGGACTTCGTCGCAGTCACCTGAACTCGGCGGTTGAACTCGGCTCTTCGTACCCAATGTGGCACGCCCGTGTACCGAAATAGGCCGATGCCCTGTCTTACCTCGTCGATTTAGGTACTGGGGTTAAAACGTGCAAGGACAAATTCGGCTACGGCGAAAGTTGAATATCGAACTCGACCTGCACTTCGTCCTTCACTTTCACCGTGCCTCCCGCGACCTTAACAGGTTTGATGCCAAAATCAGTCTGCTTCACCGTCGCGCGCCCCGTGTAATGTCCGGCCTTCTCCGCGACCTCCGCCGTCACCGGCCGCGTCTGACCCCGCAAGGTTAATTCGCCTCGCACAGTCCAATGACTGGCACCTAGCGCTTCGACTGTGCCTGATTTGAACACGATTTCCTGGTGGCGTTCGCTGTCGAGCACTTCGGGACCGAGCATGGTTGTCTGGATCTCCTTGCGGTCCTTCGCCGAAGCGCCTGGATCACGGACGCGCAGTGTCCTTGCATCTACGCGGAGTTCCACGGACAGAGGAGCGGACGTATACACGTTGCCGCTGGTGATGGGTGCAGCAATATCGTGGTCGTGCGCGAACCCAGAAAAAAGTCCGCTTTTGCCCACGTGGATCACGATGATCGACTTGTCTGCATCGATGTGGCTCTGCTGCGCGCTCATCGTTGATGGCGAAAGCAGGCCGCTCGCAGCGACGGCGAGAACCCAAAGGTTATTGCGCCAGGCGTTCATTCGAGTCCAACGGTAAGCAAACCGCAAGCGGCCCCTGCCGCCAGTTGAAGAAAGAAACCAAACAGACCGGCGGCCCCATTTCTCAAAGGACTTGCTGGGCACAGCAAAACGTTCCCGAATTGCTCTTCTGGCACTGATGTCGCCAGGTTTTTTCACAGCTTCATTGGTCAAGGATGGGGCACCCTTTCTATAACTGCGTCGGCGTTGTCAAGAGACACTTCTCCCCTTGATCGGCGACTGCGTTTTGTGCGGCCGCGGTTTTTTCTTTTCTTACCAGGAATCTTTTCTTCTGCCCGACCAAGGCTCGCATCGTGAATCCTGCGGTGGAACGCTGGTTCCACCAGCCATCTATTCGATCTTCCACTTCAGACCATGATTCGTGTTTCGAACTCCCTGCCTGTGCAGGGAGGCAAGGCGCCCAATCAAAAACTCGATCCCAGGTTCGGGACCAGGGTGCCACCGAGCGACCTTGCATGGGAGCCATCTGTGCGCACGAGGCTGTGGCGCGCAGCAGCCAGTACAACTTCACGGCCAGTTTGCGGGCGATGGCTACTTTGGCCACGCTCGCGCCCTTGTTAAATTTCAATCGCCGATACACGCGCTGCAGTTCCGGATCGAACCGCACCGCCGTTTGCGCCGCTTCCACCAACAACCAGCGCATCATCACCGACGCGCGCTGGATTCGGCAAACCGGCGTAAAATTCCCGTGCCTCTCCGTTCTCATGCTCAAGCCGCCGCTCCACCAGCTCCCCCGTGGCCGTATGTATCCGCCATCGCGATCTGCTGACAGCGCGGGTGATAATCACATCCTAACAATCATCATCCCTCGGCTCCTTTCCTCCGAGCCTTGGTCGTGCTAACAGCTACCAAGTCTACTCGCTCGAAGGGAGCCGACGCAGTTATAGGATCAAAATTTAAAACAAAAGCCGGGCCACACAACCCAAGAATAAGATAGGGCTGCATTCGTTATCGTAGGAGCACGACTCCGGAGCCAGCAGGCACGTGTCCGGTTGAGCCAGGTGTCCGATGCTGCATGGGATATGGTCTTGGTGTTTGGCCCGGCATTGTCCCTCCCGTAGGGGAGCGATAGCCTCCGCACCCGGAGAGCACCCCTATGGCGACGACCAGGACGCAGATCGCTGCGCTCTCCCAAATGGCACCATTGATATGCCGATAATTTGATTGATTGGAAGCACTCATTTCTCCACTCCTTTCAAGGGGACTGGAAACCTCTCAGCTGCAATAGCGAGGACGAGGGCTGGAAGGAATATCCGTGCGGTTGCAACGCTGATAATGGATCAAACCACGCTTCAATTTCGTCTAGCCTCGAAGCGGGCTCAACCTATTCCTCGTTGAAAATTGTACCAAAGAGAGATTCACCTCGGTGTCAAACAAATGTAACTTTCCTGTAATTTCCTTCACCACGAAACAGGAACCACTAGGGACGGTTGGCCCGGAGGTCGCGGACGGTTTTGAAGTTTGGGCGCCCCAGCCTCCAATGACGTGAGGAAAGGTAACCTCAAGCAGGAACGATGTGCCCTCAAACTCTGGGACCGGATCAGCGCATTCGGCCCCAGCTTTCTGTCACTTCATTAAATTAGACTATTAAATTAGACCTTGTTGTCAGCTCTTAGCGTTGGGGGCAGACGCGCGTCAGTTAAATGGAAGGGGGGAGGAATTTGACTGATCCCCAATTGCTCCCTCTTATTTAATCATCTGTTGACTCGAAATTTCATTGCGAATCCATTTTATGGGGAGCGCTGAAAAGGAACATACGCCTTTTCTACTCAAAATCTAATTTTACACAAAAGGATTTATGCTGTCTTTGGCGTGGAGTACTATCGCGGGAGTGTATAAACATCCTGGGTCGGAAATGATCGACGCGAGAGCAGGAAAGTCATGAGGATCTGCCATTGGGTTCTGATCGCAAGTTTGCTCGTTATTGGGACGGCGTGTAGTACCAAAGCGCCGCCGCCTCCTCCGCAAGCACCCGCTCTTTTGATGCCCGCCACCATCAAGGACATTATGGATTCCATGGTAGAACCTAGCGGAGACTTCGTATTCGAATCGGTCCAGGAGATCTCGGACGAGCACGGGATCACCGAAAAAGCGCCGAAGACCAATGCGGAATGGGAGGGCGTCCGGCATCACCTCTTCGTCCTAATGGAAGCGCCGAATCTCATGACCATGCAGGACCGCAAGGCCGCGCGTCCCGAGGATCGATCCAGGAATCCTCAGGTTGAAAACGAACCAGAGGAAGTCCAGAGGTTGCTGGACGCCGACCGCCCGAGCTTCATCCGCCGGGCAAGGAGGCTTCAGGACGCAGCCGCCCTGGGGCTGAAGGCAGTTGACGCGAGAGATAAAGATGCTCTATTTCACGCGATCGACGGTATCGACAAAGCCTGCGAAAATTGCCATCTACACTATTGGTACCCGAATGACAAAAGGGCTCGGGAAGCCGCGAAGGAAGACGGGATCACTGATTAAGCTGCCACCAGCATTCGACAATACGGTCCACATTGCGTTCAAGCCAACCCAGGACCCGCCACCACCCAATTCGCAAATCTCGCCGATGGCGGAACTCATTTGATCTTCGGTGAGAAAAGCAGTTCCTCAGAAACGGTGCAACAATCTTCGCGCATAGCGAATACAGAAATTTCGGTCCTCCTCGGATGCATCGGCTCTCAATCTTCAACTGGCATTCGGATACGCTCTGGCTACTTTCCTGGCAATTTCAAGAAATTGAGACACAACAGACACTTTGTCAGTGCGCACGTACGCCAGCGCCATTTCCATGACGGGAAGTGCCGGCTCGCATTTACGAAACACAATTCCGGGTAACCGTAGCTCCTGTAATGAGGCCGGCGCCAAGGCCACGCCCAAACCAGCACCGATCAGCGCCCAAACCGAATAAAGGTCGTCCTGAAAGTAGGCGATCTTGAGATTAAAACCTTCCTTGCGGCACGCTTTGGCGACAAAGTGGTGAAATTCCGCATTCGCATCGCGCCCGTACATAATGTATCGTTCGCTGGAAAGCTCTCGAAGCGGCACTGTTTTGAAGCGGGCCAGCGCGTTGTTCTCAGACATGGCGAGCACCAGCCGCTCTCGCAGAATGGTTTCAATCGTGACCCTGCTGCTCTTCGAGGAAATGGGTGATCTGACGATGCTCACGTCGAGGTCGCCATCTTTAACAGCATTGATCTGCTCTGCTGGTAACAGCGATCGCAAGGTCAAATGAACATCCGGACTTCGCTTCGCAAAGGTTCTGAGGCAATCGATAATTAGCCTGGTTTGAATCGGAGGGACTGGAAGCTGCCAAAGCCCCAGCCGTAAGTGACCGAAATCTCCTCTCTCCGCGCGTGCCGCCAACTTTGCGGCTTCTTCACATTGAGCAAGGATTGCACGTGCCTTGATGGCGAAGACCTCGCCAGCCACGGTGAGCTTAATTTGGCGCTTGGTCCGATCAAAAAGCTTCGCGCCCAGCTCGGCTTCCAGGTGTCGGACTTGTTGACTAAGTGGCGGCTGGCTCAAATGCAACCGCTCGGCGGCCCGACAAAAGTTCAGTGTGTCGGCGACGGCCAGGAAATAGCGGAGGTGCCGAAGTTCCATAAGAGGGACCCCTGTTGAAGCTCTCTTGTAAATATATCCCAAAAGTCTGGTTTAGGTAGGAAGTATGTATTTTGCGGAATATGAAGCTCGATATAGGCTGAGCCTTAACTTCTACATGAATGGACATGATTTGATTGGTGCAGGGCAGTTTCAAGCGGCTGTCTTTGTTCTGCGAGATCGGTTTTTGAGGTCATAGCCCCGACTCCGTGAGAGGTTTGTGACTTCCAAAAGGCGCCTGGCGAGGCCTTCCGGAAGTTGTTTGGCATTGTTGACGTCTTTGGAAGTAAGGTAGCGATGCCTCAGGCAACCCAGACGGTACTCGGGCCCGGCAGCAGGGCTGAGCCATCGGTGAAAGGAAGTCAACTAGCGGATTATTCCCAACAGCATTTTCGACAAGCGCGACGAAGATCCATGTCACTTCCGCCATGGCAGCGGAATCAACGGGACAGCCCGCCAGGATTTGGGACCACATGAGGTTGCGTCAACAGGAGCAGCGATGAGTTACCGAAACTTGGAAGAAATGTTACAAACCGTCGGGAGTCCCGTCAAACTGTTGCGTAATTCGCAGATAGGACCATATGCCTTTCCGGTAGTGCGGCCCGAGTTTTCAAATTGGAGAGATGAACAGCGTGCCTGGAAGGAAACCTGCGCTCTTTTCGACCAATCCCACCACATGACCGATCTTTATGTGGAGGGCCCTGACGCTCTCAAACTGTTCTCCGATCTTGGCGTCAATAGCTTTAAGAACTTCAAAGTCAATCAAGCCAAGCAATTTGTTGCCTGTAACCATCATGGCTATGTGATTGGCGATGCGATTCTCTTTTGTCTGGATGAAAATCGATTCAATCTCGTCGGGCGCCCGCCCGCTCACAATTGGGTGCAATATAATTTGGAGACTCGCGGGTATAAGGCATCCGCGGAAAGGGATGAGAGGTCCGCCGTCAATCAAGGCCGGCGAAAGACCTTCCGGTACCAAATTCAAGGCCCCCATGCTCTCCGGGTCATGGAAAAGGTCATGGGGAAATCCGCACCGGATATCCGTTTCTTTCACATGGAGGTGGTCACGATCGCTGGTCGGGAAGTCCGCGCTTTGCGTCATGGAATGGTCGGACAACCGGGATGGGAACTGTTTGGCCCCTGGGAGCACGGGGATGAAGTCCGGAACGCTATTGTGGAAGCGGGTCAAGAGTACGGGATTCGCCAGGTAGGGTCTCGAGCTTACCCTACCACCTGCCTCGAATCGGGGTGGATTCCCTCCCCTCTTCCGGCGATTTATGTAGGGGAAGAGATGAAAGGATACAGACAGTGGTTGAGCACAAAGAGCTATGAAGCCATGGCCTCACTCGGAGGCAGCTTTTACTCTGAAGATATCACCGACTATTACCTGACCCCTTACGACCTTGGCTACGGGTCATTCGTCAAGTTCGATCATGATTTCGTCGGACGACAGGCCCTGGAAGAAAAGGTGAATAACCAGAAGCGCAAGAAAGTAACGCTGGTCTGGAACGGCGAGGATATCGCCCGGGTCTTTGGTTCCTTATTCAGGGATGGGGGAGATATCGCCAAGTATATCGATTTGCCGCTGGCCAACTATTCTACATTGCCATACGACAAAATCTTGAAAGACGGGAAAATCGTTGGGGTATCTACCTATACGGGCTACACCTACAATGAACGCGCGATGATCTCGCTGGCTGTTGTTGATAACCAGCACAGTGAAGCGGGCACCGAAGTCACGCTGGTCTGGGGCGAGGAAGGGCGCGGATCGTCGAAACCAACGGTCGAGCGCCACGTGCAGGCATCCATTCGCGCGACGGTTGCAGCTGTCCCTTACGCCCAGGTTGCCCGCATGGCATATCGGCCGCACTGAGCCGGCTAAGTCAGTCAGGAGGAAGCATGGCGTACATTTTTCAAGAGGACAAACTCCCAAAGTTGGTCTCTGTGGTGCCGGGACGTGAGCGCACGTTTTTCGTCAACAAGGAACTAACTCAGATTGACGACATGCTGGCGGGAATCATGCGCTACGTGAAGGGAGGTTCGTCGCCCTATCACTTGCACAAAAATTGCGAGCATTTTTATTTCATCATGGAAGGACAAGGTACCGTGGAATCGGAAGAGGGAATCCGCGAGGTGGGCCCCGGCGACATGATTTTCATCCCGGCGGAAGACAAACATCGTCTGCGAGCTTCCAAAACGCCGCTCTTCTATTTCGAGTTTCAGGCGCCCAACCGTTTCGTCACCACGATTCTGGATGGAACGCAGGACGACCTGCGCTGGGAGCGCGTGGAAGGCGGAGTCTGGGTTCAGACGTAGGGCCTCGGTTAGATCAAGGAGAGTTGCATGCTGACTTTTATCGACACGAACAAGCTGCCGCGAAATAGAACGGCGGAAGGCGAAGTCACCGAGGTGCTAAACCGAGATCTGTGCGGCGCCAGGAATGTGGTGGCGGCGCTGCGCTGGTTGAAATCCGGGGAGAAATTCAAAGCGGTAGCTTCGGACAAGCACCAACTCCTCTATCTCATGGAGGGAAAAGGAAGCATCCTCCTCGACGACAAGCATTATGAAGTCTCGAACGGCGCGGGCGTGTATCTCGGCCCTTCGGAAAGCGCGACCATCCAGCCGTCGGCGGGCGCGTCGCTGAAGCTCTTGCACCTGGTAGTTCCCAAGATTCCGGCGTAGGGCGCGCGCCCACCCAACTTTGCGTCCCTTGCGATGTTCTTCAGGGACGGGTCTTCGTAATTCCCGAGGCCCACTGCGTTTCCACGCTTGTAACTTCCCACAGCGGATCAATCATTTGATCGCCGGACCACCTCGCAACCCGCCCGGCATCCTGTTGATTTGTAGCTCGAGTATGCGAAATTCCTAAAGGCGCACTTCAATTCGTTAAGCGGCCTGCTAACGCTTATCAACCATAATTGCGCCGCCCTTGATCACCACCTTGGCGTTCAAGAAATTCCAATAGCCATCCAGCGGATTGCCGTCAAGGATGACCAGATCCGCCAGCTTTCCCGTCTCCAGCGTGCCGAGTTGATCGCTCATCTCGATGAAGGATGCCGTGTTCGGTCCCATGAGCTTGATGATGTCTTGCATCGAGAACATCAAGTTGAGGGACTTCAGCTCATGCTCCAACCCGGCCACTGCCAGATAGTTGGTATCGGTCCCGTATCCGTAGATGACACCGGCATCCCACGATGTGCGCGCATTCACGACCTTGTAGCCGGCTTCCTGCCCACGGCCGTCCCCTTGGAGGATTGCGTCCGGCCACGCCTTGCCGTCCCGGAATCGAGGCACGTTGTCATTGGCAAACACGCCAAAGACTGGCACTCCGAAGCCGATCGTGGACAACTGCTTCACACCAGCGGCGGCCACCTTCTTGGCGTCCTCGAAGCTCAGCCAGCCGAAATGAGGTGTATGGACGAGTTTGGGCGTCCCGGCATCGACGGCAGCCATCATCGCTTGTGGGCTCACTGCATGGACCATCACCCAGACGCCTGCTTTCTTCGCTTCATCGTTGATCGCCCTGAGATTTTCGAGTTCTTTGTCGGTTGGCGGCTTGGGACTGATCACTTCCTCCCCGATAAACTTGATTCCAAGCCCGGCGAGCCTCCGCACTTCCGCACGGGCCTGTTCAGTTGTCGATTTGCCGAGATTTACAGTTCCGGATGGGATGATGCGTGGTCCCTTGATTACTCCAGTTTCGATGTCCTGCCGAAGTTGTATGTTCCCCTCCGCAGGACCGCCACCCGACAGCACAGTCGTGTAACCCGCATCAAGAAGTTCCTGCATACGCTCTTTCTCGGCGGGTTCAGCGTTGATGTGGCGGTGGGCGTCGATGAACCCAGGCATTGCGGTCATGCCGCGCGCATCGATGGTCTTCATCCCGGGAACGTTTGCATTGGCGGCCGAAACAGTGGCGAGCTTCCCGCCCCGAATGACGATCGAACCCTGATTGATCACGTTGCCGTTACCTACGATAATCCGGGCATTTGTGATCACAAGATCCTGGGCCGCAAGATTCCGTACGTTACCGAGGTACCCGAAAAAAACCAGCAAAACAAAGGTAAGCGCTCTTTTCATCTTTCTAAGTCCTCCCATATGCGCAGGCCGAATCAAGTTGGCATAATCCGGAATTTCCAATTTGGACTTATAGGTTGCGGATCGTACCCTACCTCTTGAACTCGACACAACGAATTTGTCACCCCGGCAAACTGCAGTGAGATCAGCAAGCGCTGTTCGCTCATTGTTGATCGTTTGACGAGTCCCGCGCGATGCCGCGTGGTCG
>Ga0210384_10008099_pt1 | contig 10988 bp, 9 predicted proteins | sample IncBWH2MmetaG_FD_160574 | JGI IMG/M metagenome (GOLD analysis project Ga0210384, IMG submission 160574) | Forest soil microbial communities from Barre Woods Harvard Forest LTER site, Petersham, Massachusetts, United States - Inc-BW-H-2-M | ecosystem: Environmental > Terrestrial > Soil >...
TCTTCTCGCGGCAAGACACCCCTCCAGTGCCTCTCGATCAGGTGGCGACGACTGCCCTGAGTCCGGTAACGCCTAAAATCCGACGCTTCGATCAGTACCGGACCATTACCGTGCAGTGCTGGCCTACGCAGGGGCATTTACCTTCGGAGGTAATCGTAGCGGCTATGCCAAAGCTGGAGGCATTCCAGAAGCAGCTTCCCGACGGGTTTATATTCCGCTTCGCAGGGGAGCAAAAAGAGCAGGTCAGCGGCTTTGCTGATCTCACTACGGTGCTGCTCATTTGCGTTAGCGCCATTTACTTGGCACTCCTCGCACAGTTCAAGCATGCGTTCAAACCCCTCATCGTCTTTGCTGCCATTCCGTACGGCGTTGTCGGTGCAATCTTTTCACTCGCGATTATGGGCCAGCCCTTCGGATTCATGGCATTCCTGGGGATCATCAGCCTCATCGGTGTAATCGTAAGCCACATCATCGTGCTGTTTGAATTTATCGAGGAGCGACGAGAAGAGGGCGAGGAATTGGAGTTGGCGCTGATCGACGCCGGCATCCTTCGTTTGCGGCCAGTGATGATCACGGTTGCGGCCACAGTGATTGCGCTGTTTCCGTTGGCTGCACACGGCGGCCCGCTTTGGCAGCCTCTTTGCTATGCGCAGATTGGGGGACTGACGATCGCCACTTTCGTGACGCTTGGGCTCGTTCCCGTCCTCTATTCCTTCGTCGTGCTGGATCTGAAATTGATCCGTTGGGAACAACAAGAGCAGCCTGATTCTGCTGCTTCGGAGAAACCCTCAGCGATGCCTCTAACATCCGGGATAGCCAGGTGACCACTATGAACTTTGAACACGCCATCCAATACGCCACACTGTTATCACTTCTGATGGGAGGTCTCGGTGTGGGTGTCGCGGTCTTAAATCACCGTGTGCAGGTGAAGACGCAGATCTTCCTGGCAATGTCTGCCCAGTATGACGAACTGTTGAAAAATTCTTCAGCGGCATTCTGGCTGAGTGTGCCAGTTGGCACGGAGCTTCCTGAGCGGACGGACGATTTAAGCATCTCGATGTTGCGATTCTGCACTCTGGTTTCGTTAACCTATCTTCTATTTTGCGAAGGCCGCATTCCAAAACGAATGTGGGAGTTGATGCTCCGTTCCGCTGAGCGGAGGTTCCGCAGTCCCTTATTTGTGCGTGAGTGGGAGCGTTTGAGGGCTGAATTCGAATCATTCCCGGAGTTCGTCTCACTCGTTACCTCAGTGCATCGTATGCCGACCCATATTGAAACCCTTGGCGCTGGGCTACCCGCACAGAAAGATGTACACCAATTGCCATGCTGACATCCTCGGAATTGAAGAAGATACCAATCTTTGCCTGCCTGAACGACGCGAGCCTCGTTTGGCTCTCACAGCAGGCTGCCGACCTTCATCTGGAACCGGGTGAGTATCTCATTCACGAAGGGGAGCCTACCCCTTTCTTTGTGGTGATGGAAGGAACCACGGAAGTGCTCAAAGACGTAATGGGGCGTCAAACTGAAGTCTCAGAGCACAATCCAGGCGATTTCTTTGGCGAATTGGCCATTCTCATGGCATCGGCCGCTCCTGCCTCCGTCCGCGCAAAGACAGCATGCCACTTGGCAAGGCTCGATCCTCAATACCTCCAGGAATTGATTCGACGCTCGCCGGAGTGCAGCGCATTGATTTTGCAGACGCTCAACGAACGCGTACAAGCCGTGCAGAAGTACATGCTGAATCTTCCCTCCAGCCGCGTAAAGATCGTCGGATCGAAATTTGATAACGACTGCCGGGAGATTCGCAACTTCTTAAGCATGAATCGAATACCTTATGAGTGGGTCGACCGAGATCGAAGTGCACAACTGGCTTCGGCTGACCCAGCTTGCGATGTTGCGCGCCTGTCCGTTGTCGTGGAAGGGTCGTTTTGCGTCAGCCATCCTCCTACGGTTCGCAAGGTAGCTGATGCGCTCGGATTCCAAACGGCTGCACATCACCAAAACTATGACGTGGTGATTATTGGAGGCGGCCCTGCGGGATTGGCCGCTGCCGTCTACGGAGCCTCGGAAGGGCTCAGTGTTTTGTTGGTGGAGCGTAGAGCTCCTGGCGGTCAGGCTGGCACATCTTCTCGAATCGAGAATTACCTCGGCTTCCCCAATGGCATCTCAGGAGACGATCTCAGTCAACGCGCGTTCCGGCAGGCGGTTAAGTTTGGAGCTGAGGTGGTTCTTACCCGAGAGGTCCAAGAGATCATTCCGCAACCCAATGGCGCATATACGATTGGGCTCGATGGTGGCGACAGGGTTGACACAAAGACCATCATCCTGGCGACCGGAGTTGATTGGCGCAGGCTCGAGGCGGAGGGCGTCGATCGCTTCATCGGACGTGGAGTCTTGTACGGGGCTGCACGTGCGGAGGCATCAACAGTGGCGGGAAAGCGCGTATTTATTATCGGCGGCGGCAACTCTGCCGGTCAGGCTGCCCTATTCTTTGCAAATTACGCGAGTTCAGTGACCCTGCTGGTCCGCGGCGAAGATCTGAAGATCAGCATGTCGCAATATTTGATCGATCAGATTGCTCTGGTGCCGGGCATACGGGTGGAGACGGAAACTCAGGTGGTTTCTGCGGACGGCACGGATTGTTTGAAAACAATTCACACCCGGAAAAAAGGGGAGCCTGTCATCCGCCGGGCTGCGGATGCACTGTTTGTCATGATCGGCGCCAATGCAGTAACCAACTGGTTGCCACCTCAACTCCAACGCGAGAACGGCTACGTCCGCACGGGACGCGAGGTGAGCGACTGGCCAGGTTGGGCGGCAGATCGCGCCCCATTTCTGCTGGAAACAAATCTTCCGGGCTTTTTCTGTGTTGGTGACGTTCGCTTCAACTCGATCAAGCGCGTTTCCAGCAGCGTAGGAGAAGGCAGCATGGCCGTTGCTTTCGTGCATCAATATCTCTCGTGCTGCTCAACCGATCAATCGTGACGTACCTACAATAGAGTATCGGAGATTTGTTTAGAACGTGCTTACTGTCCACCTCCTATACGGCCTGCGGGGCACGAAAATCAAAATGAACTCGGCAGATCGTTTTAGACAAAGATCAATGAGAAGATTTCCTTCGCCACGATAACTACGCTGAAGGGAATTTCCGGCCCGTGATTCTAGCCCGTGATTGACTCGCGCTATGCGTGTTTAGACGTACGTGGCCGAGCAGGTGCAGAAGTCTGGTCCAATTGCTGGTCCATTCCTGGTCCAATAAAAAGCCCATGTTGAAAAGCATTTTCAGGATCGGACGCGCTAAGTGATTCAGAGATATGGTGGAGCTGACCGGGATCGAACCGGTGGCCTCCTCGTTGCGAACGAGGCGCTCTCCCAGCTGAGCTACAGCCCCACAGGAATGGAAATTGCTGGGTCGGCTAATTTTAGCAGCGTTGCGGCAGATAGACCAAACCCAGGGGTTGCCTCCCAATAGGACATTCTCAGTGCAGGATCACGATCTTCAAGGAGCAACCCCGACGACTCTCCCGTGGTGTCCATTCATCGCGTCTATAATATTGCTGTGACCACCTCGGGCCCAGTACGACAAGTTGCTTCCGCGGATTTCCCCACCCGCTGGGGAGTGTTCCGCATCTACGGTTTCGAAACCACACCCTCGAACGGAACTACCGAGAAAGAAGAAGCCGTGGCTCTCGTTATGGGCGACGTACAGTCCTCGCCCCCTTTGGTGCGGATTCACTCTCAGTGCCTTACCGGAGACGTGTTTGGCTCGCTCCGCTGCGACTGCCGCCAGCAACTCGAAATGGCGCTCTCGATGATTGCTCAGCAGGGCGCGGGCATCCTGCTTTATGAACAGAAGGAAGGACGCGGCATTGGCTTGATGGCCAAGCTGCAAGCGTACGAGCTTCAGGATCTGGGCCTCGACACCGTGGAGGCCAACGAGCGTCTCGGTTTCAAAGCCGATCATCGCGATTTCACTCTGCCCGGCGCCATGCTCAAGGCGCTCGACATCCGGAAGGTGCGGCTGCTCTCCAACAATCCCGACAAGGTCGCCGCTCTCGAGCAGGCAGGGATTGAAGTGGTGGAGCGAATTCCTTGCGAGGTGGATGCCAGTCCCCATGCCGAGGATTACCTGAAAACCAAGAAGGAAAAACTCGGCCACCTGTTCAGTTCGCGCTAGTCAAGGCTTGCCGCGCGCCATTCCCTGCTACGATGGTCCGCACCGGCATGAGCCTCCCTCGAAAATTGGTCGCGGTTCTTGCTGCGCTCGTGCTGTTTGGCTGCAGCTATTACTTTTTCTTCCTGTTCATCCCGGGGATGCGTCCCAACCTGGTCGCTCGCCATCTGGCAGGCGGATACGGTTACTGCAACGATTTTTATCCGATCTGGCTGGCTAGCGGTGAACTGTTCCACGGGCGCGACCCGTACTCGCCAGAGCTGACACCTCGCATCGAAACCGCTTTGTATGGACGTGCTTTGGACCGCCGTACTCCCGGCGACGCGCAGGTCAATATGCGCGCGTTTGCTTATCCGCTTTACACGATTTTGCTGTTCGCTCCATTGGCTGCCTTCTCGTTTCCCACCGTCCAGATCATCATTTGCGTTGTTCTGGCCCTGCTCGCTGCACTCGCTGTGGTCTGGTGGCTGCGAGCCCTCGATCCCCATTTCGCTTTCACCGGTACGGTTGTTGCCATCTGTCTGGCGCTTGCCAGCTATCCGGTTCTCGAAGGGATCTATTCAGGACAACCCGGTTTGCTCGCGGCGGCACTCATCGCAGGAACGGTTCTAGCGCTGACACGCCAGCGGTATGTCTTGGCGGGAATCCTGCTGCCCTGCGCCTCCATCAAGCCACAGCTCGTTCTTCTAGTCGGCCTCTGGCTGATGGTATGGGTCTTCGCTGACTTGTCAGAGAGGAAGGGGACCGTCCTCAGTGCACTAGCGACGTCCGCTCTGTTGGTTGCCGCAAGCACATGGATGCTGCCAAATTGGTTCTCTGGATGGTGGCGCATGTTGAGTGAATACCGCAGAGTTTCGCCTCCGCCGCTGGCAGAGTTCGTCTTAGGACGCGCCGCGGGCGATGCTCTTTCGCTTTTTCTGATCGCGCTGGCGGCGTGGCTGTGCTGGAAAAAACGGCGCGAACCCGCCGACTCCGAGGGGTTCGCTCTATGCACGGTCTTCGTGCTGGCAATTACGGCCCTCGTGTTGCCGAGCACGATTGCGGTATACGACCAGTTTCTCTTGCTGCCTGCCGCCCTCTGGTTGTGCATACGCCCCATGCGCATTTTGCGAGGCAGCCTTCCCCTGCGCGTGCTCGCCCTGATGGCTATCGGGGCGCTTGGCTGGCAGTGGCTGACGGCTTGCGGCGTCGCCTTCGCCTCAATCGTTTTGCCCGCTGTTGCTCATTCGCCGAAGCTGCTTCTTCTGCCCCTGCGCACCGCCGCTTCGGTTCCCTTCGCGCTCGTCGCACTATTGTGCTTTGAGGTGGTTCAGGAAATCAGGACGCACACAGTGCCGTCCTGCTAAAACGAATGATCAACCGAGCAAGGCCTTCAACTCCCGCCGATTCCTGGCAGGAAGGACTTTCAGGGCGGCATGGGCCAAGGCACGGTAAGCAGCCCGAGCCTCGGGAAGCACACGCAGAACTTTTAAATGCCGCTGTACCGTTTCCGTATCTCCGCGCAGAATCGGACCACTGACACCCCGCGCCCCGCCGCGACGGGCATAGTTTTCAACCGTCTGGCGCACGATTGGCGCCATCCATCGCCGCGCCTTTCTGGCTGGAACGCCGGCCTCGTTGGCCACTGCCTCGGCCGTCGCCAGCAACGCCGTCAGCAGCGGAGAGGCAAACGTTCCCCAGGCGTGATACAGGCCCTTATCTTTTTTCGCAATCAGAAAGCTCTCGCCACCCAACGCGCGCACGATTCGCCGGGCCGCACTCAGTGCCTCGCGATCGCCCTCCATCGCAAAAAGCACACCTCGAAGCGAAGGCGAGACCCCGCCGACAAACGTCATCATGGGATGGACAGCTGCGATCTTCGCCCCGCGGCCTCGCAGTGCAGCTAGAGACTCGCTGCCCAAGGCACCGCTGGAGTGGAATGCGATCTTTCCTTTCCAATTAATCCCAGCCAGCGCGCGGACAGATCGGGCAATTTCCCGATCGGGCACGCACAGCCACACAATCTGCGCCGCGATTTCCCGTGTGCTCACCACAACCGCGCGACTCCCCACTCGCCGGGCCAGCTGCCGCGCCCGACGCCGCGACGAATCGCGGTCGCGCGAAACGATCTCACTCACCGCGTAACCGGCTGCGCACAACGACAGTGCCAGCGCATTGCCCAACTTCCCCGCTCCTACGATCGCAATCTTCGGCCGGGATTTCTTACGTTCCGCCATGCTGGGGAGAATACCAGCGCATCCGGCTCTCGCGAAGTTTCACGGAGCGTTCGAACGATCCCTCCTCCGCGTCCAACGCGAAAATCCTCGGCGCTCTCGCTTATATTGATGGGATGGCAAAACCTTCCCGCTCCCGCAAGCCGAAGCGCGCCCGTGTCGTGTCCCGTCGGCTGGTCTACCGCGGCCCGGTGTTTTGGGTCACTTCGGAACGTGTCATCGAGCCGTCTGGCATTCGTGTCTTGCGCGATGTGGTCCGCCACACCGGCTCGGTTGTGGTCCTGGCGACTACCGACGGTCCGCGCGAGCCACATGTTCTGCTCGAGCGCCAATATCGCCATGCTGCCGACGGCTTTCTCTGGGAATTGCCGGCTGGCCGAATTGACAAAGGAGAGCGCCCGCTGGCTGCCGCCAAGCGAGAACTGCTCGAAGAAACTGGCTATAAGGCAGAGCGATGGAAACAAATATTAAAGTTTTACGCGAGTCCCGGATTTGTCGCCGAGACAATGTCCTTGTTCTGGGCTCGCGGGCTGAAGCCCGGACCAGCTCAACCCGAGGAAGATGAGGTTATCGAGCAGCATCTCGTGCCTCTTTCCAAGGCCGTACGCATGGTCCTGAAGGGCGACATTCGCGACGCCAAAACTATCTCCGGGGTGCTCTGGCTAGCCCTCCACGCGAGGCCCAAGAGAAGGTAAAAATGCTGCCGAGACTGTGACATGCATCCTTGACAGCCTACCCCCCCAGTCACACAATGTGACGCAGAAAACGGCAGGCAGGCCCCTGGACTCCCGGTTTTGGAAGCTCCCGAGAAAAGATGCCTGCCTGAGGGGGCGCACGTGGAACGTCTGAAAGGTACGGTCAAATGGTTCAATAATGCCAAGGGATATGGTTTCATCGGTCGTGACGATGGACCTGACGTCTTTGTGCATTACAGCGCGATCACTGCCGACGGCTACAAGAGTCTGCAGGAAGGCGATACGGTCGAGTTCGAAATCACGCAGGGCCAGAAAGGACCCCAGGCGGCAAACGTTTCTAAAGCTTCTTAAAAAACTGCTTCACCTCACCCTCCCCCCAACTAGCCCTTACGACGCCGGTTTTGTCTTCAGGCCGACTCACGCCGAATCCCTGTCTCGCGCCGATCCTTGCCTGGTCCCGCGGCTTTCGCTCCTGCGGCAACTTGTTTAAGCTGGTCTTCTGCCCATGGACAACAAGGCCATCGCGAACCTGCTGTACGAAACTGCTGACTTGCTCGAAATCGATGGCCAGGATTCCTTCCGCATCCGCTCTTACCGCAATGCCGCTCAAGCCATCGAGAACCTTCCGCAACGTATCGCTGACCTGATTGCCGACCCCAAAAAAGTCCTCGCCATCCCCGGCATTGGCAAGGGCATGTTGACCAACCTTCAGGAGATTCTTCAGGGCGGGCGCCTCGCGGTCCACGCCCAGTTGCTCGAGAAATACCATCCCTCAATGCTGCAGTTGCTCAAGATTCAGGGACTCGGCCCTAAGACCATTGCCCTGATCTGGAACCACTTCAACGTCTCCGACATCGATGGTGTCGAGAAACTCGCCCGCGCCGGTAAAATCCGCGAACTTCCGCGCATGGGCGAGAAGCATGAACTCAAGCTGATCAAGGCCATCGAGGACTATCGCCGCATCGGTGGGCGCTATCTGATCGATCACGCCGAAATCGAGGCCGAAAAGCTCTCCAAATATCTTTCCACCATTCCAGGCATCGACAAGATTACGCCCGCTGGTTCGCTGCGCCGTGGCCGCGAAACCGTCGGCGACCTCGATATCCTGGTCACCGGAAAGTGTTGCGTCGACGACGCCGAGCGCGCCGCCGCAATCGAGCACATCGCCAAGTACCCGCCGCTCATGGACGTCATTGCCAGCGGAGACAACAAGATCAGCTTTCGTCTGCGCAGCGGCATGCAGGTCGATGTCCGCTTGCTGCCGCCCGAATCTTTCGGCGCCGCGATGCAATACTTCACCGGCTCCAAGGGACACAACGTCGCCCTTCGCCAGCGTGCCCTCAAGATGGGTTACACGCTCAGCGAGTACAGCCTCGCCGAACTTGAAACCGAGAAACCGGTCGCGGGAGCAACCGAAGAAGAAATCTACTCCAAGCTCAAGCTCGACTACATTCCACCCGAAATGCGCGAGAACCTTGGAGAGATCGAGCTCGCCGCCAAGCACGAACTGCCCCGCTTGATCACCGCCACTGATCTGCAAGGCGACGTGCACATGCACACCGTCGAAACCGACGGGCGCAACAGCATCGAAGAAATGGCCGCGGCCGCGCAGGCGCGCGGATACAAATACATGGCCATCACCGACCATTCCAAGAACCTGGCGTTCGCCAACGGTCTCGACGACGCGCGCGCCCTGGTCCACATCCAGCGCATCCGCAACGCCAGCGACCGCATGAACGGCATCAGGATTTTCGCTGGCATTGAGGTCGATATCCTGGGCGATGGCACACTCGATCTTTCCGACGATGTGCTCAGTCAGATGGATGTCGTCATCGCCAGCGTTCACTCCCAGTTCAGTCTCGACCGCGAAACGATGACCGAACGACTGCTAAAAGCCATTGAGAACCCGAACACTTCGATCCTCGGTCACCCCACGGGACGCCAGCTTCTGCGGCGCGACGAATATGCCTTCGACATAGATTCGATCCTCAAGTCCGCCGCCCGCCACAAAGTCGCGATGGAGCTGAATGCATATCCCGATCGCCTGGACCTCAGCGATGTTCACCTGCGTCAGGCTCGCGAGCATGGCGTGAAGATCGTCATCAACACCGATTCACACCACACCTCGCACCTCGACAAGATCCGCTACGGGATCCTGCAGGCCCGGCGTGCGTGGCTGACCAAAGACGATGTCTTGAATACTCTTCCAGTAGTTGAGTTCGCCAAAGCGATGAAGCACGCCTGGTAAAAGGGGCCATCGAAAACGACGGCCCCTATTCCCATCGTTTACGGAACGGTGACATTTTTGGGTGTCTCGCTCTTGCAGCAATCGACGTCGTAGGGGTACTTGCCGTTACCGAGCGGTTTCTTCAAGTGAGCCGTGGCGGTACCGCCTGGAGGAATCGAGCCAGTCGCGGGGATCGGCGGCCCCTCCTTAAATGGCCAAGTGTTGCCCTCCTGGGTGATAACGCAATTTTTGGATGTGCTGTTTACGAAAGTGACCTTATCGCCCTGACTTCCATTCCAGTCATTACAAATATCGACATTATGGTCTCCCATCGTTCCTCCTGATCGTGTTGGTTGGAAATTGGGATTTCCCCGGGGTTTCTGCGATGGCCTACTTCGAGCCCTGTGATTTGCCAACAAGCTGCACGTAGCCGGGATTGTTCTCGAGATTGCGGAACTCCGGCAGCCCTTTAATCCTGTCCGCGGGGTAACCAGCCTGCACCGTCTTTCCCAACCATTCCACGGCCAAACCGGTCTCACCCAGGTTGTTGTACACGGTCGCGGCGTCGAGAAGTATATCTTTATCGTGGTGTCCGTACTGCAACGATTGCTCGAGATAGAGTAGGGCGTGATTCCGATCCCCTAGCTCAGAGTAGTAACTGGCCAGGCTGCTGAGCACATCGGGATCGTGCGGATTCACCTTCAGTTCCTGCTCCGCCAGTTCGATCGCTTTCCGATAGGCGGATTGTGCGTCGTTCTTGGCGCCCAGATACTTGCGGGCATCGCCCAGATTTCCCCAAGTCACATACTGGCTGGGATTCAGTTTGACCGCTTCTTCATAGGCCGTGGCGGCATCGACAAACTGGTTCAGCCCGAAGTAAGTCGTGCCCAGGTTGACATAGGCCGCGTACGACGCCCGCAAGGCAATCGACTTTTTCAGCGGCTCGATCGACTCGGCATAACGTCCCATGTTAGAGAGAGTGGCGCCCTCGTTGACATACGCTCCGTAACCCTCGGGAGCCATCTCAATCACCTTTTGGAACATGCTTAAGGCTTTCTCGTATTCCTTGCGCCGGAGATAGAAAGTGCCCAGGGAGTTGTACCCGACCGGGCTCCCAGGCTGCGTGCTGATGGCCGCCTGATACGTGTTCTCTGCCTCGTTGATCGACCCCTGGTGCTCGTAGGCAAGCGCCAGTCCGATGTACGCGTCCTCGTTCGTGGGCTCGAGATCGATGGCCCGCCGGAACTCGGCGGCCGCTTCTTGATAATGCCCCGTACCGTCGTTCACTAAACCCAGGCAGGTGTGGCCCGCGGTCCCCGCATTGCCGAGCTTGACGGCGCTGTCGCACTCCGTCCGCGCCAACTTGGTCCAACGATCCTGCTTCGTCAGCCAGTATTTCCGCCAGTAAGCTTCGCCCAGCACTGCCTTGGCTTTGCCGAAGTTGGGATCGAGCTTCAAGGCTTCGTCGGCCATCACGATCGCGTTCTCCACGTTTTCCGACTTCGCGTAGTCGAGAAGGTATCCGCTGGCTTGCAGGTAGTACTTGTACGCCGCTGCCTGATCGGTACCGTGAACGTTGAGCGCAGCCTGCTCTTCAGGTCGAAGCTTCAGTTGCAACGCTTTCACGGTGCCCCGTGCCACGTCATCCTCGACGCCAAACGCGTCAGACGCAGGCACCG